>ERZ1292633.6197-Hain-H41-02um-R1-6197-length-10523-cov-4_pt1 | contig 10523 bp, 9 predicted proteins | sample MGYA00564406_ERZ1292633 | MGnify/ENA primary metagenome ERZ1292633 (study PRJEB36523, sample SAMEA6512639) | groundwater metagenome | collected 2019-01-08 | study: AquaDiva: Metagenomics assemblies of 32 groundwater samples
AATGAAGAGAAGCGGCAAGAAAAAAGGTGTTGCCGCACTTTGTTTGGGCGGTGGAAATTCAGTCGCAATGGCTGTTGAAAGAAGCTAAAGCAATTTTTGCAACAAAATCTTGGCGATTAACGTAAGTTTTATTACAATGCGTTAATCGCATTTTTTATTGGAGATAAAACAATGACAGCAAAGGAACACAACAGATTAGTAGGAATTTTCTTGATGATTCATGGCGGTATTCAAGCCTTGATAATGGGAATTCTTGGTTTGGTTTATGGCGGAATCGGATTGGCAATCCTTTTAGGCGGCAAAAATGATGAAAAATTTGTTGGAGTATTTTTTATTTTAGCAATTGCTCTCGTCGTGTTCTTTTCTCTGCTTTTCCTCGGACCGCAAATTATTGGCGGTTGGAAAATGTTTAAGGAAAAGCCGAATGCCAAAATTTGGGGGATTATCGGTAGTATTACAGCTTGTATGAGTTTTCCGCTCGGAACTGCGGCGGGTGTTTACGGACTTTGGTTTTTATTCGGAGATTACGGCAAACAATTATATGATAATCAGGTAAATCCAAATTATCTCGGCGAGCCAAATGTTGTAAGTGATTTTCAATATAATGATAATCGAGAACGGCAACCACATAGTTGGAAATAAAATAATTAAAGTAAAGATGTGAAAGAAAAAGGCAGAAGTTAGTTTATCAACTTCTGCCTTTTTCCTTTGGTAAAATTATCAGTAGCCAATTGCTTCACCATCTCCTCTCGAATCAATTGCACCCAGCCGGACTCCGGTTTTTTCCTCGATGGCAATTCCGGTAGCTTGAGCAACGTAGGCTGGTCGGGCTGCGAATTTATGTCCTAATGCTTCCAACGCTTTACGGGTATCATTAGACATTCCGAAAGGTTCAAACACGAGTTCATCAGGCAGCCATTGATGATGAATTCGAGGCGAATCAATTGCTTGTTGGATATTCATATCGTGGTCAATCATATTGATAACCGTTTGCAAAACAGCCGTAATAATTCTTGGTCCGCCACGCGCACCGAGAGCAAACCAAGGTTTTCCGTCTTTTCTCAAAACGATAGTTGGAGTCATCGAAGAAAGCGGTCGTTTGCCGCCTTCCACCTTGTTTCTCTCACCCTGAATTAAACCAAAAAGATTTGCCGTTCCCGGACGTGCAGCAAAATCGTCCATTTCATCGTTTAATAAAACTCCTGTTCCTTTGGCAGTTACTCCTGATCCATATAAATCATTGATAGTATAGGTATTTGTAACGATTGTTCCTTCTTTATCAACGACCGTAAAATGTGTAGTTTCAGATGGTTCTTTTCCTAACCCTACGCCGGGTAGAATTTCACGGCTGGTTGATGCTTTAGATAAATTGATGGTTGCTCCGCGTTGTTCTAAATAATTTTTATCAAGTAATTTTGCCACCGGCACATCGGCAAAATCAGGGTCGCCCATATATTCAGAGCGGTCGGCGTAGGCGCGACGCAAGGCTTCTGTTAAAACGTGGTATTTTCCCGAAGAAGCCCAACCCATTTGGCGAATATCGTGTTTTTCGAGCATTGCCAGAGTCTGAAGCATTACGATTCCGCCGGAACTCGGTGGAGGCATTGTAATAATTTCGTGACCCCGGTAGCTTCCACGAAGCGGTATCCGCTCACGAACTTTATAGTTTTTCAAATCTTCAAGAGTAATCAAGCCGTTATTGGCTTTCATATCATCTGCAATTAATCTGGCGGTTGTCCCTTCGTAAAAATCTTTAACGCCTGTTTTTTGCATCCTTAAAAGAGTTTGCGCCAATTCAGGTTGCTTAAATAAATCGCCTTCTTTGTAGTAGTTACCGTTATTGAGAAATATCTTTTTACTATCTCCGTATTTTTCCAAATTGGCTTTGTAAGCAACTAATAAATTAGCCAAACGATTGGTTAAAATATAGCCATTTTGAGCAATTTTACGGGATGGTTCAATCAAATCTGCCCATTTAATTTTGCCTGAAGCGTATTTTTTGAACGCAAAATCGAGTCCTGCGGGAGTTCCCGGAACACCTGAAGCCCTATAACCAATAGTTGAGCCACCTTCTCCACGAATAACATTTCCATCTTTACCGATAAAAATATCCCGATTAGCGGCTTTTGGAGCCATCTCACGATAATCAATCGCTGTTGTTTTTCCATCTTTGAAGCGAATCAACATAAAACCGCCGCCGCCAAGATTTCCGGCTTCGGGGTAAGTTACGGCAAGAGCAATTGCCACTGCAATTGCTGCATCTATTGCGTTTCCACCACGCTGCATCACATCAGAACCAATTTTGGAAGCTAAAGGATGTTGGGATGCCACAATTGCATTTTTTGCCCTGATTGGTTCGCGCCAAGCAGCTTTTGCTTCAAAGGGCGCAAAAAATATTAAGCTAAAACTAATTATTAAAAATAGGGAAGTCAGTTTTTTAAGTTGATTCATAATTTGATTGATTGAAAAGAGTTTTTTAAGATGATACACAAAAAATAGCTTTCATAAAACACAAAAGATAAACGTGTCAGCGAAGATTAAGAATAAAACTGAATAATAGGAAAAGTTCTTGAGGAATCATTAAAGAATATGTAGGAAAATTTTCACGATTGTTTGGAGAATCGTCAGAAAAAAATAACAAATTAAATTAAATTATTTTTGAATTTTGTAATTTTAACCAATAAATTAAATTATATTTATTTGAAATTTCAACAACCTTAAATATTTCGAGAACTTTTAATCTATGAATAAAATTGCTTGGGCTACGGACATCCATTTAGATCGTTTGAAAGAGCGCGACTATCTTGAATATAAAGAATATTTATCCGAACTAAACCCTGATTGTTTAATAATTTCAGGGGATATTGCCGAAGGAGAAAAAGTTTGCGAATCGCTCAAAGATTTTGATGAATCGTTTAACTTTCCAATCTATTTTGTTTTGGGCAATCACGATTTTTATTGGAATAGTTTTGAAGGTGTTGAAAATCAAGTAGATCAGGTTGTTAAGGCATCGCAAAATCTACATTGGCTGACCAAATCAGGCGTAATTAAAATAAATGATTCAAGTTGTTTAATTGGGGTGGAAGGTTGGGGAGATGGTCAAAATGGAACGGTAAATTTGAGCGAGGGGTTTACGAGAGACCTTCGGGCGATTGAGGATTATAAAAATCTTAACAGGGATGAAATTGTTAAGTTTATGAATAAAAAAGGTGAACATTACGCGAGCCTTTTGCATCCGAATTTGCTTGAAGCCGTAAATAATTATCAAAATGTTTTGCTGGTTACGCACGTTCCACCTTTTGTAGATGATTGTTTTGATAGAAGTCTGCGAATTTGCGGAGAATTCAAACTCCCTTTTTATACTTGTAAAGCTATTGGCGATTTACTTTTAGATGTGATGGAAAATTATCCGACCTGCATAATGACTGTATTCAGCGGTCATACTCACGAAAATGCCGATGTGAAAATTTTGGATAATTTGCGTGTCAGAGTTAAAGAATCTGGATACGGAAATTGGTGGGATGCAACAATTATAAAACTTGACTGAAACATCTGAAAATCAAATTAAATCTATTTTTGTTTTTCAGAATTATAACCTTTTCGAGTGCGGATTTTTAGATTCGGCTTGGCAACCTGTAATTCAATATTTCGCCATTTCCCGTCTTTCGGAGCATCTTTGGGCTGAAAACCAAGCGTATATTGAACTCCAAGTTCCTCAACAATATTTTTAAAAGCATCTCTTAAAGCAACTCCACCCGGCGTGGCAATAAATTTTCCACCGGATTTTTCAGCAAAGTTTTTCAAGATTCCCTGATTTGGCATTCGCTCGCGTGCGGATGTTTCCATACTCGACATATCAACCGTATATATTGTTGCATTTACGGAAAGCGCGGCTTTTAAGGCTTTGTCGGAAGATTTTCCGCTTCGAGTATCTGCTCCGTCGGAAAGAACAATAATTGCTTTTCGTTTTTCAGAACGGTTTGATAAATCTTGAGCCGCTTTATAAATTGCATCATTTAAAACTGTATAACCGTAAGCCTTTAATTCAAAGACATTTGGAGCAATATCACGACTATTGGAAAACTCTTGAATCAAGGAAACCTTTGAATCAAAATTATAGATGGCAACTTGATCATCCACTCTCAAACCATCCAGAAAATTGATGGCGGCTGAACGCGCAAGACCGACGCGAGACTCCATACTTCCCGAACTATCAATCAAAATTACAGCCGCAAATGGTGTGTCTTCAGTCTCAAAAAAAGAAATTTCTTGCTCTTTTCCGTCTTCAAGGATTTTGAATTGAGATTGTTTTAAATTTCTGACGGGTTTGCCGGTTGTGTCGGTAATTGTGGCATTGAGAACAACTAAAGATGAATCAACTTTAATGATGTCGTCATCCTGAGCCGATAAATTTATGGAAATAATTAATAAGAATATGAAAGCGTAAAGCCAACGAAATTTCATATTTAGTTTTTATTGAACCTTAAGATTCTGACCAGCCTGATTATTGCATTAGAACTTTCCACAGCCACCACAGAAATGCTGTGACGGCTTGTTTTCTTTAATTCCGATAAAAGATTAGAGGTTTTTTCTTTGATCGTATTGAGCGTATTCATCATTGTAGAAGGTTTATTTTCTTTCTCTTTTTCGTCGTCATCTTCAGCACCTAGATCGCGTCGGATTCTTTTAACAACCTTCTCAAGTTTTTCTAATTTCTTTTGATCTTCGATGGAAAGTTTATTATGTTCTTCAAAAGATTTACTGAGTTCTTCGCTGATTTTCGCGGCTTCTTCGCTTCGCTTAATCAATTCGGTATATTCTTTTTCTTCTTCGCTAATTCGGCGTTTGGCAAGATTTTCTCTTAATGATTCGGGCAAATCTTTGGCATCGGATTGAGCAAAACAAATTCCGGCACTTAATAATCCGAGGAGCAAAAAGAGAATTAATTTTGAAAACATTGAGAACATAAAACTATTTTTTGTCAATGGGTTCATCAACCGGTTTTCCGGTTACCATTTCAACTAATTTGATCAAAAATTCTTCTTCGGCTGCACCGCTGGTCGGCAATGAATTCCACTCAGAAATAAAACCACTCTCCGATTTACCCTCTACCTTTGCCATAACTGTGACATTATTTTGAATTCCATCAATTGATTCCACATCAATCCGAAGGCTATATCTTCCGCTTCTCCAAACTGCTTCGGAAGAGGGCAGAATTGCATAGCGATTGAGTTCATTCTTGGTAATTACCGACCCTTTCGCAAAAATAAATGGCTGAGTGATAATAATACCTTCATTTGGTTTAGAGGCGGCTTCATCTACAATTAGCTTCTTTTCTTCTAAAGCTATCAAAATATTTTGAATCAAAACATCGCGTCTGGAAGCAAGTTTATAAGGATTTGCCAGCTTTTCACGAACCTTGGTTTTATCTTTTCCCCAATTAATCGAGCGACTCACATTGGTCGTTTCATTATTACCTGTTTTTTCGGTAATTTTTTGTGTTTGGGTATCAACTCCTTTTTGAGCAAAAGCAGAAAAAGTTGAAAGAATAAGGATTGCAAAAATTGAAATTGTTTTAGTCATATAAACCTTTCTGAAAGACCAATTTAATTACACTATAAACTAAATTTAAGGATAACTAAAGGTTTGATGTTTAGCATTTTTGAATGGTTGCAATCCATACTTTCTAATCGGTAAACAAAACCTGATTATTCAATGCTTTTGCTTCGGAGGATAGAAAAAATAGAATTACTCTGGCTACATCGTCAAAATTATTGAGGGAAAAAAGCTCGTGTTCGAGGGGGGATTTTTTTGCTTTGGCGACAACACAATTCTGGCGAAAATTATTGGGTAATTGCTGATAAAAATAAACAGGTTGATTTTCCGATAAAACATTGACAATAGAAGGCTTCGGGCGAAATTTCATTATTTCTAATGCTTCAATTGTAATAGTTTCAATTTGAATTTGAGCATCAGCCCCGGCAGAAACGCAATTGATTAATAAATCGAGTCTGCCAAAAAGATTATTGATCTCATTAATTAAACTTTTTGGATCCGAAAATTGAAAGGCACTCGCCAAAGTGCCAAGCGATTTTAATTCTTCTAAAGCATTAACTTGATTTTCGGAAGTCTTTTCGTAGGAGACAATTACATAACAACCCTGCAAAGCTAACTGCAAAGCTGCTGCCCGTCCGATTCCATCCGAACCATTGACGACAAGCGCGACTTTTTCGGCAAATCCGTGAACTGTTGGTGCTGGCATAATTTATTGATAATTTAGAGGTTGTATCAAAAGTTGTCGCATTTATAAGCCCTTACTTTGTGCGTGTGTCTGCATTTTTTTTCATCGCGCCGATGCTTTTAATCAGATAACTTGCTGAAATCTCAATAGAGATTTTCGGGTAAATTTAGCGTAACCTCCATAATTCAAGATTTTAACACAAGAGTTTATATGATTTTCGCGTTAAGCGTTTCTTGCCCAAGTTCTAACTTCGTTTATCCAATCTAAACGACTGAGAGTTTCGCTTTTTGAAATGAATTCCGACAGTTTTTCAACCGTAATTTTGGGAAGTGCAAGACTGTTGTTTATTTCAACATATTTATTTTTATTCAGTTGCAGAATCTGCATTTTATCGCCGTCATAACGCCAAATTTCAGGCACACCAAAGGCGGCAAAAATATTTTGTCTGCCGGTTGAAAGGCTGGTAATATCAACTTCGATAATGAGCTCAGGGGCGGGATCAATAGACATATCCAACTTATTTTTGTTTCTCATTTGCTTTTCGTATTTGAAATAAAAACACGAATCAGGTTCAAAACCTTTTTCAATATCTGCCCGTTGATAGGTGGTCGAACCCAAGCCAATACAATCAACTTTAAATTCTTCGGTTAAAATGTTCACCAATGATTCGAGGTAATAATTTATTCTTTCGTGTTTGGGCAAAAGCGGCATAATAAAAAGTGTTTCTTTTTCAAAATAGAACAGCGGGTTGACAATTTTATCCATCGTTTCTTGAACAAATTGGTCGTAAGTTTCCCAAGTAATATCGGACAAAATCAACGAAACTTGCTCTTGCAAAGCAAATTCCACCGCCTTTTTTATCTTCAAAATCGAAGTCGTCTGTGTTATTGGTAAATCTAAAACTGCACTCATAATTTTCTCCTGTGAGCATTTTACACCAATCGCGTTTATTTTTGAATGTTAGATTTTGCTGAAATTTCGATAGATATTTTGGGGTAAATTTAGCGTAACTTCCATAATTTGAGATTTTAACACAAATGAATTTTCACGTTTAATTTTTCTATCCTTCGCCCAAAATCATTTTTTCAACTTCGAGTTTCGCTTGTTTCAAAGTTTCTTTGCCCTCTTCGCGCAAGCGTTTGGCTTCGGCGTAAATTGTTTCGACTTGTTCGGCAATTTTTGCTTGCACTTCGGGCGGCGGGATTGGAATTTGTAAGGATTCGACATCTTTTGTTTGCAATCGCGGCAATGTATTTCCTGTCATCAATCGTTTAGTTTGTGAAACGATTAAACTTGTGCGTAAAAAACAAGCAAGGAAATTATTTGAAATTTGAATACCGTCTAAAACATAAAATTCCGTAGAACAAACTCCTGCAAAATTTGCCTTAAAAACTTTGTTTAGATATGGGCGAAGTTTCGGAAAAAGAACTTGTCCGATTTCAAACACATTTGCCGTTCCGAATTCTTCAACGTCATTCTTCGGCAAGTAAATTCCCGTATTACTTTGAATATTTTCCAAGCCGATATATGGAAAATCAAGTATCTTTTCAGTTGTCAAAACTCGCACAAATTTGGCAATTTCATTTAATTTTCTGACTTGATATTTTGAAGTTTGGACAGCTTTTATAGCATTTATTCTTTCAGGGTGAAGTGCGTCGGGGTCAAATCTTCCGCTTGAAATCTCGCTTGATTTAGTAAAAAAGATGCGTTTGTCGAGCGTGTTTTCTTCGCGGTCGGGCAACGTGATGCCGAGCGCGTCTAAAACCAAATCGTCAACCGATGCCAACAATCTTTCGGCTTCGGCTTCTTTCGCTTTCTTTTCGGCGTAGGATTTTTTAATTTGTTCAACTGCTTTTTCCTGAAACTCAATCGGCGGAATCGGTAATTTCAGACTTTTGATTTCTTCTGTGTTGATATTCGTCATTCCGATAATCTGACGACTAATACAATCAATTTGTAATCTTCCTGTCGGTGAGCCTAAAAAAAGCGAGGCAAAATCAGGTAAAAGTTTTGTTTCATCAAGTCTGACTTTGATTAGATATGAAGCGTAAACGTATTCGGTTTCTTCTCTGAACACAGCGCATTTTCCGACTAATTCCTTTGAATTTGTCCGATTAAAAAGAATATCTCCTTTTTGAAGTCGTAAAAGATTTATCTCTTTTTCAGAAAGTTGAATGTATTTTAAATTGGTGAGATTTAATTCATCATCTTGTAAATTATTCATCCGAATTATTGGCACACCTATATTCTCAGAATTTGCCAACGATGAAGAGCCGTATTGAATAAGTTTCATAAATTTACCGAAATTTGAAACGGGAAATTTTGAAAGTTCCAGTCTTCGCTTTACTTCGCGGAAAAGCGAATGAAAATTTGGATCTGCTCTATTAAAAATCTCGCCCCGATTTATCAGAAAAATTTTATTTTCGTCTAAATCAGGGCTGAGGCGAAAAAAGAGTCTTTGCCTTCGATGATAGCTTTGATAAATTCTTTTAACTGCTTGCCGATTTCGTCGAGTTCGTTGCGTTTGGTTTCGCGTCCGGTTGCGTCGTAGCCGATTTCTTCGGCAATCGCCATAAATATCGGATAATTCGCGGCTTTTTGGCGCACCTTTTCCAGATATTCATCGTTTAAGGCTTCTTTGACGGCTTCAATCTGTTCGTTATATTTATCGTTGATTGACTGTTTCCAGAGTTTGTATTCATCGGACTTTTGATAATCCTTGATTTTATCGGCGGCTTGTTTGATTAGCTGTTTTTCGGTTACGTTCAGAGTCCAAACTTCAGTTTGTTCCCGCCGCGCGTCGCTGGCGGATGCACGCTGAAGCGTGGACTCTGAACTTTTACTTTGATTTCGCAAGGCTTCGATGTGATTCACCAATTTTTCGTTAATCTCTTGAATGGTCAAATCACCGGACTTTATTTCCTTTGCTTTGGCTTCGGCTAAACGCTTGAATTCGCCACGATAACGCTTGTCATTAAACAAATCGTCTTGAATATTTACCTTTAAATTACGAATCGCAATCGTTTCTTTTTCATCATATTTTCGCGCAAACAAAACCGAACTTTTGACACCCGCGCCCGTATGCGTGAACGCCGTTTGCGGAAGCGAAACAACCGCCACGATGCGAAAATGTTCTTCAATCCAATCTCGAACATATTGCAAAGATGAATTCGTCAAAATCCCGTCAGGCAAAACAATCGCCAAAAAGCCTTTTGGTTTCAAGAACTTATGACATTGCTCGATAAATAAAATCTCCGACTTTTGCGAATCGCGTTCATCATCGAGTTTGACGTTGTTAAGTTTCGTAAAAATCCAATCAAAATTTTTCTTACCCAAATCAAAATCGCCGATATACGCTTTTTCTTTCGCTTTAATCACCGAACCAAACGGCGGATTAGTTGTTATGTGGTTGAAATGATTTTTTTGAAAATTGGCGTAACCTTTGCTTTTATTAGTGAGTGCGTATTTTTGAATCTTTTCAATCGGTTCGAGTCCATCGTGCGCCAAGACGTTGGTGTGTCCGTCATCGTGCAAAATCATATTCATTTTTGCAGTCCGCGCAATCTGGTCATTTATTTCGATTCCGTAAAGTTTCTGTTCCGCAAAATCGTGCCAATAAGAACGCCACGCCTCAAATTCTTTAATATTTGTCGAATCGTATAAATTATCTGCCTGATTTCGTATTTTATTCAGAATATGTAGCAAAAAGCCTGAACTTCCGCACGATGGATCAAGCACAAAATCATCATTTTCAATCGGTAAAACATCAACGATAAAATCAACAACTTTACGCGGCGTGAAATACGCGCCAAAATCACCGCGAAAGAAACTACCCATAAAAGTTTCAAACGCTCTGCCTTTACTGTCTAAATCAGTATCGGAAAGATTTACTTTTGCCAGATAACCGACAACCGTTTCAAGTTCTTTCGGATTCAATTTAATATCTTCACGAAAAACTTCGGGGTCAAAAACACGACCTTCTTCATAAATTTTTTGAATTCGTTTTTGCAGTTCTTCCGGCGTTTCTTTTGTAAAAACCTGAAAATCGTAAGGTGTTTTTTTCGGACGATGCCGCTTTTCATCACGAATTTTACAAAAAATCAGTTTGTCGAGTTCATCAAAGGCTTCTGACTGATTCCGTTTGCCGCCGCCCCACAGTGCTTGATGCGCTTGCTTGAAGATTCGTGTTAATTCACTTTCGGAAATAATGTCAATGTCAAAAGCCTTTTCGCCGTCTTCATTCACACCGCCTTTATAAAATCGCGCCTTGCTGACTTCCGTT
>ERZ1292633.6198-Hain-H41-02um-R1-6198-length-10522-cov-4_pt1 | contig 10522 bp, 4 predicted proteins | sample MGYA00564406_ERZ1292633 | MGnify/ENA primary metagenome ERZ1292633 (study PRJEB36523, sample SAMEA6512639) | groundwater metagenome | collected 2019-01-08 | study: AquaDiva: Metagenomics assemblies of 32 groundwater samples
TCCCTATGTATGACAGCGAATAGGTGAAAAGGCCGGGAATTGCCAGATGAATCAGTTCTTTCTTACTCTTTGGATAGGGAATCTTTTTGACAAGGCAGACAGCGTGCAAAATGGCGGTTGCCAGAATGAACCGCAGGGCCAAAGTCGTGAGGGGCGGGGCGTCGTCGAGACCTATCTTGATTGCAATCCAGGTCGATCCCCAGATGAGACAAATAACGGCATAGGCAAAAAGGGCAAGCATAGTCCGGAATAACCATGTTCAAATCGTGAGTGTCAATCGCAAAGCGGCCAAAGGATCAAAATTCGCAAGAATCTGGAAAGGGATGAAATAATCGTGAAAAGTGCGATAAAATGTTTGACTCTGAGCCGCACTTTGCAAATGTTGGGCGCTCTTACTACTGGTACTACAAGGAAGGACACAATGAATTATCACGACGGACTCGTTAAGGAAACCGAGTTTTTCACGACCGCGGAGTTGGCGGAAAAACTCAAAATGAACGTACAGGTTATCGCCCGTAAAATTCAATCGGGGGAAATGATGGCCTACAAAGTGGGAAAAGACTGGCGGATACCGGAGAAAGCGGTCTTCACCTGGCTTGAGGAGCGATCAAACCGCACCGCGCGGGGGACATCTGTGATCGTCGAGGATTCCCCGAAAGTAAATCGTGTTCAGGTCAGCCCCAGCCGACGGAAGCATCTGCTGGAATTCATTCTGGCGCAGTTCGAGCCGGGGCGAAGTTATGGCGAGGAGGATGTCAATCGGGTCATTGGCCGATATGACGGCGATATCGACCGCCTTCGAGCCGAGCTTTTGAGCGAAGGTATGATGGAACAGTCGGGAAGGCTCTACCGCCGACGATCGGGTTACAAGCTCTCCGACTGATCCATTTATCCCTGAACAAATAAAAAAGCCTCTGTGGAAACCACGGAGGCTTTTTTGTTCGATTCAATCTGCTATATCAATACTCGCCGCCCAGATTCGGCACGGTTCCTGGATCGATTCCGAGGATGCGCTGAACATAGGGGTCTTCGAGATTCATCTTGTAATTGGCGAACTGTTTTGCGGCCGTATTCAACTCCTGGTATCTCCCCAGCTGGGTCAATGCCGAGGCCAGTTTACGGAAACAATAGTTGTTGTTGGGATTCAGGTTGAAGGCCTCCCAAATGATGCCGACACCCTTTTCGACCAAAGCAGGGTCATTTTTCAAACGCCCCAGCTCAAATTTCGCCATCCCTAGATCCTGCATATAAAACAGATTCTCCGGATTTGATGCGAGAAACGAGGTGAGCGTGTCGTTAAGTTGCTGATAGAGGGCAACCATCTTGCCGGAATCCTTTGTTTGCGAAAGATAGTCGGCATAGAATGCGTAGGCCTGCCAATATTCGGGATAGACGGAAATCAGTTTCTCCATCGCATGAATCGCCCTGACAGTGTCACCGGTCTGGCGGAGGTCCTCAAAAAGGCGAATACCATTGATACCGACACCAATAAAGACGCCGGTGGCATTTTCATCGCGGTAGACGTCGGAGTTGGCGAAACCATCATAGCGATATTTGTTCATGTAGAGATCAAAGGTTTTCTCAGTATCAAACAAGCGTTGGTTTGGCGGTTCGCGATCAAGGCGGAAAAGCTGGCCGACAGTGGTGGCGCGCTCGCGCAGGCGAAGCGGAGACTCGGCGTATGGCATCGATGAAAAATAGATTGGGTAGCGCCAGTTGTTCTCAATCACGATATCATCGACAATCATATCCTGCACCCGAACCATGCGGTTTTCAAACGGGCCAGACTGCAGATAGGCGCGGCGACGGCGCGGGCGATCATTAAACATTTCCTTCGGTCGCATCATGGGAATGCCGTCTTCGGTGCGGTCATACTCGTCCCAAAGAATTTGTTCAGTTGTGAGCGACATGGGGACATTGAATTGCCGCTTCATCTGCTCGACATACCAGTCGGTGTTGAGAAGAGACAGATTGACAATTCGCACATCCTTGCGGTAGTCGTAGGTCTCCTGCAGGGCCCAGAGAGGGAAGGTGTCGTTGTCACCCGACGTGAACAGGATAGCATCCTGCTCACAGGTATCGAGAAGGTTTCTGGCGTAGTACCAGGGGATCTGATTTTGTGACCTGTCTGCAGAATGAAAATTGTGAGCGAATGTCACCGCCGGCAAAAGAACGAGGAGACTTGAGACATAGACGGCCGGTCGCGCCCAGGCGATATTCATGCGCTCGGCGCGTTCTTTAATAATCTGCATCAAGGCCGCAACGCCCAGCCCCATGGCAATACCAAAGAAAACAAAGGCCGGGGTGAAGAAATAGTCACGATCGCGCACCTCAAGGTAGGCGTCTGACGAATAGGGGCCATATTTGGTGCCGTCGGCGAAGTTCATGTAGAGAATCAACCCTACCGAGCAGATTAACAGAAGGACAAAAAATGGAAGTCCCATTTCGAGTCGTTTCTTAATCGCGACGTAGCATCCGAGAAGACCGAGCGCAAAAAACGGCACGATAAATGTCCAGTGGCCGTTAGAGAATTGTTCTTCGAAGAATGACCAATATCCCATGTGGGCATGACGTCCGAATTGGTGTGACCATTCGCCGCGACGCTTGAACATGCGCTCGACCATCGAAATCTGGCCATACTGTTTTCTATCAAGGAAGTTGATGAAGGTAGTCCAGTTGCGCGACGGCTTGTTTTCATCGATGCGCGGATCCTGTGCAGAGCGAATAGGAATAAAAAAGTGTACCGAGATTCCGAGAAAGCCAATGAGAACCAAGGCCAGCCCGGCCTTCCATTCGATATTCCAATTAAGCTGTCGCGCGGCAAGTCCGAGGGAAATAAAAAGAAGAGCCGCCAGAGGCGTTATCCATTGATAGTCATCGAAACCCAGCATAATGGCTGAGGCCGAGCCGACAGCAACAAGCATCCCCCAGTTGATCCGCTTGTAGAGAAGGACAAAGAGGATTATTCCCAAAAGTCCTGAGACAAAATAAAAGGCCTGTTTTCCACCGCGGCCATCAGCGAAGAGAATAATGAGCAACAGCTCAAGCATGAGAAAGCTGTAGAAGATAAGATAGTGGCGACGCTCGGCGTCGCGGTTGAGAATGAAAAAGATGGCACAGGTGGGGACGACGAGAAAGACGGTCATGTGAATACCGACGCCAAGCAATGCGATATACATGGCAAGAAACATTGCTTTTGAGGCGCTGGCGGTTCCTCGCTGTTCATGGAAGCGAATGGTGAGCCAGACAATGGCGACCATCATGGCAAGAGCGAGACCGTACACTTCCGCTTCGACCGAGTTCCCCCAGTTGGTGCGACCGAATGCCACAAAGAATGCCCCGGCGATGCCGCCGATGTAGCAGATCAGGCGGCTGATATTGTCGGTCTGATGATTCACGAAATAGCGAATCAACCGCACCCCCAACAGATAGCTGAACATGGCGGTGAGAGCCGACGAGATAACTGAGATATAGTTGATTCGATAGCTGATGTCATCGACAAAGGGAATCATCGAGAAAATCCGCCCGATAATGACGAAGAGAGGCGTCCCCGGAGGATGGGGGATGCCGAGGATTTTCGAGCAGGCCAGGAATTCGCCGCAATCCCAGAAGGACGGACCGCGCTGGACGGTCATGGCGTAGACAATAAAGGTGACCGCGTAGATAACACCAGCGATAATGGCGTTTGTGCGATCGAATCCATTCTTGTTTTCATTCAATACACTATGCAAACAATCCTCCTGTACAATCACAGCCGGGTGAGGGATATATCAGAAACATTCAAGCCTTCAATATACGCAATCAACACATTATGAGACAACGGATTTGTCATGATGGATTGGGGTGAGTTTTGTAAGCAAAAAGAGATTACTCGCAGGGGTTACCGCGGATAAACACCGGCAAATTGCGCCTTTTCAACCTCGGCAATCCCGATTCTCTTTGGGTCGTCCAATTCCTTTAGCCTTCGGCGGACTTCGGCCACAAAGGGGTAGTTTGGATATTTTTCGAGTAGCTGGCGATAGGTCGCCTTGGCATTCTCGACGGTTGCCGTGGAGCCGCACATGATATCGGCCTTCAGTTTGAGGGCGTACGGCAAATAGTACGACTCAGGAAACTTCCCCTCCATCCCTGTCGTGAGGGTAAGTGCAGTGGCGGAATCATGGTGAGTGAAGTTCAGTTCGGCCAACTCCCATGTGGCGATATCAGCCACACGCTCATTTCCGGAAGTAGCAATTATGGTCAAAGCTGTGGCCGCGGAGTCATCTTTGCCTCGGAATCGATAGAGAATCGCCGCGACATAAGAATCAAGGAGAGCGGGTTCTTCTGACGACCGGTCGAGAATTGACATCAGTCGAAGGGCGTCATTGACATAGAGACCGCGCGGAAAATCTACGGTCAATTTTTTCAGAGCGACAAGCGCCGAATCAAGTTCCTTCCGGCCGAGGCGTGTCATGGCGCGATAGTAGAACAACTCTTCGCGCAGATCATCCGATAAGCGCATGGCGAGGGTGCTGTCACAAGAAGCCAGAGCACGGTCATAGTCACCAAGTCCTGCCAGACAGCGCGGCGTGGCTACTCGTGAGTAAACGTATCCCATTCCCGAATGATATTGCTGATTGATTTCATCGAAAATCCGAAGCGCCTCGGCGAAATTGTGCTGATATGTCAGGTACATCTTCCCTCTTCGGAACAGGATTTCTGATTTTTGCTCCGGACGGGGTGCAATCGCAAAGGCCGTGTCAAAACAGGCCAGAGCGGAATCAAATCGCCCAAGGGCCGCCGAGGCGTTGGCTTCGGCATACCAGGTCTCAAGAATGAGTGGCGAGAGGGAATGTTTGCTTCTGATATATCGTGCGATTCGTATCGCCTGCGGATAGAGCTTTCTCTCCTGACAGGCATTCATGAAGTAATGGAGATTGGCTCCCACTCCGTCCGAGTCAACCGAATCCTGCCATAAAGCCATTTCAAAGGCTCGCTCGAAGTTGTCGTGCTTGAGATACCAGGTCGACATAACCCGCAGTCCGCGGACACTGTTTGATAGTGTGAGTTCATACAGAAGTGATTTTTCGGTTTCAGAAGAAGCATCGGGAAACTCAAGCAGGGAGATGAGTCTGTTTTCGGCCTGTGAGCCGGTGCGAAGGGTATCATCAAGAGCGAGATGAAACTCCGCTGTCGCCAGCGCATAGTCATGCTTCTTTTCGTAGGCCAGTCCCCGATGATAGGCGAAAAGGCCGGTCTTGCCGGTTTGGGTACGGGCTGAAGAGGTATAACGAATCAGCTCGTCGTACATCTCCGATTCGGCGAGACTTGCGAGAAACATCTCATATCGGCCGATATCGGAGACTTGCACCATCTGCGATGCGGCTTGATACTCGGTGCGGGATTCCCCGGTTTTTTTCTGCTTCGCAAGGGTCTCTGCGAGGCTGAGGCGGTAGATGACATTATCCGGATATTTTTCAACGAATCGCCGCGATACCTCCTCGGCTTTGCCGTAGTACTGCAGTCCCAGATAGCAGGTGCGAAGGAGATTGAAGACAAGATCGTTGTCGGGATACTGGATGTAGATCTCTTCAAGGAGGGCCGAAGCTGGAAGGTATTGTTTGCTCGCCATCAGGCGGCGAACCACGCTGACTCGTTCCTGAGCCTCCGGGGGGAGTGAAGAGGAACTGATGATGATGGATGCATCCTGATCCTCAATCAGCACTTGGGCTGTGCCAGCCGAAGGCCACCCAAACAGAGCGAGTAATACCAAAATTGTGATAAGGGGCAGGTGAGTTTTCCTCATGCGCTTTGGATTGCTAAGAAAGGCTTTGGTCTATGGCAAACCCTCAAAGATGTCACTCCCGCGAAAGCGGGAGCCCATCTTGCTCCGGGTAGGGTGGAACCCGAAGGGTTCCGCCTCTGGTTACTTTTTAGAATGGCAGAACCCTGCGGGTTCTTCCCTACGAAGAATAAAGACTGGATTCCCGCCTGCGCGGGAATGACAGAGAAGGGCGGGAATGACAGAGTGAAGTGCATCACGAAAGCACCATGTTCAACAATGCCATCTTATCGCGACTGCCCTGCCGGCGCCGCTGATTCGACCTGTAGAAGGGCGCGGAAGTAGGCCTTGATCTGCTCCTGATATTGCGGCGGATATTTGCCGGTCAGGAACTGGTTGAGCCGCTCCTCGAGGCGTGAACGGTCGGCGAGATCATCGGCAGAGAGAGTCGGAGGAGTGAAAACATCGAAGTCTCCCGCGGTGGTAGCTTTGCGCTGTTCGGCAAAATCTTTTCGTTGCATGGAGCGGGAGGCCTCGAGCATACGGCTATATATCTTCAATTGGCGTTCGACAGTCTCTTCACCAACCTCACCGCTTGCAAGCGCCTCTTCCACTTTTTTCATTTCATCGGCGATATCGTCGAGGCGTCCGAGAATCTGACGGGAGTTCCCCATCTCCTGCTCCAACTGCTCGAGAGATTTGCGAATGGTTCCCTGCTCGGCGGCGAGGCGTTCGAGTCCCTGCTGTCCCATTTTATCCGAGCCGGGTTTCTGGCCGGAACCGCCGGGATTGTTGCACTGCCCTTGTGTCTGTTGATTGAGCTTATTCTGGCTGTTGCACATCGACTGCAGTTTCTGGCTGGGATTACTGCACGAGCCTCCCTTGTCGCACTGACTTTGCTTCTGAAGGGATTCCATCATGCGCACCGATGCTTTGTTAAGGAGCGACATGGCCTCACGTTGTTCGCCGGTGGCGTTCTGACCGCGCATCTCTGAAAAACCATCGGAAGCTGTCTCCATTGCCATCATGGCGTTGTTCACCAACTGCTGAAGCTCGGCGGCGACAAATGGCGACATCTTGCCAAGTTCCGAGATTGTGGAAGCCAGGCCATTGCATGCCGATTTCAGTTCCTGCTGACGGGCGGCCAGCTCCCGTTGCATGGCCGAGCGGGGATCAAGAGAGGAGGCGTCGTTCATGAGGCTCTCCTGCGACTGCGAGAGATAATTGGCGTCATCGATAGCCCGGCGCATGGCATTTTTGAGAGCGTCGCTACTCTCCCCTTTCATAGAGGCAAGGCTTTCGTTCATCTGTCCCAGCATTTTCATCAGCTTGGAGTGAGCCTGATTTCCTTCGGATTGGGCATCCTGCTTGTTCTTGGCCTGCATTTGCTGGGAGGCCGACTCCATATTTTCACCGGCATCAGTTTTTGAGAGAGCATCCCGGAACTTTTCGGCGTCCTTCGATTTTTCAAGACCGGCTTCCTTGAGAGCCTGATCGAGAGAGGCCATCTGTTTTTTCAGCCCTTCAAGCGATGATTTCAGGTCATCCTGCTTCTTTGACAGCGACGGGAGATTTTCCTTTGATGACTTCTCGGAAGACTTATTCAACGCCTCCTGCTGTCGCGCCAGTTCTTCGGCTTTGCGCACCATGGCTTCCATTTGCTGTTCGGCCTTCATCTTTTTCAGGAGGGCAAGGGTGCGTTCGAGACGTTCCATAAGCTCTTTCTGGGACATCTGGAATTGTTTCATCGCCTCGTCGAGTTTCTTGCGATCCATATTCTTGAGAGCGTCCATGAGGTCTTTCTGAGCCTTCTTCATCTCCGGCGTGGCGACTTCTTCGAACAGTTTTTGGATCTGTTGCATCTTTTCAAGGGCTTCACGGCTCATCAGATTTTCCTGCGACATCTTGTCGACCGCTTTGTTCATATCCTGAGAAGCCTTCTCGATGTTTTTCAGCAAGTCGTCATTCTTTTCCGAGATCGCCTGCAGTTCCTTGGAGTTTTGCCAGGCGCTCTTTTCGCTGTTGCGCTCTTCGGACTGCATCTTTCGGGCGGTCTGTTTGAGACGCTCCGACAGCTCCTTGCTGTTCTTGAGAAAATCCTTGGTTTCGTCGATTCGCTCGTCGGATTCCTTCATCGTTTCGGCGATCAGCTCATCAAGAGAGGGAACCCGCGCGATATAGCGGCGCGAAGCGGAAATCTTTGGGCCGCTGATGCGGTCGTTATCGGCAACCTCAAAAAAGTAGCTGACGTAATCACCGGGATTGAGATTCAGCGTTTCGAGATTCCAGGAGAATTGCACTTCCCCTTCAGTGCGAACTTTTTCGGAATAGTTCAGCACAGCTATATGCTCCTCGGAGGCATTGCCGCCTGATACGGTAACGAACTTGAGCACAACCGAAGAGAATCCGAAGTCGTCGAAAAACCTGATATGAACAGGCAGAGCCATATCATCGCTGAGGTTGGCGTCGTAGCCAGGTGAGAGGACTTCGATGGAGGGATATTCATCAGGGATGGCGGTGATAGTGTACTCGATCGGGTCAGGATTTTCTTCCCCGAGGCCGTCGGTGATGCGAACGGTGTAGGTGCGAGTCTTGTCGACGACAACCGCTCCCTCGGCATAGGCGCCTGTTATCTTGAGAGGCTCACGGTTGTTGTCGGCGAAGACCAGCTCGGCTGTGGCCATCGGTACATTACCTGCGATGCGAATAGTTGCACGACTCCCCACCACCGCCGCGAACGACCCGTTGTTTTCATCGAGAGTCACCGGTGCAAGGCGGGTGTACTCCGGCGCAAAAATGGAAAGTTTAATTCCCTCGACTCGCGGGCGATCGACAACATCGATTGAGTAGGTTTCGGTTTTGATGCGACCCGCCTCGACAAAATAGTCGAGAGATTTGCTGACATCGCGAAGAGTAAGTCCGAAATTGGCCGAATCCCCATGAGCGAGATGGTCGACCTTCGTGTCGGTGATAAGGCGTGTTTCCGATTGCCAGTTGCCTCCGGCGTAGCGGTAACTGATGGTAACTTTTTCGGGGAGGTTCTGGCCGACAAGAATCGCGCCGAGAGTGAGATCGCGATACTTAATCCACTGCGTGGCACCCGGAACGGCGGTAACGCGGTAGCCCAATGGCGGAGCAACCTCGACCGACGGGTTAGAGAAGACCTTGTAGGAATAGCTGAATGCCCCCGGGAGAAGGATCACGAAGGCCGTAGCCACGACTGCCGCGATACCGAAGAATCTTCCCGTGCGCAATACCGGTGAAAATGAAACAACGTCGTCAAATCGCACGAGTCTCGCCTGCTCAAGAGCCTGAAGATGCGTAGCGGCTATCAGATCGGCTGAGAACCCTTCGGTCTCTCGACTGTGATGAAACTGCAGAGCCGCAATCAGACGCCCCTTGAGGGATGGGTGCTTTTGTTCGAGGGCAATGGCAACCCCTTCTCTGCTTCCTTCGAAGAGCCTTTGAATCACAAATTTGAGCAGAAGGGTAACAATCGCCGCGCCAGCAAAACCGAGAAGGGTCAGCTTCAGCCAAACCGGAAGTATGATAATATTTGCGATAGCAGTTAAAACCAGCCAGACAGCCACAATGCCAACCGCTGTCGCGAGAAGTCCCGCACCACAGAGGATAAGACGCTGGCGAAAGAGGGTTTTCCCAAGTTCGCGCTCAAGGGCATTGAGTGTGTCGATCTGCGGCATGGTCTTTCCTCGGTTCGGTGCTAAAGAAAAAGTCGTTTCCTAATATAACAGGGCGTAGGCAAGGATGTTCAGTCCCATTCGAAAGGCTTCCTGCCTCTTGTCGGGCGGGTCATTGTGAACCTGCGGGTCCTCCCATCCATCCCCTATATCGGACTCCACCAGAAAATAGAGCACCACCCGTCCATCGACGACTATGGCATAGCCGCGCGGGGGTTTGTTGTCGTGCTCGTGTATCTTGGGGGGGCCTTGGGGGAAATTGTAGAATGAGTGGTAGAGGGGATGATCAAAGGGGATTTCGACCACCTCCCGCTCGGGGAAGAGTTCGGCCATAGTCTTGCGAAAAGTCCGGTCGACGCCGTAGGAGTCGTTTACGAAGAGAAAGCCGCCGCCGGTTAGGTACAACCGCAGTCGTTCTTTCTCCTCAGCCGAGAAGGCAATGACGCCGTGGCCGGTGGCAAAGAGGAAGGGATATTTGAAGAGTTCAGGGTCCATGATGGCGACTTGCCGCTCGACCGTATCGACTGGCAAAGGGCTTTCTTTCTTAACAAACTGAAGAAAATTGGAAATCGCCGAGCTTCCCCAGTACCAATCTCCCCCGCCGGAGTAGTGGAGGCGGACAACTTTGATGGCCGAGGGGTTAGGGTTGTAGCCGTTGTCGACGGTAGTCCGCTGGGGCATGGCGTTAGCCCGTGTCAATGGGGTCTGGCCGGAGGCCGGGATGGGGGATAACATGAGGAGTGTCAAAAATACAACACAGCGGGCGGCAAGAGGGGCGAGAAATGACCCCGCCACCCATAGCAAGTGCTTGGGAGTGTCACTCCCGCGAAGGCGGGAGTCCAGTCCTAACTCTTTAAGAGACAAGACTGGTCGGGTGGCCCACCTTTTAGGTGGGTTCCAGTCAACACGTGTTTGCCCCACTTGAAAGGTGGGGCACCCCGGGAGATTAGAGTGCCCGGCAGACGCCCTCGTCTGCCGATTTTTTCCTGTCATTCCGGCCCCCTTCTTTGTCATTCCCGCGAAGGCGGGAATCCAGTCTTCATTCTTCAAGTAGGGCGGGTTT
>ERZ1292633.6199-Hain-H41-02um-R1-6199-length-10521-cov-5_pt1 | contig 10521 bp, 9 predicted proteins | sample MGYA00564406_ERZ1292633 | MGnify/ENA primary metagenome ERZ1292633 (study PRJEB36523, sample SAMEA6512639) | groundwater metagenome | collected 2019-01-08 | study: AquaDiva: Metagenomics assemblies of 32 groundwater samples
CTATGCCGTGGACAGCTCAGGTTGATATGAGACAAACAGCTACAGATAAAGGTACTGCATGTACTGGAACTTGTACTGTAGATACTCAGACTTTCTTCGCTGTAGGTGCCACAACTAAATTTGATTTGGCTAACAACTTTGCTTTACGCACTGGTGGAATATTAGCACAAAGAGGCTATAAGCAAACTAATGCGTCGGTTTCAGATACAGTTAATTTCACATACCTTGACGTACCGGTACTTCCTGAATACCAATTTAATGAAATGTTTTCTGCGCATGCGGGTTTAGTTGTTGGTTTAAAGGCTGCCCGTTCTTGTGGCGTATCAAGCGGTTGTACAAACATTACTGATAAATCTTTAGTAACTCCATTACAAGTTGGTGGAACTTACAACATCGATAAACAATGGGCTGCTAAATTAACTTTTGAAACTGGAACTACACTGTTCACAGATACAACAAACGATTTTAAAACAGCTAATGCTATTGCTTTAGGTGGCGCTTACACGTTCTAATTTATTCAGTTCAATTTGAATAAAGAAAAAGGCTGCATATAGCAGCCTTTTTTATTTGAGCTGAGGCTCTATTGTCTAGGTGATCCATATAAACTAGTGTAGTGTGATTTTTTTTAATAACGGAGGAAATATGGCTAAAGCAGATTTAATTTCTATAAATGGTCGTATTTCAGATATGTCGGGTGGTGGAGTTTACCACATATCTCTTGAAAATGGGGTTGCGGTAAAGGCCCGTCTTTGCGGTAAAATGAAAAAATTTAATATTAAAGTGGTGGTCGGAGACTCTGTCGAAGTCAGTATTTCTCCTTACGATCCCACGCATGGATTAATAACTATGCGCCATAAAACAATGAGATAAGCTAGAAACGTGTAACTTAGGTTGATGGAAGTCATTAGTTTTTTAGATCGAGAAATCGAAATTATCAGACGGGCGCGCCGCCGCAGTTTAACCATTACTATGCATTCCTATAAAAATATTAGCGTTAAAACTAATAATCAAACCAGTCAAAAGCAGATTGTTGATTTTTTAATGTCCAAAAAAACCTGGATTGAAAAGAATCTTGCTAAGCTTCAGCATATTGAGGAGCAGTTTGTAAGCCCTACTTTTAAAGAGGGGGCCTATTTTCCATTCTTGGGTGAACTTAAGTATTTGCAGTTTTCCTCAACTCAAAAATCGAAAATTTATTTTAAAATTGAAGATGGATTTTTAGTTTGTTATCAGCCCAGCAATGTAAGTGGTTATTCGGCATTAAACTCCGAGATATTTTTTAGCAAACTTAAAATATTTTACAAATCAGAAGCTGAATTCTATTTGCGAAGCAGACTTGCTGAGTGGAGTAGTCGTATTGGCTTAGAGCCACTTAAACTTAATTTTCGTTCTAATCATACACGCTGGGGCAGTTGTTCGTCTCGTAAACATATTTCGCTTAATTGGAAGTTGATATGTCAGTCTCCGTTATTGATTGACTATGTTTTAGTTCATGAGCTTTGTCATTTGCGATATTTAAATCATAGTACGGATTTTTGGAATATGGTCGAAGATTATTTTCCCTCTTATAGAGAGGTAGAAAAAATTCTTGGAGAGCAAGTAAAGCTGGGGCATTTTTTAAGCTAAGAATTACTCAGCTACAGCTTTGCGCTCCATTTTTCCACGTTTTTTTATAATGAGACCATCTAAAAAATTTCTTAAAAGTTGATCCCCACATTCCACATAATTAGGGTGGTCTTCGGTTCTAAAAATGGCTGAAAGTTCAGATTTAGATATAGTGTAATCGACCAGTGCCAAACATTCGATTATGTCGGTGTCGCGGAATGATAAGGCCACTCTTAATTTTTTAAAAATATCATTGTTTGTCATAGTAACCCCGGAAGCCGTGTATGCAGTTTTTTGATAGCTTATTCTTATTTTGAGAAATTTACTATTGTTATATAGTCACAGTGTCTACTTCTCACAACTGAAATATTCTCAATATAGAACTTTGCCTACTCTATTATAGTTCGGCCAATAAATAGGTCCTATTATATTAGTGTAGGAGGTCTTATGAGTCGAAATAAGTTAGTATTAAGTATGCTTTTATTAATCATCCAGGGGTGTGCCAAGACAAATTCTGACAATGTTAAGACCTCCGGATTTTATGCAACATACAAAATTACTGCTAATAATCAGAATTCAGCTACTTGTACTTCTACTTTTCAGGTCGGTGGTTTGACGGGTACTTACTTAGATTTAAGTGCTGGTGATAGTATTACCTGTGATGGACAAGCCATGAGTCGTAGTGATTTTGCTGGAATCGTGACCTATTCTGCCATTGTCGCTTATCAGGTCGGGAAAACCTATAATTTTGTACTCATGCGGGTGGGGGAAGGGTCCTACACCTCAAGTGCGGTATTACCGGCGGTCATATCTGGGAATTCACCTTCAGGAAATCCCTCGATACACAAAGGAAGTCCGATAAATCTTTTGTGGACAGTAAGTAATAATGTCTTTGATTCGATGGATATCACATTGAGTTATTCAACTGGCACTAGTAGTTATAGTTATTATAAATCTGACTCGTTCCCTGAGCTCGGCTCTGGTTTGGGTTTCGGCAGCAGTGAAACTCAGGTTAGCCCTGCTGTTGCAGGAAACTGGTTGGGGTCTATAACATTTAAGCGAAGACAATCTGGCACTATGGATGTCTTACTCAGTGGTACAGTTGAGGCTGTGCAAGAACTTAAAGTTGATCTCACGCTTATAGATTAGTGGAACTGTTGCGGAGTTAGTCGTTGGTTCAATTGTTAGATTAATTAGCAAGCTTTGGTGGCCATAATTGATAAAGCCACAAAGTTAAGAGATGACCAATCATCCCACCGGCTAGGATGTCGCTTAAAAAATGCTGATGGATCGTGATGCGGGTTAGTGCAAAAATGCCAGCAAGGCTAAGAAAAATATATTTTTGTTTGGGCCAAATCAAAAGAGCGATGGTGGCTACGGTGAACATCACTTGAGAATGGCCCGAAGGAAAAGAATGCCAGTGAGAGTTGAAAGTGAACATCTCAAAATTTAAATTAAAGAATTCAGCGGCAGAGTGTGGTCTTTGTCTACCAATAATAAATTTTAAAATATTTAGCGAAATACCAATGAACAGCAGAGCCCTGACCGAAAAAACTGACCACTGATATATATTCATATTCTGCGCGGCCGTTATTTTTAATTTTAAGTATTGCGATCTTGGATAGACGAGCCAAGAAAAAACAATTCCTATTAAGGCCAATAAAAAATAGTGGATACTATAACCGACATTGGTGATTTCGCGACTATAGTAATAAACTTTTTCAAGTTCTGGACGGCTAAAGAGGTGTGCCAATGCTAAATCGATGTAAAACAAACTTGCAATTAAACCAGCTACTGTAATGCACAGTAAAATTAATGAATGCCGAATAAGCCCTTTACGATCTGTAAAGTTCAAACAGGCCTCAGCATTTATTTGTTTTCCATTTCAAGAATAAAAGCATATTCAAGGGCATCGTCTTTAAGTTGATCGAATCTACCGGTTTTGCCGCCATGACCAGCTTCCATATCGGTTTTTAAGAAAATAAAATTATTTGAAGTGTTCATTTTTCTTAAACGAGCGGTCCATTTAGCGGGCTCCCAGTACTGCACTTGCGAATCATGTAATCCTGTCGTAATCAGTAGATTTGGGTAAGCCTGTTTGCTTACATTATCGTAAGGAGAATAACTCTTGATATAATCATAGAATTTCTTTTCGTTTGGGTTGCCCCATTCATCGTATTCTGATGTGGTCAGCGGAATGCTGTCATCTAACATGGTCGTCACCACATCAACAAATGGAACTTGTGCAATAATACCTTTATAAAGATCTGGGCGGTAATTAGCAATTGCGCCCATCAGCAGCCCACCGGCGCTTCCACCCATTGCAAAAACTTTTTTAGGGTTAGCATATTTTTTGTTAATCAGGTGTTCTGTACAGTCAATAAAATCAAAGAAGGTATTTTTTTTATTCAAAGTGCGGCCTTCGTCTGTCCAGTAGCGACCCATTTCCCCGCCGCCTCGGATGTGTGCGATTGCAAAAATATATCCGCGATCAACCAAGCTCAAAACTTTTGAACTGAACCAAGGGTCCATGGTTGCCCCATAAGAACCATAGCCATAAACCAAGAGTGGGGCCGTCGCATCAAGTTTTTGTCCTTTTTTCATTAAAATTGAAATCGGAACTTTTCGGCCATCACGGGCCTTGGCAAAAATTCTTTCAGAAATATAATTGTCAGCATTGTAGGTTGGGACTTCTTTAACTTTGCGCAAAACTGATTGCTGGCTTGCAAATTCGTAGTCAAAAATACTTGAAGGGCTGCGCAGAGAATAATACACATAGCGCACAGAGTTCGTATCGTACTCAGCGTTTGCACCCAGTTCTACGGTGTAGGCTGAGTCTTCAAAGTTGAGCTTAGACTGTTTTTTGGTTTTTTTGTCGAATATCTCAAGTTGAGTTAAGCCATTTTCACGCGAGGCTATGACTAAATTATTTTTAAAAACAGCAAAGGTGTCAATGTGAGTGCCGCTTCTGTGAGGAAGCCAGGTTTCGGCATTAGCAAATGAGGCTTTGCTAATTGGGGTCCTTAATATTTTAAAATCTTTAGCATTTTTATTGGTTAAAATATAAAAATAATCTTCATCTTCGGTAACGCTGAATTCATGCTCTTTTTCACGGGCGAATAAAAGAATAGGTTCAGTTAAAGGTTTATCCGAAGGGATTATGCGAACTTCATTTGAAAGTGTACTGGAGATATTAATAAAAATGTGTTTTTTTACTAAAGAAGTACTTACATAAGCTTCAAAGGTGTCTTGTTTTTCTTCATAGACCAGGTCAGATTTTTTAGTATCTAAATTATAACGGTAGACCTGATACCAACGTAGAGTATTGGGATCTTGTTTTATATAAAAGATAGATTTATTATCTGCTGACCAAGCTAGGTTATTAGTTACGGATTTAATTTCGTTTTTAAGAAATTTTCCGGTGCTTAAGTCTTTAAATTTAATGTTATAAAATCGACGTCCAACGCTGTCAAAAGTCAGGGCAGCGATTTTATGGTTGGGGCTTACTGAATAATTGGCGCTGTAATAATTTTTGCCTTTGGCTAAATCATTAACGTTAAATAAAATTTCTTCTTTGGCACTAAGATCAGTTTTTCGGGCAAAAATCGGATACTGTTTAGCTTTTTCAAAACGCGTATAATAATAATAAGGTCCATCTTTAAGAGGATAAGTAGAATCATCCTCTTTAATTCTAGATTTCATTTCTTTAAACAAATCTTTTTGTAATTTTTCTGTCGATTTAAGAGCTTTTTGTAAATAACTGTTTTCAGCTTTTAGGTAGTTAATAACTTCGGGACTTTTACGGTCTTTTAGCCAAAAATATTCATCATTACGCACATCGCCATGTTTTTCCAGTTTATGTTCTTTTTGAGTCGCAATCGGCGGTGCCATAGTTTGTGCAGCATGAGTTGGATTAGAACTCAAAGCAATTAAAATCATAAAAATCATAAGGCCCCCTTAGTTATATTGAAAGGTGATATAATCACGGATATGAACTGTGGTCAAAAATTACTTAATTAATGAACTGTTTGTGCAGCCTTTGAATGGCTTCAATTCCCTGATTTTCAGCAACTAAAAAACAAAAATTATGGCGACTGGCACCATAACAGATCATGCGCACATTAATATCTGAAATGGCTTCAAATATTTTTTTGGCAAGTCCCGGTGTATGGTTGATATTATTGCCGATAAGCGAAACCAAAGAAAGCTCGCTTTCAACTTGTACCGATGCGACTTTTGAAAGCTCTTCGATAAGTGTTTGGTTAATCAAGCCCGCATTATCGAGGGTAACAGCCACACTAATTTCAGATGTGGTGATGGCATCAATTGAAATTTTATGATCATTGAAGATTTTAAAAATCTGAAATAAAAAACCATGGGTGTGCAACATTTCTGGAGTACTGACAGTAACCAAGGTCTGTTTTTTTCTCAACGCCAGGGCTCTTATTAAGGGAGAGATTTTGACCTCTTTCCGCACCCAGGTGCCTGGTTTTTGCGGGTCAAAACTTGAGGCGACCAAGACGGGAATATGGCTGCGGATTGCGGGTAAGAGGGTGGCCGGATGTAGAACTTTTGCTCCGAAGGTCGCAAGTTCAGACATTTCTTTAAATGAAATTTCATCAATCACTAAGGCTTCAGGGCAAAGTCGCGGATCGGTTGTGGAAACGCCGGCAACATCGGTCCAGATTTCAAGCGTATTTGCTGAAAGTCCTTCAGCCAAAATGGCTGCTGAGTAATCGCTTCCACCGCGACCTAAAGTTGTGGTAGCACCAGCTAGCGTTTGGCCAATAAAGCCTTGAGTTACGTAAACGCATTTTCCATTGAGGCAGTCCGATAAATTTTCTTTACAGAGTTTAATGATGGTTTCAGTGAGTGGTCTGGCTTTTCCAAAATTGTCATCGGTTTTCAAAACACTTCTAGCGTCGAGTAATTGCGCACGAGGAGAGTGTTTTTTTTCGGTGAAAACCTTTTGCAGAGCCACAGTAAAAAGCACGGAGGACATTCTTTCTCCAAGACTCAATAAGACGTCATTAGCCTTGTTTGAACAGTCACGCAGGAGATAGATTCCTTTAGATATAGAATCCATCTCTGTTAGTATTTTTTGTAATTCTAATGCGGAATTTTGATCAGCGTTCAGTTCTTTAGCAATGCTGAGGTGTTTTTCTGTTATTCTTTTTTGCACAGCTTCGACTTCGGTAATTTGCCCAGCTTGAGCGAAGTCACCAAGTTTAATAAGATCATTTGTTGTTCCCGAGGTGGCAGAAACCACGACTATATTGGATTTTTGCTGAAAACAGATATCGGCACTTCTGAGCATACAGGCGGCATCGCCCATGGAAGTTCCGCCAAATTTAGAGACAATAACTGACATTTCTGTGCTCCTGATTTTAAATTTCCTGCGAGGGGTATGATGTCTTAAATATATTTTGATGTCACATAAAATTTAATTATAATCCTCATCAAATTCCTCATCAAGTTTAGGAATATGATTGAAGGAAATCCGGGTTTTAGCACTTGAGAGCACTTCTTTGGTGCTGGCAAGAAAAAGAGTATTTGAGCCATATTTTGTGTTGATAGAGTCAAGAGCATGGTTAATAGAGTTCTTTTTAGGATTGTCAAAAAGTGAAAGCTGGCTGGGGCCGCTCATTAAATCCGAAAGCGCAATAGCTACTTTTAGAGGTTTTTTGTGAGTTTCGGTATTCAAGAGTTTATTCCAGAGTTTTTTGAGCTCATCTACTAAAAAGTAAGTATCATCGCTGTCACTGAAAGAAATAGAATTTTCAAAACGGGTGCCGTCCTGGAATTTAACATATACCGACAAACGCCTAGTCTTTAGTTTTTCATCCCGAAGGCGGGCGGCAGCTTTTAATAAAAGTTTGGTGACAACCTGAAAAGATTTTTCCGGAGTCCGTAAGTTTGGTGGTAGCACATGTTGGTGGCTTAGAGATCCCTGATTTGGATTTTTATTATAGGCGATGTCTTCTCCGGCAAGCTCTCTTGATACCCTCAGGCCCCAGATGCTTCCCCAGTGTTTTCTTAATTCGTAATCAGGTGCTTTAATAAAATCGGCTATTGTAAAGTAACCCTTGGCATTTAAGCGATAATTCATTTGTCTACCAACTCCGGGTAAGGCGTTAATTGGTAGGGGGCCTATTTTTTCAAGTATTTGATCGGTTGAAACCATTATAAGTCCATCAGGTTTTTGCATGTCTGAAGCAATTTTAGCGATTAAAATATTGGGACCAATACCGACCGAGCTTTTAATTTCGCTGCCGACAACTTTTCGGACATGGTCTTTCATTTGCTGGGCAATTCGTCGAGCATTTTCAAACTCTCGTTCTTTTCCGATCAGTTCACAGGCGACTTCATCAATAGATAAAACTTTTTTGATGGGGAGAACCTCTTGAACTGCGGCTATGATTTTATGATGGAACTCGGTGTAGAGTTTATGATTACCGGTTTTTAAAATAAGCCCCGGGCACATTTTCTTGGCGTCGCCCAATCGGGTGCCGGTTTTAATTCCGAATTTTTTAGCCTCGTAACTGGCCGCAATCACGCAAGTGCTGTCTGCGAGCATAGGAACAACAGCTACAGGTTTGCCTCTGATTAAAACATCCACCTGTTGTTCACAAGAGGCAAAATAGGAATTAAGATCAAATAAAAGCCATTTAAGCATTTACTATACTTACATATAATTTACATACAAACAAGATAAATTTAACTTTGAGTCGGGAGTAGGACTTACGCGTCAAGATTTTTTAAGAGTATTTAATAGAAGTTAAAGGTGTATTCGCTCTCCTCAGTAACTGAGTGTACAATGTACACTCAGTTACTGAGGAAGACTGAAATCAAAATGTTCTGGTATCACAGGTTTATCTCTTGTTCTTGCTAATTGAAGCTTTGACTTTTTTCTCGCCCTTTTTCAGTCACCACTCTTCATGTTCATAGGGTATAAATTGTTTTGCAGCCTTGCGTTCAGGGTGAAGTTCGTAATGATGGGCGCAGTTTTTGGAGCAGGTCTCTTTTTTAAATTCAATTTGAGAGCAGTCTTCACAAATAAATTCGTGGGTGTCGCAACGTTTGCAGTCAATTTCGGTTTTTCCAGGTTGTCCGCAGTGTGGGCACAAACGATATTGTTGAGAGGGCTTCATATTTTAGTCAACTGCAACGCGGTGGTCGAAAACAAAACATTCACCTTCAAATTGTTCATTTGGGTATTCATTTAGATAGTTTAAAATGCCGCCATTGAGTTGGTAAACATTTTTATAGCCTTGCCTCTGTACTTCCAGAATACCTTTTTCACAGCGGATTCCACCGGTGCAGAAAATCAAAACTTTTTTATCTTTCGGAATATTTTTACTTTCAAGATATGCAGGAAACTCCGTGAATTTATCCGTCATTGGATTCAAGGCTCCCTTGAAGGTACCTATTTTGGTCTCGTACCAGTTACGAGTGTCGATCATCACGTGGTCTTCGTTTTTCATCACATTATTCCATTCAGTAGGAGAAAGGTGATGATTATTCGAATCAATGTTGTAAGGAACAAGGCTGGTGTCTCCGAGAGTTACGATTTCGTCCCTGATTTTTATTTTAAAACGTCTAAAGGGTTTAACATCAGAGCAGGAGTCTTTAAAAAATAGATCAGGTGTTTTAAAATAATCGCGAATTCCGAGCTTGAAACTTTCAAAGTTTTCTCTAGTTTTTGAACAAATAGTCGCATTAAAACCTTCGGTGCCGATGATAATCAGCCCGCGAGTGTTTGTTTTTTCGGCCAAATTCTCAAGGTAAAGCTTGGTTTTTTCAGGATTATCATCTTTTTGAAATTTGTAAAAAGTTGAGATTAAATAGTTTACTTTTTCAGCATTTGAATTAGTCGTCATAGCGGCCTTTCAGTTATAGTCAGTGGCTCCAAACCACCGTAAATTGAACAGAATGCACGAAATGTAGCCGTATATAAATAGCCGGTCAACCAGATAAGTGTGTTGATGTTAAGGCTTAATTTAGTTACAAATAGTCATGTCAAATTTAGTCTCAGCTGCGGTACAAAAAGAAATTGAGCGCCGCAGAACCTTTGCAATTATTTCCCATCCCGATGCGGGAAAAACGACTTTAACCGAAAAGTTGTTATTTCACGGTGGGGTTATTCATGAAACTGGCGAGGTAAAAGGTAAGTCGGGCACCAAGGCGGTTACTTCTGACTGGATGGAGCTTGAGCGCCAAAAAGGAATTTCGATTACGTCTTCGGTGATGACTTTTGATTATGATAAATTGCGTATTAATCTCCTCGATACTCCCGGCCATAAAGATTTTTCTGAAGATACTTACAGGGTTTTGATGGCGGTTGAAAGTGCCTGCATGTTGATTGACGTAGCTAAAGGCGTCGAGGATCGAACTAAAAAACTTTATGATGTTTGTAGACTGCGTAATATTCCGATTTTTACTTTTGTAAACAAGCTCGATCGCGAAGGAAAAGATCCGCTTACTTTACTTGATGAAATTGAAAAAACTTTAAATATGCAATGTTATCCGGTTACTTGGCCGTTAGGAATTGGGCAGAGATTTAAAGGGATTTATAATCGTTTAACTCAAAAGGTGAGTTTTTATAATCAAAGACGCGACGACGTTTTAGAACTTGAAGAATTTGATTTTTCCGGTCCGCAGGATCCGATTCTTGAAAAATATTTGGATCATGAAACATTGGCGCAGGTGCGTGAAGAGCTGGATTTAATTGAAAATGCATTGCCGCCATTTGACGTAAATGAATTTCTAGCGGGTAAAATTTCCCCGGTTACCTTCGGATCTGCCAAGCAGAACTTTGGAGTGGACACCTTTTTAAAATTTTTTACAGAGTTTGCGCCGCCACCAAAAGCTAGACGTACTAAAAAAGGCGATGAGATCAACCCGCTTTCAACTAAT
>ERZ1292633.6200-Hain-H41-02um-R1-6200-length-10520-cov-5_pt1 | contig 10520 bp, 7 predicted proteins | sample MGYA00564406_ERZ1292633 | MGnify/ENA primary metagenome ERZ1292633 (study PRJEB36523, sample SAMEA6512639) | groundwater metagenome | collected 2019-01-08 | study: AquaDiva: Metagenomics assemblies of 32 groundwater samples
CTTGCGTCCGCAACTTTCCTTCTCGCTCTTCCAAGTTGAACCGTTGCTCCCGAAGTCGAATCTCCTGCTCGATGAGCTCGTTCTCCTGCAGCTCGATTTGCTGTCTGCGGGCTAGATAGTCGGCTAGATCCTTTTCAATTTGGCGCAGTTGCCGTTCGGCGTCCTCGATCGCCCGCTGCGCATCTTGGTGAAGTCGCACGTGGTGCAGCTCACGCTCCCGCTGCAGCTGAAGTTCACGCTCGTCCTCTTCGCGGCGGTGTGCCGCGCGTGCCGCCTCTCTCTGTGCCTCCGCCAGAATAGCTTCGGTTTCGCGTTCCTTTTCCGCGCGACGAGCAAGTTCCAGCTCCGCTTGTGCCAGGGTATCCTGCAACCGATGCACTTCGTGCTGGGCATCGGAGAACACGCTCAATGCCTGCTGTTCGCGGTCGCGGGAGCCGGTGAGCTCCGCGGCACACATCTGCATCGCCTTGAGCTGCCTCTCCGTTTCACGCCTGGCCTCCGCAAGGAGCGCCTCGAGCTGGCGCTCCTTCTCCTGCGCGCGCGACACGTCGCTCTCCTGGGCCGCGAGGCGCTTCTCATTGGCTTCCACGCCGCGTTGCGCTTCCAAGACGGCGGAGTGCCGCTGCCGCTCTCGGTCGCGGCCGCCTGCCAGGTCGCGCTCGCGGTCGGCTCGGACGGCCGTCCCGCGCTCAACGTCCTTCTTCGCTTCACCGGCTAGCGCGCGGCTGTCGCGTTCCTTGATGAGCTTGTTCTGCAAGTCCTGCTCCGCAATGTTCAAGGCCTTTTCTTGCGTCGCGAGGTCGCGACGGGCGTCGTCGAGGGCCTGCGCGACCTGGCGTTCCTTCAACCGGGAGTCCTCACCTTGCTGCTGCTGGCTGGAAAGCAGCTGCCGGCGACGCTGCTCATCGTAGTACTCCTTCGAGCGGAAGTAGAGCGAGTCCACGAGCGTCGGGTAGTACTGCGAGAAGTGCTGCCACTCGCCCATGGAAACGACCCCATCGCGGTCGCTGTCGGCGCGGGCAAAGAGGTCGTTGATGGTCGCCGCGGAGAAGTCAAGGTTCAGCAACTTGAAAATTCGGCGCATCTCCTCAATCTCGATGAGGCGGTTGCGGTTGTTGTCAATCTCGTCGAACACCACGCGCGCTTTGGTGTCGAGCGAGGCGCTCTCAAGGAAGCGGTTGGCGGCCGGGTTGGGTAGTGCGGCGTGGCTGTTGGACATGACCGAGGTCGCCGTCGTCGAGGTGCGGTGCAAGGTGTTCCCGGTGATCTCGAACGACGTGGAGGACGATTGCGCGAGCGCGGAGGACAGATTAACGGGAGCCAGCGAGGACGAATGAAGCACCGCCGCCGGAGACGGGGGATGCGCTGGGCGCGGAGGGCTGAGCGTCACCCGGGAGGAGGCCGAGGGAATGGGCGACGCCGACAGCTGCGCGCCCCCTGAATTTCCGGCCCCACGAACCAGGGACGCGGAGGAGGGCGGGCGTGCAGGTGGAATCTGTCGCTGCTGCTCACTCCGTTCGCTGTGTGGCTGAAAGGCGTAAATCTGCACGCCCTCGTAGAGCTGGCTTGAAGAGATGAGGTCGACCCACTGTCCGAGGCGCTCGTCGAACATTTGGAACCGAGACAACTTGAAAGCCGCAAACGGCTGCCCGGGTGGGCGCAATACGGAGCTCTCGATGGAGAACACCGTTTCGACTTGGCGCTGGAGGTCCCCAATGCTTGGGAAGGCGGGAAAGGCGAGCTCCAGGTTGATCTTCTGCTGGTACAAGTCAGCCGCACAATTGACGAGGAACTTCATGGGGGCGGTGGCCGTTTCAAAGCGGCGTAGTGACGTTGGGTGGGAGAGTGTTCGCTGTGATTCCAGACTTTGGGTGCCTTTTGCGTCGGCAACAGGGGGTCGGAACGCCTGATGTCATCATCACGCCATCATGCTCATCATCCAAGTCGTTGGGGGCACGACTGTGTTGCACAGTGTCCGACGGAACGAGAGATGGGAACCGGTGGATGGATCAACGCACACATTTTTTTGTCAAAGAGGGGACAGCAGGTGGGGAGAAAGCGAGCGAAACGCGTCGAGGCCGAGAGGGAGGGAAGCCCGTTCCTAGTGCACGGCTGCGTCGACGTTGGGTGCGACTGTGCGATGCTCCTGCCCTGCAGAGGCCTGCGCCAAGGGCGTCGCCGCACGGCCGGCTGGGGGCGGCGGCGCGTCGGTGACTTTTTGTCCCCCAGACGGTGGCCCACTGCCCGTACTGCTGGCTACTTGCTGCGCGGCGATTGGCAACGTGGACCCCGATCGGCTATCTCCCGGTGTGGCAAGTGGTCCTCCCGTGGAGTTGCCAGCGCCGTCAGTAGCGCGCGTCGGTGGCATCGCCGGTACGTTCGGCCCTCCCGACAGCAAGTCTAGCTGGTCCAGCAGTCGCTGCTCCGTCTCTTGAGCACGTCGCTTCTTCTCTTCCGAGTAGTTAGCAGGCGTCACCTGAGCGGCCCCGGCTGCTTGGGCGTGATTCAGAGGCGTGCTGGGGGGCCATCCTGCGGCGACGGTCGGCGCGGCCGTGCCACCATTGCTGCCCGTCGACGAATTGGGATTCGGCGTTGGCGCGGCGTTAGGGGCGGTGGCAGACGTTGGTGTTCCGTGCACGGCAAGCACCGCCGTCCCTTCAACCGGGTCGGACGGGTTCGCGCTGCTGCCGTGACGCGGCGTGCTCACACTGTAACTATCGCTGAAATCTGTGTCGTAGAAATGCTGGGCGAGCGGCACGGCACCCACGTGGTGGGGCAATCCCCCGGTCGAGAGGGGGCCTTCCGCACCGCCGTCGCCGGCCGCACCCGATCCCGCGACTCGGTACATCGACGCCAACGCAGAACGCAGCGGCGGCGGGCTGCGCGGCCGAAGGTTCGACACGGGGGAGGAGGACGCCGCCGTCGCGGCCGCCGCGCCGAAGGCGTGCTCCAGGTCATCCAGCGACGCCAAGCCGCTGCCAAGCTTCGTGCTGGCCGCCGGCGGCGGGGGCGGTTTATCGTCCGCGGCGGCAATGGGCCTCACGGCGGCTGGGGCGCTTCGGGGGTCCATGTGCGTCGTTGCCGCGGTGGCGACTCCAGGGGCGGCACTGACCGCACCCCGGTGAATGGGGGGGTCAGTCGTTAATGCCGCTGAACCCTGCCTCCTGAGCTCAGGCTCGGCATCACCGCTACTGCTGGTCGCGACGACCGCGTCGCCATGGCCGCTGGCCAACGCGACAACGGCAGCGGACACCGTTGGTGAGCCCCCGCCTCCCCAGACCGACGCCTCGGAGGTTGCCCGGCTGCTGCTCGACGGTTTCGACTCGAAGGCAGTGAACGATGTTTGCGACAGGAGCCCCAGCGACACGGCCATGCGCGCCGAGGGCACCTGCAATTGTGGCGGGCCCTGCCGAAGCCAGCACAGCAAGCCATCTTCCGTGTCAACCGGCAAAAGAAATGCTCCATTTCGCTGCGAAAGACTTTCCCCGCCGCTCTCCGCGTCATGTTGATGGTTTCCGACCAACGACGTCGTGCGCCCGTCCGAGGTGCGCCCCGGGCTCCATTCATCGCACTGCGACGCCACCGACACCAATGCGCGCGCGCGACCGGTCGTAGCCGTCGTCGTCGTCGTTTGATAGCCTCCCGTCGCCGCGGCAGATGAACCGTCCGCCGCCGCACTTCCGTCCCCAGCACTACTGGAAACGGTGCCAGCCGGGGCAGGCTGCTGCGCCTGCTGCTGGGCCTGTTCTTGCTGCGCCTGTTGCTGAACCACGTGTGCGTCGCGAAAAAGCTTCCGGCCGATGAGTTCTTCCGCGCTGGGCCTCGCCTCCGGATCCAGCTTCAAGCACTGCAAGATGATGTCCTTGATTTGGTCGTCCTTGAGGCCTACTGCGGCTTGGGGCAGCACACCCGACGTCACTTTTTTAAATATCTGCGCAACGTTTTCGCACTCCCCGTATGGGGTCTTCCCGGTAAACATTTGTAGCAGGCACATTCCGAACGACCACATGTCTACCCGGTTCGTGTAGTGCTCTTCGTAGATTTCAGGGGCCATGAACTCCGGCGTCCCAATCACCGAACATGCCGCGCGGCTGATGACCGACAGGCCAAAGTCTCCAATTTTCACTTCTCCCTTGTGTCCGTTCACAAAGATGTTGTGACACTTGAGATCTCGGTGAATAATGTTTTGGGAGTGCAGGTAGTGCAACCCTTGCAAGATCTGCAACCCATACTTGGCGATGACGTGGCTCTTCATCGCGCCGGTTTGGTGAATGAAGTCGGACAGCGTCCCCGACGTCATCAATTCGGTGATAAAAACAATGCACCGTCGATCGTTGTCGAGCCACGCGGCGCAGAACCGAATGACGTTCGGATGCCTTAGCTGCGAAAGCAGTTGAATCTCGTGGGCAACTTTTCTTGTATCCCCAATCGTGCCGATGTCAAGCTCGTTCCACGCGACTTCAAGCCCTTCGTGCTCGTCGAAAGCCTTGTAGACTTGCTTCGTCGCCCCCTTGGCCAAAAAGGCTTTTCTGACGTAACGGCCAGTGGGGTCTGTGACGGGCGCCGCTTGCGGCATGTTCTCTCTATGGCCGTTGCCGTTGCTTTGTTGACCGCTGCCGCTGCTGCCCAATGGATGGGGGCCGCCGCCCGACGCGGAGGAGGACTCCGCGATGCCGCTGCCGCTACCTTGCTGCGGTGCACCTGATGACGACGACGTGGAAGACTGGAGGCCACCAGCCTGCCGGTCGCTCCCCGGCACCGCCTGCGCCGCCGCGGAGGGCGAGACGATCGTGCCGTCTGATCTCAGCGAGGATCGGCGTTGTCCCAGCGAGTTGCTGCTCGACGTAGAGGTCGGTGGAAAGAGATGCGCGGTGACCGCCGGGGAGGCGCCTGAGGCCAACGCGAGGCTGGCATTGCCGCTCCGCTCGGAGGTGGTCGGCGAAGGCATGGGGGGTGAGTTTTTATTCGATGCCGTCGTCGTCGTGCCGTTGGGATCGCCAAAAAACGACGGAAGGTGCGGCGCCGGTGCGTTGCCGGTGGTGGCGATGTGGTTCGAGGTCGTCCCCGAACCCGACGCCGTCGAAATGGCCTCGGGAGACAGCTCACACCCACCCCCCCCGGCGCGCAGCGGGGGGGCGCCTCCTAATGATGAGGTGCCGCCCGAGGGGGGCTCTCTCGCAGGACCGATCGTCGTATCTTCGGACATTGGTGTTTCCCTCACTCGAAAGCCGACGGTGGCAAATGAGGCGGGATGTTAAAAGCAGAAGTTGTCGCCGCGCGAGTGAGATCGATAGAAAGTAGAAGTAAAAAGTTGGAGGACACGATACGGCAGGGAAAATGTAGGTGCTCGCGTCCCTCTTGGTGTAGTGGGTAGTGGCACCTAATGGAAGGTGAGAGAGAGAGAGAGAGAGAGAGAGAGAGAGAGACACACAAATGGATCGCGTGACAATGCCAACGGGTTTCGTACGCCGAATTCCGGAATTCGGCGGCGACGGTAACATCCATTGAAAAGGGGATCAGGTTTGTGACAATCCACACGCAGCAGTGGCCAGAAAGCTTTTGAAGAAATCCTGCCACTCGCGAGAGCCTCCCTGAATGCGTCGGGCGCCATGACAGGCATCCAAGCTGGGGCCGGAAACAGCCGGCAGCATGCGCCACACGTCGTCCGCCGACGGCGTGGATGACGTGTCGCCGAGGCGACGCTTCCAGCAGGGCGCCATGAAGGGGTGAGCGAGCGCGCCGCACGCCGTCAGTCGGTCCTCCGGGTCATACGTAAGGGAATCCGCTAAAAGTGACTCCAGCTGGACGGCAAAGGCGGCAGTGGCGGCATCCACCGCCCCTCCCGATCTCGGGAGCCACCACCACGCGAGGGTGCGCATGGCATCTTCCCACGACGGGCGGGCAGCCGCCGCCGCCGCATCGCACGTTCCGTCACCCGCGGGGAGTTCCAGGGACTCCACACCCAGCGCGTCGAGGTCGCCTTCCGACGGCGGCCCCAACAGCCGAGTGAGCCGGACGATCGCATCGGACTCAGTCTGACTCGGTAGCAGGGGAGTTCCGACGCACGCCGTCTCGTAGATGACACAAGCTGCCGCCCACACGTCGACGCCACCGTGGTACGTTGGCACCCCGCAGAGCAGCTCGGGCGCGCGATACCAGCGCGTGACGACGTAGTCTGTCATCGGGGGAGCCGCTGAACCTTCAGAAGGCGGGGGAGCCTGGAGGCATACGACAGCAGGTGAAGGGCAGCGGAGCGGCCGGATGAGGCCGTAGTCCCCGAGGAACCATCGACATCGCGACGCATCGTCGTCGTCATCACACGTCGCCACCCCTTCCGCGACCGACGCCAAGGCGGCAGTCCGCGATGACATGCGATGGTACATCAGGTTGTCTGGCTTCACGTCGCGGTGCATGACACCCGCTTTGTGCATGGTCGCGAGCGCCCAGAACAGCTGGAACGCGACCTCCTCTAGGAACAGAGGGGAGAATGGACGGTGTCGTTCGCGCGACGGCCCAGCCTGATCGAGTCGCTGCCGCGTGGAGCGTAGCAACGACCGCAAGTCGCCCTGAAGCGCGGGCATCACCATCGAGAGGCTGGCAAATGGGAAAGGATCGGACGGGGTCTTTCGCATCGCGGTGGCTTCTCTTTCAGCCGCTGTCGATCGACCGCCATCGATATGTGCATCCATGACAGGAATGAGATGCGTCAGCAACGCTTCGGCCGCCTCAGCGGCTGTAGACGGCGCTTCCTCCACCTCCGAACGATGATGGATAGCCTTTGCGTGCGCAGCTGCGAAGGCGGCGGGTGTGTCGTATCCCGGGGCGAAGATGAGCAACTCTGGAATGGCCAGCGCAAACGACAATTCACGAAAGTATCGCAGGGCATCGGTCGGGCTCCGAGAGAAGCATCGCGAAATTTTTTTAACGACCAGAGGCATCCGGTTCAGCAACGGTGTCGGAGCAGCCGGTTGCCCTGGCAGCGTGGTAATTGAGGTTGATGCAGTGGATGGTGGTGGCTTCCCCGAGTGATGGCCATGGTGGTGTTGGTGCGGCAACCGAACGACGATCCCGTGCGCGCCGGCGCCCACCAAGTGAGGGCGACGCTCGCTGCCGTTTTCCGTGGAGGAATCGGCTGGCGTTACCTGCGGCCGCTGTATGGGCGGCCCGCCCGGCGCCGCAGCGTCTTCGAGATTGACCGGCAACGAGAATGCATGAGCAAACGGACGGGGCACAAACACAGTCACGTCGACCGAGCCGTCACCGCGCCGCGATCCCACTGTGTTCGCATTGTCGTCCAGCACTTCCGCGTCAACGGACAGCAAGCAAGGTGCGAATCGAGAACCGTCGGCGGCAACGTCGCCGTCACTTGGCTGCAACGCGAGTACGTCACGGCACATGCTGCCGCTCCCTCACAGGAACAGGCACAGTCCCCTCCAAAACCCTTGATGATCTACGACCAACGTCAACAACCACGGTCGCAGTCGTTGGCAAAAGAAAAAAAAAGAAAACCCCCACTGGTTGGGGAGCGTTCACTTCCGCGACAGTTCGCCCGCAAGACGCGCCTCAAGCTCGCTCACGCGGATCTCGGCACGCCGTCTTTCTGACTCCGCCTTGCCCAGCCGCCGCATAGCATCAAGGTACTCGCCCCGGCTGACCGCGGCACTCCTAGAATCTGGCTGCGTGCTTGTGGTGGTGGCGGCGCCGTTGAGCGCCATATCACCTCGATCCGCAGCCCCCGCGGCAGTGGTGCCGTTTCGCATCCCGCCGTACTGCTGCAATCGTCGCTCGGCGCTAGCGAGCTGCTCGGTGTGCTGCCGTCGCTCCAGTTGGACTTGCTCTGTCGCCAGGGCGACCTGTCCATGCAGGTCGTGAAGCTCCGTCTCGTAGGTCATCAAACGCTGTAACACGGGCAATTGCTGTTCAAGGCACTTCCGAGACTTCAGCAGTGCCGCTTCGAGCTCCGCTTCGCGGCGCTGGCTTGCTTCGAGAGCGCGTCGATACGCCACAGCCTCGGCGACGATGGCGATGACATCGGGAGAGTGCAACTGCGGCACGGGGAAGGTGGAGGGCGCCTCCTCGTTCGAAGTGTCACTCTCTGGAAGGAGGAGGCAATCGTCAGCGTGACATGGCATCCTCACTGGGGTTTCGGGTGCCGCCGTTCTATGGGCCGCGGCGGTTGGGTCACCCGATTCATCCCTCTCGAATAATATCGACGATCCTCCCGCACCGAACGACGGCTGCGTCCGGATCCTCTCCCCATCACCCAACCGACACACGCCGCGAAGATTATCGCCGACGACGTGTCGTTGGCGGTCAAGGCATCCACCGCGACGCGCGACGCTGAGAGCGCCGGAGCAGGAGGGGCGTTGCCGCAGGCGAGCTTCGATAGCGCGGGTGATCGCTTCTGTGTCTCGCAGCACATCTTCAACGTGGGTGCGCAGCGATACGGCAGAGTCCGTTCCGCGGGGTGCGGTCGGCGTATGTCGCGTGCCGCCACGTCGTCCACCGCCCGCTGACATCAATGGATCAACAACAATTTTTTTTTGCTTTTCTGTTACGTTGATGCGCCGTAGAAAACAGCGCGGGCGCCACGCCGCATGTGACGCGCACACGTTGATTGGTGAATTAAAACTGAAGTCAGTTCGTGACGGAGGCAAAGGGCCCCCCTACACGACGCCCAGCGGGCCTCCGTCGTTGGCCACAGACTCCTTCTTCTTCGACGGCGGTTTGCACTCGCCGACCTGCGGCGCGGCATCGTCCGTCATGCACGCCAGCCACTTCTCACCGCCGTAGTTGCGCACCGCGATCCACGATTCGCCTTGAAAGAGGAGCAGCTTCTTTGCGAATTCCCCCACCTGGTTGTAAAAGTCGAGTGCGTCCACTTCGCGCTCGAAGCGCTTGGACGTCTTCACCCCATCGTCCGAGTGCCACTTGACCAGAAATTTGTACTGCACCGAGAAGATCTTCGATTCGATGTCGGCAAACGATTTCGTCACCTTGTCACCAAGCCCTTTGAGATCCCTACGCAAGTCCTTTGCAAAAGCGAGGATGTCGTCGCCTTCGCCGCCGTCCGCCACCTGCGCGGTTTCTGGCTTGCCCTCTGGAGCAGCTGGCCGCGCAAGTTCCTCTTTCGCCTGAAGCTGCAGTGCGGCGAAGGAACTGGCCAGGTCGCGCAGCTGGCGCTCAACTTCCAGTCCATCGCGCAGTGCTCTTTCCTGTGATGCCCCGATCGCCTCCAATTCGGCTTTCGACGTGCCGTAGGCGTGCATCCGATGCCGCTTGGCGGTGAGAAACGAATAAGGCACCAGCACCAGCGCGATAAACAGAGCGGCGGCGACGTTGACAAAGCGAAGGGCAGTGCCGTCGACGGCCATTTCGACTTTGACCGCTCAAACGGCGAACGATCCAGCGCGCCCCGCTCCGTTTTCTTTTTGGCAAACGTTTTGGTAAACGTAAGAGTGCACATCAAAGACGTCAACGAGGCGGAATGAGAGGACTGCATAACATGTTACGACTATCGCTTTTGCTACTACTACACACCTGACTGTTGACAGTGTTCCGACGGAGCGATGCCTAGATAGGCCGCACCTGGCTCTCTCCGTTAGCTACTTCCGTCGCGATGGCCGCTCTCGATGCTCGACGACTTGCCTGCTGCGGACCGTCCCCGACACTTGAGGCGGGTGGCCCCTCGTGGATCAAGCCTCGGAGGTATGAAAACAGCCTCGATTTTATCCACGGCCGCCCATGCGGGGTGTACTTGCGGCTTTCAAGATCGAACGCGAGCACCACCACTTCTTCCAGGAATCCATCGAGAAAGTTCAGCAGATCCGCGGCATCGTACCGTAGCGTGGTGATAGACGAAGCATCGTATCCACCTCCGCCGCCTGTGCTGACGTTCCCCCCGCCGTGATCCGCGGCGGCGCTGCCGTGCTGTCGGCGGCCGGCGAGCTCTTCCTCGCACATAGTCAGGACCACTTCACAGAGCACCTCGACATCACCTGACGGGACTTGTTTGTACTGGCGCGGGGATGCCGCACCCGCATGCTTGTAGAGCAGCAAAAAGTGGCTGTGCTGACTGGACGAAGGGCCTCCCGCCAGCGACATGCGCGACGCTCGCCGGCGCAGTCTTTCAGGGCCATCCGCCGCGACGTCCATACCGATAAACCCTCCCCGTGATAAACTCCTCGATAAACGTCTCGAGGGAGCAACTCCGGTGCTTTTCTGCTCGAAACAAACCAACGGAACAATCTTCGATAGCACACTATCTTGTCAGTCACTGACTGCAGGGTCGGGAAAAAACAACTGCCATGGACTGCACTACAAGACAAAGTCGTCGAAGCCCGTGACCCTGACCACACCGAACAGATCCTCCGCGGCGGTCGGGCTCAGCATGAGCATGGGCACCCGAGCGAGACGCCGTGAAATGTCGTCGAGCCCCGACGGGTCACGACCGTCGTTGGCCGCACCCCACGCGCCTCCTCCTCCGGTGGTGCTGCCCTTCGCCCTCCCAGCCCCCAGCA
>ERZ1292633.5005-Hain-H41-02um-R1-5005-length-12104-cov-19_pt1 | contig 10518 bp, 5 predicted proteins | sample MGYA00564406_ERZ1292633 | MGnify/ENA primary metagenome ERZ1292633 (study PRJEB36523, sample SAMEA6512639) | groundwater metagenome | collected 2019-01-08 | study: AquaDiva: Metagenomics assemblies of 32 groundwater samples
ACCTGGCATGGGTCAGGGTCCAATGGGCGGAATGGGGGGACCGGGTCCGATGGGCATGACACCCAATCCCATGGCGATGGCCGCGATGATGGCGCAGTACAGTGGCATGATGTTCGGCATGCCTGGAGCGGGTGCCATGGCCGCCGCGCGCCCAGCTGGGGTCGCCCCGTTTGTCTCCGTCAACGAAATTCCGCCGGATACCACCTTGAATCAGCTTTTCGCCATCTTGGAGGTGTGGGGCAGCGTCGCGTCCATTCGCCGCACGCAACGTCAAGGCATTGTGCACGTGCGCATGTTCGCGCCTGAAGATGCGGACGCGGTTGCCAAGTTTGTCCACAAGTGTCCTTTCTTCGGTGCAGAAATCAGTGCTCGTTCCATGCCGACGTTCGTGGAGCGAAACGAGATCCCGGCGGGCGGCGATCCCGACGACCTTTCTTGCAACCAGTACGATTTCCGGCAGGCGCGCCACAGGCACCGTACCATGCGCTGCCGCTGTGTCGCTTCCTCGACCATCCGTCTGCATCTAAAAAAGGAGCCGCGTTCGGACGATGAGGTTCGTGCATTCTTCACGGCACTTGGCACCGTGCCCACGGGCGTCGAACACGACTCAGCCAGCTATGGGACCCGGGGTGACGATATCCTTGTTCGTTTCGAGTCCGTTGCAGACGCCGTGAGGGCCATCGTCTTCGGAAACAACAAGATTTGCGACGTCGACGGCGGAGTCGCCTCCTTTGCTGCCAGCAACTCGGCGGTGCCTCGGAGTGCGGTGCCAGCTTCGACATCCGACCCTGGTGCTGAGCAGAGTGTGTCGGCCTAATTCTCTTTCGTGTGCTGAACCGGTTGTAACGGACAATGGGTGTGAAAATTGTTTGTTGTGTGCAGGTGCTTGCGTGTGGGAACGCTTGGAAGCTCAACAAATGCGTGTGAAACAACAGTCAATTCGCCACGAACATTTGTCTTTTTGCTCGACCCAGTCGCGTCAGTACCCAAGGTCCTCCTCTCCTATTTTATCCACTCCTTTTGCCCCATATGTCACTTTACGTGACCATCTCTGATGTCAAATACAACATCACGAACGAAATGCTGTCCGCTGTGTTTTCGCGGTACGGCTCCGTTGCCAGCATCCAACTGATGGCGCCGACGACGGAAGGCGGTGTCGTCATCGTTCCCGCAGTGGTGACTATGGCTGCGCACGGGACCGCCGCGAAGGCTCTCGAAGAGCTGAATGGGCGATACCTGTTCCAGTCTTGTTGCCGCATGACGATTCAGATGCTGCCTGGGGGAGGGAACGGAAGTGCACAGACATCACAGCTCACGGCGAATGCAGGCTACATGACGCAGCAGCCGCACTCTCAGGGCACGACGACAGAACGCAATCTGTCGCAGCAACCCACATACGCGAGCCCGTATGCCATGCAGGCCGGCTCCCCGGCCCCTCACGACATGCGTTTCGCGCCACCAGGGGCGTTTGTCAACGCTCCTCCACAAGCCGGTTATTCCATTGTGGCGATGCAACAACAGGCTCCCTACGGTGCGCCTCACACGCATGCGATGTCGCACTTTGCCAGCGACCGTGCCGTACACTACACCAACCAGTATGGCTATCCCACAAATGCGCCCCAGACTGCGTACGAATACTCGTCTTCTCTTTCGTCACGAGGCCGCGGGTTCGGCGACAGAGGCGGCTCCATGATGATGATGAGTCGAGGCGGAGGCTTCGATTACTATAGGGGTGGCCGTGGCGGCGTGCCAATGATGCACGGTGCGCGAGGTAGTGCGTTGATTATGGGCCGAGGCGCAGGCGGAAGTGCCTCCGCCGCTGGAGGGCCGGATCAAGGCCGAGTATGGGTTGCCGTCATGAACGTCCCCGATGTCGCGCTTTTGCCCATTTTTACCTTGCTCGAGGTGTACGGCAATGTCTGTGGCATACGAAAGGAAGAAACGCCTTCAGGGAAGCGACACCTGGCTCAATTTTTCTGCGAGCACGAAGGGGTTCTGGCGGCGCGCTTTCTCGACGGCTGCCCGTTCAATGGCTCGACTCTCACTGTGATGGCCCTTGCACAATACGTCGACACGAAAGGCGGATTTGCGGCGCCGACGGCAACACCGCCGAGCGATGTGTCCGTCGAGTCGTATTGTTTCAAGAACTGGCAGCATCGCACGAAACTGTCGAGCCACTTCTCGCCGTCCACGAAGGTCGCGCCATCGAAGAGTCTATTCTTCGCGGGACTGACGCCTGCTATCAGCGACGACGAGTTGAAAGAGCACATCAGGAAGATCCGAGGCATCGACGATATCGGAGAACTGAAGCGTAAGTCGCCGTCGACCGCGATCGCCCAGTTTCCAACGGTCGAGGCCGCCGTGGGTGTGCTCGTAACGTGCCATGCCTCGAAGATCAAAGACTGTTATTTGAGGGTTCTTTTTTCGGCTTTCAACGCGGCACACGTTCCATCCATCACGCTTCCGTCTTCGACCGTCACCCAAATCGCGGCGCCTCCGGTTACCAGCGTGGGAAACCCGGAGTCGGGTGGCGAGGAGGTGGCTACGACGTCGTGATGGCAAGCATCATGTCGGTGTTTTTTTATCTCGGTTTGTGATTCGCGAAAACAAAGCACTAAATAGGTTTTTAATGCAGAGACCCCTTCATCTGAGATCGGAAGGATTGAGTGGGAAAAATTACCCGATTGAAATCGGTGTTGGAGAGAGTGAAGGAAGAAATACGCGCGCGAATATAATAGCAGCTTTGTTTCCGCCCTCACATTTTGTAAGCCAAAATGAAAACCGAAGAGATGTAACCAAAGAGGTCAACGAATACTATCAAACGTGCCGCGAACTGGAGATGACGGGAGAGTCCAAAAAGGAAGGGAGGCATGAGGAAACCGTTAGCTGATCAATCAGATTATTTACATTGACTTCTTTTTCCTCTGTGGTCGGCAGCGCTCAACTTGCATTTGACGCGCGTGAGTAACCGAAAACCGCATCTCACTCAGAAGCTTCTGGGTCAGAACGCAGAAAAATCAGAACTTGGTGCTGTGCTTGAAATTTGGTCACAAGTGTTGGTCAACAGAGGTGGGACGATGGAAAGTGTAGAAGCGGTTCGGAACGCTAGAGGATGTGGAGGAGCCGAGATCGTGGAGCTCGCCGCTAGGTTATTTTCTCGCGTTTCACTCATGGGTCGTCTCTCGCCCTCGTCGACGCGCCCTCGACGGAGTGGCGATGGTCTCCTAGGACACATTAACGACGGGACCGATCCCGGCGCTCTGTTAGTCGTCGTGTTAGACGCGCTTGTGGATCGCTCGCTTCAGCCCCCTTCGTTGGGCCCGGGGGAGAGAGCCCAACGTCGACGGAGGATCTGGGTCACTTCGTCAAGGGAAACCATCAACGACGAACAAATCTTTGGCTGTGCCATCAGCGCGTGGGATCTTGCGGTGTACCTACAACTTCCCGAATCCCGAGTCGTGGAGGCGTTGGACGTTCTTCAGGCGCATTACGTGGTGAAAGCGCGCATGGACGGGAGAACCAAACGCGGGCGAGACGCCGGCGGCGATGATGGCGGCGACGACGATAGCTGGCACTACGTGATCGACTACGCGAAAGTCATGACGCACGTTCGCGTGGCGCTGCAACGGCTGACCAAGGCGCTGTTATGTGGATTGGATGGGCTCCCGGCGTCCTCCATGGCAGGGGGCGACCACAGCAAGGGCAATACAGGTGTTCGCTGTCGCAGGTGCGCCGCGGAGTTTGACCTGACACAGTTGGAACACGGTTATCGATGCCCGGCGTGCAAGGACTGGGTCTTGCCCCGCATTGTTCATGAATACGTAATCCGGCACTCCACAGCGGCCAGCTCGTCGGGTGATGCTCCCGAACGACGAACGCCGAGCGGAGGTCGCTTCACTGGTACGATTTGCCAAACACCGTGGTGGTGGAGTGAGTCCACAGGCAGCGATCCTGCAGCGGCGCGCATTAATCACGAACCTCAAGGCTTCGTCGCGCAGTTGCACGTCCTGTGTGTGGCGGCCACAACGACGCTGTACGCGATGACGGCGCATACCGTGGCCACCGGTCGCATCGAACTGGTGACATCGCCGAGGTGGTTCATCGCGCAGTGGGAGTACGATGATATCCTGCGACGACAGCAGCAAACGTTGCAGCATTGGACGTACGCGGAACCGCGTCAGCTGCACATCGCCATTCGCGGCCGTCGCGCGGAGATGGCTAAGAGACGTAGCATGATGCAGTTCAGGATGATGAAAGACGCAGCGACGCTTCCGGCTTGGGTGACCGCACCCCCTTCGTCGCAGCTCGCGCCGCCGCCCGCCCGGCCCGCCGACACCGTGGACCCTGGACTTATCGCCAACGCTCGTCGCTTCACGCACTTTGTCGTGCGGATGGAAGCGATGCGCATGCGCCGTCACGAGCGGCGGAAATCCGCTGCTACTGCGGCCGAATCGCAACCCAAGATGGACTGCCTTGGATGGCAGGTTATTGGGATGCAGGACGCCTTCCACGCGAACGATGACGCCGAGCATCCCTTCGTCAGAGTGGTCTAACGACTCTCTCTAGTTTGTGTTCCCCCCGCAAAGTCGTATCGAAACGACGAAGCAACGCCGAATCCATTGGTTTGTTTCCCTCATGCCCTCCGTTTTCAGAGTCGTTGCAAGGCGCCGATCATGGCCGCTGCAACGCCAAGCCGCGCGACGAGTTGCGGCACCGACGACGACCAAAACGCCGCGGCATCATCGCACCGTTTCTGCACGTTCTTGCGGTTGCTCGGCACGTCCTCGTTCACGCTCTTTGGCGCGCTACTCGACGCGATCCCGCTCGATGACAGGCCTGTCGTTGCCAGGGCCATGGCGGCTGCCACGGCTCACGACGTGTCGCTCACCGCGTCGCTCCTCGGTATGTGCTTGGGCTGGGAACTCGTGCGGTGCGACGACCGCAGTCAGATCAACACTTTTCTGAGAGGCCCAACGACGGCGGCTGCCCTTCTGCTGGACGTGACGCGCAACCATGTGCACCCTATTGTGCACCGCACCGAGAGGGTCAAAGCATTGCTCATGCGGATGGCCATCGCAACCCGACCCGACACGCAATCGGCAATGCCAATCGAGAGCGCGAATCAAACAACAACAACAACAACAACGCATTCGTTCGCCCTCGCACTGTTGCAAAGCTCTCTAGGCGCCTCCCCTCAAGGCACCTCCACCGCTTTGTCCTTTGGCAATACCTCCCCGGCGTTGCTCGACGCGGACGTGGCAGCACTCTGTGATGCGCTGCGCCTCGAGGTCGCGTGGCCATCCTACCTCCGTTGCTCATTGCACGCCGTCTACATCGTCGCCCGTGAACGCTTCGCGGAGAAGTGTGAATCGACGAGCGACGAACATCGTTCACTCGAAGCGGCTGAAAAGGCCGTCGATTTCCTCGCCGTGATGATCGCGCTCCACATTCTGAGTCCAGCGATGTTGTCGTTCCCTTTTCCGGAAGATATCGAAGAGCCTCCTACCTCGACCGTGACCCCTTCATCAACGACAAGTGGTGGAGATGCCACCTCGTCGTGTGAGATTCAACAATGTCAGCGCGACGAAATCAATCGTTTGTGGCAACGACGGTGCATCGAGACGGCCAGGGCGCTGCAACGACTCTCCACATCTTTCACAGTCGTGACAGCCGGCAGTGAGTCCGCCGCAACCCCTGCAGCTTTTCGCCGCCTCGTCCACTGTATCCTGTCGGACGCGTCGCCCGAGCTCGCCACACCGCAACAACTGGACGACGCTAATGCGGGCGGAAGTGCCCCGGACGTCTCCCCCGCACGGCAGCAGCATCATCAGACGACACCGATCACACCCCTGGCTGGAAAAGCGACACCATTTTCTTCATCTCCAATGAAAGATACGGCCTCAAACCCGCCCTTCCGGGACGCTTGGGAGGCCATCGATCGCAGCATGGGGCGCGTCCTCCAATTGACTACGCAGCCGCCTTCGCTGCTTATGCCCCGCATCCCACACGTCAACGATTATTGGATTCGAAATTGGTCGCAGTATTGGCAGCGACGCCTCGAGACGCTGCGGGCGACGTCTGCCGCCCCACCAACGGCAGCGGCGACCACCCGTGTGCCGTCAACAAAGGTCGCACCACCACCAAGTACCAGCGGAAGCTGGTTCACCAAATGGTTTACCGTTCTAGGGACGGCCCCGGTGCCGCCGCAGGAATCCTCCTCCTTGCCTCAGGCCGCCGCGGACGATGTCGGCAGCCCCTCCACTCGATTCCGGCACCCCGATGGCACGCCGATCATGAAGCCGCGACATGTGGTCCTGCTCGAGGAAGGCCTCGCCGCACTTGCGGGCAGCGGCGATTCGATGCCAGGGCACTATGCCGCCGTGCACCAGGTGAGCGTGAACACGGTCATCGTACTTGGCGAGGTGTTGCGGAGACAACAAGTGGTCATGGCGCGACGGCAACGTGGTCGACGTGATCCGGCCGCCTCGGGCCTCACCCCGATTGGATCGGCATCATCCTTGCAGGCCGCCAGCCCGGTGGCAACGAGGCAAACGACGAGGCCGCGTGCCAACACGCATCAGGCTGGGGACAATGAGAGCCAAGCAAGCTGGGATGCGCCGAGTAGCGCAGCATCTGGAGCCGGCGGCCTGTCACGCGTGCCCACGCAGGACGCAGTCGATGACCTGCACTTTCAACCCATCAGCCACACGGACGACGGGCCTGCGAGAGTATCCCCCCCGCAGCACTCGTCTAAACTGGGTGGAGGTGGCAACGTAGACCTCCATCGACGGCTTTCGCATCACGACGGTGAGTCCACTTACGATGACCGCGAAATAGCGGCCCATTTCGCGGCCCGATTTGACGCGTTTACTTTATCGAGGGAAAAAGCCACGTTTCCGGTGGCGACCGGGCACCCGGGAAGCCTAAGAGTTCTGTTTCTATGCTCGCAACACGCGGCTTCGGCATCGGTTAGCGCGCGAAGTTGGGGGCCAGGTTGGTTCGTTCACTTGCTGACGGACGTCCTTCCTCGTTACATGACCGCCGACATTCAAGAGTTGGTCGTGGTCGGTGCCCCGCGAGCCAGCGCCTTGTCCGCCCGCTGGCGAGCAGGCGGAAGCGGCTTAGCGGTGCGGTTCGTCGACCGAATCGATGAGGCGCTGCCCGACATCAACGCGTCCTCTCGCTCCACCGGAGGAACAGTTCCCCTGGCTGCAGCGCTCCAGTTGCCAGGCCACGAGGCGATGACTCGACACACAATGCCGAAGCCGACGAACGGTCCAGCTTCGTCTACAACGGGTGGTATCTCCCAGGTCCTACCTGCCGCCCGCGAGCTGGCGGTGGCGCTGCACATGTTGGAACTGACGGGGGCGTCGATTCTTCATGGAGTCGGCGACGGCGGATTTGCGAGTATTCCTGGAAGCTCAATGCGGGTACCGATTGTGTCGGATGGGACCGTCGACTCTTGGGACATCGTTGTCGATCGGCCCGAGGCTACTCTCCCCAGCAAGCCCGCCGCTGCTGCTGCGGCCCCCGCCGCCTCCGCCGCCCTGCAGCTGATACGCGATTGGTGGTGTGCGGCACCCGCCATGGCCCCCCTCGATCGCACCAGTATGGTGTACCTCGCCAGTTGCTTTTTGGAGCCTTATGACCTTCTCGCGATGCTGGCGGTTCGGAGGGCCGTGGCGCAGCGCCATCCATCGGATCCCTCGATTGTGCCGTCGCGGCTCACACAACGACTCGCGCGGCTTTTCGTTCGGCGACTGGGGGCCTCGTCGGACAGCATGCGCCTCGCGTTACCGGCACCCGATGATGTCCCTGAACCCAACCGATCGGTCGACCTCCGCCGTCAGGGTGATACCGCTGGTGCCGTAACATTGCTCAAGGTTGCCTACGTCACCCGCGGCTGCGCGCCGTGTGCCGTTGGTTCGCACCCCGGGAGCTTGCGGCGCTCCCTTCCTCCACAGCCGGCATGGCGGGCGCAGCTTACCGACCTATTCGACGAAGCCCTTCTCGGGGGCGATGTCGGCGGGATCGTGCTGAGTCGGCGTCGAATCATCTTCGGGGTCTGCCGTCACTACGCCAGGAGGGCCATGCGCCTGGGGTTGACGAAAATCTTTTCGGGCGGCATCGACGGCGCAGCTGGGTTGTCACCGAGTCCTCACGACGGGCCGCGCCGTTTGGTGGCGGGCCTCATCGAGGACCTCTTCGGTGCCATCTGTGACGGAGAGGCATCCAGCTCCTCGCATGCGGCCGTCGTGATCGTCCCTCCACCGTGGCTCGCGGGAACGATCACGGCCCCAGAAGCGGTGGCTTTGGCGGCTGACCTTCCTGAAGAAGACGGGCGGCCGCAAGCAAACGCGGGTAGCGGTGTGCTGCCGAATGCCTCAGGCTGCGGCGGATTGATGCTCGTAGATGACGACGGTTCTATGGATCATCCCAGCCCGCACGGAACGGGCGTGAACAAGCTGGCGGACCTTTCCGACGAGACGCTGCACCTGCGGCATCGCGAATTCGTGGTCGCCATCATGGAAGAGGTGCTGCGGATCGGCGGGCTGCCGCTCTCCGGGACATCCTCCGTGTTGTCCAGTCAGCCAGTGTCTTGGATCACGCCGGCCCTGCTGTAACCGGGATGATCGTGCCGAAGCATCGTCTGCGGGAGCCCGGATGATCGTGCCGAAGGAGCGATCGGCGTCACGCAGCGGAGTTTGAGAAGGTGTGTGCCGTGACTCCCACGTCACGAAGTCCCTTCGTAACTGCTAAATGTTTCACGGTGCCCCGCTCTCCCCCTCGCTCTCGCAACCGGCACTTGTCACAGACCCCGTGATCACACTCTCGCAACCATGGGCAAGGAGAAGGTCCACATGAACCTGGTCGTCATCGGCCACGTCGATGCCGGCAAGTCCACGGCGACCGGCCACTTGATTTACAAGTGCGGTGGTATCGACAAGCGCACCATCGAGAAGTTCGAGAAGGAGGCGGCCGAGATGGGCAAGGCGTCCTTCAAGTACGCGTGGGTGCTGGACAAGCTGAAGGCGGAGCGCGAGCGTGGTATCACGATCGACATTGCGCTGTGGAAGTTCGAGTCGCCCAAGTCGGTCTTCACGATCATCGACGCGCCCGGCCACCGCGACTTCATCAAGAACATGATCACCGGGACGTCGCAGGCGGACGCGGCCATCCTGGTCATCGCGTCGGCGCAGGGTGAGTTCGAGGCGGGCATCTCGAAGGACGGGCAGACGCGCGAGCACGCGCTGCTCGCGTTCACGCTCGGCGTGAAGCAGATGATCGTCGCGTGCAACAAGATGGACGACAAGACGGTCAACTACGGCCAGGAGCGCTTCGACGAGATCGTGAAGGAGGTGTCGTCGTACCTGAAGAAGGTCGGGTACAACGTCGACAAGGTGCGCTTCGTGCCCATCTCGGGCTGGAACGGCGACAACATGGTGGAGAAGTCGGACAAGATGCCGTGGTACAAGGGCCCGACCCTGCTGGAGGCGCTGGACATGCTGGAGCCGCCGGCCCGCCCGACGGACAAGCCGCTGCGCCTGCCGCTGCAGGACGTGTACAAGATCGGCGGTATCGGCACCGTGCCGGTCGGCCGCGTCGAGACCGGGATCATGCGCCCGGGCGACATCGTCGTCTTCGCGCCGTCGGCCGTGACGACTGAGGTGAAGTCGATCGAAATGCACCACGAGGCCCTGACGGAGGCGACGCCCGGCGACAACGTCGGCTTCAACGTGAAGAACATCTCGGTCAAGGACATCCGCCGTGGGTTCGTGTGCGGCAACACGAAGAACGACCCGCCGAAGGAGGCCGAGAGCTTCACGGCGCAGGTCATCATCCTGAACCACCCGGGCCAGATCGGCAACGGCTACGCGCCCGTGCTGGACTGCCACACGTCGCACATTGCGTGCAAGTTCGCCGAGATCGAGTCGAAGATCGACCGCCGCTCGGGCAAGGAGCTGGAGAAGGAGCCGAAGTTCGTGAAGTCGGGCGACGCGGCCATCGTCAAGATGGTGCCGCAGAAGCCGATGTGCGTCGAGGCGTTCACGGAGTACCCGCCGCTGGGCCGCTTCGCCGTGCGCGACATGCGCCAGACGGTCGCCGTCGGCGTCATCAAGGCGGTGCAGAAGAAGGAGGCGACGACGAAGGCGGGCGCCGGCGCCAAGGCCGCGCCGAAGGCGGCGGGCAAGAAGTGAGCGGCGGTCGTTTGTTTCTTGGCACTAACGGCGGCGGCGGGTCGCGGAGCGATCGCCGGCCGCGTAACGGGAGCGCTAACGCATAACGCGCGCGCCGGTGGGCGGCGGCCTCGCGGGCGTCGGCGGCCGGCGCGGCGCTGACTCTTTTTTGATCCCCCGCCTTTGTTTCGAGCGGTCGCTTCCCAGTCGGGCGAGGGCACGGGCGTCGGGTGCGCGGCAGCGCCTTCTTGTTGTCCGATCCCCCGCTCTCCCCTCGCTCTCGCCACCGGCACTTGTCACAGACCCCGTGATCACACTCTCGCAACCATGGGCAAGGAGA
>ERZ1292633.6201-Hain-H41-02um-R1-6201-length-10518-cov-4_pt1 | contig 10518 bp, 8 predicted proteins | sample MGYA00564406_ERZ1292633 | MGnify/ENA primary metagenome ERZ1292633 (study PRJEB36523, sample SAMEA6512639) | groundwater metagenome | collected 2019-01-08 | study: AquaDiva: Metagenomics assemblies of 32 groundwater samples
CGCCCATGCCTTGGGTGAAGCGACTGGCGATGGCGCCAATACGTTGCCGGCGATGTCGCGTGCCCATACGCTTGGATTCCGAATTTTCGAGGTTGATCTCAGCCTGGATGCCGGCATTGTCCGCTGTCACCATGGCCCGGAATCACCCGCCCCTTGGCAATCTGGCGAATGTCGACTCGAAAACCTGCTGGACGCACTACCATCGGACAGTTGGCTGGTACTGGACATCAAGACGGATTTTCGAACGACCGGAGCGGAAGTTCTGGAAATTGCGCGTCTCAAAGGCAAAGCTAGGCAGCTTGTTTTCCAACTGTATCGGCCTGCTCAACTGGCTCTTTTCAACGCCTGGCAGAATGCTAGTCCCGAGTTGCCTGGGCCCTTGATCACCGCTTACCGGTCCTATCGATCGGTCAACCACGTCGCCCGGCATGCTGCCCGCGTGGGCGTGCCTGTGTTGACGATGCCAATACAACGACTCGCTGCTTACACAGTACGTCCGCCGGGCTTGAATCTCTATGTCCACCCCGTGCATGACTGCCGAGCTTGGGTTCAAGCCTCGGCCCTACATGTACAAGGGGCATATGTCCTCAGTTCGTTGGATTGCCGGGGAATGGGTGTCACGACGGAAAACCGGACAACAAGACAATTCAATTCATGATCATATTTTTCATCCAACTGCGGCGATTCGTCCAAGCTGCAGTTGCGCTTTCGCTGGCCAATGGCGCCTTTTGGATCCTGGGCACATGGCTAATGATCGTCCGGCCTGTGTTCAACCTTGACATGATCATTGGACTGATGTTGATGTCCATGCTGCCGCGCTGGGGTCTTTTGCTGATTGTCATGGCCTGGGCGTTGGACGCCTTGATCAGTCAATCGTTGACCTTTCATTTCACCAACACCTTGGATTTTGTTCGTGCCAGTCGTTTTCTGGGTGAAGTGCAGATCGAGAACTACTTCGGTTGGCAATTGGTCTTCGTCACGCTCCCGTTCGTTGTCTGCCTGGTTTTGCTATGGGTCACACGGGAACAAAGGCGAGGTGACTGGTTGCATGTGGCGACCCTAGGTCTTTTGCTGTTCGCCGCCGACGTATTCAACGGCTCCTCCATAGTGTCTGGGCGCGACGTGCGAGGCTTCGCAGCAAACAAAGCCGGGAGCCCTGCCGCGATGACAGCGTTGCGGATATTGGGCTCGCACGATGCTGAACCCTTGTCCGCATTGCCGCCAGGAAGTTCCGTGGCCAGCGTGGCATATGTGGAGGACTGGGCCTTAAAACACCCCGACCGTTCCATCGTCTTCGTCATTGTTGAATCGATGGGCGCGCACGAGGGAGCCAACGTCGGGCAGTGGCTGGCTACACAGGTTTATCCTGCTTCGCTGGCAACTCGCTACCAATTAAACCAATACAAGATCCCGTTCCACGGGCCGACAACGTCTGGGGAACTGCGGGAACTGTGCGACCTAAAGGGTACGTATCGGCGCGTGGACAGCACCGCCGGTCAGCACTGCCTGCCCGCGCGACTGGCGTCGCATGGCTGGGCTACAACGGGATTGCATGGCTTCTCCCAACGGATGTTCGACCGTGAAGGTTGGTGGGGTGCGATAGGGCTCAGTCAACGGCGCTTTGCCGAGTCATTTCTGGGCGAGAATCTGCCGCTTTGCGGTGGGGCATTTCGAGGCCTTTGTGATGATGATCTCATTCATCGGAGTTTCCAGATTGCATCGGCAAGTCGGCAGTTCGTCTACCTCCTTACTCTCAATACGCACTTGCCGCTTGAGCACAAGCCGATTACTGCCGAAATCCACAGCATGTGCGAGTCCGCTCGTCTGAGCGACGATGTATGTCAGTGGGTTTCCCAGACAGGTAAGGTCTTGTCCAGAATTTCTGCAGAAGCTGCAGTGAGCGCAAATCCACCGCTTATCGTGGTTGTCGGTGACCATTCGCCACCATTCATAAACGCAACCTCTCGCGGGCAATTCAACCAAAATCACGTGCCCGCGTTTGTCCTACGTCCCATTGGACGCTGATACCTGGAAAGTTTTGGATGCTGTTTAACACTCACAGGTTCAGGAGGTGGGCCCACTAAGGCAAGGTTCTAGTCAGGTTTATGTTTGGCTACTCAGCGCCGCAATAATCTGATCTACGGCAGCTTTTGGCGAAAACAACTTGGTTGAGAGCAATTTGCAACGCTCAGCCATAGCCGCATTCCCCCCGATTCTCCCGTATAGATCTACTAACTCCAACGCAACTTCGACCAAACCATCCATCGACCGGTCGGCGCACACCCGTCCGACATCTTCCCCCCGAATCAAGCCCTCTAGATCGTTGCCCGCATTGATGCTAGCAAGAACCGGCAAGCCCGCTTGCATATACGAAAGGAATTTTCCTGGAATATTGTGTGTTTTGTGGCGTGGATCCAGGGCTACTATTCCTATGTGACATTGGGAATACAAACCTGGGATCTCAGTGGGATCGATCTCGTCATGGAAGACTATGTTGTCTAACTCACGCTGGGTGGCTTCCATGCGTAGGCTTTGAGCATCTTTGCCGCGGCCCACGAACAAGAAGCCAATGTCGACTCGATACTTTAGGCGCTCAGCCAAGTCAAGCAGCATGCCCAAGCCCTGGGCGACTCCCATATTCCCAGCGTAAACAAAGATCGTGCGACCGGAAATTCTTCCTTTAGATACATCAATGCTACACCCCACGTTGGGTGCGTCAGCAAGCCAGTTTTGCAAGACCTGGTTCTGATTACCCGCACGGCTTTTGAATGAATCTAAATAGGGTAAGTTGGCTGGTGTTTGAACTCCAATGGTATCTGCAACGGAATACTGGAATCTTTCAATTGCTTTAAAGAATTTATAGGGCAATCCGCGCCCCATCAATCCCATGTTGACCGCCCATTCTGGAAAAATGTCACGGAGTATTAGATAACTTCTACAGGCGCTCGCTAACTTCAGTGAGCGCGCAAGCGGTCCTAGAAAAATGGTGGGCGAATACCAAACGACACCCTCCCACTTCACATTGGAAATTGGGCTCCTTCGAAAGTTTCGCAACATCGCGAAAGGCATCAAGAATTCATTGATCGTTCTTGCGACATACCCTATGTCCTTGGTCGGCGGTGCTTTTAAGCGCAATACTTGCACGCCGTTCGCTGTTTCAAGCAACCAGGGTTCCTTCAAGTCAGCGCACGGGACAAGTACGGTCGGAAAGTGCCCCATACGCACCATTTCTTGCGACAAGTCCCTCAACTGTACTGCCCCTGAGGTGCGCATTGGCGGATAGGCATCGGAGATTAGAGCAATACGCACCGTCAACTCACTTTGACCAAACAGTACGATTTATATAGTCCACATAGCTCATAACAATTCGCAACAACTGTTTAGAGACTGGACCACCTTCGTAGTCTTCAACCCGATCCATAACACGCTTACTTTTATCGTGCTGAGCAATAATGACTCTCACCGCATCGAGTACACGATCTTTCTTGAGCCCACTCATGATCAGTGTACCAACATCCATACCTTCCGGGCGCTCGTGTGCATTTCGGATGGTGATGGCAGGCAGATTTAGTAGCGAACTTTCCTCGAAAATGGTGCCACTGTCAGAGACCACGCATGTTGACTCCAATTGCAATTTGATGTAGTCGAAAAAGCCAAATGGTTTCAAAAATTGAATGTGTGGGTTCAGTTGCCCCAGCTCCATGGAATCAAGTTTCTTTTTAGTGCGTGGATGTGTTGAGACGATAACAGGATAGTTATAGGTCTCTGCCAGGCTATTCAGAGTCTCGACCATGTGTAGCATGTTTTCTGGACTGTCTATATTTTCTTCACGGTGTGCACTCACAATGAAAAACTTATTTGACTCTAACCCCATGCGTTGGATCACATCCGATTCTTCAATTTTCGGCATGTAGAAGTCCAACACTTCACGCATGTGAGAGCCAGTTTTGATGATGGTCTCAGGGCGGACACCTTCAGCAATCAAATAGCGTCTGGCATGCTCTGTGAGAACCAAATTAATGTCGCTCAGGTGATCCAGAACCTTGCGGTTTAGTTCTTCAGGGACGCGTTGGTCAAAACACCTATTGCCTGCCTCCATGTGGAATACCGGTATCTTTCGCCGTTTAGCTGCAATAACGGCCAAACAGGAATTCGTGTCACCGTAGAGCAAAACTGCGTCAGGCTGTTCCTGCTCCAGGATCGCATCGGATTTCTCGATGATCAGACCAATGGTGTGGGAAGCATTTCTTCCCACCGCTTCCAAGAAATGATCTGGCTTACGAATCCCAAGCTCATCAAAGAAGACTTGATTCAACTCGTAATCGTAGTTCTGTCCGGTATGAACCAATATATGATTTGCGTGCAAGTCGAATTCGGCCACAACACGGCTCATCTTGATGAGCTCTGGACGTGTTCCGACAATGGTCATCACTTTAAGCATTGAGTTCTTCCTTTATGTAATCGAGATTCAGCAACAAGTTCGTTACTTGCGCCACATTCAACCGTTCCGTGTTGTGGGATGTGTAATCTTCCTGGCTTGAAATCTTTTCCTCGCCTTCACTGAAATACTGTGCATAGTTCAGATCGCGATTGTCGGCCGGAATACGGTAGTAGCCACCCATGTCCTGCGCCTTCACCATCTCCTCCCGGGAGATTAATGACTCATACAGTTTCTCGCCGTGCCGGGTACCAATTACACGCACTGGGTCAACTTTGTTGAAAAGCTCTTGCAGAGCCTGCGCTAAGTCCGACACGGTCGAGGCCGGTGCCTTTTGCACAAAAATATCACCCTGTGTGCCGTGCTCAAATGCATAAAGCACCAAATCAACTGAATCTTCCAGGGACATCAGAAAGCGCGTCATATTGGGGTCTGTCACAGTTAACTGCTTACCCTCTTTAAGCTGTGACACAAACAGGGGGATGACAGACCCGCGAGAGGCCATCACGTTGCCATAGCGAGTCGCACACAGCACAGTTTCTGCATGACCCTGTGTACGTGCCTTTGCCACCATCAGCTTTTCCGCCATCGCCTTGGATATCCCCATGGCATTGATGGGGTAAACTGCTTTGTCAGTGCTGAGCACCACGACCCGCTTAACACCATTGGCCGTCGCCGCATTCATGACGTTTTCGGTGCCAATGACGTTCGTGCGTACCGCTTCCATGGGGTAAAACTCGCAAGAAGGCACTTGCTTTAATGCCGCAGCATGGAATACATAGTCGACACCCTTCATGGCTTGAAAGGTGCTGTCGTAATCGCGCACATCACCGATATGAAATTTCAGCTTGGGGTCATTGAGCGCAATGCGCATTTCCTCCTGCTTTTTTTCATCGCGGCTGAAAATACGAATTTCCCGGACTTCAGTTCTAAGGAAGCGCTTCAAAACTGTATTCCCGAAAGAACCCGTACCGCCGGTGATCAATAGAACCTTATCGTTGAACATAAATTTCCTTATTCATAAGAGTGCATAATATTAATAATTTCGTCCCATCCAGGTGCGATATAACCTGTTGCAGCCTGAAATTTGCCTGAATCGAGGGATCTATCAATGCAAAGCGTATCATCCGGAATAATATCAATCGACAATCCATACGTCTTGGCTATTAATCGCAATAGGTCATATTTTGCGATAGGTTTAGCTGAAATATGATATAAGCCATTCAAATGCTTATTCGGAATAACAATGTCCCTAACTATCCTTGCAAAAAGAACGGTTGGGAGGCCTGAGAATACTGCCTTTGTATAGCCCTTGCAGTTCCCTTTTTGGTCTAAGAACCAGTCTAGTAAACCATACTTGCTGTTGAGTTCTCTGCCTATCGTCGAGGTCCGAAGTGTGATTGAATGCGGGTAGGTAACTTCGCCTAGCAATTTTGATTTCCCATAAACATCTTCAGCATCTGCGGCATCTTCCTCTTTATAAAGACCGTGTCGACCAGAAAAGACGCAATCGGTGCTAATGTGAATTAGTCTAGCACCAGCCAAAGTGCAGAGATTCGATAGCCTATGAGGCAACAAGGAGTTAATAGGGATAGATATTAGAGGATCCTCCGCCCCTGATTTATGCTTTGTCAATCCTGCACAGTTGATCACAACGTTAGGGCGGACTTTCTCCAATACTCTGACGAGTGAGTTGTTATTTTCAGTGTCAATACCAGCGATAAGTTGGGCTGCAACATCAGGATGAAAGAAGCGGCCAATACTGCCATCGCGTACGGTGCCGTGGGCGGCGGCAGGGAATTTATCATGCATTACTCGGAGCATCTTGCTCCCAATCATGACACTGGCACCAATAACAAGAATTTTCATAAAACCTCAATAAAAATGGCCAAAGTATTTTATGGCCTGATGTTCTGACTATGTTTTGTCTTGAGACTTTATCTCTGACGCAAAGTCCGTTCCAGAAACTCATTGGCATTGAGTAGTTTAAGATCGCTCTCCGGATTCCCAAGGAATCGCTTTACCGCGCGAGCTATCGATAGCGGAGAGTTTGGATCAAACACTTGTGCAGGGGATAGAATATCGCGTACGTAATCCAACTCAGCTGCTACAACAGGTAATCCAGCTACCTGCGCTTCCAGTAAAGGCAGTCCGAAAGATTCTAACAAGGATGGATAAATTAGTGCTTTCGCACGGCTATATGTTAGCAACAGGTCTTCATGCTGCAAAAATCCTAGATTGAATATTTTTAAACCTGTCTTTTTTGTCTCTAGATCAATCCACTTCCAGAGGATGGGGTATTTTACTGTATCAATGGTTAAGCATAGTGAAGGGAAAAATCCATCCTTCGCAAGCGACACCCATGCCTCAACTAGATTGCGGTGATTCTTGTGCGGATCACCTGACGCAGGATAGATGAAATCGAAATCATTGCTAGTTTGTACTTGTCTTGATGTGGTCAAGCTAACTTGAGAGAAGTTCGTTGGGTTGGCGGTGAAAGGCCAGGCCACAATAGTTGACTCCGGTATGCGGAGTTTGGTGGCCAATAGACGACGCATTGACGGCGTCTGAACGACAAAATAGTTTGCATGACCAGCATATCGGCGTAGCCAGATTCGCTCAATAAAGAGGCGCATTCTTGGCTTCAATGAGAACGTCCGCAATGACACTTCTTCTACTAATAGGCGATTTTGGACGAACACAAGTACTCGACCTTTAAGTCCATTCAATGGTGGCAAATTGCCGAAGCAAAGCACTACGTCATTTGCCGTCACTACGCCCTTCAGCCATCGTTCTGCTAGCCAACGCCCCCGTACAGACGGTGGAACCCGAATGACACTTAAGCTTTTGGGCAATTCTGCGGGCAATTCTATGCGCTGATCCACCAATGCTACGATTGAGTGTTCTGGAGTAATGGCCTCCAGTAAAGGTAGTAACAGAGACCGTCCGCCGCCGACATGAACATTCATTGCTTGAATATATAGAGCGTTTTTCACGTGATCATCCACTTAATGTACTGGTCTAACGTGAGGGGCCAAGCGCAGAACTTTGTTCAAAGTTGGTCGTGGTATTTTTTGCGACGACCATATGCCAATCCCTAATAGAAGGTTCATCGGAAAGGCTTCGAAGATGATAGTGGTCATCGAAAATAACAGAAATACCAATACACATGGAAAAGCCACTCGCCAGTTGACTATTCTCATGTCCGTCAATAAAAATAATGCAAAGATTGCGAGTTGTAAGGGTGCAAGTATGCCAAAGTTTCCGAACCAAGAGGCCCAGAGCGAATCGGCCGCGAAATCAATAGCAAAGGCATTCTCTTGAAGTGTTCCCGCGTTGGTATAGATGCCAAAATTTCCGATTGAAGTCAGCGCGACGGCCAGGGTATCGATAAACACTTCCACGCGATTTCCGCCTGAGACTGCCACAAAGTCTTCGCGCATTGTGATGGTGTCTAGGTTAAAAAAGACTAGTGCGCCAATGATTGTTGCGGCCACCAAAGAAGGGGTGCTAAACCTCCCTTTGGCGATCCAGATCAACAGAACTGTCGCAGTCACTATTCCGGTGCCGGACTGGGCTAAAAGACAAATCAATAATGCGACACAAGCGGCAAATAGTCTGGTACGGTACTTTTCGTTGGCGAATACTGAAATACAGGCGCAACAACTGCATGCGAAAAACGCGGTGGAATTGGGCGCTAAAAAGAACCCTGGCGTTCGAGCAGGCCATCCTCCAAGAATTTCGCCATAGATTGGAGGCATATGGAACAGTTGATAAATCTGAGCAAATAGGCAGAGTAGCATCCCCAGTAGTAACCATAAAGTTGCAGGTTTAGGATTTATCCGTGCCGAAAAATCTCGTACTACGAGAAAGATAACTAAGGGAGTTGCCCATCGAAGACCTATGGCGGCTATTATGAAGTCGTTCAATGCTAACGAGATGGTGAATGAGATCAACAACACTAGACCGAATGCTACGGCTGTGGTGGAGGTTGGCCATCGTTTGGTTTGAAGGGCTAACCACGCGACTGAGAATAGTAGAGTGAGGTAAATAATGTCTTTGAGTATCTTGAAAATAATCGGACCTTCGTAGGCCGTCAGATTCAGAGTTGCCCCATTTAATATTGCTTCGATGTCAAAATAGTTTTGTAGAACTGTAGCTATAAGAATTAGCGGAAGCAGCCATGCTCCAACGGTTCTGGACGTGCGGCCCATTTGACGGTTCAGCATGTATGGTCTAACCTCGGTTCAACTTAGTGCTCAAGGCATCTGCATCGGAATATGGCGAAGGACATCGTCCAAGTGTCGGCCCGCGTCATATGAAGTCTCAAGATTTGCGAACGCACGGGTGCAGCCGCCTGGGCGGCGATTCACCAGCAGAGGCAGTTTTTGTGCGATGTATCGAAAAGGTAAGGCAACTAGTGCCAAAGCTGTAAGCATCATTTGCCATTTTGGGTTAGAGGATCGACGCATCGCGGACATAACTGCTGACGCATTTCCTCGAGCGAACAGCAAACATTTGGCGTAGAGGTAGGCCAAGGCAGAGTCATTCAACTTGCCTCCGAGCTGTTCCTCGGCTTGAAGGTATGACTGCGCCCAAACAGTAAATGGAGAATAGAACTCGGGAATTCGTTGACTCCAGACTAGGTTCTGAAAACGGCCGAGGTGGTCATTGGCTGTTAACTGTCCGACATCACTGCGTTCGGCACGCTGAGCTGAAGTACTTGTTTTCGATGCACCAGCTAGAAGTACGGGCAGATCGATTGCGACAAGCCGCTTAACTACGCTCGAAAGCAGACGCGAGCTATAGATGTCCGGGCTACAACCTCCAAACAGTGCCCCATGTCGTTTGATAACTTCATCTATGCAAGATTTGGCTATCAAGCCTGAATATGCTCTTGGAAGCAGCTGTGGACCATCGCAGGAACGGGCGCGACTGTCGCGAATGGCTGTGTCAAGTTTGATTGGTTGTACTCTCCCGCTCGGATCGCCAAGAAACAGTGTGCCCCCAAGATCACCCCATCTGGCATCGACAATTCCGGGCCAGAAATACACTCCCTTGGTTTGTGGAGCTAGAATTGTTGCATCAATGTTATGACTATCCATAAGGAAAGCTAGATCAAAAATCCGCTCGGAGATAATGTCGTCATCTCCCATGAAACAAGCGTAGGTTCCCGTTAGGCGTGCTGTACCCTGATTGAAATTTTCGACAACACTGAGTTGGTCTGAGCGATAAACGTAACTGACGTTGTAGGGGCAGTTCTGTACATCATGTTCTAGTGAATTGTCGTCACTATTATCTAGAACCACGACATCAAATTGGGTACTCTTCTCTTGATGGAATCGAGTGAATGTTTGAAGCATCGACCGTAGGCATGCCTGGCGATTGCGCGTTGGGATCACGAATGTAATTAGGGTCGGGGAGGCTGTCATGATTTCAGGTGCCTTAAGCTTCAATCACTAAAGTAGTCAACGTGATGACTGTGAGGGCGAAAGCTGTTAGCGCGGCAGAAGATAGCGCAACACTTCGAATCGTAGGCATTGTTGCTGCTCGGATCCATAGGAGAGTAGTTGAAGCTGTATGGTACGAAGCGTAGATAATGCATATCGACAATACTGAGTGTTTAGCCGACGCTATTGTTGCTGCAAAGAGCGTCAGGATTGTGAGAGCCGCCGACATTTTGGCTTGGAATCTAAAGTCGTTCGTTGCCATTAGTAATGTAAATGGTATGAACCCCAGCGCGCCAATTGCTAAACCCGGCAGAAGAATTTGGCAGTAATTCAGCGTTTCGTTGACCAAAGGACTGTTGTGCAACCAAGTTTCGGTCAGCGGTTGACGCAATAGGTAGAGTCCGGCGCTGGGTAGCAACGTGATGCTTACCAAAGCAATCGTGAAACTATGCAAAAGTTTTCTGGCGCGTGCAGTATCCTCAGTTGAAATTGCATTGATTATCATGGGTTGAAAGTACTGGGCGGCTGGCCCGGCTAATATCGACATTGGCACCATGCTGTAGGTCATAGCTAAATAGTATGGTGCGACGCTTGCTGCCGGCGAGAAAATAGAAATTATTGGTTTGTCTA
>ERZ1292633.6202-Hain-H41-02um-R1-6202-length-10517-cov-4_pt1 | contig 10517 bp, 10 predicted proteins | sample MGYA00564406_ERZ1292633 | MGnify/ENA primary metagenome ERZ1292633 (study PRJEB36523, sample SAMEA6512639) | groundwater metagenome | collected 2019-01-08 | study: AquaDiva: Metagenomics assemblies of 32 groundwater samples
AAAACAATAAATTTGCCGAGTGATTTTGCCAATGAAGATTTTGTTAAAGCCGCGATTTTACTCGGATCTTTTTTGCACGTGCTCGTAGCGGCTTCATCTATTACGCCCTTTAAACCGGAAGGCGCTTTAAGCCTCAATTCTGCCAATTTATCAAAATCATCGCCGCATTTTGCTACTTCCGGCAGCAGAGCAGTCTTTACAGCCTCTTCAACTTGCGGACGCGAGCAATATCGTTTTTCGTATAAATCAGTGAGCTTCCAAAAATCTCCCCCGCACTTTTCTACCATTGCCGGCAAAATTTCGTCCATCTCTGATTCAAATTCCTTATCTAAAGCGAAATAACTTGCTGATTTTCTAAATTGGACTAATTTATTATAATCGCCTTTTGCGGCCTGAAATCCGGGCATTTGCTCGGCACTGAGCCGTTTACTACGAAGCCTGTTAGTATACCCGCTAATAAATGCCGCGCGTCTACTGTTGTGATTAAATTTTTTATATAATTTCCCTAATGCATCTTCATCATCTCCGTATGTCTCCAAATGTTTTCGCAAAAATTCGTCTGATTTCGGGTTCACGTCACCGTGACCATAAGGAGACGTAAATCGCCCCCATAACCACATAGCTGTATCCCAATCTCTGCAAGCAGAATATAAAATATCCGTAACGCATCCGTCGCTGTTGATTGAATCTTTTTCTAAACCGAGTAATTTAGACAATATGGTATCTTCGCCGAGAATTTCCGGTTCTCCTGAACGGTATGATTCACGAAATTGAGCAATTTTGTCTCCTCCGTCCAATTTTTGTTTTAACTCGGCTAATCCTTCCTTCACCTTTGCCTCTATTGCTGATTTAATCCCTTCATCCATGAAACTGTCAGCGTCCCCATATAAATCAACCAATCTTCCAAAATCATCCCCACCATTTCCCTGCACCAGTTCTAATACTGCCTTGGTTTTTGCCGATATTTGTCCAACCGGGTTACAAGTATCTACACCTTGTTGTACATCCACTCCTGTGGCTTTTGGATGCCCTGCATCCCGATCTAGTCTTGAGGTACGCATATATAAAATAAAGTTAAGAAATATATTTTACTGTAAATTTTAATAATGTCAATAGGAATATTACTTTTTCAATATATCAAGCCTTGTTATATTGTCAATGACATGCTAACATCTAAATCGTAATTTACAGATTAAATCTACGGAAAATTTACTGTTGTTATATCAATAACACCAACCATATGCTAGAAGAATTCTTCCAAAAATTGGGACTAACCAATAACGAACAAACCGTTTATATCTTCCTTTTAAAACACGGCTATTGCATAGCCAGCGTCCTCGCCAAAAGGCTCAATATAAAAAGGGTAACGGCGTATGCGATATTAAGCTCTTTGGAAAAAAACGGACTTGTCGCAACTTTTAGGAAAAACGACGTAACATATTTTGAAGCGGTTTCACCTAAAAAATTACTTCAAATCTGCAATGACATGGTTGCAAAAAGCGTTGAACTGCAAAACGAAGCAAAAGAAATAATGCCCCTGCTGGAAAAAACCATGCAACAACAATCGGTGCCTATCATAGATATCAAAGGAAAAATCAAATACTACGAAGGGATTGAAGCGATTAAAAATCTGATAGATGAAACTTTGGCCGAAGGACCAAAAGAACAATTGTGTTTTGGATTGAATGATTATCATATAGAACACATGGCTGATGATTGGAAAAAATATACTAAAAAAAGAATTACGGCAGGAATGAAAGTGCGCAGTATACAGCCGGATACCCCGTCTGCAAAAGAATATAAGAAAAGAGATGCTGAAGAATTAAGGATTACGCGGCTTGTCCCCAATGAAAAATATCCGAGCCACTGCGAGCTTAATATAATTGGAGACATGATTGCATTGTTCACTGCATACGGCGAAAAACCTTCGGGCATGAAAATTTATCATAAAGAAATGGCGCAGGCTTTGAGGAATTTATTTGAATTGGCGTGGGAGAAAGCGGAAATGTATGATAATAAAATTAATGCAGGCTAAAAAATGAGTGTACAAACGGTGCATTAAAAGCTTTCTATCTCAACAGAGATTCGCAATTTAACTCCCCCCGCCCAGCTCCTGGTCAACCCTGTTCCTTACTGTTGATGAGATATTTTGTATAGCTCTCTCCCTACTATCATCAACACCATCCAGTTTTGCTCTCAAAAAAACTTTATATTGAATAAAATTATCACCGGGTTGTTTTTTCTGACCGGCATACTTGGTTGACCAATATGGACCATACTCAGGGACTAAAATTACATCGTATCCCAAAGCACCGGTCAGCTTAACAACAGCGTCAACATCATCATACGTCACCACGCATACGCCATCACCAAAATTATGCGGTTCTCCTTCATAAATAAAAAACGAAGGCCTTATTTCTCCATTCCCGTGAGAATCATGAACTCCTCCAACACGACGCGTATATTCTTTTACTCTTTTACCATTATCTGCCATTGGCGGCGCAGGTCTTAAAACTACATGTCCGTCATTTAAAAATGTTTCTGCATCAACCTCTGATTTCCCTGCAGAAGGTAAACGCGCACAATATAGGCCATTAGTACATGTAGCTACTATTACACGATGCGCAGTTTCAATATCCAAAGCTCCACCTTTTCTAAATTTTAATAAAGATATTGATTCTTCGGGTGTTACTTTTGAGTAATTCCTCATCCTCCCGTGACCGCTTAAAAATCCTTTAAGTTTTGAAAATTTTTTATATCCGGAGATAACGTCATGTGGATCAACTGTTTCCGGACACCTCATTGTTTCATGTGTTTTTTTTGACATAGGAGGTGATTTTATCCCTATCAAATTGTAAAAACAAGCAATAAAATTATTATAGGCTAAGGAATAAATTTCAAATGGCTATTTCCCAAGTAAATAGTAAAATTTGTATGGCTTCTTTTAATTAACCATGAACAATCAAAAGCTTTCTATCTTCAAGGGCAAGGAAATCAGAAAAATTATCCATAATAATGAGTGGTGGTTTGTTGTTGAGGATGTTGTTTTAGCGCTTATTGACTCCAGTGATCCGAAACAATATATCCAGCGTATGAAACAGCGTGACCCGATGCTGGCAGAGGGGTGGGTACAAATTGTACATACCCTTGAAGTACCAACAGAAGGTGGTAATCAAAAAATGCTTTGCTCAAATACAGAAGGAATTTTTAGACTGATTCAATCAATCCCCTCACCAAAAGCTGAACCTTTCAAACGCTGGCTGGCTAAAGTAGGCTACGAACGAGTGCAGGAAATTGAAGACCCGGAGTTGGCTACAAAAAGAACAAGAGCTTTGTATAAAGCCAAGGGATATAGCGACAACTGGATTGAGAAACGCATGCGTGGTATTGCCATTCGTGAAGAGCTTACTGATGAATGGGGAAAACGAGGATTGAAAGAGCAAAGAGAATACTCCATCTTGACCGCGGAAATTTCTAAGGCGACTTTTGGCATGACTCCGTCTGAATATAAAGAATACAAAAGTTTAAAACGGGAGAATTTGCGTGATCATATGACAGATTTAGAGTTGATTTTTTCCATGCTTGGGGAACGAGCGACTACAGAAATCACACAAACAAATAATTCAAAAGAATTTCACAAACTCAAAAAAGACGCCAATGCCGGAGGTAAAATTGCCGGTGATGCCAGAAAAGCCCTTGAGCTAAAAACGGGGAAGAAAGTGTCACAAAAAGAAAATTTTTTACGGGAACCTGAAAGTAAGAAGAGGTTAAAAAGCGCCGATTTTTAAAATTGATATTCTCTGCTATCATATTGCCGCATGAAAACACGCCTTGAACGCGACGCTATCGGGAAATTCCCTGTTCCATCCCACGCATATTATGGAATTTTCACTGCGCGTGCCATGAAAAATTTCCAATTGACGGGCCAAAAAGCTCCGCGAGTTTATATAAAGGCTTTGGGATTTATCAAAGAAGCGTGTGCGGAAGTTAATTACGACGTGGGCATCCTGGAAAAACGACTTAGCCAAGCTATAATTAAAGCCGCACAGGAATTTCAGCACGGCAAATTTGATGAAGAATTTCCTTTGGATGTTATTCAGGCCGGAGCCGGAACGCCTTTTAACATGAACGCGAATGAAGTGATTGCGAACCGCGCGAACGAAATTTTAAACCGGCCTCTCGGAACTTATGATCCTGTGCATCCCAACAATCACGTTAATTTAAGCCAATCCAGCAATGACGTAACTCCGACCGCAATACGTGTCGCGGCGCTCTTTTTGCTGGTGGAACTTGTCACCGCTGTTGAAAAACTGGAAAATTCTCTGCGCGCTTTTGCGCAAAAAAACGCGCATGTAATAAAAACAGGCCGCACTCATCTTGAAGACGCCGTGCCGATTACTCTCGGGCAAGAATTTCGCGCATACGCGACAATGCTGGCGAAGACAAAAAAACGTTTTATGAAAACCTCCGAAGAACTTTTCGAAATAGGTCTTGGCGGAACAGCGCTCGGAACGGGGATAACAACACATCCGAGTTTTCAGAAAAAAGTCGTTTCACGCCTCGCAAAGTTAACTCGGCTTCCGCTCATCCCAACAGACGATCTTTGCGAAACAACTTCCGGCATGAATGTTTTTACAGCTCTTTCCGGCGTATGCAGAATGCTCGCGATTGATTTAATAAAAATCAGCAATGATTTAAAATTATTAAATATGGGACCTCTTGCCGGAATTTCGGAAATTACTCTTCCGGAAGTTGAACCGGGCTCTTCTATCATGCCGGGGAAAGTTAATCCTTCGGTTGCGGAAGCTGTACACATGGCGGCATATGATGTTTTTGCTTCTGACTCCGCAATTGCTCTCGCGGCACAGGCAGGTCAGCTTGAGCTCAATGTAATGACTCCTTTAATTTTAAAACATCTTCTCGGCGCTCTCCAACTTCTTACGAATACATGCGAAATGTTCAGAAAATTCTGTATTGAAGGAATCCAAGTAAATGAAAACGCGATTAAACGTTTGTATGAAGGAAGTTTAGTAACCGCTACCGCTCTTTCGCCGTATCTCGGTTATGAAATCACTGCAGAACTTGTTAAGGAAGCGCTCAAAGAAAATAAATCCATAATTTACATCCTGCGGCAGAAAAAATTTATGAAAGAAGAAGATATGGCGCGATTGCTCTCCGTAGACCGCCTCACGAAACCCGCGCAAATAGATTCACAGCTTAAAAAAAGGATTCAGGATAATGAAGAATATCAGAAGTTTAAGATGGGACTGAAGTAAATTCGGAATTTTATTTCTTCATCTGTTGCAAATACCGGTACGCGCTATAACTCGCAGTCACGGCTTCCGCGGCGCCTGTTATCGCTTGCTTAAAACGTGTGTCGGTAACATCACCCGCGGCATAAATGCCAGGAACATTCGTTTCGCAATTTCTGTTAATCTTTATTTGGCCCGAAGGATCAAGTTCAACGCCTAGTTTTCCCGCCAAAACCGAAACAGGAACATGCCCCACGGCAACAAAAACCCCATCCATCGGCATTTCTTCGCCCGATTTAAAAACCACCGATTCAACTTTTCCATCACCCTTTATTTCCGCAATTTCAGTCAAAAATTTTACTTCAATATTTTTACTTTCCATCACTTTTTTGTGATTTATGGGCTCTGCGCGCAAAACATCTTTTCTCACAATCATATAAACTTTTCTGCATTGTTCAGCCAAAATCAAAGCCTCAATCGCCGATGAATCCCCTCCTCCAACCAAACAAACCGTCTTCCCTTTAAAAAAAGCCGCATCGCAAAGCGCGCAATATGAAACGCCTTTTCCGGAAAATTCTTTTTCACCTTTTACGCCGAGCTGTTTATGTTGTGTGCCTGTCGCGATTATTACTGCTCCGGCTGTAAATTCCTCGCCTGCGGCTCTAACATGAAAAAATTGCTTACCTCCTTCTTCAAATTTCTCTATATCGCCGACACGACTGTATTTTATTTCCGCACCGAATTTTTGAGCATGTTTCATGAATACATCAGCCATATCCATACCGGTGATGGAAATAATTCCGGGGTAATTTTCAACCAAATGTGTCGTCGTTATAACTCCTCCGGGCATTTCGCCGATTACCAATGTTTTTAAATTAAAACGGCCGCAGTACATTCCTGCGGAAAGACCGGCGATACCGGCTCCGACAGCTATAACGTCAAATGTTTGTTGAGACATAAAATCAAGATATAGGATATAGCATGAAGTTCAAATTTCAAAATCCAAATGTCAAAGTAATGCTATAATTCACTATGTTATGAGCCTTAGTGAATTTGACACAGAAAGAGACAAACCTAAAAGCTCCGGAGAAATCATCCCCGTTTCCTACGGCGGCTCTGAAATTGTTTATGCAACTAATATCCAAACAAAATCCAACGGTCAGACTCGCATTTCAATACATAGACCGGTAATTAGAGAAAGCTCTAGCGGCGCAGCTTTCTTCCATATGCGTATTGAAATTGAACAAATTAGAAAAGGATGCACTTATACATTCAGCGACGAATTAAAGATAAATGTCACTGGAGCCGGTTTCACACAGGGACAAGAAAGATTGCAAGCAACCGCTACAAGACATACGGTTGAAGGACCACACGCAGATGCCGCATTCCACAAAGATTATTATGAATATCAAGGAGTAAAGTTGGCGTTGACAGCATTCGCCGAACGCCATCCGCAAGTTGATTTTTCGCAGTTAGCCAAAGTTGTTGAAGAAATTTTACAAGATTTTCTCAAACAGCCGAATGTAATTGCCATTAATACGCATTACGGAATCCACGGTTTAGGGGTACTGCAACGCGGAGAAGTGGGGAACATGCTGGCAAACCCCGGAGAAAAGTAAAGCAGTTGCCTCATATTTTTTCGACAATTTTAGCCTGCTAGACCGAGGGATCACGTTTCGCGAAGCGAAATGCCCCGCCAAGGCGGGGCAATCCCGAGGTCGTCGCCCGCGCGTACACGTTCGCGCGGGCGACAATGCAGGCTTTTGTCTAAAAAATATGAGGCAACTGTTTTACTTCAAACTTCCATTTGACTTTTAATCCCCCTTCCCCTATCCTCCGTCCGGTATGTCCAATAAGCACACTAGCCACCAGCACGGACTGCACACAATGAATTTAACGCGTCCGAAGAGCAGATTGGGAAAGCGCAGGAACAAAGATAAAGCGCGCGTAAGAAGGTTAGAGTGGGTAAAATCACTCCAGTCTTCCTCTCTTCAAGGATAAGGATTATATTGTGCCAGAGCGTATCTTCAAATTATCTTTTTGCTACAAAATGAAAATTTCGCCTGCAAATTCCTCACCACTCGTCGCCGTATCTATACTTGATACGGCTTCCTCGCGCTTCGAAATTTTCGGCAGAAATTTTCATTTTTCGCTTAAAAATCTAATTTGAAGATACGCTCCTAGACAATGTTTTTCCGTAAAAAAAATCAAGAGGGACAATCTCTCCATTCGAATCTGCGAAGGCGGTTTCACCATTTGCTTATTGCAAAACGCAAAAGCTCCGCTTCTGAAACTCTGCCAAAAGGTCTGCCTAAAAATATCTCCGGAAGACGACATGTAAAAAGCATTTGGAGCCGGCTAAACTCGCCTCAATTAAAACAAATACGCGGCTTGGCGTCCTTTATTATCATAGGCGGAATTTTAATCGGCGTTTTTTACATAATATTTTTCTCTCCATTCTTCACAATTACAAAGGTTACCGTTGAAAAAAACGGGAACGCAGTGCCGGAAACCGCTATAACCGCATTTCTGGAAAGGCTTAAAGGCAGAAACATTCTATTCGTCGGCACGGATTCTTTGGTGCAAGAAATCGAACAAACTTTTAAAAATGAAATCCTTTTGGTACGCATAAAAAAATCCTATCCGAGCGCAATAAAAGCGGAAGCGGAAGAATATCCTGCCGCCGTTAATTTAAGAGTGATCACGGCGGATAAAACACAAAAATTCGTACTAAACCAAATCGGCTATTCTATTTTGGAAAATACGGAAACTAAAAATATTCCCGTGCTTGTTTGGCATACCGATAAACCTTTTACCGGCAAATCAATAATGATTAAACAGGAAAAATTCACTCCGATTTTAGAAGCTATGAAACGCTTTACCGAGGTATTCGGGCTGAAAATAGCTGAAGGAGAATGGAAAAAAGCGGAACGCGAACTGCGTTTTAAAACGGAAAAGAATTTCGAAGTATGGATTGATTTAACGGCGGATATAAACGGTCAAATTTTAAAATTAAAAAAAGCCCTGCCGAAATTGGATATATATAACACGCCTTTGGAGTACATTGATTTAAGAATCGCTGGCGGCGACAGCGAGAAAGTGATATATAAAAAGCGATAATCTCTAATTTATGTTATTCGCTCTCCTCGGCATTCTTCTCGGCATCGCACTCGGCTGGTTTCTGCCGTTCACAATTCCGGTTGAATATACCCGCTACACGGCTGTAATAATTTTGGGCATTATGGATTCTCTTGTAGGCGCAATACGCGCACAATTAACGAATGCAAATTATGACCCTTGGCTTTTTACTACAGGTCTATTTTTCAACATACTGCTTTCGCTTGGAATTACTTTATTCGGAGACATGCTCGGCTTAGATTTATATCTTGCGGCAACAGTGGTATTTACTTTCCGCATCTTCCGCAATGTCGGTATTTCCAGAAGAGCGCTGTTTGATTTATACCTGAAAAAACGCCATTACTTGAAAAACGAAGAAAATAAAATTGGAATATAGCAATACTGCCTGATAGGAAAAACACTAAAAGTTTGATATAATTAAATAAAGAAAATACAAATTAATCTAAATATCAAAACTTCTATATGCCACTTTCAAATAAACTTGCGATTTTAAAAGAGATGCTGGATTCCGCAGAATCTTCTCTTCGTTCAGCGCGCCAAATTATCGCCGAACTTGTAGGGGGAGGCACGGATTTTAAAAGTAATTATACGAAACAAGCGGCTGAAATTAGAATGTCTGGCGGATCGGACGAAAGCCAAATTGTGGAAGGAGTTTTTGACGGACAAAATATGATAGGCCCGGACGGAAAATCTTATCCTGTTCCCGCCAACTATGCCAGCAAATCAAAACTTGTTCCGGGAGATGTTTTAAAACTTACGATTAAAGAAGACGGCACTTTCATTTATAAACAAATAAGTCCGGTTGAACGAAAACGAGTGATCGGTCCGCTTGTGTACGAAGACGGACAATACAAAGTTCTCGCAAACAGCAAATCATACAAAGTACTGCTTGCTTCCGTAACATATTATAAAGCCGAAGTCGGCGACAATGTGACTCTGATAGTTCCCGCTTTGGAAGAAAGCGAATGGGGAGCGATAGATAATGCGTTGCCGAAGTAGAATTTTGGTATAATCCAACCATGTTCAACTGGTCTTCTTTGCCGCGCCCCATAATCGCGCTTGCGCCTATGTCCGGCTATACGGATTGCGCTTTTCGCCAAATAGTAAAAGAACTTTGCCCGAGTACAATTTGCTTCACCGAATTTACAAGCATTGACGGTTTGAAACACGGTAACGATGCAACTCTGCGCCAGATTTTTTTTAATGCCGAGAAAGAACGGCCGATCATTGCTCAAATTTTCGGTAAAAAACCGGAAAATTTTAAAACAGCTGTGAAGATTTTAGAAGAACTCGGAGTTGATGCAATTGATATTAATATGGGATGTCCTGCCCGAAAAGTCGTGAGCTCTGATTGCGGATCAGCACTTTTAAAAAACCCGAATCTTGCGGCTGAAATTGTATCAGCAACGGTATCAGCGACAAAACTTCAGGTCTCTGTAAAAATGCGCATCGGGATTTCAAAATACGACGAAGATTATTTTTTGAAATTCGGACTCGGTCTGGAAAGAGCCGGCGCAAAATTAATAACCGTACACGGACGCCTTGCAAAACAAATGTATAGCGGTACTGCCGACTGGAACCCGATATATGAACTTAAAAAAATCCTAAAAATCCCAGTAATCGGAAACGGCGACATAAAAAACAGCGCCGATGTCGCGCAAAAGTTGAAAAATTTGGACGGTGTAATGATCGGCCGCGGGGCGCTCGGAAATCCATGGATATTCCAAGAAATCGTCGCGGCACAACAAGGCAAACCGCTTTCACCACCATCTTTTGAAACAAAAATAGCCGTCATAAAAAAACATATCAAACTCGCATGTGAACTTTTCGGTGAACAACACGGGATCCTTGAAATGCGCAAACAGCTTATGCATTATATCCGAGGCATACCAAAAGCCTCTGCGATGAGGCAGAGGCTTTGTACTGTTTCTACTGAAGACCAAGTTTTGGAAATCTTATCTATTCTATTACCTTAAGCGGATTCGGATTGGGCTCTACCATATTTTTTGCCATAGTCAGTTTTTCAAGAATCACAGCAAGAGCGGCGCGTGTAATTGGAGAGCGCACATCAAATCGCGCAGAATCGCCGCTCACATTACCAACCATTATTTCTTTTGCGACAACAGC
>ERZ1292633.6204-Hain-H41-02um-R1-6204-length-10514-cov-5_pt1 | contig 10514 bp, 6 predicted proteins | sample MGYA00564406_ERZ1292633 | MGnify/ENA primary metagenome ERZ1292633 (study PRJEB36523, sample SAMEA6512639) | groundwater metagenome | collected 2019-01-08 | study: AquaDiva: Metagenomics assemblies of 32 groundwater samples
TGTTTGGCTTAGCAATATATACTTGCCCGTCAATTTCCGCCACGTAAGCCATACCTTTTGGTTCTCTGGCTTCAAACAATTCTTCCACACGGGGCAACCCTTGGGTAATATCTTTTACACTGGCACTGCCGCCGGTGTGGAAAGTTCTCATAGTCAGCTGAGTGCCCGGTTCACCAATGGCTTGCGCGGCTACAATTCCAACTGCGGCGCCAAGGCGCACCATGTCGTTAAACCCTAAATCGTAACCATAACACAGTTTGCAGACACCGCGGGACAATTTGCACTTTAGCACACTGCGGCATTTAACTTCCTTAACGCCGCTGTCCATAATTTGTTTGGCTTGCTGGTCGTCAATGCCGTGATTTCTCTCTACAATTATTTTTCCGGACTGGTCTTTGACATCTTCGGCCGTAACTCTGCCAAACAAGCGGCGGTCAAACGGTTTGTTCATTTTTTGGCTGTCTTCCAAAGTAATGCAGTCAAACTTGTCGGTGCCGCAGTCTTCGGCGTTGACCACAATGTCTTGAGCCACGTCCACAAGGCGTCTGGTCAAATAACCGGCATCGGCAGTTCTTAACGCAGTATCGGACATACCTTTTCTGGATCCGTGAGTGGAAATAAAATATTCAAGTACGTTTAAGCCTTCTTTAAAACTCCCCTTAACCGGCAATTCAATAACGTCACCGGCCGGGTTGACCACCAAACCTTTCATCCCGGACATCTGAGTAATTTGGGAAAAAGACCCTCTGGCCCCGCTGGACACGAAATAGTTTACACTGCCGTGTTCGGCCACTGTGCCGTTAACCGACTTGGCAATTTTTTCGGAAACTTCCGCCCAAATTTCTACCACGCGGTTATAGCGTTCATCTTCAGTCAAGAGTCCTTCGCGATATTGCTGAGAAGTATTTTCTACATCTTCATCGGCTTGTTTTAAGTAAACATATTTTACCTGAGGCACCAGCAGATCATCCATCCCCCAAGACAAACCGGATTTTTTCATATAATAAAAACCTGTACGCTTTATTTCGTCAATCAATTCCGCGGTACGGTCATTACCAAGCAAGCGATGCGCTTCACGCACCAAGCCCTGTAATTTTTTCTTGTCGAAATTATCGTTTCTAAAACCTAATTCTTTCGGCACGACTTTGTTGAAAATTAAGCGTCCAACGCAGGTTTCTAACATTACTTCTTTTTCTCCGCCCAAAGCCAACTCTGCCGGCATAGTGGTGGATCCGTCTGGTTGCATAAAATTTTCGGCGGACATCCGGACTTTAATTTTGGCCTGAATGTGCACGTAGTTGTTATTGTAAGCCAAAATTGCTTCGCCCGGGCTGCTGAAAACTTTTCCTTCGCCCTTACTGCCGTCCCTCAGCCGAGTAATATAGTAACAGCCAACAACTACGTCTTTGTCCGGAGTCATAACCGGATCGCCGGAAGCAGGTTTAAGCAAGTTATGAGCGGATACCATAATTTCTCTGGCTTCTTTTTGCGCGGCTTCGGTTAACGGCACGTGGACAGCCATTTGGTCACCGTCAAAGTCCGCGTTAAACGCGGCACAAACCATGGGGTGCAATTGAATGGCTTTCCCTTCTATTAATACCGGCTGAAAAGCTTGAAAACCCAAACGATGCAATGTTGGAGCGCGGTTAAGCAAGATATAGTGGTCTTTGGTCACTTCTTCCAAAATATCATAAACTTCAACCCGACCCTGTTCAATTAAACGGTTAGCAGAACGGACATTGTGCGCGTATTCTCGGCCAATGAGTTTGGAAATAACAAATGGTTTGAATAATTCCAAAGCCATAATTTTTGGCAATCCACATTGATGAAGTCGCAAGTGCGGACCGACCACAATAACGCTACGACCGGAATAGTCCACGCGTTTTCCGAGCAGGTTCTGACGGAAACGTCCTTGCTTCCCTTTAAGCATGTCGGCTAAGCTACGCAGTTTGCGCTTTTGTCCGGTGCTGGCTGTTACTTCTTTACCATGACGAATACTGTTGTCGATTAACGCATCAACCGCTTCCTGCAACATGCGCTTTTCGTTTCTGGTAATAACTTCCGGCGCTTTGATTTCCAATAATTTCTTTAACCGATTGTTACGGTTAATTACCCGGCGATACAAGTCGTTTAAGTCGGAAGCCGCAAACCGGCCACCATCAAGCTGTACCATTGGACGTAAGTCCGGCGGGATAACCGGCAAGGTGGTAATTAACATCCACTCAGGGCGTAGCCCGGAATTAATTAAAGACTTAATTAACTTTAAACGCTTTAAAGCTTTTCTTTGCGCCTGGCCTTCCAGGCCGACTAATTGGGTATTCAAATCTTGCACTAACTGTTCCAAGTTCACTTCCTCCAGTAAGCCTTTTAAAGCTTCGGCGCCAATAGAGGCGCTAAATACCGGACCGTATTTCATGGACAAATCGCGATATTGCAGTTCGGAAATAATCTGATATTTTTTTATGGATTTAAGCTCGCTTCTGGCTTGGTCGCGAATGCTTTCAAGCGCATCGAGTTCTTTGGCCCAGGCATCTTTAAACCGGGTAACTTCCGCGTCAATTTCCGCTTGCGCCAATTCCGGATCTTTACCGGAAGCCTTTTGCCCCATAACCGACTTGGCTTTGCCGATTATAGTTTCGTATTTTTCTTCAATGGTTTTTTTCTTGGCTTTAAATTCGTGTTCAATTTGCTCTAACGTGGAAATTCGGGATTCTTCGTCAACATTAGTAATAATGTAAGCGGCAAAGTAAACCACTTTTTCTAACTCCATCACGCCCAAATCCAGCACCAACCCTAAACGGGACGGCACGCCGCGCAAAAACCAAATATGAGCTACCGGCACGCAAAGCTTAATATGACCCATACGTTCACGGCGAACGGAGGATTTAGTAACTTCCACGCCGCACTTATCGCAAACAATTCCTTTGTATCGAATTCTTTTATATTTACCACAATAACATTCCCAGTCTTTAATTGGACCAAAAATCTTTTCGTCGAACAAGCCGTCTTTTTCCGGACGTTGAGTACGATAATTTATGGTTTCCGGTTTGGTCACCTCGCCGTGAGACCAGTCCAGCATGGTTTGCGGGGAAGCCAGCTTTAACCGGACACCTTTGAAATCTTCTGTAAGAGTTAGCATAGTTATAACGTTTAACTAATAATTAGAGGATGTTGCTCCTGCTGGTTTAAGCGGGAGATTGATAATTTTGTGCTTTAAAAATTTTAAATTCCCAATATCAAATGTCAAACTGTTCTTTATTTGAAATTTGTAATTTGATATTTGGAATTACTTCCCCTTCTTCTCTTTCTTCGGTTTCTTCTTTATCTCATCTTCAAACAAAGATATGTCCGGCGCGGCCGGCGGTTGGCTTATAGATACCGGCACGACGACCTCCGGTTCTTCAGCGGCCGAAGCCACTTGCCCATCTTTTCCTAATAACTCAACATCCAAACAAAGGCTCTGTAATTCTTTCACCAGCACGCGGAAACTTTCCGGCACGTTTGGTTTTTTAATCGGTTCGCCTTTGACAATGGCTTCGTAAGTTTTGCTTCTGCCGACCACGTCATCGGATTTTATAGTCAGCATTTCCTGCAAAGTATGAGCCGCGCCGTAACCTTCCAGCGCCCAGACTTCCATTTCTCCGAATCTCTGGCCCCCGAACTGCGCTTTACCGCCAAGAGGCTGTTGGGTAATAAGGCTGTATGGTCCGGTTGAGCGGGCATGCACTTTATCGTCTACAAGGTGATGCAGTTTCAGCATATACATTACGCCCACCGTAACTTTTTCGTCGAACGGTTCACCGGTCTTACCGTCAAACATCACCATTTTGCCGTCTTGCGGCACGCCGGCTTTTTCTAATTCTTCTTTAATTTGAAATTCTTTTATTCCATCTAATACCGGAGTGGCAATTTTATAGCCTAACTTATAGGCGGCCATACCGAGATGGGTTTCCAGGATTTGTCCCAAGTTCATACGAGACACCACGCCAAGCGGGTTTAAAATAATATCCACCGGGCGACCATCGGCCATAAACGGCAAATCTTCCACCGGAATAATTTTAGAAATAACACCTTTGTTGCCGTGGCGGCCGGCCATTTTGTCACCGACTTGGATTTTTCGCAATACGGCCACGGAAATTTGAATACTGCGAATGACCCCCGAAGGCAGCTTATCGCCGGCCTGCCGGGAGAACTCGCGAATATTCACCACTTTACCGTACTCGCCGTGCGGCAAGTTAAGCGAAGTGTCTTTGACGTCGCGGGATTTTTCCCCGAAAATTACGCGCAACAATTTTTCTTCCGCGGTTAAATCGGTCTCCCCTTTTGGGGTAATCTTGCCGACTAAAATATCGCCGGCTTTAACTTTGGCGCCAATGCGGATAACACCGTTTTCATCCAGGTCTTTGAGTTTTTCTTCCCCGACATTCGGAATGTCGCGAGTAACTTGTTCCGGACCGAGCTTGGTGTCGCGCACGTCAATTTTAAAATCATCAATGTGAATAGAGGAAAAGCGGTCAGCCTGGACTACGCGTTCACTAACCAAAATCGCGTCTTCATAGTTGCCGCCTTCCCAAGACAAGAAAGCCAATAAAATATTTTGTCCCAAAGCTAATTCCCCGTGCTCCGTGGAAGCGCCGTCAGCAAGCAGGTCGCCCTTTTTCACTTCTTGGCCTTTGGTAACGCGGGCAATCTGATTTATGGAAGTGCCGGAGTTAGTGCGCAAAAATTTCAATAACGGATATTCCCGTTTTTTGCCTTTTCCCCCGACTACGACAATTTTGTCGCCGGCTACCGAGGTGACTGTGCCTTCTTCTTCAGCCAAAACAACGGTTCCGGAGTCGCGGGCGGCTTTACTTTCCATGCCGGTGCCGACTAACGGGGCGTCCGGCTTAATGCAAGATACGGCCTGGCGTTGCATGTTACTGCCCATTAACGCGCGGTTCGCGTCGTCGTGTTCCAAAAAGGGAATTAAAGAAGTAGTAACGGAGATAATTTGCTTTGGGGATACGTCCAACGCGTCAATGTCGTCGGTAGAAGTAATGGACGGGACATTATGCACGCGGACGCTGGAGCGGCTGGCCGCAAAATGGCCCTCGGCGTCAATTTCAATATTGCTTTGCCCAATGACCAAGGCTTCTTCCTCAAAAGCATCCATGTACTTTATTTTGTCTGTTGCCCGCGGCTTAATGCGGATCTCAAATAACTGTTCCTGCTTGGCTAATTCTTTGGCTTGGGTAGCGGTAATAGTAGAGCCGGCGGAAACAATTAGACGACCCTTTACATCTTTAATATCGTAAAGAGAAACTTCATTAATGGAGTCTTTGTTGTCGTTTTTTGCGTTCTTCTTAACCAAACGATACGGCGTTTCAATAAAACCAAAATCGTTAACTTTAGCGTAAGTGGCTAAGTGCGCCACCAGTCCAATATTTGGTCCTTCGGGAGTGGTAATCGGACACAAGCGGCCGTAGTGGCTGCGGTGCACATCGCGCACTTCAAACCCGGCACGCTCGCGGCTAAGCCCTCCGGGACCCATGGCGGACAAACGGCGTTTGTGTTCCAACTCAGCCAGCGGGTTGGTCTGGTCCATAAATTGGGATAATTGAGAAGAAGAAAAAAATTCTTGCATGGTGGCCACAACCGGACGGACGTGGATTAGCTGAGCCGGGGTTACGGTTTCCAAATCGGCCAAGGACATTCTGTCTTTGGCAATTCTGGCCATACGAGCCAAGCCAACGCGGAAGCGAGTTTGGATGAGTTCGCCAATCGCGCGGACACGGCGGTTGGCTAAGTGGTCAATATCATCGGCCGGTTCCTGGGTATTGTTTAAGCGAATAACTTCGCGCACGACTTTGGTTAAATCTTCCAAAGTCAAAAGCGGATCGCTGCTGTTTTCCACATGCAGGCGCTGGTTAAATTTATAGCGGCCGACATCGGAAAAATCATAGCGTTCAATATTGAAAAACATTCCCGAAATTAACGACTTGGCATTGTCTACCGTGGCCAAATCCCCGGGGCGGATTCTTTTATAAACTTCCTTAAAGCCTTCGTCAGCATTGGTGGAGGCGTCTTTGTCTAAAGTATTTTGAATGTATTTGGTGTCCGGGTCAGTGTCAATATCTTTAAAGGCTTCCAAAATTTGCTCGTTGGAAGACAAACCAAATACGCGCATTAGCGCGGTAATTGGGATTCTGCGCTTGCGGTCAATTTTTACGCCGATTACCCCGGCGGCATCGGTATCCAGTTCCAACCAAGCGCCGCGATTAGGAATAATTTTCGCGCCGTAATATTGTTTGCCGCGAATATTTTCCACAGTAAAAAACACCCCCGGAGATTTTATAAGCTGGTTTACTACAACACGCTCCACGCCGTTAATAATACAGGTACCGCGAGGGGTCATTAACGGAAAATCACCAAAGTACACGTCTTGGGTTTTGGTTTTGCCGCTAACTTTGTTAATTAGTTTGGCGGAGACATACAACGGAGCTTCGTAAGTGGTATTTCTTTCGCGGGAAGTAAACTCGTCATACTTTGGCTTGTCAAAAAAATAATCGCCGAAGACTAACTCTAAATTTTTTCCGGTAAAATCCCGAATCGGGTTAACCTCACCCAATAAATCTTTTAAACCTTTTTCCACAAACCAGCGGTAGGAATTCAATTGAACTTCAATTAAATTCGGCACTAACGCGGTTTCGTGGCTGGCAGTAAAAAACTTGCGCGCAGAAACCTTCTCCTTGTGTGGCTTGGCGGCCACAACCGAGGAGCTGACTTTAGATTTATTTGCCATTAAATTAGGCTTTCGGCCAAAAAACGCACTTTTTTGGCTTATTTAAGATATTAGATTATTTAACCAAATGTAAATAATTGATAGAATTTTCAAATTCGAGACAAGTTCTAGGCGTTTTTTGGAAGATTTACGAAGCGTAGTTTGCACTACGCTGAGTAATATCTTACGAAAAACAACGAAGAAATTGGCCGAATTTGGGAATTCTAAGAAAATGAATATTTTATGCCCTCTATCTGCCCAAAATCATGTGATGAAGAGCGCAAAACATTGCCTTTTTCAATTTATCCTTATAAAAGTTTATAGATATGCATTGTCTATAAAATATTTTTGGCTTATTTAAAAGGAAAAATATTTTATAGACGCAAAAACTTTTTGTGGGATATGCAAAAAAGGCCGATCCACAAATGGCTATTGGCTTATGTAATTGTGCGTATTTGGATTGTACCAGTCAAGCAGAATTTGTCAAGTCTCTGGCGTTATCCCCAATTGAGGATATCTATAATATACCTATATTAGCACAAATTATCGGTTTTTGCCAACTACTTTTCTCTACTCTTTATAAAAACACTTCATCGTTTAAATGGGGTGTTTTTGTTTACCCGCAATAATTATTTTTTCATCACACCATTGGCAATATACTGCTTCATTAAAGACTGGTAAGGGATATCCAGCTTATTGGCCTCAACCTTAACCTGATTAATAATGTATTCCGGAATTCGAATGGAAATTGAGCGGGAAGTTGGTTTTAAATTCGGGAAAACTACATTCTGGGCCTTTGACCAGTCAAAATAATCCATGGAACTATGAGTATCCCAAAATTTTCTTTCTTCATCTTCACTTTTAAATTTAGGCAATTTTTTTAACTTCTTGTTCATAAAATTTCCTTTCTTTTTTATCGGCTGGTCGGGCTGAAATTACCCTTATCCGATAGTTTCTAATAGTAAATGCAATAAATAATACTTTGCCGCCTGTGGTTACTCCAAACATACCAAAACGAGATTCAGTCTTACTGTGTCTTTGGTCAGGAATAATATACTTGGGCCTAAAAAATGGCTCTTCAGCTTCCTGGGTGCTAATGCCATGTTTTTTAAGACTTTTAGTTTGGTTGCCACTGTCCCAATCAAAAATAATTGGTTCTGGCAATTCAGCATTATTCATATTTACATTGTATATGGGAAACTATACAATGTCAAATTCAAAAAGGACTGTCCTCTATTATAACTTTTTGGCCACACACTGTGTCATTCCGGAAGCTATGAAAGGCTGTCCGGAATCCACGTTCCCCATTTACCATTCCGATTCCGATTTATCGGGAGAGGAATCCCTTTGTTTCAAATTTCATTTTTCTCTTTCCAGTCCACTGTCTTTCTCTTCTGTTTATGGCAGTTTCCCGCCAGAAACAGCAGGAAAAAAGAAAAGAACAATGTCCTGGAAAGAGAAGAGGAAGATGTTCGTGCAAGAACAGCGCTTCCTCATGAATGCGTGTTTCGTTTTTTATAACTGGTGAGCAACCCCAGTATCACCGTTTATTTTACGTCACTCGGCTCCGAGACGAATGGTTTTGTTTGCTGTCTCCGACCGATTGGGACGAAAACTTGTGCGCGGGTCCATTAACCGCGAAATGATGTTGAGTGTTATCAGTCGGCGAGATAAAGATCGCCGAAACAATAAACACTCCCTCTCGTTGCCGAGAGGAGAACACCGGTGGGAAGCCTGAGCTTCCCGCCGTCTTCCCATGTTGTACCCAACGGGAGAGTTGCCTTCTCCCCATACGTTGGGTGGTTTGAACAACGGCAGGTCGAAGACCAGCAGTTGCGAAAACCCACCACCGTTCCTCCTGCGGCCTCAATGGCTGCCTTGGCCTCAGGAGAAACGTCCTTTTTCAGGACGATCGCCTTCTCTGGCTGAGGAGCCAGCGGAGGAGCCTTGGGAAGATGAATATTTTGGCTTAATGGAATAAATGGACTGCTCAAATTGATGTTATTCGTTTCAGTTAAAGCTGGTTTTGGTTGTTTAATAAAATTGATTAGATTAAACGAGCTATAAATTTATTGTAAAAGATAAAAAACATTAAAGTGAACCTCCCCGCCTGGGAGGGCGGGGCTTCCCATCGTGCTAAAAGCTGATTTGCAGTTGCCCCTTGTCTTCCTTTTCCTGGTATTCAACGTAGTGCAAAATACCCTTTTCATCCAGGCCAACGGATGAGACACAGTAACCGGTTGACCAGATGCCTTCTGTGAGATAAAGGCTTCTCAGAAAAGGGAATTTTGCCTTCAGCAGTTTAGCGCTTTGGGTTTTAATGAACGATACTACTTGGGCAACTGCAAATCTTGGGGGAATTACAATTACCATATGAACATGATCTACCTGTACATTAACCTTAATTACCTCGATATCGGGTTCTAAACTTTCCAAATTCCTAAAAAGTTTCTCCGCGTACTCTTTCGGGCCTTTGGGGAAGATTTTACGCCGATATCTCGGAATCCAGACGAGGTGGTATTCGGTACGATAAACGCTGTGGTTTGATTTACGAAATCGCATATACCACCATCTTATCGAATTTCACCTCGTCTGGATAGCCGTTGTGTACCCCCGCCCCGGAGGGCGGGGATCTACTCTACGGCATATTAGCAAGTATTTTTAAGCCCTAACGATTATTTTTTAATCATTTCAGCAGTCCAAATTTACCATTACGCCAATATTTTCGATTTTCCAGGCGGGACTGCCTGGGTCTGTGAACTCCGACAACAATGCGCGCTCGTGCGCATCTTCTTTGATTTTATCTTCCATACTTTTCAACTCCTTCTTTCCCTCCGGCTCAAAGGCCTTAATGGGACTTGGTGAAAAAGAAACCAACAATGAGATTGTCATCCTGTCCGCCTTTGGCGGATCAGGATCCATTCATTATCAATTTCTTTTTCACCAAAAGGAAATGAAATTTTTTAAAGAACTCTTTCACCAATTTTCAAATTTCTCCCTTGAAGGCTGCCTTCTGGCAAATACTGATGTGATGTTTGAAAAAATGACGGATATTCAATCAATTGGCCTATTGTCGCATCCTTTCACGCCAGAAGGCAGCCTTCAACAGCGCGTAAGATGAATAATTAGTATTAGTATTTTGACAACCCATAAAAAAGAGTTATAATTATGTTATGAAAACTCCCGTAAAAAATAACCCAATGACACTGGATACCTTGGCGCTTATGGTTGCCGAGGGTTTTAATGACATTACTTCCAAAATGGCTACTAAAAATGATATATCCAGGCTAGACGACAGTTTGGGTAAGCTAGACAACAGAATGGCTAAAATTGAAGGTCGGATGGAAAAATTAGAAAGCCGGATGGAAGGTTTGGGAAATAGCGTCAATAATTACCTTGCTCTTTCCGACAAACGCTATTTGGAACTTAAAGCCAGACAAACAGTAATGCTTAAATGGATTACTCAAATCGCGGACAAAACCGGCGTTACCATAAATTTAAAAGAATTAGAACAAATTAGCTAAGAACTTTTTATAATCTTCTCCCCCGTCTCTGGCGGGGGTTTTGTTTTTTAATGTGCCTGTCCTCCATAGCCTTGTGCGACGAAGGAAACCAATTTTCAGAAAACAATTTTTTAATATTATTTTCTGGAAAAAGGTGAGGAGCAAAACCGTGTGCAATGGTTTGTACTCCTCTGTTGCCGTGCAGGGCAACCTGTTTTTATCCGGCTGACGCGCGGATGGACGAATAG
>ERZ1292633.6205-Hain-H41-02um-R1-6205-length-10513-cov-15_pt1 | contig 10513 bp, 13 predicted proteins | sample MGYA00564406_ERZ1292633 | MGnify/ENA primary metagenome ERZ1292633 (study PRJEB36523, sample SAMEA6512639) | groundwater metagenome | collected 2019-01-08 | study: AquaDiva: Metagenomics assemblies of 32 groundwater samples
AGCGAGCGCGTAGGGAAGAAAAACCAACACTAAATCTGTATTAACTCAAAAAAACACAAAGGCAGATTTGACACCTATGATGTTGAAAAGCTTGTAGAGACACTGAGGTGTTTTTCTAACGGCGATGGCGTGTCACTGCCTGTGTATTCACGAAAAATTCACGACCCCATTGAAAATGCTGTTGTCATTAAAAAGCAGGAGCCGACACTGCTTCTTGTTGAGGGATTGTGGGTTTTGTATGAGAGGAGTGGGTGGAATAAAGTCGGTGAACTTTTAGATTTTAGTATTTTTGTGGATGCTGAAAACGAACGGGTGCGACAAGGCGTCCTCGAGCGCCATATTAGAGGCGGAAGGACTTCTGAAGATGCCGAACAATACTACGAAGAAAACGAGGCGAAGAATTTCAATCTTGTCATGCTGACAAAAAGTAGAGCGAATAAGATCATCCCTTCATACTACAAGTTGAAATAGGTTCAAGCATTTATATGAAACTCTCGTGCGGGCAACTGTGATACAATTGTTTCAATATGAAAAAAGAGTTTGATGCTTGGAATTTGCAGAAAAAGAATTTAGGGGATTCGGAAAAGAAAGTATATGCGCATCCGCGCGAGGTTTGGTGGTGCGCCCTTGGGGTAAATGTTGGAGCAGAAATCGACGGCAAAAATGAAAATTTTGAAAGACCGGTTTTAGTGGTGCGGGTGTACAATAAAGAAACAATGCTCGTGCTACCAATAACCAGTAAAGAAAAACTAGACAATTTTCATCACAAGATTCAGATACAAGCTAAAAATAATACAACAGGAGAGGAATATACGAAGTCAGTATGGATTAAACTTACTCAAGCTCGGGTAATCAGTAATAGCAGGCTTCTGCGCAAGGTTGATGTTGTTCATCAAGAAGAATTCGATAAAGTGGTTGAGGCGTTTCGAGGGTATATATAAACATCGATACCCGCCACCTTGCAGTGACGGGTATCTCGGAGGCCGAAGCCCTAATACCAACAATATACACAACTTGCGAAAGAATTGCAACATCATATTTTACAAGCAAGCTGAAAGGCGGTTGTGGATAACTCATCTCCACGCCCATAGACCCCGCCTATGTATTTTCCTATTTAACGCCTCAAACGGAGTTGATTGAGGCGTTAAATCTCTGTCCCTACTTTCCACTCGTCCTACTCCGACACCACCCTCAAAACCTCCTCGATCGTCGTCACGCCTTGCACGGATTTCATGATGCCGTCCTCGAGCATCGTGCTCATTCCTTCTTTTTTCGCCTGCGCTTCTATCTCGACGGGGGTCGCGCTTTTCATAATGAGGTCGCGGATTGTGGGCGACATTTTCAAAATTTCGTGGATGCCCACGCGCCCCTTGTATCCGTCCTCGGACTCTTCTGACTTTTTTGGACGATAGAACGGGACATCTTTCCACTCCGCGTTCGGCGCGACGATATTTTCTTCTTTCAAAACTTTCATCACGCGGTCGAGGTCGACGGACTTTCTGAGTGTAGCCACCTCCGCGTCGGTGAGCGTGTATTTTTCCTTCGTATTGCACAGACGACGCACGAGGCGTTGGGCGATGATGACATTGACCGTGGACACGATGAGGAACGGCTCGATGTCCATATCGAGAAGGCGCGGCATTGTCGCGGCGGCTGAGTTGGTGTGGAGAGTGGAAAGCACGAGATGTCCCGTGAGCGCGGCATTCACCGCGAGCGACGCCGTTTCACCGTCACGAATCTCGCCGACCATAATAATGTCCGGATCTTGACGCACGAGAGAGCGCAAGCCACTCGAAAAAGTGAGCCCAATCTCCGTCTTCACCTGCGTCTGGTTCACGCGCGTCATCTGATATTCGATAGGGTCCTCGATGGTCGAGATATTCACATCTGGCTCATTCAAAATATCCAAAATAGTATAGAGCGTCGTCGACTTACCAGACCCCGTCGGACCGGTGGTGAGGATCATTCCCACGCGCTGTTTTGTCGCCGCATAAATACGCTCAAGTCCGACGCCATGAAAGCCGAGACCTTCCAAAGTAAAACCCGACACCGACTCGCGCAAAAGGCGCATCACCGTCTTCTCCCCATAGTAGACAGGGAGCGTCGATACGCGAAACGCGACTTTTTCCCCCGCCGACTCGATCTTGAATCGTCCGTCCTGAGGTAAGCGCTTTTCATCGAGTTTCAAATTTGCGAGCACTTTGATGCGCGCGACAATACCGGGCGCCGCGGTCTTGGGCAGTACCATCGCATCGTGGAGAAGACCGTCGATGCGGTAGCGGATCACCACCTGCGCATCCATCGGCTCGATATGTATATCTGACGCACCCTGGATAATCGCATGGTTGAGAAGCGTGTCGACTATTTTCACCACCGGCAGATCCTCGGCGAGCTTTTTCAGATCCTCTTCGCTCTGCACTTCATCGCCCTCGGCGACCATCTTGAGCGCGGATGCTTCCTTTTCGATGATATCGCCGAACTCCGCCTTGAGGCTTTTTTGGTATTGCAAAAGGATGCCCTTGATCGATTCCTGGTCGGTGAGGCGTGGCTGAATCTTCAACCCCACTTTCTTTTTTATAAATTCAATAGCGGCAAGGTCGTCCGTATCGAGCATCGCCACTTCGAGCGCGGTCGTCGTCTTTCTGAATGCGACGATATTGTGCTTGCGCGCGATCGGCTCAGGGATGAGCGAGAGGACCGCGAAGTCAATCTTCTGCCCTTTCAAACTTACGAAGGGGATACCGAGAATGTACGCCTCGGTACAGCGCAAGTCGTCCTCGGAAAGCTTACCCTCTGAAACGAGAATATCCCCGAGGGAAACTTTCTTTTCCGCGGCGCGCTTCTCCGCGTCATCAAGCTCCGCGCGCGACACCAGTCCCGCATCAGTAATAAAATCTTTGAGCTGTTTATTGTTAACGGTCATGAGGGAAGGAATGTTGAATATTGAATATTGAATTTAGAAAAAAACAGGGTTTGGGTTCCATTCCATATTCTACATTCCATATTCAATATTCTTCCCATCTAGTATATCAAAGTTTACACGGAGAGAGAATGCGAAATTGTGGAAAATACAAAAAAAGGCGACCGCGATGGTCGCCTCTAGTAAGAACGAAAATTAGGATTCAGTACTCAATTCAACTTCAACACACTTTTTGCATGTCTCCTCTTTGGGATTATACTCTATCTGATTTATTTTGTTTGTCTCTTTCGCTTGGGGATCCTCCTTCACAAATCCCAGCTTTTCGGACTTTTTTACCTGCTCACACATTGGACAAACAGCTACTTCGATTTTCTTTTTACCCTCTGGCACCACTCACCTCCTTGATGCATTTTTTTGGCGGGAGCCCTCCATCTCTCAAAGGAATCACAACCTGACACGCAAAGGAAACATTGTACCTACGGAGCCTACAAAAACAATGATACTTTTCGTCTATCACTACCTTGCTTCTTGCGTCTAGAGGAGCTACTCCACGCCAGATAGGCCTCTTGAACCTCTTCTTATTCCTCGGCCTTACCTTCGCTCTTTTGAACGCAAAAACTCCACACTTCGGAACTCTCTTGCTCATAAACCATCCCCTCCGGCTTTTATTTGACTACTCTACGAAAAATATACCATACCGCATAAAAAAGAAAAGGGTGGTCATTGCTGACCACCCTCGATACTATATGCACTCTTTCACCTCGAGAGCACACTCTTCCCCCATTTGCGACAGCTGTCTTGCAAGATGAAGAGTCCCGCGATGACCATCGATAGAGGATAGACATATAGATACCCTCTCACTCCCCAAAAGAACAGGAATTTGTATGTACTCTCCGTAAAGAAAGACGGCTTTGTTGTCCATGACCCCACCCCGATATCCGCCAAACTCGCAAAACACAAAAAGATGACGGAGCAAAGGAGCGAAGCCAAAGAATAACCTAAACAGGAAGTAACCTCATTAAAATCTATGCCCATGTTTCTTGTTTGGTTCAAGGCAAAAACTCTAACTGCTTTCATTGTGAGAATGACCGCACTAACTAAGAAGATTGCCACCCACGCGAGCAGGATGACCCACAATGTCCCCAGAAAAAACAGGGGGACGCCTTCAGATATTCCATGCGTCCAGAGTGCCCAATAGCTTCTGGCTGAAAGTGTCGCCGAAAGAACCATGAGATACAGCGTCTCCCCCCACCCAAAAATCTGCAATGCAAACGGGGAAAGAATCACCCCTCCAATAACCAGTAACCCTCCAACTATCCCTTGTTTCATTTTTAACCTCCTTTTTTAAAGATCTTTTTTATTTAACTCATCTGTTATTAATGATACCATAAAGCACCCGAAAAGTAAAGTTTGACATCCTCACACGCTTTGATATAATACGGGAGTTAATGTCCGTCTCGAAAACGGGCAATTTTTGTTCAAAATTACAGGAAATCATCAAAAAAATATCATGTTAGACTTAAAAACAATGGGATCGGCGCTTGAACAGCTTGAGGCGGAACGAGGCATTCCCCGTGCGAAGATCATCGAAGCGATAGAGCAAGCGCTCGCCGCGGCTTACAAAAAAGACTACGGCAAAAAGGGGCAAATCGTCCGCGCCGTCTTTGATATGAGCTCGGGAAAGACAGAGTTCGTGCAGGTGAAGATCGTCGTTGACGAAGCGACCGTCCGTATGCCTGACGACACCGACGAAGACGCTGGAGCAAAGGAGGCGAAAATGAACAAGGGCGTTGCCGAAGGCGAAGAGGTTTCTCTTCGCCGTTTCAGCCCCGAGCACGACATTCTCCTCGCGGACGCGCGCCGTATCAAGCGCGACGCTATTTCCGGAGACGAGGTCATCTTCCCGCTCGAAGCGCACGACGACTATGGTCGCATCGCCGCACAAACCGCAAAGCAAGTCATCATCCAGCGCATCCGCGAAGCTGAAAAAGTTTCCATCATCGGCGAATACGGCGGCAAGGTGGGCGACATCGTGCAGGGCTCCGTCCAAAGAATGGAGCGCGGAAATATCTTTGTCGACCTCGGCAAGACGACCGGACTTCTCGCATACGAAGACCAGATCCCCGGCGAGCGCTACAAGCAAGGCGAGCGCATCCACGCATACCTCTATAAGGTGGAGGAAACTCCGCGCGGTATCGATGTGCGCCTTTCCCGTGCGCACCCAAAGATGATCGAGAAGTTTTTTGCACAAGAAGCTCCCGAAGTTGCAGCAGGCACCGTGCAGATCAAAGCTGTCGCCCGCGAAGCAGGATCCCGCGCGAAAGTCGCGGTGACTTCGAGCGACGAACACATCGACCCTATCGGCTCATGTGTGGGTCAACGAGGTGTGCGCGTCTCGACCGTGATGAGCGAGCTCGGCGGTGAAAAGATCGACCTCATCGTATGGTCCGAAGACCCAAAGAAATTCATCGCAGATTCACTTTCTCCCGCGCAGGTGCAATCAGTGGAAATTGACGAAGAAAAACACCAAGCAACCATCACTGTTTCCGCAGACCAGCAGTCGCTCGCGATCGGTCGCGGAGGTCAAAATGTGCGCCTCGCCGCAAAACTCACGGGCTGGAAGCTCGATATTGTCGGACTCCCCGGTGAGATCGTCGCTGAATCAGCAGATTCACATCTTGGAGGCGAGGCGACCGCTGAGGGTGCTGTTAAAATAGAAGAAGCCCCTGCTGTCGAAGCGGTAGCAGAGACAGCTCCTGAGTCCCCGACAATCGCTGAGTAATCCACGATTTTATAAACCTTCAAGTTTTACTCCCCTGTCTTTGCGAGGAGGCACGACGAAGCAATCCAGAGTTCATCACACATAATCCTAGATTGCCACGCTATCGCTCGCAAAGACGAGAACAACACCAGTAAACACTTTTAACTTATCAAACCAACATGAAAATGAACCTATGGCACGATGTTTCGCTCGGCGACAATGCTCCTCGAGAGATCAATGTGATCGTTGAGATCCCAAAGGGCTCGAAAAATAAGTACGAGATAGACAAAGAAACGGGGCTCATCGCGCTCGATCGCGCGCTTCATACGGCACAGGATTACCCGTTTGACTACGGCTTCGTGCCACAAACACTGTGGGATGACAATGACGCGCTCGATGTCGTCCTCCTCACCACCTATCCACTCTTCCCCGGCATTCTCGTCGCGGCGCGCCCTGTCGCGATCATGCACATGACCGACTCGGGCGAAGGCGACGACAAAGTAATCGCCGTTCCCGTCGGCGACCCACGATGGGCGGACATAAAGGATTTGCAGGACATCAACAAGCACACGCTCAAAGAAATGGAGCATTTCTTTATGACCTACAAACAAATTCAGAAAAAAGAAGTTGTCGTGACCGGCTTCGAGGGCGCAGAATCGGCCCGCAATGCGGTTGAAAAAAGCATCAAACTGTATCAAAACAAGTACGCGAAGTAAAAAACTTCTTAAAAACCACCCAGCCCCTCTACGAGAAGGGCTGGGTGGTTTTTTGTAAGATTTCCATTTATGCACAGTCATCTCTTGTAGAATGCTCCTTGCTCTTATATACTATATAGGAACAAAGGAGCAATCGAGTATTACCAGTAACACCACCCTATTTTAGGGTTAACAGATAAATAATCATATGAATAAGAAAATCAACATCGCTCTCATTGCCCTTTTGGCATTCGGAGCAATCTCTGTAAGCGCGCAGACTGATGACACCACAAGTACAGCATCGGCTGACACCACTACAGTAACGACTACAAACACAACGGAAGAAGGTGCATCAACTGACGACACAACAACCACGGCATCGACTGACACCTCAACAGTGACAGCTACAACAAATGCCACGGGGACTACCAAATTTCCACCAAAACGACCAATGCCATTGCCACCAAAAAGCATCCGCCCTGCACTCCGCCCAGAAGTGCGCGAGATGCGCAAAGACTTGCACGCGTCAACGACGGAAATGCGTAAAGACTTGCGCGCATCGACAACCCAAATGCGCAAAGAAATGGAAGATCGAGTAAAAACTCTTCGCGCTTCAACAACAGAAGCTTTCAAAAACAAGCATGCTTCAACAACAGAGGAGAAAGAAGCAAAGCGCCTCGAGGTCGCACAGAAGCAAGTGGCTCTTGTTCTCAAGCGCATCGATGCGGCAATTGAGCGCATCCAAAAGCTCTCGGATCGCGTCTCATCAAAATTGAGCGAATTGGAGGCAAAAGGAATCAGCACCACTGCTTCGCAAGCATATCTCGCAGAAGCAAAGACAAAGCTCGATGAGGCGACCACTCAGGCTGCCTCAATAGAAACGGCAGCAGCTGCCCTGTCGAGCTCTTCATCAAAAGATGACATCAAGGCAGTGAAGGATATGGTAAAAGATGTAACCAAAACCATCCAGGACGCACAGCACAAAGTAGCTCAAGCTATCTCCGCCGTGAAACAGGGTATCAACAAGACCGCAACCACTACCACTGAAGTGGCAACGACTACCGAAACAGCCTCTACGACGACCCAATAATTACTAAAGTTTACTAATCTCATAACACAAACACCATGGAACAGATAAATATGGGCGCAAAAATGCCGGAGGAAAAGAAATCGGTAGGATCAACGATAAGCATCATTGTTATCGTGCTCATCCTCGCCATCGGCGCATATTATTTCCTGAACCAAGTACCTGTGGAGGAAGGGCTCGGCGCATTACTCACTCCCGCCGAAGTGCAGAGTGATGCAACCATCTCCAACCTCTCCACGCAAGGAACCTCGACCAACCTTGCCGACATCCAGAAAGATTTGGACGCGACAGACCTCTCGAACCTCGATGCGGGCTTGAGCGATATTGCGATTTAGTAATAAACTTTGAATTACGAAGCTCCCTTAATCTCGTCATTGCTGATTTCGCAAAATCACATCGCGCAGTGTCGATTGAAGCGCGATACGAAGCAATCCAAGACCAATAGATTGCCGCGTCGGCGAATTAGCAAATTCGCTTCCTGGAAGATAACCGACTCGCAAAGACAAACATAGAGTTTCGTAATTCAAAGTAATAAAAACAAAAAAGACCGCCATTCAAAAAATGGCGGTCTTTTTTCTACAAAGAATTTCTATTCCCCATTCTACTCAAATTTGCCAAACTAACGCAAAAAAGATATATTGGGACACATGATAAACGAAATAAAAACAACGATAAAAAACCCGTCTGAAAGTGAAGTCTTAATCACCTGCGAGATTCCCGCGGAAATATTCGAGAAAGAAAGGGCCATCGCGCTCAAAAAAATAGGCGAGGAAGTCTCGCTCCCCGGTTTCCGCAAAGGGCACATCCCCGAAGCGATGCTCCTCCAAAAGTTCGGTGAAGCGCTCATCCTTGAAGAAATGGCGAACCTTGCGATGGACCGCGCGTACAGCGAAATTTTAACTCGCCACAAAATCCACGCGATAGGTATGCCGACGGTCTCAGTGACCAAACTTGCAAAAGGCAATCCTTTTGAGTTCACGCTCTCGTTCCCCGTGATGCCCGAGATCACACTCCCCGACTATAAAGCGATTGCAAAAGTGATCATGTCTGTAGACGAAAAAACGGAAGCCACCGACGCGGAAGTCGAGCAAGCGGTAAAAGAGCTCTGCAAACAATTTGCAACCAAAGATGCTGACGGCAAAGAAATCGTCCCCGAAATCACCGACGAGCTCGCAAAGAAATTCGGTCCATTCGAAAATGTCGACGCATTCAAATCAAAAGTCCGCGAATCAATCGCGCACGAAAAAACAAATCGTATCCGCGAGAAAAAACGAATGCAGACGATGGAGAAAATAGCGGATGGCATCACCGCAAGGCTTCCAAAAGTTCTCATCGACGGCGAGATCGAACGAATGATCGGGCAGTTCCGCCACGATGTCGAAAAGATGGGGATGAAATTTGAGGACTATCTCGCGACCACAAAGAAAAGCGAGGAGGAGATGCGCAAAGAGTGGCTCCCCGACGCGGAAAAGCGTGCAAAGGTGCAGATCGCTCTCACGAGAATCGCCGAGGCGGAGAAACTCGAAGTCCTCAAGGAAGACCTCGAGCGCGAAACAAAATTCTTCCTCGAACAATACAAAGACGCCGACCCCGCCCGCGTTCATCTTCACCTCGAAATGATGCTCACCAACGAAAAAGTCTTCCAGTTCCTCGAGGGGCAGAAGTAGTACGAAGCGAGAGTATCGTATCAAAAGACCACATTTATCGTATCACGGTGATACGATCCTACGGAGGTGCAACCTTCATGTTTGTAATAAAAAAGGTGGCTTCGTCATAAAGACCGAAGCCACCGAAACTTTTTCTACTCTGCCTTCTTTTCCTTTGATGTCCAATGCTTTCCTTTTGCACAAAGGCCATCTTTGAAATCCAAAACTGCTGGCAGATAGGACCTTCTGTCATCATTGCAGTTTCCACACTCCGATAAGGAAGCGCAGGAACTACAATCTTTTTCCAGTTTTTCTGTCTTCAGAAAAATCACCTCCCCTTTTTTGAGATACAATTGTATTTAGATTGCGTAACTCCCGCTAATCTTTTGAACAAATATCCTCAACTTCTGAAAAGTGTCTTCCATGTTAGCAACAAATCGGGAAAGGTCATCGAGTTGCTCAAGTTGGGATTGGTCATCGGCCAGCCATCTTGAGCCATTCTTTACTTCCTTCTCTATCGACTGAAGCTCAGAATTCATCCTGTCCAATTGCTCAGGAAAGATTGCGAGCGCGACTCGTACCTCTTCAGGAATGGAGTCTTTTTTCATTGCGGCAGTGATAACCGCCCGCAGATGACTAGTCTCCTTCTGCAGAGAACCGATGCGTGTGATCAATGTCTTGACGATATCCTCGCCATTATTCTTTTCTACCGCCAGCGTCGTGCCCGCTGTTGCCAGCAAACTAACAAACAACAACGCAACCACTACTACACCCTTTCTCATATTCTCACCTCCCCCTTTTTAAGAACTTTTTTTAATCTTCCGCCATGATACCATACCACAACTCCTCTGTCAAACCACTTTTTGAATTTATGGAAACAAGGACGAGTGCGCTCCAATATTGACCAGAAGCAAATACATATCCATTTATTTGCCAAGAATCTCGCGGTGCATCTCTTCGACATCATCACACAGCTTCAGCTTGCCACGCTTGAGCTCTTGCTTCATCTCCGCTACTATCTTTTTCTTTTTTTCTTCTGGGATATTATCGAAAGTGAACATCTCCAAAGGTATCTTCCCAGTATTTGCAACATGTATGAGGTACAGCTTCACCCCGCTCGACATACCAAGCCCCACCACACGAAATGCCCTGCGTGCCTTCTCTTTTATCTTTTGATCCACTCGAATTTGCAGTGTTGTATTCATCCCGTTAGAAATTTTGTTATTTAAATTACTTATAAACACCTGCTACCCCATCGTTGTTTATCCTACCTTTCAATTAAAAGATAACGAAACTTCTAACGGGATTCATATATAAAGTATACACCTCTAAAAACCATTGTCAATACATTGTGGTTCTTTAACAATTAGTGTGGTGGATAACTAACAAAGACGGCTCTGTTAA
>ERZ1292633.6206-Hain-H41-02um-R1-6206-length-10513-cov-4_pt1 | contig 10513 bp, 7 predicted proteins | sample MGYA00564406_ERZ1292633 | MGnify/ENA primary metagenome ERZ1292633 (study PRJEB36523, sample SAMEA6512639) | groundwater metagenome | collected 2019-01-08 | study: AquaDiva: Metagenomics assemblies of 32 groundwater samples
CCGATTCCTTCAAACGTCAAACGCGGAAATGATTTGGTGGCATGTGAAATCCGTTTGCACAGATCCTTGATGAACTGCTCAGGATTTTCGCCAGTGTGCATCGTCTCCTGTGACAGGAATCTCATGCTCAAATCGGCGACGGCGATGGTGGTTTCCGTGGGCCGGATATCCACGGCAAGAATGGCCGCGCGATCGCTGTTAAGATGCAAGAACGTAGGCTTCCGGCCGCGCGGCAAGTCTCCCAGCGCGCCCACCGTCACCCAGCGTTCCGCAATCAATTGCTCTGTGATCGCCGAGACGGTGCTACGTTGCAACCGCGAGTGCCGCGCCAGTTCCGCCCGCGAGATGGGCTGATGTTTGCGAATGAGATTCAGCACGATGCGGCGATTGATGTCGCGCGCCGTCCGGGTCGTAGCAGCTTGGAAATTGTTCAAATCAATCTTGCGATCAAAGCGCGCAGACGCTTCAACGCAATCAGAACTTGAACGGGTGGACATGCAGCTAGAATTAACATCCTCCGGAGCGCGCAACCATAGGTGGAAACACCTATCAACGGATTATGTCCGACATCACAACAAAATCATAAACTGACGTTTTCTCCATTTAAATCAGGGGTTTAATCGCGTCGCGGTGGCAAGACTGTCTCTTGCCGTTGTCCCAAACAACAAAGTCATTCGCGCCCCATGCTACCACCGACATATTCGCCCCTAGCTGGGCAGCGAAGGCGAGGGAACTCGCGTTTCGCTGCGGCCATAAAAACAGAAAGGCCGCCACAAAAACTGTGGCGGCCTTGTAAAGTGAGGACGGATTATTTACGCCGACGGGCAATCAAAGCTAACGCACCTAAACCTAATAACGCCCCGGTGGCTGGTTCCGGCACAATTGAGTAACCCACGCCATCATACCAAGTGCGTTCGTTCTGCGCCACCATGTTACGATCACCTTCAATGTAGGCACTGAAACCTGTGCCGGTGACCGTGCCCAATGAAACCTGATAAAGCCGACGATTGCCTTCCGCCACCATCACGCCAGTGGTAAAGGGGTTTATCGCCAAGGCCGTGCTGAGCACGGTGGCATCGGATCCCGTGTAGAACTGGTTGACGCCAGCATCGCCAGGCTTTGACAGGGACAACTGCCCCGGAGAATCAGATAGGGAAGCGCCCATTCTCCATAACAGTGAACTGTCCGACCAGAAATACACGTAAACGTTGTACGTCCCCAGCGACAGCCCACTGACACTGGTCGCCAAGCGGACGGCGTTAGTATCCTGAGCAGCACCAGCCGAGGCGTTCTGGAAAATGGTCGCGCTGTTACCAAAAGCCCGCGCATCCCAAAGGCCATCATTGACGGGACCTTGGGTGCCGAATGGGGACACGGTAAAAGGCAGCCCGCCTCCTGCGGAAGGCGCTTTGAACGTGTTGCCACCATCCGTGGCGTCCACATAAGTGATCAACTGTGCTGATGCCGTCGAAAGCATTGCAGCAGCACATAAGCCTCCCAAGAATTTCATGCATTTGCCCATAAATATTTGCGTTGTTGTTTTACCTAGCTGAGTTGTGAACGAATCCTAACATGGTTCTCCCATCTTGGAATGGACGATACTGCAAAATAGTTTCCATTCCAACCGAAGCGACACAAGCCTCATTCAGATTCTATTGGCCGGTTGCCGATTACAGGTAAGCCTTCAAATCAAACGCGAACTTCAACAAGCTGTGGCTACCGTGCAGGTTCAGTTTATGGCAGATGTTCAGCCGGTGATTCTCCACCGTCTTGACGCTGATTTTGAGCAGGTCGGCGATCTCTTTGCTGGTGCGGTCTTCGGCGATGAATTTCAGGATGCGCCGCTCGGCAGAGGTCAGGTCCTCGATTTGGGGCTTGCTCAACAGGAGTTCCTGCACCCGGTTGGTGCGGCGTTTTCCGATGTCGGAAATGGATGGACTGATGAAGGTCTCGCCCTGATCCACTTTTTCGAGTGCCGCAAGAATATCATCCGCCGCGCTCTCCTTCACCACGTAAGCCTTCACGCCCAAATCCATCGCCGCATTGAACATGTCTTCCTCGTCATACATCGTGAGAAAGACCGTGGTCACGGGTGATTTCATCTTTTGCAGCGCCCGCACCAGTTCCAAACCGCTGAGACGCGGCATATCAATGTCCACCACGGCGATGCTGGGCTTAAGGTCCGCGATCATCCGCAGGGCCGCCTCGCCATCGGCCGCTTCGCCGACGACGCGGAAGCGTGGATTCTCCTCGATGACCTGCCGCAAGCCGCGCCGGAAAAGCGGGTGATCGTCCACGATCAATAATTTTACTTCACGCTGCTTCATGTTTGGTAACCGGGACGGGAATTTCTATGCTCAAACTTGTACCTTGGCCGGGCCGCGCATCAATCACGAATGTTCCGCCCAGAATCCGGACGCGCTCTTTGATGCCGCTGATGCCGTGACCGAGATCGTGCGCATTGGAATTATGGGGCGTCGCCGGATCAAAGCCGCGCCCGTTGTCCCGGATGGACAGCGAAACCGTTGTCGCCAGTTTTTTCACCACCACGGTTGCTTCCGTTGCCGCCGAGTGTTTCAGGATGTTATTCACCGCTTCCTGCACGAGGCGATAGACATGGATCTCCGATTCTTTGTCGAGCAAACCGTCAATGTCTTCCGCATGACTCGCAAAAAGAATGGCACAGTTCTCCGCCGCCCGACTCACCGTGGCGCGAATCGTCTGCGTCAAACCCAAGCGATCCAATTGATAAGGTCGCAAAGCATGAGTGATCTCGCGCACCTCCTCGATGGCTTGCGAGGCGCAGCCAGAAATATCATCCAATCGCTGGCGCAAAGCCGATTCGTCGGCGGCTGGCTGCATAGCGAGGCGGGCTTGATTTTTGATCACCAAAAGATTTTGTCCCAAGCTATCGTGCAAGTTGACGGCAATCCGATGGCGCTCACTCTCCTGGCTCTCCAGGATCTGGCGCGAGAATGTGAGTTGCCGTTCCAATCGTCGCCGGAGCAGATGAATTCGCAACAGCGACACGACCAATACCGTGAGCAGCGTCCCCACCAGGGCCGTGGTATGTTTCCAACTCCACCACGGCGGCCCGCTTAATAACACCACATCCGCCGGACTTCGCAGCCAGATTTTCAGCGCACCAGTTGAAGGGCTTTCCAGCGCCACGCTTCCCGAAACGGCCGGAGCCACGGCCGCGAAATCGCACACGCCCCGAAGTTGAATCCGGCTTCCCGGCGCGAAGGTTGGCAGCGGCGCATTTTCGAGCGGCAACTCGGCCTCGAAGATGCGTTGCTTCTCCTGAAGTTCCAAAACTTGGCTGCCATTTTTAATCCGTTGCGCGATCAAGTTGGCGCTGATCTGAACCAGGGCGCCCGCGTGCTTGAATGCGATCCCCTCGCCCGCATCCAGCTTTTGCGGTGACACCTCGGCGATGTTGCCCGCCGGGCGCACCAGTGCTTCCGTCAACGTGCGCACCGTGCCGCTCGCGCTGGGAAATCCGACCACTTCGACCCCTTGCCCGACTTGCATCGCCCGCTCCTCGGCCAATTGCACGCGCACACCACCCGACGCGTCCTGCATAAAGAACGACTGCTTGCCGTTGAAAGTGATCTGGCCCGCCAATTTCACCCGATGCAGCGGCATCGTCGCCACCTCCGAGTCACTCGCAAACAGGTTTGCGGTTGAACGCGCCGGCGCACTGAACGGATCGCTGGGCGCTTCCCGTTCCACCTCCACGAAACTAGTTGCCGGCACCAACAACAGCGGCGCGTCTTGGATGGTGGTGGACAACACGCCGCGCACGCGCAACTTCGCATCCACGTATTGGCTCAGCACGGCGGTTGAAGTTTTCCCAATCCAAACCGCCAGCGGGCCCCCGCTCCCCATCAGCGTGATCGTGCCGTTGGAATTCACCTTGTGCCCCACGCCTTTTGATTCCGTCCACCGGCCGTCGCGGTTTCCCGGCACGGGAAATTGCACGACCTGCGTCATCGGCGCGGGCAGCGCATGCCAGCCGATTTTTGTGACGACCATCGGATTGAGAATGGGAATGTTTTTGCCCGGCTGCAAAGCCCCCCCCAGCTCGACCCATTGCCCGACTTCAAATTGATTTCCGAAGGTGCGATCTTTCAAAGTAACACTGAGGGTGGCGGTGTCTTCCTGGACAAAGATGTATTCTTGGCCAAAGACCCGATCATTGAACGTAATGACGCCACGCGTGTTATAGAAGCAAATCATGGCCGGGTCGTTGTTGGGCAAAACGAGCGGGGCTGTTTGCTCCGCAGTGCTGGCCGGCAGATTCGTTTTCGCGGTTCCGATCAGCGAAATGCTGTTCTGCTGGGTGACCCAAATCACCCCTGGCCCCCAGACACCTTTCTGGTCAAACGCCCCTTCGCAAACTCCTGCAACCCGGACCGTGGCATTGCGAAACCGCCGCAAAGACTCGGCGGCGCAATCCAACACCCACACGCGCACCGGCGTCTTGCCATCCGACAATTCCAGAAAACCGCCCGCGCCTTCCTGACCGGTAAAAGTCACCGTGCCCTGCGTCTCCACCCAAAGATAATTGTCCTCCGGTCGCAGTGGCTGATTCAACGCAATGGCTTGCGGTTTCGGCCAGCCAACCTCGGCGGGTGAAGTCACGCGCAGTTCATCCACACTTAAAATGGATTCAAAAGTCTTTGGCCCGGCCAACGTCGCCAGACCAGCCGCGGAAAAATTCGTCCAGTATTCGCGCAACACACCATTGGTCGCCGCCAGCGAAACTTGATCGCGCTGTTCAATCCACGGTGTGAGATAGCGATTGGTGATGACGGCCTGTTTCACGGATGGCCCCTGCCAGGCCACCGCCAGATGATCGCCGCCCCCCGCCTGTTCTTGCAACGCCTCGATGTAATACTTCTGGCCCGCCTGTAAAAATATGTTCTCCGAACGTTGCGACGGAAACCGTGACCACTCGCGCGGCGCCACCCAACTGTAACGTGACTGAAATGCGATTTTTTTAATCTTGGTCGGATTATCATCGGTACTGAGCCAGATCTCCGATGAATTGTCGCTCGCGGTCCAGAACGTGTATTCCCCGGTGACGGGTGGATGCAGATAGCCCCGCATCCGCGTCAGATAGTAATTGCCCCAATTCGCCGGGGCTTCTAACGATGGCCGCAACTCCCAACCGGAAGACCGATACGGAAAATTGGGGAATCCCACGACGTAAGGGAAACACCGCGCGCCTTCCAACGTCGCCCGTTGACCGACCTGCAGACCAAAGTCGCTCACCCTGGTTTGGGGATTCAACGCCACCGCCCCCGTTTCGTCCTGCAATACCAGCAGGTCGCGATTGGTGTCCACCAAGGTTACCACGCCCTTGAGTTGAAAGGCACAACGCCCCAGAAAAACCTCCCGTGGCACGGACCGGAATTGCGCCACATTCGTGATGACAAAGCTGGCCTCCTGCCGCTTAAAATCAACGGTGCTGCCAAACTCAATATCCTGAGCCTCGGAACGAAAAGCACCGGGGAGAAGGGTCGCCAGAAAAAAAATGATCCGCCGCAAGTTACCCAGACACCCGGAGCGTTCGCTCAATCTTTCGGGGCTGAAGTTGAAGGGTGGAAACATAATATGCCGACAGTCATATCAAAAAGGCTGCGACATTCAATGACCATGCTACCACAGATTCAACCCACATCTTCGCCCAACTCGACGTTCCAGTACGCCAGATCAATGAAGTGCTTCCAACTGTCGTGTTGATTGAGGCTAAAGTTAATCTGCACGAAGGGACGCCACTTGGGGCGCTTCGGTTTTTTGATGAGGTGCAACCCGACTTCCTGCGGGGTGTGGTTGGCTTTCTTGGTGTTACACTCGATGCAGGAGCAGACGATGTTTTCCCACGTGGTCGGGCCGCCGCGATCGCGCGGGACGACGTGGTCCAGATTCAGATCCTTGCGATCGAAGACGTGACCGCAGTATTGGCAGGTGTTGCGGTCGCGCTCAAAGATGTTGTGGCGCGTGAACTTCACTTCCTTCTTCGGCATGTGGTCATACGCGAGCAACAGGATCACGCGCGGCAGGCGGATGCGGAAGGAGATGGTGTGAACCGATTCCGCGTGGGGCGATTGCTGGGAGAAATCGTGCCACGCGGAAAAGTTGTAGGTTTGGAATGAACCGTCGGCGTGATCCAAGACGACCTGCGCTTGACCTTGGAAGAGCAGCGTGAGAGCGCGACGCGCCGTGCAGACGTTTACCGCCTGCCACAGCCGGTTCAACACGAGAACATGTTGGTTCAGGATTGAGCTCATAAGACGAGTCAACTGACGCTACGGACGCTAGCACGGTCGGCAACCGCGTGTCAATTTTTGCGCGTCATCATAGCGTTGCCAACGAGCAACTTGGCCGACTACATTCCCGGGATGAATCGCTTGTTTGTTGTCCTGTTCAGCCTGGGTCTCGGGGTGATGGCGACCTCGGCGCAAAGCCCCGAGGAGCAATACGTCCGCATCTACAATCTCATCCAGCAAGCCGACGCGCTCCGCACTTCCGGGCAGTCGGATCAGGCGTTGCCCAAATATCTCGAAGCGAACCGGGCGTTGACGCAGATCCAGAAGATTTATCCCGAGTGGCAGGTCAATGTGGTGAGTTACCGGTTGCGCTACCTCGCAGAAAAGATCGAGGCGATCCCGGGAGCCAAGCCGGCGGCCCAACCGACCCAACCGATGCCGCCGGGGCTGGAAGCACCAAGCCCGGCCGCCACCGAAGCCACCACCCGCGCGAGCGCCGAAGCGCAACAACAGATGGCAGCGTTGCAAGATTCCGTGCGCCGACTGGAATCCGAGAAACAAATCCTCGAATCCAAGCTCAAGGAAGCACTCAGCACCCAACCGGCTTCCATTGATCCCCGCGAACTTACGAAAGCGCAAGATCGCGTTCAGGCGTTGCTGAAGGAGAATGAACTGTTGAAGACCGGCCTCGAACAGGAAAAAAATCGGCCCGCTGCGCTCAATGCCAAGGAACTGGACGAAGCGCGCCGCACTCTCGCGGAAACCAACACCCGGCTCGTCGAACAGCGCGCCGCGAATCAGAAACTGGCGACCGAGAAGAAAGCTTTGCAGGATCAGGTCGGTCAACTTTCGGGCGGGGCGGCTATCGCGGCGGCGCTCCGCGCGGAGAATGAATTGCTCAAGAAACAACTGACCGACACCAAAGCGCTCGCCGTCGCCGGGGAAAAATCCGCCGCGAACGCGCAGAAACTTTCCGAGGCGGAGGCGCAGATTGCGACGATGTTGTCGGACACCGAAGTGTTGCGCCTGGAAAAATTGGCGCTCGAAACCCGTCTCAAGAAGGCACTCGCCTCGCCCGCCGCGAAATCGGCCAACGTCAGCCGCGAGCCGGATCTGCAGCGCATCCGCCAGCTCGAAAAAGAGCGCGACGACTATCAACAGAAGCTGGCGGCGGCGACCAAAGAATTGCAAAGCGGGAAGAGCCGCGAGTTCACCGCCAAGGTGGAGCAGTTGACGAAGGAAGTCGCGAACTTGAAATCGCGCGTGGAGGTGTTTGAAGCCAAGGCCATCCCCTACTCCGCCGAGGAACTGGCGTTGTTCCAAAAACCCGCGCCCAAACCCGCCGCCGCACCGGATGCCAACACGGTGGCCGGGCGCAAGTCCATCAAGGAACTGCCGTCAGGCACGGTGGCGTTTGTGGCGCAGGCGGAGAAACATTTCGCGAACAAGGACTATGCGAAGGCGGAAGAAAATTATCTGGCCATCCTGCGCCAGGACGAAAAGAACGCCTACACGCGCGCCAACCTGGGCGCGATCCAATTGGAGATGGGCCGGCTGGATGAAGCGGAGAAACATATCACGCAGGCGCTCGAAACTTCCCCGGATGACGCCTACGCAGTTTCATTGCTCGGCTATCTGAAATTCCGGCAGGAGAAGTATGACGACGCGATCGTGGCGCTCAATCGCGCGGCGAAGTTGAATCCGCAAAACGCGGACATCCAGAATTACCTCGGCGTGACGCTGACCCAAAAGGGCCTGCGCGGCCCGGCGGAACAGGCGTTCCGCAAAGCGGTGGTGTTGGATAACAACCACGGCGGCGCGCACAACAATCTCGCGGTGTTCTACGCGGCAGAAACTCCGCCGAACATTCCCCTCGCACGGTTTCATTATCAAAAAGCTTTGGCGGCGGGTCATCCGAAGAATCCGGACGTGGAAAAATTGTTCGAGAAGAAAGAGGCCGCCACCAAGTAGATCATGCTGGGGCAGAGCTTTCACGAACTGACCCTTTCCACTCGCGGGCGCGGCTTGTATGACTTCACAGAGGAAGTCGCAGCGTGGATCGCGAAAGAAAAATTTCAGAACGGCTTGGTCACTTTGCATCTCAAGCACACTTCGGCATCGTTGTTGATCCAGGAGAATGCCGATCCTGATGTGCGCACGGACCTGGAAAATTTCTTCAAACGCCTCGTCCCTGATGGCGATGCGTTGTTCATCCATACCTGCGAGGGTGACGATGACATGCCGGCGCACGTCCGCACCGCGCTGACGACAGTGAACCTGAGCATTCCGTTGCGCACCGGGCGGCTGACACTTGGCACCTGGCAAGGCATCTACTTGTGGGAACATCGCCACGCACCGCACCGGCGGCAGATCGCCTTGCACTTCATCGGCGAATGATCATTTCCCATCAGCACCCGCGTCCGAAGTGCATACTCTGGACGGCAATCAGCCTCGTGGCAGCACGGTGATAAACCAAACCTCCACAGGTGCAACTGCACCGCGCACCAGACAGTTCACCTTGAGCCCCTCAAGTTTTCGCCGGATTTGCCGATGTCATTGCTGGAATTTCGCTTGTTCGTCGCTTTCGGTTCGTTAGGATTCGGCCAGAGCCGTCTGTCGCACGTTCCGGTCAGTGTGGCCTCGACAGCCGGGTCCAAGACTCATCAGAATATGGCTGGCGACACATCATCCGAATCCGCACCCGCTGGTAAACGGGGCGCCATCCTCATCGTGGATGACGAAGAAGGGCCGCGGATGTCCATGCGCTTCGTCTTCAAAGATGAATTCGAAGTCTTCACCGCCGCCGACGGCGCTTCCGCCATCGAGATAGTTCAGAAGAATAAAATAGATGTCGCCATCCTCGACATCCGCATGCCCGGCATGTCCGGCGTCGAAGTGCTGGAGCGCATCAAATACATTGATCCCACCATCGAAGCCGTGATGTTGACGGCGTTTGAGACCACCGACACGATCCGGCAGGCGCTGAAGTTGCGCGCGTGCGATTACCTCAACAAGCCCTACGAACTTTCCGTCTTGCGCGCCGCCGTGTCCGGCGCGATGCAGCGCCGCACCTTCGACACCGAGATTCTAAACAACAACGAAAAGCTCCAGAAACTTTTCGACGAGTTGCAGCATCAACAGGTGGAAGGCCAGATGGCGCAGGCGCGCGGGGATATTTACGCCAGCATCATCCACGACATCAACGGCCCGCTCACCGTCATCTCCGGTTTTCTCCAACTGATCAACCAACGCATCGGCCCGGCGGAATCGCTCGATGTCGAAGGGTTGACGTTCGTGAAAGACCGGTTGCGCACCATGACGCGCCAGGTCACCAACTGCATCGAGATCTCCCGGCGCTACCTGAGCTTTCTCCGCAAACAACCGGGCGAATTCGCGCGCGTGGGCGTGAATCAATTACTCTCCGATCTCAGCCATCTGATCCAGGTCCATCCGAGTTTGCAGAACAACGAGTTCGACCTCCAGCCGCTGCCGCAGGACGGGGCCGTGAAGATCAACGGCACCGACTTGATCCAGATGTTATTGAATCTGACGGTCAATGCCTTTCAAGCATCGCCCCAACCGCATGCCGTCACCATCACTGGCGCGATGTTGCAAGAGCCGCTCGATCTGGCCGCGTTCAAAGATGCACCCGGCGAACGCCTGTTGAACGTGGAGAATTTCCAGAACGTGGCCCCACTGCTCCGCCTGACCGTCAGCGACAACGGCCCGGGCATTCCGCCCGAAGTGTTGCCCAAGATTTTCCAGCCCTACTTCACCACCAAAGACGCGCGCCAAGGCACCGGGCTGGGATTGAACATCGTGCAACGTCTCGTCAAAGAAAGTGGCGGCGCGTTGCATGTCAAAACCGCACCCGGCCAGGGCACGGCCTTCACGGTCTATCTGCCGGGCGCACCCCTGACCACCTAGGAAAACCCTATGAAAAAAATCCTCCTGGTAGATGACGACGCACTGGTGTTGGAACTCTATCGGAAGAAGCTCGCCCAAGGCGGGTTCGAGGTGCGCACCGCCGTGGATGGTCTGGACGCGATCAAAGTCCTCGGCAGCTTCACGCCCGATTTTGTGGTGCTGGATTTGATGATGCCCAAACTTTCCGGTGCGGATGTGCTCAAATTTATCCGCGCCAAACCCGCCCTCGCCAAGGTTCCGGTCGCCGTCCTCACCAATGCGTACATGAGCGATCATGCCCGCGCCGACAACGCCCTCGGGGTCGAGCG
>ERZ1292633.6207-Hain-H41-02um-R1-6207-length-10512-cov-6_pt1 | contig 10512 bp, 8 predicted proteins | sample MGYA00564406_ERZ1292633 | MGnify/ENA primary metagenome ERZ1292633 (study PRJEB36523, sample SAMEA6512639) | groundwater metagenome | collected 2019-01-08 | study: AquaDiva: Metagenomics assemblies of 32 groundwater samples
TGAAAGATGCGTGCGTGATTGCGAGCGCCGTCGGTATCAAGAAAAAACTCGAACGCGCCAACGATGCCTCCGTCAACCAATATCGGCACTGCAACCATAGTGTGTGCGCCAAGTGACACGGCTTCCCGGTGGCGCGAAAAATTGGTGAGCGTTTGCAATTCGGTAAGGCATGATGTCACCGGATCGAGCAGCAAACGTCCGGGGATTGTTGCGCAGCCCCATGTTGAAAAGCGATTGCAAATCTCGACGAAATTCGCGTTAGCGTCATCATCGGCCGCAAATGCCGCGCCACAGCCACGCAGTTCGATTTCGCCATCGCCGCCGTCGCGTACCAACGCGTTTCCGCCAAGAAAGCCGAAATATGTCGTAGTGAGCGCAACAATGACTTTGAGTAATGCGATCGGGTCGTCGCTTCGGTTCGCAATTGACGAAACTTGCTCAAGCAGCATCAATATGCGGGTTTGTTCAGCGGAGTTGGCCGCAACGCAATGTGCAGAATTCATGCGGGGGTCTGCCGAGCCTGATAGGCTGCTTGCCATTATGTCACTCTTTCCTGCGCAAAAAAAATCGACTCTAGAGTAAAAGACGGCGCGCCGCCGCCCAGCTTAAGCCTTCTGGGGAATCGCATCTCTGTTTCGTGGCGCAACCGGGCCATAGCTTGTCACGCCGTCGGTGCGGTCACGCTTGCTCGATGTTGACGGTTTATGGTGGCAAAGATGATCGGATGCGGGGGTAGTGCTTGACGTCGCAGCGAAAAGTCTCACATCAAAACCCATCAATGTTCCCCGCGAATCGAAGGAGAGTGACTATGGACAGCTATTTGAAGCATTATATCAATGGTGCGTGGGTCGAGAGCATCGGTGGCACCCGGCATGAGGTGATCAGCCCCTCAACTGAAGAGGCCTGCACCGAAATCACGATGGGTACCAAGGCCGATGTCGATGCCGCCGTTGCCGCCGCTAAAAAAGCCTTCGTTACCTATTCGCAAACCACGCGCGAAGAGCGGCTCGAACTGCTTGGTCGGATTATTGAAGAATATAAAAAGCGGCTTCCTGATCTCGCCAAATCGATGGCAAATGAAATGGGCGCGCCGGTCAGCTTTGCGGCGGCAGCACAGGGCCCCGCTGGACTTGGTGGATTTCTGGGTACGATGGCCGCGCTCAAGGATTTTGTGTTTGCTGAAAAGCACGGCGCGAATACAGTCGTGTATGAGCCCATCGGTGTTGTTGGTATGATTACGCCGTGGAATTGGCCGCTTAACCAGATTGCGCTCAAGGTTGCGCCTGCGCTTGCGGGTGGCAATACAATGGTTTTGAAGCCTTCCGAAGAATGCCCCGGCAACGCAGTTATTTTGACCGAAATCATGCATGCGGCGGGCGTTCCTGCGGGCGTGTTCAACCTTGTGCTCGGCGATGGGCCAACTGTTGGCGGGGCAATCTCTGCGCATAAGGATGTCGATATGGTGAGCTTCACCGGATCAACGCGTGCGGGCGTTCTCGTGGCGAAGGCAGCCGCTGATACCGTTAAGCGCGTGCATCAGGAACTTGGCGGAAAATCCCCCAACGTCGTGCTTCCCGGCGCTGACTTGGCGGCTGTTCTGCCGCCAACGGTGATGGGCGTGCTCATCAACACCGGACAAAGCTGCATCGCGCCGACGCGTATTCTGGTTCACAAGGATCAAGAGGGTGAGGCGGTCAGCTTCATCAAGGCGATGTTTGATGGCACAAGCGTTGGCGATCCGCTGGCCGAAGGCGCACATATCGGCCCGGTTGTGAACAAGGCGCAGTATGAGAAAATCCAGGGGCTGATCCAGTCTGCGATTGATGAAGGCGCAACGCTTGAAACCGGTGGCACAGATCGGCCTGCTAATGTTAATCGCGGCTATTATATCAAGCCAACGGTATTCAGCGGCGTGACCCCGGATATGCGCATTGCGCGCGAAGAAGTGTTTGGCCCGGTTGCGACTGTGATGGCGTATGATACGCTTGATCAGGCGGTTTCGATTGCCAATGATACCGAATATGGCCTCTCTGCAGTTATTTCGGGCGATCCGACCGAAGCGGCCAAGGTTGCGCCAAAGCTGCGTGCCGGAATGGTCGCCATCAATAATTGGGGGCCTGCGCCGGGCGCTCCGTTTGGCGGGTATAAGCAGTCGGGTAATGGCCGCGAAGCCGGAATGTTTGGCCTGCGTGACTTTATGGAAATCAAATCGATCAGCGGCCTGCCAAGCTGATTTGTCGACGTGAAAATCCGCTATTGCGAATTAATCTCTTTTAATTTAGGAATGATTCGCAATAGCGAGGTTTGTAATGATCATTTGTGTTTGCAATGCGATCAGAGAGCGGGATTTTCGTGCAGCCGTGCGTGAAGGGGCGAATTGCCCCAACAGCGCTTACGCCTCCATGGGGCGCAAGCCAAAATGTGGCCAATGCCTTTCGTTTGCGCGAACTATTATCAGCGCCGAACGTGCAACCGCTTAGCATTAGCGCTTAAAAAACCCTTAAAAACTGCCGTTTTATGACTGTTTAACTAATGTGCTTTGTACTATGCTACCGGTTTGATTTAACCGACAGGAGCGGCTTGTGAAGGGCGACGCAAAAGTAATAGAATATTTGAACGAGGCGCTCAAAAATGAGCTGACCGCGATCAATCAATATTTCCTCCATGCCAAAATGCTCAAAAACTGGGGCATTTCCAAGCTTGCCGATTTTGAATATCATGAATCGATTGACGAAATGAAGCATGCCGACCAGCTTGCCGAGCGGATATTGTTCCTTGAAGGTCTCCCCAATTTCCAGCTTTTGGGTCGTTTGAAAATTGGCGAGACGGTTGAGGAGATCCTCAAATCTGATCTCGCGCTGGAAAATGAGGCTGTGCCGCAGCTCAAGGAAGCCATCGCCCACTGCGAAACTGTTCGTGATTATGTCAGCCGCGACCTTTTCGCGCATATCCTCGAAAATGAGGAGGAACATGTTGATACAATCGAAATGCAGTTTGAGATGATTGAGCGGATGGGACTGCAAAATTATATCCAGTTGCAGTCGGCACCAGCGGCAAGCAGCTAAACCGCCTCAATAATCCTTTGACACTCTGACGGTCGCCGATTGGCGGCCGATGCTCGATATTGTCGAAAGGAGCGAGAGCCAGCGTGTGATCTGAAACTCAGCCCGCGTGGCAGAATAGCCTTGGCCATCGGTTATCACCTCGAAATATAACTTCCGCGTGAGATATTTGCCTGCTGCAATCGAGGTGCGCTGGCCCGTGGTCGTATCGGCGGGGAGAATACGAAGGCGATCTAGCCCAATAGCATTGCGCAGCGCATTGATCGGGTTCAGCCCGTTGCCACCGCCTTGGAGCGATGCCACGGCTGACGCAAGTTGAACGGCTTCGGGTGCCGAGAGGTTGGTGATCGATGTGCCGAACAGTAGGCGTGAGAGAAGCTCATCCTGTGGCAGGGCAGGGGTGCTGCTAAATGCGATTTCGGGGCGCTGTCCGGTACCGGTGACGCGGATAGTGGCGTTGAGTCCTTGGGTATCACCATTTGCCACAATATCGAGGATCGGATCGGGCGGGCTTTCGCCTTGAAAGCGGATGACGCCGCGCGCCAGATCAAAACGCCGCCCGGCAAATTCATAGCCGCCGCGTACAAGATCGGCCTGTCCGCGAATGACCGGTGCATTCACCGATCCGCCGATTTCAAGCCGCGCGCGCCATTCGCTTTCAATGCCAAGCCCGGTGACGGATACCCGCCCGGGTGCGCGTGCCTTGATCGCGAGTTGCCAGCCGGTTGGGCCTGCGCGGCGCACCGGCGCACCGACATTGGTGTTGATCTCAGTCACATTGAGCTGCGAAATCGCAGCAACCGCCGATGCGGCGCGACCAAGCCGGTAACTGCTTTTATCGAGAATAATATCGCCTGAAATAAGCCCGCCATTTATGTCTGATTTGAGTGATAGCGGCCCTGTAACGGTTGCTGCCAATTCGTCACGCGCAATCAGTTTCGCCTGATCGGCAACCACATTCAGGTTCATCGCAAAGCCGCTTGCCGATGAGAGATTGAAAGTGCCGCTTCCTGAAAGCTTGCCGTCTTTGCCAGAGGCTGCGGTGAATTGGTCAATGGTCAGTGTTGATCCGCCAAAACGCCCGCTTGCCTTGACGCCCGTGAGCACCATGCCAGTAACCGCGCTTTCGATCCGCGCGCCATTGGTGCGTAGCGAACCCGCGATACGTGGATCATCGAGCGTCCCGGAAATATCGGCCCCAATTGCGACGGGGCCAGACAGATCAAGTGCCTCAACCCCGGCAAGCCGCCACAGCGTATCGGCAGCACCGTTGAAGCGAAGCTGGGCAAACATCGGTGCACGGTTGAGGCGGGTTATCAGATCAGGCCCGGCAGTTGGTGACAGTTTGATTTGCCCGCGCCCGATTGTCTGTCCGCCGCTGACCGCGACTGCGCGTGCGGCGGCATTGTTTGCGCTCAGCACTGCGGCGATGCCAAGATCGAGCGGTTTGGAGGTGAGGACAAGCCCCGAACGCGTCAGTCCGCTGATCCTGATATTGGCCTTTCCGTCTGGCAATCCGCCGTTCACGACGCGATATGACATCGCTCCGCTCGCGCTGCCACCAAGGCCAAGCTGTGGGTAGGCAACATCAAGAATGGTGAGCGGCATACGCGTCACACTTGCGTCAAACTCGGTCGTGCGTGTGCCGAACAGGCCTGCAGTGAGAATGCGGCCACCAGCGAATTCAAGCGTCGTCGGCGAGAGCCGCCAGCCGCCCGCTTCGCGCATCAGCAGCGCGGGGCTGATCAGCTTGACCGGTTTGCGGTCAATGCTGCCGCTGCCGATCAGTTCAACTCGGCCCGCACTGACCTGCGCTACACTCTGTATGTCAAATGAGCGGCCCCGCGATCCGGCAAAACTGGCTCTCACCTCACCGGTGCCGCCGCGCAGTTTGACGTTTGCCGCCAGCCGCGCAAGCGAAAGGCCGCTGCGCGAAAGCCCTTGCCCGCTGAGTGTGCCCTCGATCGTCGTGCCGACGGGATCAAGCAGCATCACCCCGTCAAGCTGGCCACGCTGCGCAAACATCAGCGGCGGGCCGCTAAGCCGGGCATCACGCGCTTTCAAATGGGCCTCAACGCGCTGGATATTGCCTGCGGGAGCGAAGTTTAGGGTTCCACCAATTCCACTCCCTGCCAGAGTTAGGGTACCGTCAAAGCCACCTTCGCGTGAAATGAGTGATCCGCGCGCCTTGATCCCCGACACATCAAGCGCTGCCACATTGACCGTTGCGGGGGCGCCCGCAGGAAGCAATATGCTTCCAGCACCTGTGAAACCGCCAAGCGTTGATCCGCCGCGCGCTGTCCATGCGTAGCCAGTCGCATTTGGGTCAAGCAGCAGGCGGACATCGTTGAGGCCCATCGCGGCGTTGGGGGATTTGAAGATAATGTCGAGCCGTGGCCGCTGGATCGGGCCATCAAGCAGCAAGCGAACGATCGGGCCGTAACGCGCTTGTCGCCCACTGGCTTCAAACTGGAATGTGCCATCTGCACGGCGGATGCCATTGCCGGTGAGGGTGATGCCGGGCGCGGTGAGGCGCAGATTGTTGAAGCGCAATATCCCGTCTGCCCCGCGTACCAATCCGGTTTCAATCTGCGGCAGGCCTTGGGTAAGGCTGGCGAGGAATTTGTTATCGAGGCGACGAACCCAGGCTTGGCCGCGTCCGGCAAGGATGATGCCTTCGCCGCCCAAGCCGGGCATGAATTTGAGATTGGTGCGGACATCGACAATGCCGAGGCCGGGGATTGTATAGCGCTCAAGCTCGCCAGCAAAACCAACATCATAGCGCCCGGTTTTGAGATCAACCAACAGCGTCAATCGGCTCGATAGCTTATCCGATGTGAGTTTGAGCGCATCGCTGGTGATGGCTTTGCTGGTCACCTTGAGATCGCCAGTGACGAGCAGATTGGCGAGGATGCCGCCTGCGACATTGCCAACGCCGGTTACGCGCGTGGCGGTAAAGCGGGCGGGGACGGTAACGGGGCTGCGCGAGAGCCGCCCCTGACCCGAGGCGCGGGCATTTTCAAACCCGGTTGTGCCGAAAATCAAGCTGTTCGCGGTCAGAAGATAATCAAATTTTGCGGTTGCAAATGGGCCATCAAGTCGCGCCTTGAGCGTCAGCGGCCCGCCACGCATATTGGTGAACAGCGCTTCGGATTGAAGCAGCTTGGCATCAATGTTGAGTGCGTCAAAACGGCTTGTGCCAAGATCAATCATGCCCTCTGCAGTGACGGCCAGTGCGGCTGAGCCAAGTTTCAGATTGCTATCAAGGCGACGGTTTTTGAGCGTCGCCTGCCCGGTAACGCGTACAATTGGCGCGGTCAGCTTTTGCAGCCGTCCTTTGGTGAGGGTGGCGAGTGCGAGCCGACCGTCAAGCCCGAACGTGCCGGCGTTCGCGGTGAGCGCAAGGTCGGCAACGGGTGCGCCTCCTGCATTTGCCGCGAGTTTTCCCGCCCAAGCGCGCCATGCGCCATTGCCGCTGATCGCTGCATCAAAGGGCTGTGTAATTCCCGCCAACGCACCGATCACGCCGCGTGCAGGCGCTTCAATATCGGCCTGAAGATCAAAACGATCACGGTCTGGTTCGGCATCAAGCCTTAGCGTCAGCACATCGCCTGCATCGGTATTGGCAGCAAGTTGCACCTTGGCTCGCCCCGCAACAATATCAGCAGAGCCAGACAGTTTCCCGCTGCGGCGCACCCCCGTTACCGGCGGCTCGATTCTGAGCCTATCGATACTGAGCGCGCCGATGTGGATATCAAATGTGGGCAGGATCGGGCCATCGGACGCGCTAGGCTTGAGCTTGGGCTGCTTATAAAGTGTGGCAAAATCACTATGCAAATGCTTGATATCAAGACTGTTGTTGATCCACCGAAATGGTGACCAATCAAGATCAACCGCAGGCGCTTCAAAAAACAGACCCTCGGGATCATAGAGGCGCACCGCGCGGAGTTGTGCCTTGCCGAAGATTGACCCCTCGATCCGGCCAACCTTGACGCTTAGCCCCGATTTGGTCGTTTGTGTGGTAATCTGGTCAGCGATCAAACGGTGGCCGATGCTGGTATCAGCAAACCACAGTGCGGCTCCAATCAGCACAAGCAGCGCGACGGCACCAACCGTCAACCATTTGAACAGCCGTTTCAAAATGCTTGTCCGAGTGAAACGAAGACGGTTACGCGACCATCGCCTTTTTGACGGTTGATTGGCGTTCCCACGTCAATCCGGATTGGCCCGAAGTTTGAATGATAACGTAGCCCCAGCCCCGTGCCGTAACGCAGCCCCGAAAAATCGGGGAGCGCACGACCATAGATATTGCCCGCGTCGATGAAGGGCACGATGCCGAACGGCCCGAAACGAACACGCGCTTCGAGCGCAAATTCGGCAAGGCTGCGACCGCCATCGGGATCATTTGCGATGTCGCGCGGGCCGATTTGTTGAAAACCATAGCCACGCACCGATCCGCCACCGCCCGCATAAAATCGGCGGGATGGTGCAACCGCGCTGCTACGTGCCCCTGAAATGGTTCCGAGCCGCGTGCGTCCCGCAATCGTAATGCGCTCGCCCGCAGGCACATAGACGCTGCCATCAAATTGTGAACGGACATAGCCGAACGTACCGTTTTGCAGCGAAATCTCGGGCGAGCTGCGCAATCCAAGCCGAAATCCGCGGGTTGGATCAAGCAGATCATTTGAACCGTCATAATTGAGCGAAAGCGGCAGCGCACCGACCAGGAATGTGCGCCTGCGTGCCGTGCTAGCGCCGACAATGTCACGCTCATCCGAGGTGACTAGTTCGATGCCCGCGCTCCACGTCCATTTTTTCTGCCAGAGGATATTGCTTTGTCGTTCAATCCCGGCGGCAATTTCAAATGTGCTTGCCTTAAACGCATCGAAATTGGAGCGCGTCGCGCCGATGCGCGCGTTGAGCGATTGATCGCGCTTCCCGAAATTCCCTTGGCGTAACACCACGCCGAGCGCTTGCTCACGCGTGCCCAGCAGGCCGCGCAGCGTGACGGCCCCTTCTGGCTTGATGAGGTTTCGGTTTGTCCATGAAGCGGTTGCCCGCGCCCCTTCGCCGGTACCATAGCCAAGCTCGCCCGCGATTGTCCGTACCGGCGCAGGCTCCAAACTCACGGCGATATCGGCCACATTTTCGATTTCCGAAGGAACGGCGCTAGTCGTGACGCTTGAGGCGAGGCCGGTAGCGATCAGCGCGCGTTTGAGATCGTCAACCTTTGCCTGATCATAGACGTCGCCGCTTTTGAAACGCGCAATTTGCGCGACATGTCTGGCATCAAACGGAGCGCGATTGCCGATGACCTTAAACTGGCCGACTTTCTGAACTCCGACGCCTGAGACATCGAGCGATAGCGTTGCGGTTTGGGTTTCATGATCGACGATGATCCTAGGTTCGCCGATGCTCGCAAATGGCGCGCCCTCACGCTTCAACTGGTTGCCAAGTGCGGCTCGTCCAGCAATGATTGCGTCGACGTCAACGGCATCGCGCACATCAATTCCGAATGCTTCGCGCAGCGTTGTGCGTTCGCGACCGGATTCATCAAGCCCGGTCATTTTAACATCTTCAAAGCGGTAGAGTGGCCCGCTTTCCGCGCGCAGGCTGACCGCGAGTTTGCCACCGTCTTCGCGCATCACTTCGGGTTCAACGATCGCGTCATAATAGCCGCTATTTTTGAGGATCGTCGTCAATAATTCGGTATCATCGCGCGCGCGTCGGTTAATCTGTGCCGCGTTGGCGACCTCTTTTATGCCTGCGCGTAACGCCGAAAGCGCGTCAAATCGCGGGCCGATGCTTGCGCGTAGCAGCGGGTCTAGCCCGATGATCGCAATGCTGTAACGCAACGTATCGGCATCGCCGGGCGCGTCTGCCGGGCCAGCGGTTTCGCTCGTTTGCGGGTCATCGGCCATGTCGGGCCAATCAACGCCGATATCGGCCATTGGGGCCATTGGCGATTCAGGGTCAAGTTCGGGCCGCTGCTGGGCTGGTGAAGCCGTTTGTGCCAGCGCCGTACATGGTATGCCCGATACTAGCAAAAGCACGGATGCCAATCTGGGCAGCCGGCATATTACGGTTGATACCATGAGGCCCGCTTAACGCCATAACGGCATATTCGCCAACGCTAAATTAGTGGATTGTGCCCTGAACATCATGTGATGAGAGCACAACGATCAAACGTTCCACCTGACGCCAGCGGCAGAACAACACAATATTCCCCCGATCCCGGCTAACATCGGCACGCATAGCTGCTTCGCGCCCGGCGTCTTCGCCAAATGATGCGATGAGTGACGTGGCGCAGTCAGCGGTAATACGGTCGGCAACGGGTTGAAACATGGGCGGGCTACTCCGGGGAAAGTCGATCCATTTCCGATAGTTGCAATTGGATAAGAAGCTGCAAGGGTGCGTGGTAAACGTCGAATTGACACTATTTTATACGACGCCCCGTCCACACAACCCGGCCAACAATGTCAATCGCGTGGGGATCAACATTGCTCCAGTCAGGATAGGCCGGGTTATCGCTGCGCACTGTAAAGCTGAGTTGCGCCGGGTTGATCGCAAGCCGCTTGACGATCAGGCTATCGTCAACGCGAAGAACATAGATGCCATCGCGAATACGCTCCGCATCATCAGCACGGTCAACAAGAATATCATCGCCGTCAACCAGTGTCGGGCTCATCGAATCGCCGCTTACCTGAATCACCGAGAGTGCGTTGGGATTTCCGCTTAGTTGCCGAAGCCAGCGTGTTTCAAATCCAATCTGTCCAAGCGGCACATCGTCGGCACCAAGTGCCCCCGGCCCGGCGGATGCACCCACCGCCAAGCGCGGCACCAGAATAATGTCACTGCGCAAATTCGGGATCGATTTGCCTTTTATTACTGCTGCGGATGGCCCACCGAGAAGGGCTTCCTCAACACCGAAATATTCGGCGAGCGTCCGCCTGTCATCCTCATCAAGCTTTTTGGGGACGCCGCGATGGATGAATTGCTGAACATAAGCCGCGTTGCGGCCAAGCAGCCGCGAAAGCGACGCATAATCATCTCCGCGATCGCGAATTAACCGTTCAAGCACTGCACGGACATCATCCATTTTTTTTCTATAGCGCAGGAAAAATCCTAGACAAGTAGGAAAGTACCTATCATATAGGAAAAATCCTATCGCAGTCGCAAAGAAAGGAACCGAAGGATGACAATGCTAACCGAGATCGAGCGTTTTATGAGCATAAAACAAATGCGGCCAACCCGATTTGGCCGTGAAGCCATCAATGATCCAAGGCTTGTTTTTGACCTGCGTCGTGGCCGCGCAATCGGCAGCCGGACGCGCGGGCGGATTGAGGCCTATCTTCACGGTACAGTCCAATGAGGGGCCGGAAAATCAATCCGCACTGTGACACGACAATAATTAATAATAAAGAGTAAGCGGGATTTTGCGGCATATATC
>ERZ1292633.6208-Hain-H41-02um-R1-6208-length-10512-cov-6_pt1 | contig 10512 bp, 8 predicted proteins | sample MGYA00564406_ERZ1292633 | MGnify/ENA primary metagenome ERZ1292633 (study PRJEB36523, sample SAMEA6512639) | groundwater metagenome | collected 2019-01-08 | study: AquaDiva: Metagenomics assemblies of 32 groundwater samples
AAATATTTTTAATAAAATTTTAGCAGCATTAACATATTTTAATGATAATTTTTTATTATAACCCAATCTTTTTAAACAATACTCATTAAGTGTTTTATATTTATCTCTATAAAGCTTATCGCTATATATGTGCATAATCAAATGCACTGCAAACGATTCATAATTTGAATCAGACTTTCTCATTAAGAGTCTTGATTCATAGCTTTTTAAACTTAACTTTTCTTCTTCTGATAATACTTTAGAGTAATTATCTTTTTTACTAACCATTTTTTTTACCCTCCGAGGTAATAATTTAATTTTTTTATTGTGAGTATTGTTATATGTATTAATATGAGACCCTGAATTAAGATATAATCATTTATCTATGGATTACACTTTAATTCAGAGTAATCTCATTTCAATACAAACATATAATATTATGCAGCTTCTTCAGTATCAAAATATTTAGATACATTTTTGTCTAAATTATCTTTCCAATTGTCATATGAAGATTTAAGTTTAGTAAAAAGAATATCTTCAATTTCTTCAAATGTTTCAATTTTTTTAATCTTTTCTAACTCTAGGTATAAAATAGAATATAGCTCTTCTAAACTTTTCTTTTCATCTTGATTCAAATTTAATGGCAATTGCATTATATTTGAATCATTCGATATTTTATTTTTATTAATTAAATTATTTGAACTAAATTCTTTATCACTATCCTTTTTAATATTTTTAGAATCTAATTTAAGAGTATCTAATTCAATTAAAGCCTCTTTATGTATAATATTTGAATTATCTTTTAATTTAGTTTTATAAATAGATTTCATCTTTCTTAAACAATTCTTTTCATCAATCTTTGTTTCAATTAGAGATGCTGTTATACTCTTTCCAGAGTCATAAATCTCTTTTAGGATTTCTATTCTTGTGTCATTATCTTTTTCTTTTCTTAATGCTCTAAACTGACTTTCAGTTAAAGGAAATAGTTTTTCATCAACTGAATTATTTTTTAACTCCATTATTATTTTTGCAGCATGAATATGATTATCTGCATATCTCCTACTAATATCCCATTTTTCTCTACAATAATCTTCAAATTTATTATATTTCTCTTTATAAAGTTTGTTTTCGCTTATTTTAAATAACGATAAACTTATAATAGTAAAACTTGATTTAAGTCCATTTAGTATTTCAGATTCACAATCCTTTAAAATTACTTCTTCTTCTTCTGATAATACTTTAGAGTAATTATCTTTTTTACTAACCATTTTTTTACCCTCCTAGGTAACACTTATTACATCTTATTAGCATAAGTTATAATATACTTTTGTATTTATAAATAACATTGTACTATGCTTTTAAAAAATTATCAAGCCCTTTAATTAATATTTTTTATATTTTAAAATACAATGAATAGATATTTTGAAATGAATAATAAAAAGATTTGATGATTATAAAATTTTAGTACTTACTTATAAATTTTTGTTAAAAGCATTGCTACAACCTGTTTTTAATGGTTATATTACGCTAAGTAGAATATATTGATAATAAAAAAAACTAGAGCTAAAAACCTCTGTATTAGGTATATATATATTAATAAGTTACAAGTATGTTACCTCTTTAAAACTAAAACTTGTACTAAATATTAATTTATTGTGCTATAATTCAATCAACTAATGTATTTTTAATAACATGAATATTTTTTATGATAATGAATAATGAAATAAGTGAAAAGATTAAATATTTTAGAAAAGAAATTCTAAAATTAACACAAAAAGAATTGTGCGATAAATTAGGTATAACATTAAGTTATCTCTCAAATATCGAAAATGGTAAACGTTATTTATCTAATAAAATGATTAACAAATTAGATGCATTAAGCGAAGATAAAAGTATTATTTTAACTATAAAAGATTTATCTAAAAAAGAAAAAAATACTAACGAGCCAATTCTAAACAATGAAAATATACAAAATAATGAATATAGTAGAACAGATTCTCAAAAAAATAGTAGGCATCCTAGAGAGGAACTTGCTCAAGAAATTAAAAAAGTCAGGGAAATTGAGCTAAATTTTACTCAGAAAGAGTTGGCGGAAAAAATAGGAGTAAGTCGTTCATATATAGCTGTAATTGAAGCTGCAAAGAATATTCCTACAATGAAAGTAATAAAAAAAATTTATAATTTAACAGATAAAAAAGAAATATCTAACAAAACATTAGATATTTTAAAATATTTGCATATAGATAATTCTGAAGATGATAATCCTGAAATACCAAAAGAGTTAGCAAGAGAATTATCAAATTTATTTTATACTATCAGAACAAATGATTTAAAATTACCAATTGAAGATTTTGCTAAGAGATTTAATCTATCATCTGAAGAATTAGAATCTATTGAAAATTCAACTTCCATACCTGAATATTATACTATATGTACATTATTAAATTCAATTAAAGAAACTAAATTTACAAAAAAGAGAAAATTACTCTTAGTTGAATTAGAGACGATTGGAATAAATATTCGTTCTTCTAATTTTTTTATTGGTATTGAAAGCTTAAAAAAACAAAGTTTACTATCAGATTTATTAAATTTAAGGAATACTGCAAGTGGAAAATTAAATGGAAAAGGGTTTAATTTTTTTTCATTCTATTTTACTCGTATACCATTCATTCAAATAAATTATAAAAAATGGTTAAATATATTTTCTGGCAATGAAAAAAAAGAATCAATAAACAATTTTTTAACGAATGAACTTAACAACTTTAAGGATAGTGAAGATTATAATGACTATAGATTAATGATTAATTCAGAATTATCATATAATTTTCTTTTAATAGGAAAAGAAGAAAAATCAATAGAAAAACTAAATAAAGCTAAGGATTATTATAACTTAATAAAAGAGTCTAAAAAAAGTGAAATAATATCAACCTATAATTTTTTATCTTTTATTTATTGGGAATTATTTTTATTAGGTGAAAATAAAAAAGCAAATCTGGAAAATTTCATTTCAGATATTAAAACTTATATATTAGAAAATAATACTTTTTATATAAGTTTTTATCAAAGAAGAATCGAAAATAATAATTTATATTTAATTTATAACTACTTTAAAATAGTTCCATTTCTAGCTAAGGCTTACTTATATTTAGAACATTTTGAAACAGAACATAATAAAAAATTAGACCTTATAAATAACGGGGAATTATATCTTACATTAAGAACTCCTCATAGTTTTGAACCTAAAGAAAAATGGTTTGGAGTATATTACTTTGAATGTGCTTGTTTCTTTTCTTTAAAAGTAAAAATATTATCTTCTTTTTTAGAAGGTTATGATTCAAGTTCTGATTTAGAAAAATGTCAAACAAATTTAGAAATTTTTGCTTATTCTCTTTTTAGACAGGATAAAAATAGCTACAAAAAAATATTTGAGCAACAGGTAAAAGAATCTAGTGATTTGGAATCATTTAAAGAAAAAGTAAATTATATAGACTTAATATATAACAAATTTGATTATTAAATATGATGTATTTTGTAGTTTTTTAAATTAAAAAGTGGAACAATTGTACCACTTTTTTGATAATAGATTTTTTATTGTGGTTACAATTACTTTTTGTCAACTAAAGATTACAAACAAAAAATTGAAATTTTGAATCAAATAAATATAGACATCAATAAGTAATACTATTTTTAGCTAAAAAATAGTTTAGTGTTAAAATTTTGAGATATTAAAGACTTAAAAAAACTACTCTTTACAATATTCAGATAAAAGAAGCTTAATCATTGAAAAATATTCAAGACTAAGTTCTTTATTACCTGATACACTTTTTAATATATTATTTAATAAAGATAACGTAGAACTAGTATTCGTTTTTACAGACTCTAGTGGCATATATAGTTAACTGTGTAATAAAAACATATTCTTTAATTTTTCAGATTTTGCATCTAAATAACCTTCTTTTATTTTTTTTAAATCAAAAATAGCATTATAAAGTAATTTATTTTTTAAATCAGATATCCAGTAAGCATAATCGTTATCATACGCCGATAGAGACTTAATAATTAACTTTATTACAATTCCATACCCATAATAAGAAAACATGGCTTTTAGAGCTTGTAGTGAGTTAATAGTAGCTATAATACTTTCTTTTAGTTCTTGTTCATTTTTTTCTTGAGCTTTTTCTAAATTTATTTTAGCTTTTTCTATCTCAACATCTATTTTATTAAATAATTCTTTTTTATCTTTTTCATTTATTTTTGTGCTATCAGTAGATGAAACAAGACTCTTAAAAAGGTTATATACTGAATCTAATATAGATATAACATTATTTTTAGAAGGATAGATTGATAAGTACTTTGTCGTAATAATTATTTGCTCTAAAACTAAAACATAAAATTGATATACCAGCTTTTCTGTGTCTATATCATCTGGAATAGCCTTTATAACATGAATAACATATTTTTTTGACTCTTCTAGGTCATATATCGAAATTTCATTTGAAATAAAATCAATTAGGTATAACAAGCTTGTGTTTAAATAAAAATTTGTTTCATTATTATAATCACTTAAAAATGTTGTTATATCAATTTTCTCTTTTTTTAAAGAATATAGATATTTTTTAATTTCTAATATCATATTCTTTTTATAATCTTCTTTTTCTTTATTTTTTATAATTGCACTCATTGCTTATTTATCCTAAATTTTACTATATATATAAATATAAAAAGTTTACTGTAACTTACTTTTACTTATAAAAAAATTGTCTTCTATATATAGTGCCTAAAAAAGGGGAGAGGAGAGATTTATTAATATATATCTGTTGAAAGATGTTTAGCCCCATCATAGTTTAACTTATATATCTAATATAAAATGCTCCCTTTATTACTATTTTCAATGTGTTTAAGCATTTATGATACTTGAAATATTAAATGGATATCATTAAATCTTTTACTATATTCTTATGATTTGTCTTTATTAGATACTCATTAAAATAAATAAGAGCATCTTTAAAACTTTTTTCTTTACTAGATTCTGTAACATATATTTTGTGCTTCATAATACCACTTATAGGTAGTTCTAATTTTTGAAGTCCATATTTTGTGTATATGTCATCTAAATATTTGTTTAACGTTTTTTTATCTGGTGATTTAGATTCGTTTTTATTAAACTCATCATTGGTTAAATCCTTAGACACCTTTGTATTACTAATAAAGGGAGCATTTTCTATAATATTAATAAGTCCACCTTTTAACGGGGCTTCTTCTTCTTCTTTCCAACTATATAAATGTTTAAGTTCATTTATAATATCTTCTACCTCCTCTTTTTTTAGGTACACAGACCAGAAGCCTAATTTTTTATTTGTAATTAATACTAAGTCTTTTAGTATTAGATGCAACTCAATATTGTTAACCTTTTTTTCTAAATGATGTATTTTATTAGGAATTATATTAAATTTTTTTAGGCTATGTCTTCCAAAAATAAATACTTTCTTTATTTCATCTGAGTTAATGTCTCTATTTATCCTCCCTATTGCTTGAGCCATCTGAGCATGTTTCATAGCTTCATAGAGTAACTGTAACTGTTCATCATCATATTGATATTCGAGTATATATAACTCTTTATTATCTTCAAAATACCCTGTAGGAACAAGTCTTTTTACTTTTTCTATATTTAATAACTCTTTTTGTTCATTTTTATATTTTAAAGTCAAATAATCAGTAAAAAGGTCTTGCTCTCGAATTTTATTTGGAGATAGAACTATCATACTCTTATCTTTGAGGTTATTAGTACCTGTGGTATTACCATAATTTAAACATTGTACGTTATTCTTATTCTGTAGTTCTTTTTCAAGCTTTTTTGTTATGTCTTTTGGTGATACAACAAGTATTTGCTTATCTTTATTCTTATTAACATTAGTTTCTGTGATATCTGATAATGATTTAATGAAATTCACATAACTTCTAAATAATCCATCATTTTTTTTTAAAGAAGTTGAAGTAAATGTATTATCGAAGTTTTGATAAATAAGTAAGTTTTTAAATTGTACTGTACCATAATAAGATGTAACTTTTTTATTAAGTGCAAGAGATAGTAAATTTGTTGACATCGTTGCATCAAGAAAAAATATTGGTATCTTATTATCATTCATTAATGAGCTAGGTAAACCTATATATCTTGATATTATTAAATTTTTACCTTTATTCCCTTTATATATAAATAAATTTTTACAATAAAAAGCTAATTCATCTAACAAAGAAACTAAAAAGGCTTTATTATATTTGCTAAAAGTATTAAATAAATCATAATTATCCGAATTTTTTATTTCTGTTTTTAGAAAAATAAGTGTGTCATGAAAATCTCTATTTATTTTTTTATTTTTAAAATCATTATTTATAAGTTCATACAAATTTCTTCCATAAAGTATTTTATGATTAAAATTCTCAATTATTGATGAAATAGAATCTATAATATATTTAAGAAGATAAATAAAAGTAAATAAGTTCTCGTTGTCTGGAGAATTTTCTATTATTACGTTCATAAACTCATCTATTTTATTTTGAATTTGTAGTAAATCATAGAATTTAAATTCTGATTTATCAATAAGAGTTTTTGTTATATCTTCATCAAAAAAAATAATTCTAGGTTTAACTTTATTAATAATAGAATCTAGTGCAAATTTACTTTTTTGATGTGTTGCAATAAAAATATTTGCATAAGTTGTATTATCATTTTTACCCAAATTATTTTTAGATGTAAATTTTATATATTCACAGTTATTTTTTAACTTACAATTTTTACATAAATCAGCCCCTGATAATTTTGATTTAAGTAAATTCTCTTGTTGCTTGTATAATTTGAAATCTTTATCATTATAATCATCTTTTGTTAGTATTTTAGCTATTTCAGCTTCTTTATGAGATTTCTTACAAGCATCAAGTAGTCCATAAATTTTTATAGGGTTTAGTTTATACTCTTCATATACATCATTCTCTTTATATCTAAACATTTTACCATCGATAAATTTGATTCTTGTACTAGTATTTTCTTTTTTTCTTATTTCAATTTTATAATCTAATAAATTTTTATAAATTTCATTTACTGTTTCAAGAGTGGGACTAACTATAAGGACATTATAATTCATTAATTCTTTTCCAATAAAATCAATCATCGCCCATGTTTTTCCAACTCCTGAACTAACTTTTACTAGAAAAATATTAGATTCTCTTTTATTAAATGTTAAATCTGAAAGGTGGTTATAAAGATTTTCTTTAATATCATTTCTTATTTCGTCTAAAGATTGATAATTTACTTTATTATCTTCTATCTCTCCATATTCGTCATATTGCCTGTCTTTGCTATATTTACTTGTCTTAATTTTTTTTTTATCTTTTTTATCATTAAATATAAAATTGAATTCTTTTCCTACATGCTCTGCAATATTCTTTAATTCATTTATAGCAGAAACAAAATCTAATGAAAGATATTGTCGAACAAAATCAATTAAATCACCATACATGCCACATGCAAAGCATCTGAAATGAGGTTTATAATAGTATTCAGCATCAATGTTATTATATGCAACAAGAGAAGGGCTAGTATCAGGTTTATGCCACAAGCATGATAGATTTAAAAAAGAGTTGTTAATATTATAACCAATACCATAAGTATCGAAAATATCCTGCCAAACTAAATCTGTTGAAAGATTTTCTATTCCTTTATTATTTTTAGTGTGTAGTTCTTTATTAACCTCAGTTTTTTTTTGGCTACTAGAATTATATATTTCTATTAAACCTAAAAGATTCATTTCGTCTGTTGGTTGAAATGGGTTGAATAAATTACCTTCAGAAAAGTATACCATTGGCTTATTGTGAGGTGAATTTTTAATAGTATAAAAACCTCTCGAAGGGTCAATGCATTTAGTATCTATTATACAAGTTTTATCAATCTCTTTTATTCTTTGAAAATAGTAATTTAATAAAACAAATTGTTCAGAAGGAAGAATTGGATTAGATAAAGGTATATAAAGTCTAAATTTATAAATATCTTTTTTTTCTTGAGAAGAATAAGTTGTATGGAAAATGTATATTTTATTTAAAAATAATGTATCTAATATCTTATGAAAATTATCTATTTTTACATCATCAAAGTCAAAAGATAAAAATGTTATTTCTTTTACATTACTTCCATTTCTATTTTGATTAGGAAAAAAAATTGCAGGAATAATAGCAAAACCCTCTTTATTACGATTTGAAAACTTATTTATAAGACAATAAATAAAATCACTTAAATTTCCATAGTTTAATGTTGGAATAGACTTAATTTTCAAAGAATCAACTGTTGACCAATTTCCGTTCCAATTAACATTCTTAGCTTTTTCAAGAGCTTCATTAATACCACTTATTTTTTCTAAAGTATCACTATTTATAATCATCCCTATTTCTCCTTTTATATCATCATTAATATTTTTATCTTGTTTTTCATGAGTATTATCTCTATACATTTTTTACAATCCTTTTATTACAATATTTGTATTTTTAAACGTATTTATATTTAATTTTATTATTTATAAATCAGTCTAATTAAAATGCTAATAAAAATGAACATGTTTAATAAAACTGATAAATATCCAGTAAAAAGTAATTAAATTATGGATAGATTTGGTAATTATGTGCTATAATTCATATTAGTCCTGTTATATAAAAAATATAGAACAAAATGTTCCAAACCAATAATGTTTTTGGAGCTATTTTTTTACAGACTTTTTATAATCTGTCTTTTAGCTATTCCTTTAATAAGTAATAATTAGCCCATTCTAATATATTCATTACCATTTATTCCCCAATCTTGAGTAATAGCCTTGACCATATCAAAAACACGTTTATTTAACCTCAAGCTTTTTGTTTTTTCAAATCTCATTTTGTAACCTACATTTTTTAAAAATATTTATTGAATATACTTTTTAATAGTATATCTAAAATATTTAAAAATGGTTGTAAAAGTGTAATATTATTTTAAATATTACACTTTTAACATATAAATATAATACAAAATCTATATATTAGATAAAATCTCTGATTTTTATACAATATTAATTAAGTGGTCTCAACATGTTTTCAGTATTACAGATTTTAATTTTTCTTAAAAATGTTGACTAACCATTTTTTTCAGAATTATTTTTAATATATTCACTTATAATCATCCTAATTAAAGCATTAACATTGTAAATACAAACATTTTGACTAATAAATGAAAGCTTTTGATACTGTTCACTATCAATGTTTAATGATATTTTTATCATCTTTTATACCTCCTAGGTATTTTTTATACATTCTCCTTAAATATAATAGGTATATATTGAATATATCTTTTTAACTTTTTTATATTTAATTATTTAATTTTTTACTAAAAATAGCTAAAATACCCTATTTTTATTTTTATTAAAATTTGTAATTTAAATGAATTACTAGGGTATATCTAGTTAATTACCTAAAACTTATTGACACTGAATATCTGTTTATGTATAATAACTTTAAAAATCTTTTATTTTCTTTTATTTACTTCTTGATTTATTTTTTTATTTCTGCTATGCTTTTTTCATAGTTATAAAAAATGTAAAAAATGAAACGTAAAATAAAGCGTAATAAAAACAATATTAAAGAAATGAATTCTTGGGATTATAATCTTGATTTTGATTATACATATAAGATGTTATCTGAAGATATTAATCTTGTAAAAAAAGACATAAAAAGTGGAAAATTAAATTCTTGGAACATTAAGAAATTATCATACTGTTGTTTAGGACTCTTAGAACTAAGAAATGGGTGCAGGATTGGAGAAGCCATTGAAGCTCTAATTATATTCTGTGAAAATTTAACAAAAGATATAAAAAATAGAGAAATTAGAGTCCTAACTGAAAAAAGGAAAGACGATTACCTTAGAAAAATTGTATTACCTGAACAATTACATTTTACTGATTTAAAAATAATAAGTCAATTTATTTTAAAGAGAAACATCACAGTATATTATAATACAAAAAAGAAATTAGAAGATAAAGAGAATCTTCGTATAAAAAAACAGTTTGTTTGTACTGCATCAAAATTTTTTGTATACAATTATAATCATAGTTCTCATGCTTTAAGATACTCATGGATAACACATATGGGATGTAAAAAGGGAATGTCACCTCAAAATATAGCTAAATTGACAGGACATAAGACCTTAGAACTAGTTTTGCACTATACTGGAAAAAAGATTGCAGAAGCTGAATTGTCTAATATGTTTAAATAAGAGTATATTTCAGTTAATTTGATATAATTTAGCTTAAAATAAAAACATCTTGTTTTTTATTTAAAAAATGAAAAAAAGATAAAAAGAAAGATAATAAAAAGAAATCATAGATATTTCTAGAAAACAATAAATTCTAACAAAAACTTTTATTTCATCTCAAAACAAAATATCATAAATATAAAAAATAATAAATAATTAAAATATACAATAATATATCTATTTTAGTAATATTAACCCGTATTTTTCAT
>ERZ1292633.6209-Hain-H41-02um-R1-6209-length-10511-cov-6_pt1 | contig 10511 bp, 9 predicted proteins | sample MGYA00564406_ERZ1292633 | MGnify/ENA primary metagenome ERZ1292633 (study PRJEB36523, sample SAMEA6512639) | groundwater metagenome | collected 2019-01-08 | study: AquaDiva: Metagenomics assemblies of 32 groundwater samples
GTGTGGTCGCAATTAGGCGAGGAGAAAAGTCGCTTTACGGTTACGGGCTTTGCGACTGACGCGCCTTTAGCGGTGGCGATTGCTGATGTTGATAACGATTGGGAAAAAGAAATCGTTGTCTTTTCTGAGAGCGGAGAATCACGTGTGGCTGTCTACAATGTGGACGGCACGCGGGTTGTCGACTTCATCGCTTTTCCTGGTGAGATGCAAGGCGTTCGCGTCGACGTTGGCGATCTTGACGATGATTATCGCGACGAGATTATTACTGTCGGTGGCGTTGGAGCATCGGCTCAAGTGCGTATTTACAATAAGATCGGAGCTTACTGGGGCGGGTTTGCCGTTCCGCAGGCTGAAGCGACCTCACAACTTCGCCTGAGCGTGGCTGACATTGATGTCAACGGAGAGCCGGACATCGTAGTCGCCCCACAGTCAGTTGCCGGTAATGTGAGTGTCTATTCGTTAACCGGTGATTTGTTAAATTACGTGGGTGAAAATATTGTCGGAGCAAAGGGTGGCTATTTGGCTGCCTGGTAATGACCCCCTCCGACTCCCCCTTGGCAGGGGGAGGGAGGCGAAATGCAAAATGTATATGGACAAAAAAACAGTGTTAGTCACAGGTGGTGCCGGGTTTATTGGATCATTTTTGTGCGACGCGTTACTCAAGGAGGGGGATCGGGTCATTTGTATCGATAATTTCTCAACCGGTCACGTTCGGAATATCGAACCCATGTTGAGAAACCCTGATTTTCAATTTTTGAGACTCGATATCAACGAGCCTTTCGATCTTGAAGCTTTTCCTGAGCTTGAGCCATTTAAGGTGAAGTTTTTGGGCGTGCAAGAGATCTATCATTTGGCCATGCCAACCGTGGTGAAAGGCTACGAGCAATATAAGATGCAGATTCTGTTGGCCAACTCGGCGGGTACACGTAATGTTCTCGACGTTGCCGTGAAATATAAGTCTCGTGTTTTGCTGGCCTCAGCCGGAACCGTTTATGGCAGCCGTGCTCAGGATACTGATGGCGTTGACGAAACCGAACTTGGTATTGTTGACCATCTCAATCCGCGCGCAGCTTTAAATGAAGGCAAGCGTTTTGCGGAGACTATGTTTGCCACCTATGCCGATGTGTACGGACTCGATGCCAAGATCGCGCGCATCTTCCGCACCTATGGCCCACGCATGCCGCTGTTTCACGGACACCAAATTCCGGATTTCGTTTTGAACGTGCTCGACGGCAAGAGCATCGTGATCATGGGTGACGAGTCGACGACAACTGCACTAGTGTATGTCTCTGACATCGTGGATGGCCTCATGCGACTCATGCGGGCCGAGAAGGGCATCGGTCCCGTGAATTTGGGGAGTGATGTCAATCTCAAAATCGCCGAGGTCGCTAAGAAAATTATGGCCTTGGCAGAGAGCGAAGTGGCCATTGAATTTGAGCCTCAGTTGGCGCATATGATCCCATTGGCTATACCCAATCTGGGTAAGGCTCGAGAGCAGTTGGGCTGGCTGCCGCTCGTGCGTTTGGACGACGGTTTGAAGAAGACTATCGATTATGTTCGGGCCAATAAGTTGCTGTTGACGAACGGCGGGTAGGGGGCTAACGTCTTCGTGTCTATGCGCATTGTGGCCGTCATACCTGCCTATAACGAAGAGACCCGGATTGGCGCGGCTGTTCGTGACGCTTTGGCGTACACGCAGGCGGTGGTCGTCGTCGATGACAGGAGTCGCGATCGCTCTGGTCAGATTGCTAAAGAAGCCGGAGCCATCGTGCTCACACATCATCTCAATCGTGGTCAGGGTGCAGCTTTGCAAACGGCTACGGACTACGCGCTGCGGTATCTCAATCCCGACATCATTGTGCACTTCGATGCCGACGGCCAGATGCAGGGGAGTGATATCGAGGGCCTGGTGACTCCGATCATGAGGGGTGAGGCAGATATCGTGCTTGGTTCTCGTTTTCTTGGGAAGCAGGCTGAGAATATGCCGCGCTTTCGTCGCCTGGTCTTGAGGGCCAGTGTGGTATTCACGCTGGCGTTATCGGGCCTTAGGATTAGCGACCCCCATAATGGTTTTCGAGCCTTGTCTCGTGAGGCCGCTCGGGATATTCGGATTACCCTGGATCGCATGGCTCACGCCTCTGAGATTCTGGATCTCATCATCGTGGCCTCGTTACGCTTTCGAGAACACCCGGTGACGATTCGTTACACGGCCGAGACCCTCGAGAAGAGTCCTTCGACCTGGCGAGCCTTCGGAATCGTGAAGGATCTCTTGAAAAAGAAATTTGTTCGCTAATATGGTTTTTCAAATTGCTCTCATCGCCTTCGCTGTCTTCGCCATCGTAAAAACTCGGAAACAATACCAGGCGCGTAAAGTGTCTAAATATTGGTTTATCGTCTTTGCTGTTTTTTGGACGTTGGTGGCTATTGCGGCTATAACGCCCCAGACGACAGATATCGTGGCGAGCTATGTTGGCGTGGGCCGGGGTGCTGACTTGCTCGTGTACATTGGTGTCGTGGTCCTATTCTACGTTGTCCACCGTCTACTCTTGAAGCAGCAGCAGCTCTCCGATGAGATCACTGAGCTTGTACGCCAAGCGGCGATTGAGCGCGTGTCGACCCCCTCTAACTCCCCCTTAACAGGGGGAGAAGCAAAGTAATATGCAACCAAAAATTACCATCGTGTACCTGTGCTACGGCATGAGAACGTATTTGCGAGAAATCGTCGACGCCGTTGCCAAGCTCGATTACCCTAAGGACCGCCTGACGTTTATTTTGGTACCAGCCGGTTCACCGGACGGCATTGCTGATGTTATCCGGGCCGAGGTCTTGCCGCGTTCCGGTCAAGATCTTCCTGAGGTGGTGTTGCTCGACGATGGCCAGAACCACGGCTTTGCTGGGAACAATAATTTGGCACTGCGTTATGCGCTTGAGAAGAATTTTGATTATGCATTTTTGCACAATGGCGATCTGAAGCTCGCTCCTGACTCGTTGACTGAGGCTGTTCGCTTAGCCGAAGCCTCACCCGAGGTTGGCTCGGTGCAATGCTTAGTTCGCTATTGGCAGGAACAGGATAAAGTTAATGTTACTGGGGGAGTCATTCACATTGCTGGTTACGGTTTTGCTCGCGACAACGGTAAACAGATGAGTGAGATCATGGTCAAGGATGGGGAAGACATTGCCTACGCTAGCGGTGCGGCGGTTTTGTATCGCGTCTCGGCTTTGCAGAAAGTTGGTTTGCTCGAGGAAGGTTTCTTCATGTATCACGAAGATCTCGAGCTTGGGATGCGTTTACGCTTTGCGGGTTATCGCAATATTTTAGCCGCTAAGTCATTCGCTTTTCACGATTATAAATTCAGCCGTAATCCCAAGAAGTTTGCTTGGATGGAACTGTATCGTAATCTCGTGGTGCTCGCCTATTACAAGCCGGCCACCTTATTCCTGTTTTCGCCTTTGTTGGTGGGTATCGAGCTTGGCACCTGGTTAATGGCGCTGAAAGGTGGCTGGATCAAAGCCAAGTTTTGGGCTTTTGGACAGTGGTTTTACCCACGGACGTGGAAGCTGTTATGGAGCATGCGTAAGCGAGCACAGTCCCTACGCGTTATTAAAGATGCAGACTTTCTCAAGTTTGTGGTTGGTAAGATTGAAGCCCAAGAAATTGCCAGTCCCCTCATGGATAAGCTGATTAACCCCGCTGTTGACGAGGCTTTCCAGGCGGGGCGTAGGATTGTGAAGTGGTAGGAACAGAGCGATATGATTGCCCCCTCTAACTCCCCCATGCCTGGGGGAGGACGCAATATGCGAATTGCAATCGTGACACCTGTCTACCCGCCCTACAGAGGAGGCATGGGGTCGGTGGCTGCACGTGATGCCCATGAGCTCAAGGCTCGTGGTCTTGAGGTTTCGGTTTTTACGCCGGACTATCGTGATCGAGACCAGAATCCTGAGGCTGAATATCTCGCGCCTATTTTTGCTTTTGGTAATGCCGCTGTCTTACCGCAGCTGGTCAAGAAGCTCGATGGTCATGATTTGGCGCACTTGCATTACACTTTTTATGGCGCAGATATTTTTGTATGGTTGTGGTCGATTTTGCGTCGTAAGCCGTACGTGTTGACTTACCACATGCAACCGAAGACAGGCGATTGGCGCGATTTTGTTTTTCGTTTGCACCGCGTGTTCATCGAACCCTTGATTGTGCGACAAGCCAGGGCGGTGCTCGTGAGTTCGCTTGATTATGCTCAATCAATCGGGTTGCGACACGCGCAGTTGATCGACATGCCCTTTGGCGTGGACGAACAGCGCTTTACGACCGGGCGAGATGGTGCTTTCCGGGACCAGCACGGGATTCCGGTTGAGGCCTGCGTGTTTATTTTTGTTGGCGGTCTGGATCGAGCTCACTCCTTTAAGGGTGTTGACGTGCTGATTCGGGCCGCCGCTTTGCTTGATGCTAAAAAAGATTGGCGGCTGTTGATTGTTGGTGATGGCGATATGCGGAAGTCTTATGCCGGTCTTGCCCAGGCGCTCGGTCTGGCCGACCGGGTGGTGTTTGCGGGCGCACTGGTAGATGCGGATTTGCCGCGAGCCTACAAAGCGGCCGATGTCCACGTGCTACCATCGACCACTAAGAGCGAGGCTTTTGGGCTCGTGACGCTCGAAGCGGCGGCCACTGGACTACCCTCGATCGTGTCCGATCTTCCCGGGGTGCGCACGCTCGTGACTAACGGAGAAACGGGTTTTGTGGTTGAGTCAGGGATTGAAGAGTCCTTGGAGGAGGCGATGCAGAAATTTCTCAACAATCCTTATTTGGCTCGAGAGATGGGGCTCAAAGCGCGTAGGCGGGTAGAGGTCGGTTACACCAACAAGAGCCTTGCGGATCGCTTGGTTGGGGTGTACAAAAGGATCACTGCTTTATCGTAGCTATGAAGATTGGGATTATTACCAATCTCTATCCGCCGCATACCCGGGGCGGGGCTGAGAATGTTATTGTGCGTACTGTTGGCCAATTGCTTGCAATGGGACACGATGTTTTTGTCATTACCGGACAGCCAAGAAAATTTGGTAAACACATTGCGCTTGATCGTTCAAGCACTGAGCGCGTGTACCGATTTTTTCCAGGCAACATTTACTTTACCCTCGACGACTATAAGTATCCCAAGTTTTTACGTTTATTTTGGCACATCATCGACGCCTTTGGTTGGAACTCAGCAGCCAATGTACGCAAGATCTTGGCCGACGAACATCCCGACGTCGTTATCACTCACAACCTGAAGGGGATAGGTTTAAATACGCCGCGGGTGATCCGAGCTGAAAATATTCCCCACATTCACGTGCTGCACGATCTACAGCTGTTGTATCCTTCCGGTCTCTTGTTGGCTGGTCAGGAGCGTTTAGCTTTCTGGGCTAAGCCGTTTTATCGCTTGTACCAGTATTTTTGCCGTATTCGTATTGGCGATCCGGCCATTGTGTTGTCGCCCTCGGAATATCTGAAGACGGCCTATCTTGAGGCTGGTTTTTTTGCAAACACCAAGATCAGAGTTTTGCGGAACCCACCACCTACTTACAGCACACCTCGGCCCTTGCAGCGACCACCTGGACCGCTCAGACTTTTTTTCGTTGGTCAGCTCGCTAGTCACAAAGGCATCGAGTTTTTACTTGAAGCGTATAAACATTTGCCTCAGGATCGACGCTTGTTGATTGTTGGCGACGGCACGCTGCGCCCACTTGTGGAACGCGCCGCTGAGCAGGACAAAAACATTCGCTACTTGGGCTATATGCCGCCAGGAGAGTTGAGCAAGTTTTTTTCCGTGGTCGACGTCATCGTGGTGCCGTCCTTGTGTTATGAAAATTCGCCGACCGTCATCTACGAGGCTTTGAATGCCGGTCTACCGGTCATTGCGTCACGTATCGGCGGGGTGGGCGAGTTAATCCAGGAAGGAGTGTCGGGCTATTTGTTTACGCCAGGAGATCAAAAAGATTTTATTCGTGCCGTTGAAGAATTGGATTTCCACAAAGAGCAACTCATCGCCTCGGGTGATAAGATTAGGGAAACCGTCGCCGATTTCGCCCTAGATAAATACGCTGACCGCTTGCTCGAGATTATCAAGCCAATTGTACAAAAGCATCACACCAAAGAAGTGTCGGATGCTAGCGAGATTTAGCGCGTGAAGATGAAGATAGTCACGGCGTTATCGCTGACGGCAAACCAGTCGTCTGCGAGAGTTTTGGTGTTTTCAATAATTTGCGGAGCCTGCCACCAGTAATCATGCACGGCAAAGAAAGCTAGGTCGACACCTGCCAGATCCATGGCGGCAGTTATAGTATCGGTACTTGGGCGTTCTTCAACCATGGTTAGGAAATGTTGATACAGCGGCCCACCGGTGGGGATTGGGTAAAAGAAGATATCATCATGGTAATACTGCTTGAAGCCAAGTTCTTGGATAGCGGCGGAAGCTAGGGCCTGGTTTGAAAGGACGATATAGTCTTGACCGGCCGCGCTTTGCTCGATGGCGGTAACGGCCTCAAAATCAGCGGGTCCAACATTGAAGCCCGACGAGCGGGCGTAGTTATCGTGCCGGGGATAGGCGGCGTAGACGTTGCTGACAAAAAAGATCGAGAGCAAAACCACCAAGCCAACCCGTAAGCCCACCGGCGCGGTTTGCAGCTTGGCCCAGATTAGCGAGAAGAGGACGGCGACGTAAGGGAGAAGAAAGAGTGTGGTGAGAGTGAGGAGACGCAGGGCAAAGTCCAGGCGTTCGTAAGCGATCAAGAAAGTAAAGTCAAAACTTAGACTTAGAATGATGAAGTTCATGAACATGGCGGCGGCCACTAGGCCGGGTACGTACCAGCCGGATTTTGTTTTTGGGGTGAGGATGATTCCAATGATCGCGAGTACGAGGACAATGAGAAAAGTATTGCCAATGAAAAAATAGGCAGTGTCGCCCCAGGCGTTGTATTGGGTGGTGAGGAAGCTGCTAATCGGGAGTTGCCAGAGTTTGAAGATGTTCTGGAGTGAGAAGCTCAGGCTGAGATGGGCGAGTTTGGCTTGAGCAACAAAGGCTAGCGGAACAGCCACGGCGGCTGCCAGGGTAACGGTCGCGATGCTGGCCAGGCCGAGTGACCGATAGCGGTCGGGAAGATCGTCTAGGCTAATGAGGACGACGTATACGATAGCTCCGATGCCTGCTAAGGGATGCGTAATCACGGCCGCGAGGGCGAAGATGGCCGGAACTAGGCGTGGGCGTGGGTAGGTAAACAGAGTCCAGGCGGTAAACACAAAAGCTAGGGCCTGCGGAGTTGTTTGTACAAAAGCGGCTAGCGGGAGGAAGAGGAGGCTAGCGAGCATGATGCTCGGGGCTTTTAAACTCGCTTGTCGACCGGCGAGCGCGATCACGATCCCGAAGGCGGCTAGGAAAGGTACCAAGAAGGCATCGAGTGCAGCTAGCGGGAGGGCAAAAAGTTTTACGCCGATGAGCTCGAGGGCGTACTGACCGATGTAGTAGAGCGGCTTAGGTGTGATGGTTCCGTGTTCGGCGATATGCGAAACCGTAGCCCGGTGTAGGAAAGGATCAAAACCGTAACCCAGCCCGTACATCGCCGCCGCTACTGAGGTCGCTGAAAAGAGCAGGGCGGCGAGAAGTATCAGAGCTAGGTAAGCCGAGCGACGGCGCAAGATGAGCGCCAGCGTACAGGCGGTGGCCAGACCAAGTGCGATCAGCGTAAAAGGCTCGAGGACCGACCAGAGTGAACGAACCGGCTCACTGACGTCATGCGTGAGCACAGCAAGCCACCAACCTAAAATAGCCACGAGCCCGAGCGTGAAAAGACCGGCGTCAAGATGGGGGTCTGCGACCAGGCTTTTGAGATTGTCACTTGGTTTTTGCACCACGCCGGCGATGGCTGCAATCACGATCAAGACGAGTAAAAGACTTTCGCTGGTTACAGTCGCGCTATAATAAACTGCACTCCCCAGAATACTCATGCCGGCGATGGTCACCATAGCGCCCAGACCTAACTGGAGCGGACGTGGGGTGGCGGGGGCAAGTCTGGGCCCAATTGCCAAGCCGCAGGCCACCAGGTAAGACAGGAGCGCCAGAGTGCCAAACCAGGCCTGAGGTAAGGCATAGGTACTTACAATGACGGGCCCGAGCGCCAGGAGTGGTAAAAGTTTACGGAACATGGTATTTTTGCGAATATTTACGAGAATTATAGCATGAACAAATCTGAACAGCGGTCGCAGCATCCCTTACATTGGCAGCGTTTACAGCATCGCTACGATCTGGTTTTAAACGCCATATTTTTGCGGTTTATCCCAGCCGCGATCTACCCCAACCACATTACCGTGCTGCGCTTTCTGTTGACCCCGGTTGTACTGTATTTCCTGTTTATCGGCCAGTACGCCATCGGTGTGCCGCTGTTTGTGTTTGCAGCTGCTACCGATGCTCTTGACGGTTCTTTGGCTCGGGTACGTAAACAGATCACCCCCTGGGGAATTTTTTTCGATCCGATCGCCGATAAATTACTCGTCGGCTCCGTGGCCCTGCTGGTGGCTTTGCAATATTTTCATCCGGTGACTGTCTTTACGGCTTTGTTTTTGGACACGCTGCCGTCCTTGCGCTGGGCCTCAAAGAATTACGTGGGTACGGTTATGGCCGCCAACGTTTGGGGCAAGGTTAAAATGTTTTTGCAGTTCTGTTCGATCACGTTATTGCTGCTGGGAATTTTATTTGATCTGCCGATCTTGATTACTCTTGGCGAAGCGGCGCTGCTCTTGTCCTTGGCTTTTGCTGTCGTGGCTGTAGCCACGTACTCATTGTAATATGTCTGCCCGCGGTTGGCTGTGGTCACTATTGCTGGCGGGCTTTTTTATCTCCACGCTTTTTTTGTCGCTGCCTTTTGGGCGTGAGATCTTTGTGTCTCCCGACGAAAATGCTGCCTACGTTTTTGCTAAAACTTTTGCTGAGACTGGTCGGTTGTCGATCTCCGAAAGTTTGAACGACGAACTCGGTGGTCTGTTGCATCCACGCAGTACTACTGGTTTTGGGGGAGCGATCGTGCCGGCAAGTTTCATTGGTTTTGTGGTTGCGCTCGGAGTGGTGGGGGCCATTTTCGGAAACGTGGCCATGTATTTTGTTACTCCCGTGCTGGCGGTACTCGCGATTGTGCTTTGGCGTGCGAGTGTTAGCCGTGTCTTCAAGGACGAACTTTTGGCCGACGCGGCTGCCTTTCTGCTCTTGATTCACCCCGCTTTTTGGTACTACACCGGCCGCGTCATGATGCACAACGTAGCCTTTCTTGCCCTCCTGATCGCTGGCATCTGGTGGTGTTTGGCGCAGCCGCTCGCGTCGCGAGCTCGTGAGCGCTTTCGTGCTCGACTTCGGCTTGTCGACTTCGGGATCGGGGGAGCGCTGTTCGGCACGGCCTTGATCATTCGCACTTCGGAGATCATCTGGCTGACGCTTGCCTTATTGGTAGTGTTCATTGTTTATCGAGCTTTCATTGGTTGGCGAGCCACGGCTACTTTCGTGCTCGGTTTCATGATGGCTCTCGGCGTGCTCGGTATCCTGAATGCTTCAACCTACGGTAGTCCCTTCATGAACGGCTACACGGCCAAATATCCGTATGCAGCCATCGTCATTAGTGACGGCGAGGCCGCGGCAGTGATTGACCAACCAAAAACGAATCTCCTTTTGCCTTTTGGCTTTCATGAACGCGTCATTCTTAACAACGTCATCAACTACGGCTGGAAACTGTATCCCTGGATGAGCGTGCTCGCGATCGTTGGATTAGTACTAGCGGTGGTCGAGAAACACGAACGACGCCAGCTGTGGCGGACACTCGCCATCTTCACGCTCGTGCTAGCTACCTGGTTTGCGATTGTGTACGGCAGTTGGAAGATCATCGACAATCCTGATCCGTCAATTATTTCTCTTGGCAACTCTCACGTCCGCTATTGGTTGCCGCTCTTTGCCTTAGCGAGCATCTTTGGGGCTAGAACACTTGTCTACATGCTTGGTGACCGCTCGAAGTTGCGCCTGGCCTTCACAGGTGGCCTTGCCATCCTGGCGACGCTGCTCTCGCTTGAGCTCGTTTTCTTCGGCCACGATGGTTACCAGCCGAGCCGTGAAGCTTTGGCGACCTTCATCGTGAAGGGGGATCGCATCTTGGCTGCGACAGAAACCGAGTCGATCATCATTGTTGATAGGGCCGATAAATATTTGTTTCCAGAACGTCGCGTGGTCGTCCCCTTGCGCAGTGAGGCGACATATGCTGCCATTCCGGCTATGCTTGAGCAGGCGCCTGTGTACTACTTCGGGATTACTTTGCCAGACAAAGACCTGAGCTACTTGAATGAGGAGAAGCTTAAGCCGCTTGGTGTCAGGATCGAATTTGTCGAGACGTTGAGCGAGGAGTCGTTGTATCGTTTTGTGAAGGATTAACATGAACAACCAGGCTGTCCGAGGACTTATCTGGAGTTTACCGCTCTTCCTGTTTGGGGGCTTATTGTGGCATTACCT
>ERZ1292633.6210-Hain-H41-02um-R1-6210-length-10511-cov-5_pt1 | contig 10511 bp, 4 predicted proteins | sample MGYA00564406_ERZ1292633 | MGnify/ENA primary metagenome ERZ1292633 (study PRJEB36523, sample SAMEA6512639) | groundwater metagenome | collected 2019-01-08 | study: AquaDiva: Metagenomics assemblies of 32 groundwater samples
GGCAGGCTCCGAAGGAGAACCGCTCTTTTTCAACTATTTACGGGACATGCTCCGGATGGACGGCTGAGTGTTCCTTGCTCTGTTTCAATCGTCCCTACGGGACTCGGAGAGGATTGGCGGCTTCGGCTCGTGGTGAAATGTCGGCGGATCTCCGTCCTTTGGTTTAGGACCGTCGTAAACATGCCAATGGTTTTGTTTGCAAACGAAGCAGCGACCGTCTTCGCTATCTTGAGCTAATGGAACAAGCTGTCTTTTTGTAGGCCAGCAGATTGGACAGTATGCAACGGCGATTGTTTCGTCTTTTCGCCAGTAGGCGTGACGAGCGTAATAGATTCTTGAATCAAGGTCGGCTTGATCTTCCCGCTTCCTAAGATCGTTGCGGAGGTCGAAGTTTTCTTGTTGAAGCGTGGCGACTTTTGCCTGCAACTCAAGAGCTTCACCTTGAGCGTTCAATAGAGCGGCCTGAATCTCTGCCTTTATGTCCGCGTCGTGAACCTATACGAGTAAGCCAGAGGCAGTTCTGAATGAATCAATCATGCTCATAGGACGCGAGGTATAATGCTCCGTGACCGAAAACGCAAAGTCAATCTATCGACGATTACAAGCCTGGACCGCTTCAAAGTGGATGACCGTTTTTGAGTTGAACGAGACGTTAGGCAAGGGCGTTAAGCTCGGAGGGTACATAAGACAAGCGGTCAAGCTCGGTTTGCTTGTTTGGCGGGTGGCCCAGGTTCGGCCGTCAGCCGTATCGAACCTGGGGGCCTGATTCCCCTCGTTTGACTCGGTTTAGGATGCACTTGCGGAATAATCTTAACCCCCCAGGTTGCAAACAGCGCAACCTGGGCCACCCTGTCGTTATTTCCCGGTGGAACCGGTCTTCGTCGTGGGCGCAGGCGCGGACTTCAACTGACTCTCGACCGACATTTGCAGGTTCTTGACCAGAAACGCCCAGCGGTCGGCGGCCTCCTCGATCTGCTTGGATGTCGGCTTGCCCGCTCCGTGACCGGCCTTGGTCTCGATGCGGATGAGGACCGGGTTCGGACCCGATTGGGCCGCCTGTAACGCCGCCGCGAACTTAAAGCTGTGCGCGGGCCATACGCGATCGTCATGGTCCGCGGTCGTGATCAGGGTTGGCGGATAGGAGGTTCCCGCCTTGACATGGTGCACCGGCGAATAGGCGTACAGAGCCTTGAATTCGTCCGGGTTTTCGATGGAGCCGTAATCCGACTTCCATGCCCAACCGATCGTGGTCAGGTGGAAGCGCAACATGTCCAGCACGCCGACCGCCGGCAGCGCCGCACCGAACAGGTCGGGCCGTTGCGTGATGCACGCGCCCACGAGCAACCCACCGTTGCTGCCGCCGCCGATCGAAAGCTTGGGCGTCGAGGTGTACTTGTTCTCGATGAGGTACTCGGCCGCAGCTATGAAGTCGTCAAAGACGTTCTGCTTGGTCAGCTTTCGACCCGCGTCGTGCCACTCCTTGCCGTATTCCCCGCCGCCGCGAATGTTCGCCACCGCCAGCAAGCCGCCCATCTCCAGCCAGACGGCGTTGGCCACCGAGAAGCCCGGCGTGATGGGAATGTCGAACCCGCCGTAGCCGTAGAGGTACGTCGGGTTCAGTCCGTTCTGAATCAGGCCCTTCTTTGATGTGATGAACATCGGAATCTTCGTTCCGTCCTTGCTTTTGTAGAAGACCTGTTTGGTGTCGTACCTGTCGGCGTTGAAATCCACCTTGGGTTTCTTGAAGTACATGCTGCTTCCGGACGAAGCGTCATAGCGAAAGATCGTCGTCGGTTCCGTATAGCTGGTATAGCTGTAGAAGGTCTCGGAATCGTCGCGCCGCCCGCCGAAGCCGGCCGCGGTTCCAAGTCCCGGCAGCTTCACGGTGTCCACGAGCTTGCCGCCCCTCTCGAAAACGGCCGCCGTCGAGTGGGCGTCATTCAGGTACAATCCGATCAGCTTTCCGCCCACCGCCGAAACCTGCCGAAGCGTCGCGGTAACCTCCGGTATGATCTCCTTCCAGTTCCCGCGTCCGGCGTTGTTGATGTCGAAGGCTACGACGCGCGCGCGCGGCGCGCCGTAATCGGTGCGGAGGTAAAACGTCGTCCCGTCGTTGTCGATGAAATCGTACTGGGCCTCGAACTCGACGAACAACTCCACGACCTGCGCGTCGGGCTTCTGGAGGTCCTTGTAGAAGACGAGGTTCTTTCGCTCGGTGCCCTTCGAGACGGTGATGATCAAATAGTGCCCGTCGTCGGAAACCTGCCCGCCGAATCCCCACTCCTTCTGGTCCTTACGCTCGTAGACGAGCGCGTCGTCGGACTGCGCCGTGCCTAGCTTGTGGTAGTAGAGCTTCTGAAAGTAATTCGCGCCCTTGAGCTCCTCACCCTCCTTCGGCTCGTCGTAGCGACTGTAGAAGAAGCCTTTTCCGTCGTGCGTCCAGGACGCAGCCGAAAACTTCACCCACTTGACGAGGTCCGACAAATCCTTTCCCGTCTCCACCTCGCGGACGCGCCATTCCTCCCAGTCGGATCCCGACGCAGAGAGGCCGTAGGCCATTAGCTTGCCGTCCTCGGTAATGTCGTAACCCTTCAAGGCGACCGTGCCGTCCTCGGAGAGCTTGTTGGGATCGAGCAGCAGCTTCGGCTCGTCTTTCAGCGATGACATCCAGTAGAGCACGCTCTGGTTCTGAAGTCCGTCGTTCTTGGAGAAGAAGTAACGCCCGCCGCGCTTGAACGGGATGCCGTAGCGCTCGAAGTTCCACAGACCCGTCAGCCGATTCTTTATCATGTCGCGCTCGGGAATGCTCTCCAGGTAGGCGAACGTAACCTTGTTCTCGGCCCCGATCCACGCCTTCGTATCCTCCGAATTCTCCTCTTCCAGCCAGCGATACGGATCGGCGACTTTCACGCCGTGGTACTCGTCGACCTGATCGACCTTCTTCGCCGTCGGATACTTCAGCGTCGGCTCGCCTGCAATCGCGACACGCGTGAACGCAGCCAGGGCGACGCCCAGGACCGTCAACCGGACCACCCAACCGAACCGACCAAACCCTACGCATCCCCGCGACTCGATCTTCACAACCATTTCAAAACCTCACCTCATCCGCCCGTTCGCCTCCCTGCCTGCACCCGCTCGGCACTCCTAACCACACCGAGTTTCACCAATCCTTGATCGTACCCGAAAGCCGCCAAACCCCAAACCCTGTCGCTCGTCGGATCCTGTCGCTACGCCGGCGTCCTTTGCCCGTTCCGCGCTCAATGCCCACCGCCTTTTCCCATCCCCTTGCCTCCGTTCGTCCACTTTTTGACGTTTTGACTTTTCGATGTTTTGGCGTTTGCGTCCGTGCCTACAATACAATCGTGGACTCCGCGACCCTTGAACGCATCCGAAAACTCATCTCCGGTTTTCCGAAGTCGCCTGGCGTCTATCTGATGAAGGACGCCGAAGGGTGCGTGCTCTACGTTGGAAAGGCCAAGGACCTCCGCTCGCGGGTGATGAGCTACTTTCAACCCTCGGCGGACCTGCTCAACACCCGCGGCCCGGACATCTGCCGAATGGTTGAAAAAGTCGCCGACATCGACTTCCTCGAATGCGAGAGCGAGGTGGACGCGCTGCTTAAGGAAGCCCGACTCATCAAGGACGTTCAACCGCCGCACAACGTCCTGATGAAGGATGACAAGACCTTTCCCTACATCGAAATCACCATCCGCGACGACTTCCCCGGCGTCTACGTCACGCGCACGCCGAGGCCCAAAGGCAGCAAGCTCTACGGCCCGTTTCTCTCCGCGACGGCCATCCGCGACGCCATGAACGCCCTGCAAAAGGTCTTCAAGTTCCGCTCGTGCGAGTTGGACATCCTCGAGGACGACGAATCGCGGCGGTTCTTCCGGCCATGTCTGTTGCACGCGATCAACCAGTGTACGGCACCCTGCGCCGCACTCATTGATAAGGAGGATTACAAGCGGGACATCGACCGGCTCAAGAAGTTTTTGGCGAGCAAACGAAGCGTGCTCATCCGCCAGATGAATAAGGAGATGGAGGCCGCGTCGAAAGAGCGGCGTTACGAGGAGGCCGCGAGGCTCCGCGATCGGCTGAAGGCGATTCAATCGCTCGCCCTGTCCGGCGACGTGGACGAGGACGTTCAGCCGGAGGTGTTTTTTATTGACCCCCTCCACGGATTGGACAAGCTCGCGGAGTTGCTCGGCCTCGACGCCCCGCCGCGCTGCATGGAGTGCATCGACATCGCCCACCTGCAGGGCGAGGCCACGGTGGGTTCGCTGGTGTGCTTCATCGACGGTCGGCCGTTCAAGAGCGGGTATCGCCGGTTCAAGATGGCGACGGTTACCGGTATTGACGACTACGCCGCGATCCGCGAGGTGATCGCCCGCCGCTACCGTTACGCCGCCGAGGGCGAGGAGCTATACCCCGACGTGATCCTCATCGACGGCGGGCTGGGCCAGCTTCACGCGGGGATGGCGGTCTTCGGCGAGATGAACGTGCGTCCGGCGATGGTGATCTCGCTGGCCAAGCGCGAGGAGGAAATCTACATTCAGGCCCGCTCGGCCCCGATCCGCCTCGCCCGCAACAACGAAGCCCTGCGCCTGCTTCAACACATGCGTGACGAAGCCCACCGCTTCGCACAGTCGTATCACCACACGCTCCGCAAAAAACGCACATTCGACGAAGACGTCGCCTCCGGCCGCCGCCCGCCCATCCGTAGGTCGGGTCATCGACCCGACGAGTTGTAGCGTCGCGGCTTACCCGACGAGTTGTAGCGTCGCGGCTTGTCCGCGGCGCACCAATCAGTTCCGCGACAGGTATGGAGCGGTCAAGCATCCTCCCTAACCAAGGTGGGCTGAGGGCGACCGAAAAGGGCGGGTGGCCCGGGTCGCCAGACCTGGGGGATTGATTCTCTTCAAGCGCCCGCCGGGTGATCGCTCTCCCAACCGAAAACAGCGCGCGCCCCTCATGTTATTATGGTGGATGGACAGAGTGGAATCGACCGATGGACTCAAACCGCAACATGGCACAGTCGCGTAGAGTGCATCTTGATGCACCCAATCGACTACGCCCGCAGGAAGTATTCCATGAGTTCGTGGCCGAGGTCGATCGTAAGGTCGCTCGACGCCGCGGCGGATTCGCAAAACGGGCGTTTGAGCACGGCATGAACGCGATGACCGGCCATACAGAACGGCGGCGGGGCGTCGGTGTGGACGCGCTTGCCGACGGGGGTGGGGTGATCCGGGGCGACGAGGATTCGCCACTCGTCGAACGTGCGCAATTTTTCCAGGAGCGGGCCGACGACGAACTCGTCGATGCGCTCGATGGCCTGCACTTTCGCGTCGGCGTCGCCGAGGTGGCCGGCTTCGTCGGGGGCTTCGATGTGAACGATCACCAGGTCATACGTGTCGAGCGCGGCGACGGCGGCAGCCCCCTTACCGGCGTAGTTGGTATCAAGGAACCCGGTTGCCCCCTCGACATCGAGCACGTCCATGCCGACGGTCTTGGCGATCCCTCGGATCAGGTCCACCGCGGCGACCACGGCGCCGCGAACGCGGTAGCGTTTCTCGAACGGCTCGATCGGCCTGGCCCGACCCTGACCCCACAGCCAGATATCCGTCGCGGGGTTTTCGCCGAGGTCGCGGCGCACGAGGTTGACATCGTGTCCGGCGAGGATGGCCCTCGCCTTGTCCATCACACTGATGACCCATTCGGCGCCGGTGCCGCGCGGAAGATATTCGGCGACCTTGCGGTTCGGGATGTCGTGCGGCGGAGTGCACTGGAGCTTTCCCTCGGTCGCATCGTGGGCGACCAAAAGGTTGCGGTAGGACATGCCGGAGTGGAAGCGAAGGCTTCGACCGCCGAGCTTCGCGTTGAGGTCGGCGATGAGCAGGTCGGCTTCCCGCTGCGAGATGTGCCCGGCCGTGAAGTCCTCCAAAACGTCGTCCACGATGGTGACGAAGTTGCATCGGAACACGAGTTGGTCGGGCGCGACCTCGATGCCTCGCGCCGCGGCTTCGAGCGGTGCGCGACCGCTGTAGTGAACCTGCGGGTCGTAACCGAAGAGGGAAAGAGTGGCGACGTCGCTGGCGGGAGAGAAGCCCGGCGGGACAGTGTAGACGAGTCCCTGCCGCCCGTTGGTCGAAATCCAGTCGATATGGGGCTTGCGGGCGGCTTCCAGCGGCGTGCGCCCGCCCAGACTATCGACGGGTTCGTCGGCGGCGCCGTCCGGCAAAACGATGGCGTATTTCATGGATCAAAGCACCCTTGCGGAATCACCAGCAGTGTACCGGCACGGCAACATGCCGCCAAGTTTTGCTCCGGCGATCGGAGTCTACGCCATCGAAACGGGGTCCACGTCAATGACGAGGTCGGCGGCCTTGGCGCGAAGGGCGCGGTCCGTCCGGAGGCGGTCGAGCACGCGGCGGAGCGTCGTCGCGGTCGGCGTGCGGACGATCACGTCATAGCGGTAACGGCCTCGGAGCCGGCTGATCGGACAAGGGTTGGGGCCGAGAACGTCGGATTGCTCAAGGGCGAGCGCTTCGATCGCGCCGAAAACACTGGTGACGAGCGTTTCGGCCTCGCGGCGGGCGATCTCCTCGCGCTCGTGCGAAAGAACGAATCTTGCCAGGCGTCGAAACGGAGGCATGCCGACCTGTCGGCGCACGGACAATTCTTCCTCGGCGAAGGCCGGATAGTCGTGATCGAGGGCGAAGCGGAGCGCGGGCAGTTCGGGCGTCATGGTCTGGACGACGACCTGACCGGGTGCGTCGGCGCGCCCCGCGCGGCCAGCGACCTGGGTGACGAGTTGGAAAAGCCGCTCGTGGGCGCGGAAGTCGGCGGACATGCCGCCCGCGTCGGTCTGGATCATGCCCACGAAGGACACGAAGGGAAAGTCGAGTCCCTTGGCGATCATCTGGGTGCCGACGAGGATGTCGATTTTACGGGCCTCGAAGTCCGCGACCATTTGCTCGTATTGCGAGCGGCGCCGCATGGTGTCACTGTCGACGCGGCGGATGCGGGCTTCGGGGTAGCGCTCACTGAGCGTCTGCTCGATGCGCTGCGTACCCGCGCCGACCTGGATCAACTTTTCGCCGCAGACGACGTTGGGGCAGATCGTCGGCGTCGGCATGCGCGTGCGGCAGTAATGGCAGATCGACAGGCCGGTCGTCGTGTGCACGACCAATCCCACGTTGCAGTTCGGGCAGTTCAGGCGCGACTTGCACGCGGGGCAGAACACGCGATTGGCGAAGCCGCGGCGGTTCATAAGGATCAGCGCCTGTTCGCCGCGTTCGAGGGTTTTGTCGAGCAGGCGTTCCATCAGCCGCGACAACACGACGCCCTGCTTTCGCTCGACGATCTCATCGCGGATGTCCACGACATGCACTTTGGGCATGGGAAGGTTGCGCACGCGGCGGGTGATTTCGACGCGGCGGTAATCGTCGCGGTGGGCGCTCTTGTACCAGGTTTCCAGCGACGGCGTGGCCGAGCCGAGCGCGACCGCGATGCCGAGTTGCTTGGCCCGCATGATCGCCGCGTCGCGGACGTGAAATCGCGGCGCCTGAAGGTTTTTGTAGCTGGTTTCCTGCTCCTCATCGACGACGATCAGGCCGAGGTTCGGACACGGGGCGAAGACGGCGCTGCGCGTTCCGACGACGACGCTTCGCTGCCCCGCGGCGATTTGACGCCACATCACGGAGCGCTGCGCTTCGGTCAGGCCGCTGTGCTGCACGACGACGTTCGGGAAGCGGGCGGCCAGGCGGTTGGCAAGCTGCGTGGTCAGGACGATTTCGGGAACGAGCAGGATCGCCTGCCGGCCGGTCTCGACGACGCGGCGGATCGCGCGGATGTAGACCTCGGTCTTTCCCGCGCCGCTGACGCCGAAGAGGAGTGTCACGCTGAATCGCCTGGCTTCGATAGCGCGGATGAATTCCGCGAGTGCGGCCTGTTGTTCGTCATTGAGGTCGAAGTCCGGTTCGCAAAGGGCGATGGGCGAGTCGATTGAAAGTCCCTCGTCCAATTCCTCGCGGACGATCAATTCAACAAGCCCTTCTTTCACCATGCTCCGCAGAATCGCCGGCGAAACGCCGGTTCGGGTGAGCAGATCGCCGACGCGCACCGGCTCGGTCAATCCGGCCAAAGCGTCGATGATCGCGCGGCGCTTGGCGGTGATGCGCTTACCGCTATCGCGGATCGCGGCTTCGTCGCCGATGAGACGCGCGTAGCGGATTTTGGCGACGCCGCGACCCTTGCGGACGGATTCGGGAGTGATGGCCTTGAGCGTCTGACCGAGCGGGCAACAGTAGTGCTCGCTGATTTGGCGGCCCAGTTCGACCAGCTCGGGCGTAAGAAAGCTGGCGGAATCGACCAGCGAATGGATCGGGCGGAGCGTGCTGTCCCAGGGTTTGCGATCGAGTGCGACGACGAATCCGGTCACGAGCCGGCCCTTACGGCCCAGAGGTACGACGACGCGTTGACCGACCGCCAACGTGCCGGCCAGCCCATCGGGCACCGTGAAGGTGTAGGTGCGCTCGAGTCGAATTACGGGCGCGACTTCGGCGACGGCGCACTCGCGCTCCTCGCCTTCTTCGGTCCAGAGGAAGCCGGTGATGTGGTTGGTGTGGGAGCGTTTCATTGGCCGTGGCCCGATCCGCGTCGCGCGACGAGTTCATGGTAGCGAGCTGGTCACGCTGTTCGCATCTTATCCGAGCCGCGAGCGCAAGCGACCGGTCCTGTGGCGTCGCCCTTCATGGTCGGCGCGGGACTGCGACCCCCTCACATCGCCCTCTCCCCCCAGCGCGGGAGAGAGGGTTCATATAACCCGTTCATTAACAATTCCGCGTTTTCGACGGGTAGCGAATCGTTTCGCCCGGAGGGCGCACGCTCGTTGCCAGGGACTTCGAGTCCCTGGAAATCAGTGCTGCCACTCTCCCTTGTTTTCTGTCCGCCCGGAGGGCGCGCGAGTCTCATTCAGACTGCCTTCGTCCGCCCTCCGGGCGTGGAGAGAGAAGGGAAACAACTCCGCCGCCCAGGGACTTGAAGTCCCTGGCAACCGCCGCGCGCCCTCCGGGCGGAACACCAGACTCGTTACGGGGTAATGACCAGTTCGAACCCTGCGAAATCGCCAAGATCAACATCACCGTCGCCGTCGAAGTCGAAGAGTTCACAACCGGAATCGTGTGCCACTGCTGTGTCAGCAGTGGCGGAGGGGCCGGTCATGCAGGCGGACCAATTGGCGAAGTCCGTCAGGTCCACCGTCTGGTCGCAGTCGTAGTCCCCGATGCCGAATTCGTAGGCTCCCATGTCCACCTGGCCGCAAAGCACCCGCGCGTGGCCCTCGAGATCCGTCTCTCCAGGTTGAGCGACAAACAGCGGATCACCAGTGTTGATGCACCGCGACCCCGCTTGCAACCGCAGGTCGCCGTAGTCGTCATCCACGCCGTCCCACGTACCGTCCGCCCCAGGGTCCGGCGAACGCACGAACATCGGGTCCAGATCGATATTACCCCCGCCGTCGACTGCACCCACCGGCAACCCGCCCTGCACGTCGCTGAAGCTAATGATCAACTCCCCGATGTTCGCGATCTCATCCGGGGCATCGCCCCAAAGAATGCAGTTGGTCACGGTCAGGGTGCTCGCCCAGTTGGCCATCCCGCCGCCGTAGTCGGCCGTGTTCCCGCTGAATGTACAGTTGGTAACCGTCGGGCTTCCCCGGACGTTGACCATCCCGCCGCCGACGCCGGCCGTGTTCCCGCTAAACGTACAATCGGCAACGGTTGGGCTGCTGGAGCTGTTGTACATTCCACCGCCGTCGAAAGTGCCCGTGTTCCCGCTGAACGTGCAGTTGGTCACCGTCGGATTTCCCCCGGAGTTGTACAGCCCGCCGCCGTTGTCGTAGGCCGTGTTCCCGCTGAACGTGCAGTCGGTAACGGTTGGGCTGCCGTAGTTATTGGCCATCCCGCCGCCGTAGGTGGCCGTGTTCTCGCTGAACGTGCAGCTTGTTACCGTCGGATTTCCCCCGGAGTTGTACAGCCCGCCGCCGCCCCAGTAGCCCGAGTTCCCGCTGAACGTGCAGTCGGTAACGGTTGGGCTGCCGGAGTAGTTGGCCATTCCACCGCCGCCGCCGTATGTGGCCGTGTTTTCGCTAAACGTGCAGTTGGTCACCGCCGGGCTGCTGGAGTAGTTGGCCATCCCGCCGCCGCTGTAGTCGGCCGTGTTCCCGCCGAACGTGCAATTGGTAACCGTCGGGCTGCCCCCGGAGTTGTACATCCCGCCGCCACTGTTGGTGGCGATGTTCCCGCTGAATGTGCAGTTGGTCACAATCGGGCTGCCACCAGAGTTATACATCCCGCCGCCCTCGTAGCCACACGTGTTCCCGCTGAACGTGCAGTTGACCACCGTGGGGTTGCCGCCCGCGTTGTACATCCCGCCGCCGTAGTCAGCCGTGTTTCCGCTAAGAGCATCTAACAAAACCTCATGACCTCGGAACGTGATAGCCGATGATGGTT
>ERZ1292633.6211-Hain-H41-02um-R1-6211-length-10511-cov-4_pt1 | contig 10511 bp, 13 predicted proteins | sample MGYA00564406_ERZ1292633 | MGnify/ENA primary metagenome ERZ1292633 (study PRJEB36523, sample SAMEA6512639) | groundwater metagenome | collected 2019-01-08 | study: AquaDiva: Metagenomics assemblies of 32 groundwater samples
TTTGTCTTTCGAGTATTTTCGTAAATCGTGACCCTCAATTTTCAAAAGCTTTTTCTTTTGCGCTTTACCTAAAATACTCGCCTCAGCATAAGGCGCGATAACCTCTGGAAAAATAGTGATGACGTCGTAGCGTTTCATAACTGACAAAGTATATAGCATAGAAATAGCACGGCACGCGACCAAGAGGTCGCGTGCCTGAAGCTCGGTCACCGACGCCCACGAAGTCTCGACAGCTCGGTAAGCATTGGAATGCACTTGATTGCCAGGAGCTTCCAGTGCACCGAGACCACCCCTTCGCTTTGACCGAACGGATGTTCGGCGAAGGAATCGGCGAGCACCTCCAGCATCCCCCAGGCCTCGTCCTCGTACCTTTCTGCGGTATCGAGCTCGCGGGGGTATTCAGCTTGGAAGTGCTCCCTGGACGAGCGACGCTCAAACTGGTCGCGAAGCCTGGAGCACTGCTCTAGTATGGAGATAGCACCAGCTGCAGCCTGATACCGAGAATCTGCGACCACCTCTTCGGGACGAAGACTCTTCCCCTCTACCTCGATCTTGAACTGGAGATCGTGATGATGCGAGGCGCAAGCATAACCAGCGACCAGGATGATGACGAGCGATAGGGACGGCAGGAGGAGAAATCCGAGAAGAAGGATGCTTCCAATCAAGATGTTCCTCTTTCGAGCCGCCTTCGCATCGTCTTCTTCCTTGGTCACAGCTACGACCAGTCGCCAGACCTGCAGGGCAGTCAGCGCACCCATACCGAGCATCACTAGAGCGCAGAGAAGCGGTGCCCAGGGATTCGGAGCGCGAACGCTGGCCCAGGTAAAGACCAGAGTCCAGACAGCGATGAGTCCGAGAGCTGCACCGCCCACCCACAGGACCGTGTCGCGTCGCGACTTGATACGCCTGAACGTTGACCGAACCTCGTTCAGTACGATGAGCTGCTCACGACCCTTCAAAGGCATCGCCCGATGACCAGCGATCTCCTCGCCGAAGTCGAACCACCAGGGTGCAGACATGTTTCCCTCCTCAGGATCTGATCAACGCCTAATTGCGCCGAACAGGCTAAGCTACAACAAAATCAAAAAATTGTCCAATCGAAAAACCAGCCCATACAGGCTGGTTTTTCTGTTTCGCTAGAAGGTCAAACTGTCCACCGAGGCATCATCCATCTCTGGTTCAGCAGCTGGGACCGGAACGGGAGCGGCGGCGCGCATGGGGGCTGGGGCGCGGCGTGGGGCCATGGCTGGGCGCTCGGCGCTTGGGGCTTCACCCATCTCACCGGGGGCGCGGCGCTTGCCGTTATCCGGTGCATCAATTCGGAAACTGATACGCATATCCCCTTTAGCTCCAAGCGTAGCCAGCAAAGTGCGAATCGCAACTGCCGTCTTACCGCCCTTACCAATCACGTAACCCGTGTCTTCAGTAGCGGTGTGAACTGTAATCAACACGCCCTGGTCATCAACTTTTCTATCTGACTTTACTTCCTCTGGCTTATTCACAAGTGCCTTCACGATGTATTCCACGAACTGCTGATCGAACTCCATACAAGATTTGATTACAAGTTCTCTGTAGCTTTAGTATACAGCAGCTTAAGCGGCTGGCTGTTCGGCTGAAGCTTCAACTTTTGGTTCTGCAGCCTTGGGCTTAGCAGCTTCAATGGCCTTACGGCGGCTAGCGGACAGGCTGATGTTGTTCACCTTATCGCCTTTAATGAGCTTCTTATCTACGAACAGGTTGTGCAAACCCTTGGAAACTTCAGCGCCTTTGGACAACCAGTACTTAATGCGCTCTTCGTCTAGCACGGTCTCCGAGCGATCCAAGCGAGGGTTCAGCTGGCCAAGTACTTCAATGGCAGGTGACCACGGATCACGGGTCTTTTCCTGAAGAACAATACGGTAGTAAGGCTGCTTGCGCTTACCAGTGCGAGACAAACGAATGGTCAACATAGCTAAAGTAATGAATAAAGTTGGCCGCAGAGTAACTTTTGGACCGATCTTTGTCAAGCCCTGTAGGGGCAAATCGCCGAAGTTAGCGATGTTTGAGTGAGGTACAATACCTAGCAATTATGGCCGCAAAATTGACATCACAACGAAAAAACGCTAAAGTTACACGTTCGTTCATCAAGGAGGTCCCGATGTCGAACTCGAGTAAACCCCTCCCGATCTTGTTCGTTCCGTCCGGTGGCATCACCACGTTGGACCAGCTCGATCCCGCCAACACCCTGCTGCGCTGCGTGCAGGGACTGAAGATGTGGCAGACCGGCAAGTACCAGTACCTCGTGGTGACGGGCGGGAAGTTCCTGGCGCCCAGTGTCCAGACCAAACCGGCTGGCCAGCTCCAGGCCGAATGGTTCGTAGCCCAAGGCGTCGATCCAAACCGCATCATCATCGAGCAAACTTCGCTCGACACCTACGAGAACATCACCAACAGCCTGCGGGCCATGCACGCCTTCCAGAACGGCGCGCTGGGGGACGACTATCCTCCCAACTGGGACATCACCGTGGTCACCCAGTGGCAGCATTCATGGCGCTTCTGGATCAGCTTCTGGGAGCTGGGTCGACTGCGCATCAAACGCGCACCCATGCACTACCCGATGAGTTGGTTGTCGTGGGTCATGGAATTCGCCATGGTCGCCTACCACTTCTACGATCCGCGTGGGACCGGCTTGGTCGCCCGCAAGAATCGAGAAGGTCGTCGTCGAACGGCGGCGGGAGTCTAGCTCCGTCAGCCAAGTTCATGAGCCGTGTCATCGGAGAAAGTCTCCGAACAGACACGGCATTTGTTCTTAAGAGCTCGCGAGGCTGTGCGGTACAATACTAGCGATATGAAAACGGAGTTAGAGCGAGCGCGGGCCCAGTATGAGTACGAACGCGAGCATCATGCGCGGATTTTGGCAGCGCCGGCGGGTGAAGAGCGGGCTCTAGCTTTTGCCGAGGCTTACGATGGTCTCTATGCCGGCATGAGGTCTAAGGTCTTTTTGGATCAAGAAACCGAGCCAAAACGTAAGGCGGTCCAGAAGTTCAGATTGCTCAAACGTTTTCTGACATCGTCCAGCCACGTAGCCGAATGTGGACCGGGTAATTTTCATTTGGCTAAAGTCGTCGCTCCGCACGTCGAATCACTCGCTCTCGTCGACGTCGTGAACGGCAACCCCAAAGCCAAACTCCCAAAAAACTGTAAATTTTACGAAAGCGATGGCGTGCATCTACCTGCCAAACTTAATGATCTCGATTTAGTCTGGAGTGCTCACGTGGTTGAGCATATTCATCCAGAAGAAGTTTACGATCATCTAGTCGATGTTAGACGAACACTCGCCGATGGTGGTAATTATGTAATTTTCACCCCCAATCGCCTCTCCGGTCCACATGATATTTCCCGGCGTTTCTCCAATGTCGCGGAGGGATTACATTTGAAAGAATATACCGTTCGCGAGCTAAAACAAGCACTAAAAAATGCTGGCTATTCAAAGATTACTCACTACGCTGGAGGCAAAGGTTTATATCTCAAAGTTCCAACTTGGGTTCCCCTACTCGCCGAATTTAAACTCAAATTCTGGCCGCGGCCGCTCCGTCGTCTGTTCGCATCGTTCCTCCCCGTCAAAGCCATTCTTGGCATTATTATCGTTGGCCAAAAGTAACAGTCTAGAAGCCATTCGGGAACATGAGTGTTAAAACAACCCCAAGAATCGTAATTAACGCTGGCAAGATCAACCAGCCAGCAAACCGCTTCCAATCAATTGAAGTATCAAGTTCATCTTTTGGTTTCTCTGGTAATTCGTTAGTCATAACCAAGGACAATTTTAGGATCGATAAAGTTATTCAACTCTGCTGCTGACTGAACATAGCCCGTAAGCACAATCTCTGTACCTTTGTGAATCCCTAGATGCAAATGCTGCCGATTAAATGAAGTTTCAGAAGTGCCTCCATCACCCAACCAACCTAGTGACTCGCCGGCAGCTATTGGCGTGTCACCAGTTGCTATGAGAGAGGTAGGATCAAGGTGACCGTAAAGAACGGTAACAGGTTCCCCGTCATACTCGCAAGCCTGAACCAGTGTGCCGCCATAGCCATCAACAACCCGGCTCAAAATAATCGGCCCCTCACACATGGCATAGACAGTAACATCTTGGCCTGATTCATTAGGCAAAACCTCAAAATCGAGCGCAGTATGATAGCCCGTAAAACGCTCTGGTGGATCAATCGGGTTCTGAGCTGGGTCCGGCGTAACATACAACCCAAACGTCAGTTTCAAAGCTCGCTCTGACACATTCTGAAGCGGGTCGTGCCAACCAGAGACTACTTCAGGCTGGTCCTGCTTAATAACCGACCCCAAGATCGACAAAGACGAATCAGAACAACCAGCTCCGAGCACCAGGCCAGCCATTAAAACCGTGATTAGACGTTGCGAGACTAACATAAGCTTAACTATAGCACTTAGGGTATGCTATTTGCATGCGTAAACAAGTCCCGGCTCAAAAAACTCGAGATATCAGCTCCTTCAGGGGTCTTTTTGGAGGACTCATCCTGCTCGGCGTCTTAGCGGCCGTGATTATTAGCGGTCAATTCCTAGGCCTAACTACCTGGCGCAATCTAAACCATCGTTTCCTTCCGTGTCAGCTGCCCATCACCTACTCAATTGGAGAATTTGATGACCGCTTTGATGTATCTGAGCAAGAATTTTCTGCCGCGGTTTTAGCCGCCGAGGAACTTTGGGAACAAGCAATTGATAAAAATCTGTTTGCGTCTAAGCCTAAAGGTGAATTGACGATTAATCTTAAATACGACTATCGCCAAGCTGGCACCGACCGTCTGAATGAGCTTGGACTTAACATTCAAACCAACAACACCAGTTACGAGGCATTAAAAACTGAATACGATAGCACCTACCAGCTCTACCTAGACCAGCAAATCGAGCTCGATCAGCTGCTCTCTGAACACGAAACAAGAGCAGCGGCCTACGAAAATGAGGTGGCACGTACAAATGCGGCCGGAGGAGCCACGCCTAAAGAATACAGGGCGCTGCAAAGCGAGCGCAAAGCCCTAAACGCCGAATCAACCGAGATCAACTCCAAAGTAAAAGTAATCAACACCACGGCTGATGATGTAAATGCTTTAGCTGACGCCCTAAACGACTTGGCCGATAAACTTAACCTAACAGCTGCGCGTTACAACAAAATTGGCGCCTCACTTGGCGATGAATTCGTGGAAGGCACCTTTGGCGCCAGCAATCACGGCGATGAAATCAACATTTACCAGTTTGAGGATCAAGCCCAACTTATCCGCGTCCTGGCCCACGAACTTGGCCACGCCTTAGGCCTTGATCACGTAAACGACCCCGAAGCCATCATGTACCGCCTCAATGAAAGCGAAAACGCCAGCCTAACTACGGCTGACGTTTCGGCGCTCAAAGAGTTGTGCCGAGTTGATTAGGTCTATTTCTTGATCGCGCGAATCGCCATAAACATCGGGATCTCAGTACGAGCGCGGTTCTCGGCTTTGGCCTTAGGACCGGAGTCGCTGTTGCGGTGAGAAATCCATTCCTCGAGCGCGTCGACCATGAAACCGGCTTTGGCGAGTTCTTCGATGTAAGCCTCGAGTGGGCGGTGGTATGAGTATGTGACGTTGCTCTTAGCTCCCGATCCTGGATTGGCGACGATAGGGATTTCATTCGGTGTCAGGTAGGCGTCCGTGCGGCGGTACTGTAAACCGCGCTTTTCATCCCAGCCCCAACCAGTTTGGCGTGGAATCCGGAACATCGGATGGTTGATGACGATGACAAAAGGCGCACCGGGTTTCAAAACTTTGCCGGCGTCACGGAACACGGCGGCATAGTCGTCAATATTTTGTACGGCGAGGTTACACGAGGCTCCGTCGAAGCTTTTCTCGTCGTAGTAACGGGCAAAGTCGGTGGCGTTGGCGACGCGGAAAGTGGCACCTTTGATCTTTTTCGCTTCGGCCTGTTTGATCAAGCTAGAAGAAATATCAAAACCGAGAATTGAGGCTCCCGTATTGGCCACGGCCCGAGCGAATGAACCTTCGCCGCAGGCAATGTCGAGGTAACTCTTACCTCTTACTGGGTAAAGTAAACGCAACGAGCCAGGAAAAATGACTTCAGCCTGAAAAGTGTCCTCTTCTTTAAGGTGTTTGCCGTACCATTTAGCTACTGGCTCCCATGAACCCTTCGAGTTTTTGACCGGCTGAGTTGAATTCGGCCGACGACCCTGGCGGTGCGGCGGCTTACCGGTTGGTTTAGCAGTGCTATCAAAATTGAGAGGCATAATTGCTTATCCTAGCGTAAATTGGTCTACATGTAAACACCGGAGGGTTTAGCGCGATCGGCTGGCCAGTTTTTGGGGTTATCACGAATATACGCGCGAACACGTTCAATCCCAGCGTCATCATGGATAACGGCATCATAAAACCGTTCTTGCCAGGCAAACGTGTCATCGCCACCTGCCCGAATGCGAGCCGTTGCCTTGGCTTTCCAGGCGCCAATAAGCACACCGAGTGAATCGGACTTCAGCTGTGTTCCTAGGGTTACATCGACCTTTGGATCGGTATGTATTTCGATTAACACATGAACGTGGTTTGGCATGATAGCGTATTCATCAATCGCAATATACGGCCTCATCACCTGGGTTTCCATCAATTCCGCTAACACAGCCCGGCCTGATAAGGACAAATTTATTAAGGCATCGCCGAACCTATCTGATACAACGTCTCCCAATCGGCATTCCCGATTTTTCACGCACACCGTCACAAAATACCAACCGGGCGTGGTGTAATCCCAACCCGGCAGACGCGTCGATTGAATACGATATCGATCACGAAATCTGTCATTTGTCATATTGCCATGACTGTAGAGACGGCCGGCAGGCCGTCTCGTCACCCGCACCGCGCAACGCGCGTCAAAATGCCATACGTCATTTCACCATGACATTGCACGGAGACGGCCTGCCGGCCGTCTCTACGGCAATGGTCACGGGCCAATGTTATTTTCCAATCGCCACGACATTTCACGCGGCCATATCACCGCCGTGCCGATCCACCATCCGCGATATCCTCCAACCTCACAGACAATAACGAACTAATCCCTTCATCCCCCATCGTGACGCCGTAAAGTGTGTCGGCCTTTTCCATGGTGGCTCGATTGTGGGAGATGACAATGAACTGGGTATGAATCCGAAGCTCGTTCAGAATGTTGGCAAAACGCACTGTGTTGGCCTCGTCCAAAGCTGCGTCAACCTCGTCGAGAACCACAAAAGGTGATGGATTGGTCTCCATGATGGCCGACAAGAGGGCAATCGAGGTCAAAGCGCGCTCTCCCCCAGACAACAAATTGAGTGCCTTGAGCTTCTTGCCCGGTGGCGTGGCCTGAATATCGATGCCGGCGACCGCATCTTTGCGATTGGCAACGCGCGCCGTAATGGCTTCATGCGATTCTTCATCGTGATCGTTATGTTCAGCCGCCACTTCTTCAATCGCCCGATCGAGAGAGACTTTATTGTCTGTAACGACGTCATCTTGCGACATTTTCACGAGCGAACACGAACCACCGCCAAACAAAATTTTGAAGTACTTCTGAAAATGCTCGTTGATCTCTTTAAAAGCTCGCTCCGATTGCGATCTAATCTCTCCGTCGAGCTCGTCAACGATCTTTTCAGTCGAATTAATTGCTGAGCGGAGATCAGAAACTTGTGTCGACAAGAACGTAAACCGCCCATCAACCTCAGCATGCTCTTTCACGACCTCCGGATCGATCCCACCGATCATTTCCAACTGGTGGCGAACCCGAATCATCTTGTCTCGCAGCTCGTCGACGTTGTTGGCCCGTGTCTCTGGAGCTTGTTTGACGAGCTGGTCGATCACTTCTTGACCAACACTATCTCGCGCTTCGACAATAATCGCCTCAATGCGAGTTTCCACGCGAGCCAGCTCGACCGAGTGCGAGTTTTTCTCATTCTCAAACTGCATGACCTCAGCCTGCAGCTGTCGCAACGACCTTTGAAAAGCGAATACCTCGCTCTTCGAGGCCGAAGCCTCACGTGCCTTGGCATCCATGGCCCGTTCAGCCTCTTTGACCTTGGCCTCAGCCGCCTTGATCGAGTTACCGGCTTGGTCGAGGTCAGCTTTGTGCTTGGGATCGATCTTAAAATCTTCCGGATTGGGCTTGATGAGGCGATCACGCAACTTGGACGAGCGACCATGAGCTGATTCAATATCTTTAACGATGGCTTCGAGCTCTTCAAGAGCCTTTACGCTCTTCAAAGTTGCGAGCAATCGCTCATGCAAACTCGCGAGCTCTTTCACTTCGCCAATAATGTCGGACAAAGGCAGCGGTGCCCAGCTCGATTGGGCTCGGACTTTGGCAAGTTCGATCTCACGTTCGATCGCGAAGTGCGCTTTGCGAGCTGAAGCGAGTTCCTCTTGTGATTTTTTATAGGCTGATTGGAATTCCTGCACGCCACTCATGTCCGTCACCTTCCCCGCTTCGGCCTTCTCGAGTTCGGCGAGTTTAGCATCGCCGGCGGCCAGCTCGGCCTTCTTACTGTCTACCTTCTGAGTGGCCGTTTTCACCTTGGCGTCGATCATTAGCTTCTCATCCTGCAAGTTCCAATATTGAGTACCAAAATAGTTCGCTGACAATTCCTTAAGCTCAGCTTCAACTTTTTCGCGCTCATTCAAGCGCTTAACCTGACGCTTAAGCAAGTTCAAACGAGGCTCAAGCTCCTGCAAAAGCATCTCAACATCAGCCAAATTCTTGGCCGAGCGCTCCAGTTTGAGCATCGACTGATGGCGCCGGATCTGCAAACCTCGAACCCCAGTGGCGTCATCAAAGAAAATCTTCCTCTCCTCCGGCGACGAGGTCAAAATGTGGTCAACCATGCCTTGGCCGATGACGGCGTACGAGCGCTGCCCTACTCCAGCCTCGGCGAGGGTGAGTTGGATATCGCTCAAACGAACCTCAGCTCCTTGCATCATGTAACTCGATTCGCCATCACGATAGAGACGACGTGTGATCGTCACTTCGCTAGCCTCAATTGAAGGCATGCTCTTGTCCTCGTTATTGAAGGTCAGTGTCACTTCAGCAAAATTAGCCCGGCCTCGACCTTCAGAACCCGAGAAGATAATATCCTGAGATTCCTTGCCACGAAGCTGCTTCATCGACTGTTCACCGAGACACCAACGGATAGCGTCGGACAAGTTCGATTTCCCCGAACCGTTCGGGCCCACCACCACCGTCAGCGGATTAGTTCCAGCCTTGGGAGCAGCAAATTCTAGGACAGTTTTCTTGGCAAAGGTTTTAAAGCCCTGAACCTCAAGACGCTGGAGATACATAGTTAGCAACATTGTACCTAACACCTAGATATTAGTCATTAGGAATTAGCAGAGAATACAACGCCCCTGTCTATCGATTATGTAAAAACTCCTCTACACTCAAACCTGTCTGTTTGATAATTTGATGCAATGTCCCTTTCCGTAGATCGCCTGTATGCATCGGAACTGTAATCAATGTCTTGTTTTTAGAGTAGATTCGATGACTACCACGCTGACGCAGGAATTCAAAACCCAGGTTCACCAAAACACGCGTCACCTCACTAGCTGACATGGCCGGCAATCGAGTCACAGCTTAAACCGCCACACTTACGGGAGCCACAATTACCCGAGCGTCTCGTTTGGCATGAGTGAGACCCAGCTCTTGCAAGGTTTCAACATACAACTGCGCTGCCTCTTTGATATTGGCTTGAGCAGCCTCAAAACTATCACCCTCAGAAATACACCCTGGCAGAGCTGGAATAGTTACTGTGTAGCCACCACCCTTTGTATCCTCTTCAAAAACTGCCGTATAGGAGGCAACCAGATGCTTGGAACGGAGCTTTTTCATATATGGTCATCATAAAAGAATCGGACGTTATGGTCAATAAAACACGACGCCCGTCCGATCCACGAGGGAATCGGACGGGCCGATGGTCGCTGACGTTGTAGGCTACTGCGGTCTCGGGAAGCCCGTCAGGTCCATGCCGAGCGACAGCCCGAGTTCATGAAGCACTTCTTTGATCTCGTTCAAGGCCTTCCGACCGAAGTTCTTGCTCCTGAGCATCTGGCCCTCGGTACGCTCAACCAACTCGTAAACGTACTCGATCTGAGCATAATCCATGCAAGTCATCGACCGCACGGACAGCTCGAGCTCGTCGCAGCGCTTGAACAAGTGCTCGTTCCAGCGACCGGCTCCCGTCACGGATCCTCGCGGTTGAAACCCGTGCTCGATGAGCTGCGTTTCGAGCTCGGAGATACGAATCTCCGCACTCGAAAGCCTTCTACCCAGTTCCCTGTCGAGGGCCATGGACACGACCGACTGCACGCTGGGCTGCTTACGAGCCTCGGCGAAGCGCTGCAGGCGAGGGATGCTCTTCAGTGCCGTAGCGAGCTTTTGGCGAGCACGAATCTCGAGCTGCCGGATTCGGTCTTTGCTGAGGCTCATCAAGACACCAATCTCCTGATGCGTCT
>ERZ1292633.6212-Hain-H41-02um-R1-6212-length-10510-cov-8_pt1 | contig 10510 bp, 9 predicted proteins | sample MGYA00564406_ERZ1292633 | MGnify/ENA primary metagenome ERZ1292633 (study PRJEB36523, sample SAMEA6512639) | groundwater metagenome | collected 2019-01-08 | study: AquaDiva: Metagenomics assemblies of 32 groundwater samples
AATGTTATTTCCGTACAACGGATGTAACAGGAACGGCAGAACTGCCAGCAGGCGTGGAAATGGTTATGCCTGGGGACAACGTAAAGTTGGTCATCGAGCTGCTAACCCCAATTGCGATGGAAGACGGGTTGCGCTTCGCCATCCGCGAAGGCGGCCGCACTGTTGGCGCCGGCGTTGTAGCTAAGATTCTGGATTAATCCAGTTCATTCCAAGGAAGCACATCCGTATTCGTGCGTTTCTGCGTTGCATTTCCTCCATAGACGACTAAACCAGATTGAACACCTGATAATATTTAATCCCGTTGAAAAAATCCTGGCGACATTTAAATTTTTTTGATCACGAATGCTACCTGCATGCTAAGGTTCCACGTATCTGTTATCGGTGTGGATGAAACATCTGAAGCCAAGGGACACAATTACATCTCTCTTTTTGTCGACTTAAAAGAAAAGAATACGATATTTATAGCTGATGACAAGGATAAGGAAACAGTGTCTGACTTTAAAGAAGATTTTGAAGTACACAAAGGAAAAGTCAGGGGCTATAAGACAAAACACTTCAAAACAATTGCCTATCTCATTACGGCTGATTTGGATTTTGGCTTCATGAATGAAAATTTGAAATCCACTAAAAATTCATAAGAGCCAATAATATTTTTAAATATTAATCGACAATCCTATAGAATTAATATTGTTAAAATTATCAGGTGTTTGCGCATTTATATCAAAGGTGTATAAAATTTGTGCCACTTGACTGTTGCCAAGATCGGCAATATTACCGCTCCATTTTGTGAATGCACTTTTACCGATATTGTTGTTGCCTCGATACGATAATGTGGCAGTTGGGTTATAAAATGCTGTAGCAGCGGCATCACCTACAATTATGCCTGATGCAGTACCATTTTCCAAACCATTAATTGATTTAAATGCGGTACCTGCATTTCTTGTTTGAATTTTTACAAGGACATACAAAGGTCCTGCATAATTTACAAAACTAGCAGTAGAAACGACACTTGTATCACTGTTCCCAATTTGTGTAAATCCAGATCCCACCTGATTGGAAGTGGGTAGAGTTTTTGGTGTGCTTGTGTTGATTGATTCTGTTAAGCCAATTAGAGGGGAAAACGCAGCAGTGTTTAAGTCAGCTCCACTGTACCCAAACCAGGTATTCCCTACAGTTGTTAAATCTTCTTTTGTAAAAGGACCTGTGACTCCATTAAAGATACGATATCCCGCAAGATATAACCCAGATGATATGAGCGTAACGTTAAATCCTGAGTTAAAATAGATATTAGCCATAATTTATTATTTTATTTTTCAATATAAATGAATTATAACATTATTTTTATTAAATTTCAATAGAGTTTTTGAATAACTATTGGAGTAAAATATTTTTTCGAAATAAATTATAAAAATGAGTGTCTGTAAAGTTATCGGATTTCTGCAGGGATAAGAATTTTAACCAGTTCGTCTATATTTAATCGCTTCCTCTTTATCAAATAGCCGCATCAGCATAATCAAGTTTTCCGCTTGAGGGCATCCCTTAAGATCTGGATATTCATCAATAATCTCGTGCGCCGCTTTATTGGCCAAACGTAACAATTCTTGTTGTAATTTGCGGGCGCGGGGATCGTCGCAATTGAAGTTGGCAAAACGGTACCGTGGTAAACCTGCTTGTTTGGTGCCCATCAATTCGCCACCACCACGAAGTTTGAGATCTTCTTCAGCAATGAAAAAACCATCATTGCTTTCACGAAGAATTTCAAGACGGCGACGTGCAACAACTGAAACAGTCTCACCATAAAGCAATATGCACATTGACTGCTCGGCCCCGCGACCAACACGTCCACGCAATTGATGTAATTGAGACAAACCAAAACGTTCTGCATTTTCAATGACCATCAATGTGGCAGAAGGCACATCAACACCAACTTCAATTACTGTTGTCGCGATGACAATATCTAAACTCCCTCGTGAGAATTGATCCATCACAATGTCCTTTTCAATTCCCTTCATGCGACCGTGAATTAGTCCGACGCGTTTTGGATAAAATTGCTCTAGATAACTAAACCGTTCCGTGACATGGGTAAAATCCAGCACCTCTGATTCTTCAATAAGAGGGCAGACCCAGTATACTTTTTGACCTTGATCTAAGAATTTTTTAATACCTTTTGTAACTTCATCTAACCGGTCCTGTGAAACAATTTTTGTCTGAATTTCTAGTCTATTTTTTGGTTTTTCGCGAATCACGGATACATCCATTTCACCATAATTCGCCATCATCATGGTTCGTGGAATAGGGGTTGCCGTCATGGATAAGATATGAGGATTCTTACCTTTTTGGCTAAGCGCTAAACGCTGATCCACTCCAAAACGCTGCTGTTCATCCACAACAACCATGGCAAGTCTTTTAAATTTTACACTGTCTTGGATGATCGCATGAGTTCCAACCAGTATATGGATTGTGCCAGCATCCAGTCCATCCAATATGGTCTGTCTTATTTTCCCTTTCTCGCGGCTGGTTAGAATTTCGATATTAATACCCAAATTCTTAGTCATCTCTTTAATAGTATGGTAGTGCTGCCGCGCCAAAATTTCGGTAGGCGCAAGAATAGCCGCCTGGCATTCTGATTCGACACAATGAATCATAGCCATCAAAGATACGATGGTTTTACCACTACCAACATCGCCTTGCAGTAATCGAAGCATAGGCGTGGATTGTTTTAGATCATTTTGAATTTCTTCAAATGCCTCTTCTTGGCTTTTTGTTAGAGTGAACGGCAAGTCTTTAATCAACTGATGCAGCAAATGTCCTCTGCCGCGCAAGATTAAACTACGTACCTGCATGTGATGTCGACGTGACAAATGCAGTGTTAATTGTTGCACCAAAAATTCATCAAAAATCAAACGCATGCGTGCGGGATGAAAAGGATCTAATTCATTCACACCTGCGGGGTTATGTACCATGTGTAAACATTGATGAAATGAGGGGAATTTGAATTGTTTTAAAAGTTCTGGGGTATGCCATTCGGGGATCTTTGGTAGATATGTTAACGCTTTATGAATAACCGCGCGTACCATTTGCTGAGATACACCTGCTGTTAAGCGATAGACTGGTTCGATGCCAATCCAATGATTCATCGTTTCAACGCCGCCAATGTGATCGGGATGGATAATCTGCCATACACGCTGATGTTGATCGAAATCTATTTTTCCACTGACAACAATTTTTGTACCAGAGGGAGCCACTCTTGCCAGATAATGTTTTGAGGTGTTGAAAAATAGAAGCTCTAATTTGTCATGTCCATCTGTGCACACAACTTTGGCTGGTTTTTTGAGTGCATGACTGGGCACATGAAAGGAAACTTCAACAGTAATTGTAATATGCTGGCCTGCGTGACATTCTTTGAGGAAATTTTTTCTTTGTCGATCGATCAGATTGTAAGGGAGATGCCACAAAATATCGATGATTCGATTGCCCATTAATTTCTTGAATAAGGTCTTTCTTCGTGGGGTAACATCAGGCAAAACAGCAATATCGTCAATTATGTTGATCATATGATCGTTTTGTCATTGCTTGCCTGTACAGTATAACACAGTTTTTCTTGATTAAACCATGCTACGCTTCGTCCCTAGAATTGGAATCAGTTTGTGTTTTCAAGAATACATATTTAGAATGGGGGAAACGCGTTTAAGGTGACCCACCCATGTTTTCCATCCTACGACAAAGAAGTGTTCAGACGGTATTGGTTTTAGGTCTGTACGTTTGTTTTGCGGCATATCTTCCCCTATTGGCTCATCAAATTTTCTATACCATAAGTCTTTTCATCAAAGATTTATTGGTGTGGATGATGCCTCTGACAGTTGGTTTTTTTATTGCTAACACAGTGGCAGGATTTGAACGAAAGGCTCCTTTATTTATATTGACTATTGTTTTGTTTGAAGCGTTTTCTAATTTTTCAAGTGTTATGTACAGCTATTTCTGGGGACATGCCTTGATTGAACGTTTGCCCTCCCTTCAGACAACTTCTTTTGATGAAAGCTTCAAAGCGTTATGGCGTTTACCTTTCGTGAAACCAATGTGGTGGGCAGCTGATAAGGGCTGTCTTGCAGGACTGATCCTGGGTTGTTTTTCAGCATTCGTGCGTAATGTTTCTATACGTTCTTTTTTATATGGTGGAAAAGTGATTGCGCAAGGATTGCTGACACAATTTTTTAGTCGTTTAATTCCTGTGTTTATTTTGGGATTTGCGGCACATATGTATTGTTCTGGCATTTTGGTTCACGTATTTAAAAACTATGCCACCATCTTACTGTGGTTATTACTTATGACATTTGTCTACATCACTGTCATTTTTGCAATTGGCACTGGGTGGAGATTAGGGCTCATGATGCAGCATGTTCGCAATCTCTTTCCGGCATGGACAATTGCTTTGTCGTCCGGATGTAGTTTATCGACTATGCCATGGACGATTAAGGGTGCATCTAAAAATTTGGATGACCCTCATTTAGCGGAAGCCATTATTCCAGCAACTACAAACATTCAGCAAGTAGGAGACTGTATTGCTCAAGCTTTTTTGTGTTTTGTGATTTATACACAATTTTTCGGATCTCCTCCGACATTTCAAATGTGGTTCGCCTTTACATTGATTTTTGTTCTAGCACGCTTTGCAACAGCAGCCGTATTGGGCGGTGCCATTTTTATTATGCTACCCATTTATGAACAGTATTTGAATTTTACTCCAGACATGATTGCCATTATTCTGGCACTTAATGTTGTTCTGGATCCGTTTATCACCAGTTCTAATGTTCTGGCAAATGGAGGTCTATGCCGCGTTTTTGAAAAGGTTTGGGCCAAAGTCAAACATCACAATTTTTAGATAACAACTGGTTGCATGAAAACAGTTCTTTCTTGTTGCAGCAGCGTGTTCTTATTGTAGTCGGCAACCTTAGCATTTGTTAGGGTTTTGAGAAAAATGCATTATGCAACCAGTTGATACGTGTGAGGAGGTCGAAAAATATTTGAAAACGAGCCGGATTCGGGTGCATTTCCTGCCCCCAAGAAGTCCGAATCTGAATCTGAATCCGATAGAACGGTTGTGGAAGATCATGCATGAATATGTATCACACAATAGGGTTTATGAAAATTTTAAGGCATTTAAAAAAGCTTTGAACCGTTTTTTCGATGTGACGATGGAAAATATTAACGAAGAATTGGTAAGTAGAATTACTGATATCTTTCAGGTAATCACATCTTAAAAATCACGTGTAATTGGCTGCGCTGTGTATATGTCGAAAAAATCAAAGCCTACAACATCCCTATAGCATTCTCGGCAGAGGATGTATTTGCGAAGATAGAGGAGCATTAATAATTCACTTCCCCCATGTGCCAAGATATCGCGAGCTCTTCGTTTTTGTTAAAGCCATTCACGAATTCTTGCAACAGGCTGTTGCGGCCAACGCAACTGATTCAATAAATATGCTTCACAAAACTCGCGGCGGCTTTTTGCTATCAAGACCATTTTTCCTTGGCACAATTCTATTTCTTGATTTACAACATCTTGCTCCCAGTTCTCAAACCATTTATATGCTTTTAATCTGAGAACAATTTGATAACAACGACATAACAAACTCCAACAGAGATAAGATCGCAGATTTCCATCATCTGTTTCACAGAAAGCTTGTTCACAGACAAATGTAATATTATCAATCAATTGTTCTATGGACCCTTGGAATGTGGGATTTGCTTGAATACGGCTCTGTGCTGAAGTCGGATGTGATTTTTCTAAATTTTTTGACCAATCTTCAAAAGAGGTGACCAATTCTCGGAATTGCCGCAAAGGAGAGACCTTTTTGCTACGATAAGGATCATATCCATTGGATACAAGATAAGGATCGAGTTGCTGATGTGCTAGCCTTCTTAGAATGGTAGGATAAAGATCATCGGGATCTAAAAAAGCTATGTTTGCTATCCTCTTTTTCATGTCTGGTCGTAATTCCCGTGGAATCTTCAAAGTTTCGAAAACATCAAAAAATGCTTGATTGATTCTTGATTCCCTACTTTGTCCCGGTATTACCAGTGGAGAGGTGTATGGACGAAAACTCGTTTGACCTGCAGCCGCAGAATAAACAATACAAAGCAGAAAAACGTTGATAAAAAACAAATTTATAAATGATGAGCAATTTATAATTCCAGTATAAAATAAGGGATTTCTATTTGTCACTCATCAATAGGAGATACTTGGTCAACTGGTTGCATAAAGCTTCTTAATTTTTTGTACAATCGGAACCGATTTTCACGGCATCCATAATGAATTTCTGGTTTGCCATCTTTGTCTTTCGCAATAGGTATCATTTTCCACTGACATCCGGTGTAGAGAATGTGCATGATGTAACAAAACATTTGATGTCTTGAAATTTTATAGGGACGTCCACATGTGCGCAGCGGAAGGTATGGCAAGATAAATTCGTTGAACTGAGATTCACTTAAAGTCACTGGAATCGTGTGTTTCCCGGTGTTTATTTCATATTTGGGCATGAAAACAGTTCTTTCTTGTTGCAGCAGCGTGTTCTTATTGTAGTCGGCAACCTTAGCATTTGTTAGGGTTTTGAGAAAAATGCATTATGCAACCAGTTGATGGCTTATGATACCATGCGAACCATTAAGAAAGAATGGATCTTCACCATGGTCTTCCGTTAGAATGGGATAGATTTGATGGAATTATGGGACAAATGCGCAAACTTCTGGGACTTTTCTTTTTGCTGATTGTGTTGACCGCCGGCTTCACATTATTTACACAACGAGAACATTTGGGACGAACTTCTGTACCTACAACAATGCAGAAGATCTCTCCTGCTAAAACAGAACAAACGACAATCAACTCAGAACAAAAATCAACAGAAACTGCCATCAACGCCGCAATAAAACCAGAATCTGGCGGCACATGCTTGTGTTTAACCCGCATTGTCCCTCAGGTTGTTGAGCAATTGGTACACAGTGTGGTAAGTATTGCCGTTACCCAAGATGCTGACAAATCAAAAAACACAGATAAAACCGTTCCGTTCGATCCTGGCGCAGAGTCTTTGAAAGAATATTTTGATGGTGATAGCAAACCCAAGAAAATCGAATCAGGCGGTTCTGGTTTTATTATTAAAGGCCCAGATGGCCAGTTGTATATTTTGACCAATGCCCATGTGATCGGCAAAGCGAATGAAATTACGATTATTACCCATGATAAACAAAAGTTTTTGGCTGAACCCAAAGCAGGCGATACGCGCAGCGATTTAGCCATTTTAAAACTGAAAAAAGGGCAACCCAAACTGCCAGACAGCTGCACACCTGTTGAATGGGGTGATGCCTCCACCTACCCTGTTGGCGCACCTGTCATTGCCATTGGTAACCCCTTTGAATTTGGCAGCACGGTATCCGATGGTATTATTTCATTTAAAAACAGAGACATCCCAAGGCCAATTAGCAGCGGCTTACCTGCAGGTCAAAAAATTCGCGAGTTCTTATCTGATATGATGCAACACACTTCCCCCATTAATGTGGGCAGTTCAGGCGGTCCATTGATTGGCATGGAAGAGCAAAATGGTAGATGGGTCGGACGTGTAATCGGGGTAAATTCGACCATGCTGACAACCACCGGCGGCAATATTGGCATAAGCTTTGCCATCCCATCAACCATTGCTTTGCCCATTATTACCAAATTGTTTGAATCCGGAAAAGTTGATTATGCTTGGCTTGGTACCATTCTTCAGGAGCTGTTGGATACACAAAAAACTGTACTTGGATTATCCACATCCCATGATGCATATAAGATTGTAGAAGTCGAAGAAGGCAGCCCCGCTCAGAAGTCTGGGTTTGAGAAGGGCGACATCATCACACATATCAATGATCAGCCCTCCGGCAATTTAACAAAAGATATCCAAAAACTGCAACCAGGGGACGTTATCACCTTAAAAGTATTAAAGGGCGGTATTAAAAAAGATGAAAAAGACATCACCGTCACCTTAAGTACACGTCCAGAAGCCGATTTCAACAAGAAAAAAATGAAAAAAGATCTGGGTACTAAAAAATGGCCAGAAGGCGCTTTTAAAATAGCTACTTTGGATTTAGTGTTAGAGCCCAAAACAGTCGTCATGAATGGCAAAAACATCACTGGTCTCAAAATCATTGATCTAGACCCAGAACATCCAAAATTTGCTCTAGAGGCCAGAGAAACGCTTGAACCAGGAGATGTTTTACTATCCTTGAATGGAGAACCATTAACCGACCGGAAAGCTTTTGAAACCCAAGTTGAAACACTTCTGAATCCGACTGACGGCGCGGATCATGCCATTTTATCATTTAATATCAAAGACAGAGACGATGACGGCCTGAAAGATTCAGTATATCGGTATGAGTTTGGCGAGGTCTCAGAATAGAGATGCATCCTCGACAACCCTGGCCCCCCAGTTGCTGATGACGGCCAAAATTGAGAATTCCTGTGGCGCGTAAGGGGCTGTAACACTCGGCAGGACAGACATGCTATACTTGAAATATAAATAATAAACGTACCATCATAACGATTCCTATTCACTCCCCCGAAGATTTTGTCGGCATGCGCAAGGCTGGAAAGCTTGCATCTCAGCTGCTTGACTTCATTACGCCACATGTACAAGCAGGCGTGTCAACCTTAACATTGAATGATTTATGCCATAATTTTATTATCAAACATAACGCCATCCCTGCCCCTCTTAATTACAAAGGATTCCCCAAGTCTATCTGTACATCCATTAACCATGTCATTTGTCATGGCATCCCTTCTGCTACCGAGATTTTAAAAGATGGTGACATCATGAACATCGACGTCACTGTCATTGTAGATGGATGGTACGGAGACACCAGCCGCATGTTCAAAATTGGTAAGATTGCAAAACGCGCCGATTTGCTGGTTGATACGACTTATCAATGTTTGATGCGCGCGATTGATATAGTAAAGCCTGGCGCAAGATTGGGTGACATAGGCCATATCATACAAACTATCGCTGAAAGCAAAGGATTTTCCGTTGTGCGCGATTTTTGTGGACATGGGATTGGACGAACGTTTCATTCAGAACCCTCCGTTGTACATTTTGGGCAAAAAGACACTGGGCAATTACTAGAAGAAGGCATGTTTTTCACCATCGAACCCATGATCAACGCTGGCAAGTGGGAAATGCGTATACTAGAGGATGGATGGACAGCCATCACAAAGGACCATTCTTTATCAGCACAATGGGAACACACGATTGGCGTTACAGCACAAGGAGCAGAGATTTTTACAGTCAGTTCATGATCTGAATATTAACATTAATCTGTTCCAATTCTTTGTTTTTCTGAAAAATGTCAAGTCTTGCTAATTTCCATACCTGAGACTAAGATTTGTTACAGTACCCCTTATATATTTATTAGCGTGTTAACTTGCTTTATTCTTCATCTGTTATTTTGTTGTGCCGCACCTCCCAGTACTTTGGTGAAAGAAGGATATGACCCGCACATTCGAGAAGCCATCGCAATGGCGCAAGGAAAAGTTGCCCAGTATAACGCCATTCTCGCACTTGACGAATCAGATGCAATTTCAATAGAACAAAAAAACTCATATTTACAACAGCTTTACTCGAGGTCTGGGAAGTCTATTCTAGATAGTAACTATGTGTGGAAGTTTGTGATGTCCATCATCAAAATTTATAGAAATAGATTTTCAATTATTCTAGATGTTGTGCGTGAACCTCCAGCAATTTTATGCATGGTTGCCTTTTGTTTGTCTCAAATGGAGCTCATCGAAAATGACGTACTAAAGGAACGTGGCGATCCTACACTAGGTAACCTAGTTGATATGTACGAAACTAATTACATTGCTCAAATCCTTCAAACACTAAAAAAGTCAGCCGAATATCCTCACAAATGGTTGAAAACACTTGCTATTCATCCTTTACCAGATCTGGATTTTCCACACAAACTTTGGACTCAACGCTATAATCAACCCGTAGAAACACTGGAAAAAGTACGCAAGGCTCAAGAAGCTGAAGTGAAAGATCGTGTGAAAAAAGGCTTATTCGTGAATTATTTAGTTTTTTTCGGGCTCTCCATTCGGCCAGCTGCATTGGACTTGTCTTGTTGTGACTTTCCAGAGATCAACCCTGACGATAGTTCGCGTATGATAACGAGGTCCCCCCCTGTTCGTCTTCCTAACCCACTGGAAATACGTGAGGATTCCGTAACTACAGAACTTTTTCTCCCTTTTTGTAGGGTATGTTATGACACGTGGAACGCGCACGAAATAAGACTCCAGCATTTACGGGTTCTGTTACAAAACAGTACCAAAAAACCACCCGGAAAAAAACGACAGTCAAGAATGGTAACAACTTCTGCATCCACCACCGTCGCCCCGACGGACGATGAGAGCAGAGCCATGACTGATGAAATACCAGAAACACAGAAATCAACAACTACTATACCTTCACCTGAGGCTGCCCTACCATCTGCTGCT
>ERZ1292633.6214-Hain-H41-02um-R1-6214-length-10509-cov-21_pt1 | contig 10509 bp, 11 predicted proteins | sample MGYA00564406_ERZ1292633 | MGnify/ENA primary metagenome ERZ1292633 (study PRJEB36523, sample SAMEA6512639) | groundwater metagenome | collected 2019-01-08 | study: AquaDiva: Metagenomics assemblies of 32 groundwater samples
CGGTTTCACCGATATGCACGTCAAACGATTCTTCCGGGAATTTCCAGCCGATGCGTTGTTCGATCGCATCCTTCTTTTCCTGGCTCAGTCGAATAACGGTTTTGCGGATTCGTTCCGACTTGGGAAACATGATTTTGACCGCCTCTTCCTCGGTCATGAAGATTTCCGCGTGGTTTGTTTCTTCTTCGGTGAGATAGCGCTTGAGGTCGTTATCCCAGATGCGCTCGGCGGCGAACACGTCAGTGGACGATACAAGCCCGATGAATATAAGAAGAGAAGCGAATCTTACGTGAGCGAACACCCGTGCTCCTTCAATTTGCTGTCGAGACGGCTTTGGATATCGTGCATCACCTCTTCTGAAGGGTCTGCCGAGACCCAGCCAAAGAGGCGCGAGCCGCCTCGGAACACCCACCGTTGCCGGTCTTCAATAAAGCTGATCTTTGTCACGTCGTCGAGTCGCTTCACGGTAAGAGTGATACGGGATCGATCTTTACTCTCCGGCAAGTCGCGTTGAAGAACACCAAAGGCCCGTCCTGGCATCGGGATTTCCAGCCAGCCGGTGACAATCAGGCCGGCATTTTTATCTTTCGTGTCGATCGCGCGATCTTTCACTGCCTGAAGTGCGGCTTCCCAGACGTGGTCGTAGCCGCACACGGCAAATCGTTCCTGCATGTCGTTCAGAGAGGCACAGGCCGACAAAATCACGGCCATTATAAGGAGGCTGAACTGAGTAATATACATGAGAAAAAGCCCAACCCTTGTTGGCGCTCCCCACCAGGACAATGAGGAGCACCAACGACGTCTAGAAGTATGTTGCCATTTGAACCAAGAAACCATTTCCGTTGAGCGGATTGTTGGCGCCGATAAGATCCCCGCCGTTCACCAGACCTTGAGCATTTTTCTGTGTATTAAATTGCCAGTCGAATTTGAATACGGTGTCTTCGATCGGTCTGAAGTTTAACCCAAACGTCAGCCGGTCTAACTCCCTTCGATTTCCTTGGGCAAGAGCGAGAGTTCGGTTGTCGGTGTCGGTATCCACCTGCTCCCAGCGTACCACTGCGGTGAAGGTCGAGGCATGGGTGAAATGGCTTGGCGCCCACTTTTTCAGGAACTCCGGCATAAAATGGTAGTTTCCCTGGATGTAGTAGCCCTGCATTCCGGCGGGGCCAGTTCCGTTGTTGCTGATTCTTGACCAGGCAGACTCGCCGATTATTTCGAATGGGCCTTTCTGGAGAGTCCAGTCGAGGGCGAAGATGCTGATGCGTCCGGTCCCGATTACCCCTGCTGACGGCTTGTATGAACCATGATAACCGGATCCTGCGACTTCGATGCCCAGTATTGGGCTGAAGGCGACGCGGCCCACAACGGCCTTGTTATCGTCACGGTCCCGGGACACGCTCCCTCGTGCGCTTCGCACTCCTGCATCGGTGATTGCGCCTGCGCTCTGACTCATGCCGTTGACCGCGTAGACTTCATAGTCCAGCTTGGACCGGGAGGAAGGATAGAGGCTGCCGTAGATGCCGGCGCCTGCTTCAAACCAGGTGCTGGGGATGATAATCCTGGACACCATCGGTCGATCGACCAAGTCATTCAACGGCGAGTCATGCAGCAAGTTGAACTTGCCGACTGGCATCAGGAGGAGACCGGCACGTGTGTTGATGGCCTCGTTGACCAGGTAGTCCAGTTGGGCGAACTCAATCTGCATAGAACCGTCGCCAAAAGATACGCTGGTTACGTTACCAGATGCGCTCGTTGTGCTTGGTCCCTGTGGGGCATTTGTCCCCCCTCGTTCCATCTCGATTTCCGTCGCGAACTTGATGTGGTCGGTGATATCCGCATAGATGAAGGGCACTAATCGTTGTTGACCGAATGAGTGACGGCTTGGGTTGTCCAGGTTTCCGCGAGAGAGATTATTGTACATGACGTCGACATAACCACCGACAATGGCCTTCGGTGCGCTCAGGAAGGGCTTGGCGTAGATCAGTTTTCCTGACCCAGTTGAACCAAATCCTAGGGGGATGCTCTCCTCTCCCTTTCGCTCGACTCTGATGTCGATTATAGGTCCAATTGGAGTGGGTATCTGTGTTGCGGCCGGAGGAGCGCCTTCTTTGCGCTCCATAGCCCCTTCGCCCTTTTCGTGTCCCCGCATTTTCTTATCCACTGCCTCGTCGACTAGCTTCTGAATGTCCTCCGGGGTCATGTTCTCAGCCCAAACCGAAGTAAACGGTAAAGCTGCAATCACGAGAGCCCCGAGGATTGACCGGATCTTCATCGGTATCCTCCGCGGTGAGTGAGATGGTTGAAGTCTGACTCGGGACTCATAGGTCTCTGGTCTTCTTGAAAAATTGAATCGTCCTGGCTAAGGAACGGCCTGTCGATGTTTCGAGTGCCTCCTTTCGTATAGCGAATCATGATGCAACGGAGCCCCATCCCTCGATTGAAGAAAAAGGGATGACAACAATTCGTTTGCAGCGCTTGCATTTGAGCTCCAGTCCTTGTCCTCGCACCTTAGCGATCAGTTGACCGCATTCGCAGCGAGTTTCGCCGCAGTCGGCGGAGCGATTGCTAGAAGATGTCGCGCTGACCATTGCGAGCGGTTCCTCTGCTCAAATGAAATTGAGAACGATTATTAATATCTCAATCGATGTTCGGAAGTCAAGGTCTATCATTGCACTCAAACTATTCAGGAAGGGGTGCATTAGGCTTAGCCACGCCCTATAATTCGTCGTCTCTTTGGCAAAGGGAAGAGAGAGAGGAGTGCATGCATCTCAATCTGTGCAATCAGCTGTTTCGCATCCACACAAGCCTTCTGGCGCTGCTATGTAGTTCTTTCGCTGGCTGCGCGGTGGTACCCCATGGCCATGAATCGGCTACCGTTACCAGAGCCCAGATGCAGATGGGCACGGTGGTCAAGATTACGGCGGTAGCGCGGAGTGAGTCTATCGCGCAAGCTGCGGCGACCGCCGGGTTTGCCGAGATCCATCGACTGGAAGAGCTCCTGAGCACCTGGATTCCTACGAGCGAACTCTCTCGCGTGAATACCTCGGCGGGTGTGATGCCGGTCTCCGTGAGTTCTGAAACAATGACAGTTGTCCACGCTGCAATTCAGGTTGCGGAGATGACCGATGGCGGATTCAATATCGCTATTGGCCCGGCGGTGGATGCCTGGAATGTGATTGAAGGCAGACGAATACCGACAGAACCTGAGCTGAAGGCTCTCCGTCCCTTGCTGGACTTAAAGGCTATTCATGCAGATGTGCGGGAACGGACAATCTTTCTTGAGAAGGCAGGGATGCGGATCGATGTAGGGGGAATCGGCAAGGGCTACGCGGCGGATCAAGTGGTGATGGCGATGAAGAAAGCCGGAGCGTCAGCTGGAGTTGTGGCTCTCTCCGGGGATATTAAAACATTCGGACAGTTGCCGGGAGGGAAGAAGTTTCCCGTCGGCATTCAGCATCCGCGCAAAGAGGGAGAGGTGCTTGCCTTCATCGACTTGGAAGATGAAGCGATCTCAACGGCCGGCGACTATGAACGATTTTTCGAGCGTGACGGTGTCCGGTATCATCATATTCTTGACCCGAAGACGCTTCAGCCAGCTCGCAGTTGCCAGAGCGTCACGGTGGTTGCCCGTGAAGGCATCTGGGCAGATGGCTTGGACACAGGGATATTTGTGATGGGCGTTGAATTGGGAATGCAGCTTGTCGAAGCCTTACCGGATGTGGAGGCAATCATCGTAGACCATGAGGGCTTAGTCCACGTGTCCTCGGGGTTGCGGGATCGGATCCGCAAACCGTGAAGCAGAGAGTTATCGATCCAATCGATAACTCATGGGAATCTTGATCGTCATGCGCGGCTGTCCTAGCGGGTGCGGCAGATGGAACGGAGCTGCTTGTCGCATGGTTTCAACAGCGGCCTTGTCGAGTGTGAGATATCCTGAACTCTGAAAGACTTCCACCTCGCCGAGATTCCCGTCTTCGTTGATCACGGCTTTTACCACGACTTTTCCTTCGGCCCGATCTATCCGAGCTGAGGCGGGGTAGCGTTTCAATTCTTCCACTCGACGTAAAATCTCTTCAGAGAGCCACCCGTAGTCGCGCTTCGTCGGCGCGCTCGATGGTGCCGGGGAGATGGTTGCCATCTGGGCCGGGGCCTGAACAGATTGTGCGGTCTGGGTATCAGGTTCCGCCGAGACTGCCATTGGTGCTTCCGCCGGTTTCACAATGGATGTGGACTCGGCGGCCATCGGTACCGCAACCTCATGTTTGACTGGCTCAGCTTGTTGTGTTGGGGGTGGGGCGGGAGATTCAGTCCCCACCGAGGCGCCGGTTCTCTCAGGAAACGATGGAGTTGTCTGTTGCGCAAGCGGCTGGGGCGGCGAGAACGTCTGTGCCGATGCAGCTTGCTGCGCTGGAGGAGAGGGAGCCGAGGTCGTTGATGGAACTGATCTGGCCGGAGCCTGGCTCTGGGACGATGCCGACGATTGGACTTGTTGTGTCGGCGACACCATGGCAACGTTCCACTTGAACGCTTCGTTCTGAGGATCGAGTTGGATCTGTTTTACGAACAGGATTGCTGCGAAAGCTATGGTGCCGTGCAGGAGGACAGAGACGAGCCATCCCTGGACGTGAGCGCCTTTATGGCTGCCGGAGCAATGTGACCCAGCAGCGATCATAGCCGAATGACCTCCAGGCTGACCTGTTGAAATCCCAACCCGCGCACTTCATCGACGACGGATACGAATCGTTCGAGGAGGGTGACTTTGTCCGCCCGTACGACGACTGACGACTCTCGAGGCTCTGCAGCCAGTGCTCCCTGGAGCCCTCCTTCGGGAACGGTACGGTCATTGAGAAAGAGTGCGCCGTCGGCAGTCAGGGTGATGACGATAGGAGCCTCTTTACGATTGCCGACTTCCTTCGCTTTTGCCAAATTGACCGGAATCTGTCCGCTGCTGATAAAGGTGGCGGTGGTCAGCACGATGACCAACAGGACCAGCATGACGTCCACGAGGGGGATGACGTTGATTTGGTCAATGTCCCGCTGCATGCTGTTCCTTGTGTCGGGCGAGGAGTTCGGCCACCTTCCGTCTGAGTACGTTGTTCATGACGACGCAGGGTATCGCGACCATCAGTCCGACTGCCGTGGCTTTCAGCGCAAGGCTGAGCCCGATCATGATGGCATTGACGGCCATAGTACCGGAAGTTCCCATCGTATGGAAGGTGAGCATGATACCGAGCACGGTGCCCAACAAACCGATATAGGGAGCGTTCGCGGCCACCGTGCCGATGATGACCAGGTGTTTAGTCAGAGCCATCTCCAGTCCCAGGCTGTTGGGGTACTGAGCAAGATCGATACGCTGGTAAAAGAGCCACCGTTCCACCGCGATGGCCACGGTCCAGACGCTAAGCGCCAATAGGAGTCCGATAACTCCATAATCAACTAGGTCTTTGAGCGCGTTCATGGGCGGGGCCTCAGTTTCTTAGTAAGACACACAACGGCAGGCTAGCGGCCATCGTAAACGTCTATCAATGCCAGATCGTGAAAAAGCCTGTCAATGCTTTCATGTGATCGGTCGGATCGGCTGCCAGACTTATCCCGTGGATTTCTCTCGCCGAAAGAGCACGGTATGGGTCGCCAGGACACGAATTTCCACCGTCGTGCCTGCCTGATAGACGCTCGTAGAACCTTGACTGCTATGGACAATTTGGCCTGAGGGGAGACTGACTGTGTACAGATTTTCCGAACCGTGGAATTGGCGAGAGATGACTTGCGAGCGGGCGCCTTCCGTGGGAACAAGGTGAATGTCGTCCGGTCGAATCATAACGACCACGTTGGTGCCGTCCGTGCACTCGATTGTGTCGGGAAACTCCCCCAGTTCGGTGTGGACCATGCCTTGGGACACAGTTCCAGGAATGAAGTCCGCTTGACCGACAAAGTCGGCGACGAAGGGTGTGGCCGGCATGTGGTACATCATTTCTGGTGTATCGAATTGTTCCAGGCGGCCTTGGTTAAGCACGGCGATTCGATCGGCCATGGCAAAGGCCTCGTCATGGTCGTGCGTGACGAGTACGGTTGTTGTCTTTGTCCGGCGTAACAGGTCGTGCAACTCCTGGCGCATTCGTCCAGCCATGTCAGGATCCAAATTGCTGAACGGCTCGTCGAGCAGCAGCACGACGGGATTCTGGACGAGGGCGCGGGCCAACGCAACCCGCTGTTGCTGGCCGCCCGATAATTCGTGAGGATATCGCCGCTCGAATCCTTCCAGTCCTGTGAGGCGCAGCATCTCCTGTACCCGCGAGGCGCGTTCGCTTCGAGAGAGGTGATGGAGTCCGAAGGCGATATTGTCCTGCACGCGCAGGTGAGGAAACAAGGCATATTCTTGAAAGACCATCCCGACGTGTCGATTCTCTGTAGGGGTCATCACGTCGGGCGACGATACGAGTTGGCCCGACAAGAACAGCTGGCCGGAGCGAACCGGTTCAAATCCGGCTATTGCCCGCAGAATCGTTGTTTTTCCACACCCTGAAGGGCCAAGTAGACAGAGAATTTCTCCTTCTCGCGCCGCAAACGAAATTTCCTGGACTGCAGGGCGGCCGGTTTCGTAGGCGCAGGAGACATGGCGCAGCTCCAGGATCGACGAGGCCGGTGTAAAGAGGTTGCTCTGGAATGTGCCTTCCCCGGATGGGCGTGGTGCGGTGGAATGGTCTGAGATCACAGAGTCATGGTCCTTCCTCTAGGCTGCACGCCAATCTTTCGAGACTAACAAAGCCAGCGCCGGGAGACTCAGTAAGACAATGAGGAGCGCGGAGGGGGCGGCGAGCTGAAAATATTCCTCGCTCGCTTCCATCCAGACGCGAATGGCCAGGGTATCGAATCCCACAGGCCGCAATAAGAGCGTTGCAGGCAACTCCTTCATTGTCTGTAGGAATATCAAGACCCAGGCCACGACAAATCCGTTGCGAACGAGTGGCAGCGTTACCCGTCGCCAGGTGTCACGCATTCCAAGGCCCAGCGTGCGCGCGACCTCTTCCAGATTCGGCGACATGTGTTGCAACGCCGGTTCCAGCGATTGAAGCCCGGCTGGGAGAAAATGGATCACGTAGGCTACGATGAGGATCAGCACTGAACCATAGGCCACCGGGGCCAGTTTAGTGAAGAGCACGAGGACGGCCAGTGCCGCCACCGGTCCCGGAAGCACATAGCCGGCATAGGCAGCTTGCAGGCAACCCAGGTTCAGCATGGTCGGGCGTCGGCTGGCAAGGTAGGCCAACGGCAAGCCGATCAATACGCCACCTGTGGCGGCGCTGGCTGCCAGGATGCTGCTGTTCCAGATAAACCCGAAGAACCGGCTGTCGATTGTGGCCTGCGCCTCGGGTGACAGGCTCCATTGAATCAAGAGCACGGACGGGAGCGCGAAGGCGGCACCGATGATTAGGCCGAGATAGCCGGTGACGGCGATGGTGCCGAGCCAACCATATCGGTGTCGTTGAGGGGCCCGGTAGCGGCCGGTGGTTTGATAAAACCGGCTTCGTTGTCGGAACCACCGTTCAGTAATGAGAAAAATCAGTGCGAGCACGACCAGGAGGAGGCTCAAGATGCTTGCCGCGGTATTGTCGGATCGTCCGGTCATTTGTTGGAACACGGCGTAGGTGAGTGTCTGGTAGCGAAGCAGTGACACTGCGCCGAAGTCCGACACGACGTACAGGATGACGAGCGCAACCCCGGCGGCAATTGAGGGGCGCATCAGCGGCAGCGTCACGCGCCAGAGGGTTGAGAGACGGGAGACACCGCTGGCCCGCGCCACCTCCTCGAACGACACATTCATGCTGAGGAGGGCGCTGCGGCTCAGGAGATAGACGAAGGGAAACGTATCCAATGCCATGACGATTGTTGCGCCCAAAAAGCTATGGGGCGAAAAGATCCTTGCCTGGGGTCCGGCCATAAGTTGCCAGAGATGCTCGACAGGGCCGCCAAATCCCAATAGGTAGGAAAAGACATAGGCCAGCACATAGGTCGGCATCGCCAATGGAAGAACCAAGGCGCCCTCCCACAGCCGGCGACCGGGAAACTCCACACGCGTAACCAGCCAGGCAGTCGAGACGCCCAGAACCAGCGTGATGACCGATACGCTGCCTGCCAGCGAGACGGTATTGAACAGCAGCTCGGGAATGCGAGTCGCCCACAACCGGCTCCAGATGACTGGGTCGGCCGAGAGGGCTTGTGCGGTGACATAGCCGAGCGGCAGCAGAATTATTCCGGCAGTCGCCAAAGCAAAGAGCTGCAGCGGCGAAACAAGCTGGTGGCGAATTGTGCTCACGAGGGTCCCTTCGAGTTACCGGAGACCCACTTGTTCGATCAGGGTGAGCGTCGGCTCGCGCAGTTCGGCGAGTTTGGAGAGGGGGACCAGCGCCGCGCGAAAACTCTTTCGGTCTACCAGCGCCGGGTCTGCCTTCACGTCCTGGTGGAGAGGATACTCCTTGTCGAGATCTGCAAATAGCTTCTGCCCCGCTTGAGCCACTAAGAATTCTACAAGCAGCTTGGCGCTGTCGAGGCGCTTGGTCGTCTTGATGATACCGACGCCGGCAACGTTCATGATCGCTCCCATGCCGCCCTCTTGCTGATCAGGCATCACTACTGCGATCGGCGTCCCCGGCTGAGCGGCAAGATGACGGTACACGTAGTAGTGATTCACGATACCCAGCGCGACTTGCCCCTTGGCGACGGCATCCACGATCTGTGAGCTCTTCTGGTAGACCTGGCTGTCCGCATTGGTCTTGAGGCCTTGCAGAAACTGCTTGGTCTTTTCCTCGCCGTAAGTGGCGCGGATGACTGATACGCCCGCTTGCAGGTACTCGCTGCCGGAATTCGGAATTGCAATCTTGTCTTTCCACTTTGGATCGGCAAGATCGAGAAGCGACTTGACTTGGTCCGGCTTCACCATTGTGGTGTTATACACCACAATCCAGAATCGCCCGGAGAGTCCCACCCAGGCATTATCCGACGCACGAAACTGCGACGGAATGGCTCGTTCGACTTCCCGCATATTCAACGGGTGGAGGAGCCCGGCTGTCCGGGCCAGTTCCAAACTGCCGGCGTCATTGGTGATCAGGAGGTCTGCCGACGTACGATCTCCTTCAGCTTTCAGCCGATTGACTAACTCCGTTGTGCCGGATGACAACAGCTCGATTTTAATGCCGGTCGTTGCGGTGAAGGCGTCGAGCACCGGCTTGATGAGCCGTTCCGAGCGGCCGGAGTAGATCGTAAGGGTATCGGCAGCCTGTGCCGAGGGTGCGAAGATTCCAGCCGCGAAAAGCAGGAAGAGACTTGAAAGGATTGTTCGGCGTGATACGAACAGGGAGTGGACGAATGACATGATGCGGTCCTCATGGAATTGAAATTGATAAACTGTATCAAAATCATACTAAAAAAAAGCCGGTTCGTCAATGGCGGCAGCGAGAACAGAGGCCGTAGAGCTCCAGTCGGTGGGTTTTGATCGTAAATCCGTTCTGGGTGGCCACTTCTTCCTGGAGTCGTTCAATTTCCTCGTTTTCAAATTCCACGATCTTCTCGCAGCCGGTGCAGATGAGGTGATCGTGATGGCCCTTATGCGACACGTTGTCGTACTTCGTCTGAGAGCCGAAATGCCGGGCTTGTGCGAGGCCGGCATCGCAGAACAGATTGAGTGTCCGGTAGATGGTCGCGAGCCCCAGATGAGGGTCGGACTTCGCCAGCTGGTGATACATGGCCTCCGCGGTAATATGCTCTTGCCGGAGGAAAGCGCTCAGAATCAATTCACGTTGGCGGGTGAGTTTGAGCTGATGTTTGCCCAGGTGTTCCTTCAGGGCCTGCATTTCCTTCACACGTGTATTCGCCAAGGGGGCCTCCGATGGGCTTATTAAAGACGAAACTTGCCCGACTGGTCAAGGGGTGTTGTGCGCGAACGGCATAGAGGGAAGGAATTGACGGAGATCTCCAGCGTTGCCTATAGTGCCTCCGCATAAAAAAAACAGAAGAATGGAAGGACTCCCGGCATGCGGAAACCCAATCAGATTACGATCGACCGGGCTCTCTTGCTCTATGTTCTGCATCTGGCGGAGCCTCACGGACTGCTCAGCGATGTGAAACTGCAGCAACTGTGCTTTTTGTGCGAGTTGCAGATGTTCGGCAAGGGCTTTAAAGGCTTTCACTTCGAGTTCTTCCGGTTTGCCTATGGGGCCTTCAGCAAGGATCTCGATAACGATCTGATGTCGCTACGCCGGAAAGAGCGGGTGGAAAACTTTACGCTGTCCGACCAGGCGCAGGAAGAGGTCATTCCGTTGCTGGAGAAAGGTATTGAGGGAGTTGAGACGAATGAGAAGGTCGCGGAGATTCTGAAGGCGGTGGTCGCAGTGTATGGGCCTCAAGATAGTGGAGCGATTACCCTGTCGGTCGAGTCAGTCGAATTGAGTACTCCTCAACAACCAGAGTTCAAGATCCCGATCCGCGATATTGTTTTTCACACGACGCTCTTGG
>ERZ1292633.6216-Hain-H41-02um-R1-6216-length-10507-cov-4_pt1 | contig 10507 bp, 6 predicted proteins | sample MGYA00564406_ERZ1292633 | MGnify/ENA primary metagenome ERZ1292633 (study PRJEB36523, sample SAMEA6512639) | groundwater metagenome | collected 2019-01-08 | study: AquaDiva: Metagenomics assemblies of 32 groundwater samples
AGGAAAAAATCCAGAAACTGGAGCGCCAGCAGCGCCGCCAGCGGCAGGAGATTTTCACGGTGGAAGACGAGATCATGGAGAAGCGGGATTCGCTCATCGACCAGCTTGAGCGCCGGCTCGCTCAGCGGACCGAGACCGAGGCCCTCTTCTCAATTAGGTGGAAGGTAACATGAGGACCGAAGCATTTTTTAAGGGCTCATCAAATAACCGCACATCCGAGGTGCTCGTCACATTTTCTGCAAAGTGGCGAGAACCCTTGCTATCCGGTTCGATCAACTGCGTCCTTCGCAGAAGATACCCAAAATCCATTGTACCCACGCGGATGTACCTCTATGTCGCCGCACCTTTCTCTCAGGTGATTGGCGTGTCTAACATCACGCGAATAATCGATGTGAATCTCGCGAAGGCCAAAAAACTGAAAAAAGAAACACTATTGGAAGACTGTGAATTGACTAGCTATTTCGATGGTTATGAAGAGGTTGGGTGTTATTGCATCGAGAACACGAAATTATATCACTCAGCGATTGATCTCGAAGAACTAAGAAATAGTTGGTCTTTCTACCCACCACAAAGCTTTGTTTCGCTATCGTGGGAGGCAGTGCAGTGGTTTGCTGCCAAAGGAACCGCTAACTCAAGATCAGCTTTGACGCGCGGTGATGCGTCGATATCGGCGGAAAGAAAATAATGACGCAGAAATTCGAAAAACTGAAGGCCCTGCTGAAGGAGCTCTTCCAGCTGGACCAGCCCGATCTCGATTTCGGCCTTTTCCGGATCATGCACGCCAAGAGCGCCGAGGTGACGCAGTTCCTCGACAAGGATCTGCTACCGCAGGTGCAGCAGGCATTCGGCCTCTACAAGACCGCCGATAAAGCGGAGCTGGAGAAGGAACTCGCCAAGGCGATTGAGCAGGCGCAGAGCCTCGGCGCTGATCCCGAGACGCTGCCGAAGGTCAAGGATTTGCGCGCCAAGCTCGCCAATGATGCGGTCGATATCGGTGCCCTTGAGAACGAGGTCTACGACCACCTGTTCAGCTTCTTCCGCCGCTATTATTCGGAGGGCGATTTCCTGGCCAAGCGCGTCTATCGGCAGGGTGTCTACGCGATTCCCTATGAGGGCGAGGAGGTCAAGCTCCACTGGGCCAACCGCGACCAGTACTACATCAAGACCAGCGAATATCTGCGCGACTACGCCTTCCGGCTGAAGCCCGACGATGCGGCCAAGCCCATGCGCGTGCATTTCCGGCTGGTGGATGCCGCCGAGGGCGAGCACGGCAACGTCAAGGCGGCCGAGGGCAAGGACCGCGTCTTCATTCTGGCGGGCGAGGACTTCATCGCCGAGGAAGACGGCGATCTGGTTCTACGCTTTGCCTATCGCCCGGCGACTTTGGCCGATTGGCCGGAAAGCGAGCGGGAGGGGAAGAAGAAGCCACCGGCGCAGAAGGACCTCACGGTGTCAGCGGTGAGCCGCATTCTGGCGATCACGGATGCCGCCTACACGTCGTGGATTGCCGAACTCACGAAGCCGCATGTGAACCTGAATGGCGAAACGCCCGGCCATTCCCGCCTTGAAGGGCATTTGAAGCGGTACACCGCGCGCAACACCTTTGACTATTTCATCCACAAGGACCTTGGCGGCTTTCTCCGCCGCGAGCTGGATTTTTACGTGAAGAACGAGGTGATGCATCTCGACGATATCGAGAGCGACACCGCGCCGCGCGTCGAGCAATATCTCTCGAAGATCAAGGTGATCCGGCGGATCGCCGGCAAGGTCATAGACTTCCTCGCCCAGCTTGAGGATTTCCAGAAGAAGCTGTGGCTGAAGAAGAAATTCGTCGTCGAGACGAATTACTGCATCACGTTGGACCGGATTCCCGAGGAGTTCTATCCGGAGATCGCCGCCAACGACGTGCAGCGCGAGGAGTGGGTTCGGCTGTTTGCAATTGATGAGATCAAGGGCGATCTGACAACGCCAGCATATAGCGTTCCGCTCACGGGGACATTCTTAAAGGCATTTCCGACACTGATGATCGATACCAGGCTGTTCAACGAAGGTTTCAAGGATCGGCTCCTCGCTTCAACACACGATCTGGGAAGCGAGGTTGGCGGCGTTCTGGTAGATAGTGAGAATTTTCAAGCCCTGACATTTATGCAGGCAAACTATCGGGACAAGATCGATTGTATCTATGTCGATCCGCCTTACAATACTGACGCATCGGCGATTATTTACAAGAACGATTATAAGCATTCATCGTGGCTGAGCTTAATCGACAATCGAGTCTCCGCCTCTTCGAGCTTAATGACCAAGCAGGGAATTTTCTGCATGGCTATCGACGATGAGGAGTTATCCGAGGCGCGTCAATTGTTAGGAGCGCACTTCCAGAAAACGGTTGGCATCGTGGCAGTTCGGTCGAATCCGCAAAGCCGTAAAGCGAGAGGAACATTTTCTCCTTCCCATGAGTATGCGCTGTTCTACGGGAAGTCGCACGAGTCAGTTCCCGGTAGCCTCGAGCTTACTGCAAAGCGGCTGGCGCGTTATCCGAAGGAGGATGAGAAGGGGCGATATTCTTGGATGAGCTTCATTCGAACTGGGACGAATGACAGGCGGGAAGATCGTCCAAAAATGCACTTCCCGATTTATGTCGACGGCGATAACAAGCTTAGAATTCCCAAGATGGCGTGGTCAGATGACAAAAACGCTTACATCATTGAAGAAGAACCTCGTGTCGGCGAAGTTGCTGTGTACCCAATTGTCAAAACATCTGAAGGCATGATCGAAAAGCGTTGGCATCGAGGACATGAGCGCGTCACTGATGAGCCAGACGAGTTCAGAGTCCGTCGTGACGAGGCGGGCACCCCATCAGTTGACTTCAAGACACGTATTGATGAAGATTCAACACCCGTAACATGGTGGGACAAAAACGAATACGCGTCGTCGAACTATGGCGCGGCGGAGCTAAAGGCGCTGTTCGGAACAAAACAGTTCGATTTTCCCAAGGCATTGGGCCTTGTCGTCGATTGCATCCGCGCCTCGAACCCGAAAAACACTTCGACAATTCTTGACTATTTTGGTGGCTCAGGAACCAGCGCACATGCGGTCATCAATCTGAACCGGGAAGACGCAGGGCGCAGGCAGTTCATTCTCGTGGAGATGGGGATACACCTCGATACAGTGCTTCTGCCCCGTCTTAAGAAGGTAACGTTCACGCCTAATTGGGCAGACGGAAGGCCGACGGCATTTGCCTCTCCCGAGGAAGCGAAAGCTGGTCCGGGTATAATCAAGATAATCCGTCTCGAATCCTACGAAGACGCCCTCAACAATCTTGTTCCGCGCCGCTCGGCGCGGCAGGACGATCTCTTGGCATCCGCTGAAGCCAAGGGCGCCGATCGCCTCAAGGAGCAGTACATGCTCCGCTACATGCTCGACGTGGAGACGCGCGGCAGCCAGTCGCTGCTGAACGTCAAGGCGTTTGCCGATCCGACCGCCTACAAGCTCAAGGTCAAGCGTCCGGGATCGGATGAAAGCCGGGAGGTGAATGTCGATCTGATTGAGACCTTTAACTGGTTGATCGGCCTCACCGTGCAGGGCATCGCCGCGCCGCAGACCATCACGGCTGAATTCGAGCGCGATACCGAGGGACGGCTCGGCCTCAAAGGGCGTCTGCGCCAGGATGCGGCCGGTCCGTGGTGGTTCCGCACCGTGAACGGCACTACGCCGGATGGGCGCCGGGCGCTTGTCATCTGGCGCAAGCTTACCGGCAGTCAGGAGCAGGACAATCTCGTGCTCGATACGTGGTTCACGCGCGCCGGCTATTCCGCCAAGGACAGCGAATTCGGTCTGATCTACGTCATTGGCGACAACAATCTGGAGAATTTGAAAGCGGCCGACGACACATGGAAGGTCCGCCTCATCGAAGAGGACTTCCACCGGCTGATGTTCGATACGGAGGGGCTGTGATGCCGCGCGGCCGCCCTCGCAATTCCGCCGCTGCTGCAGCCGCACCTTCCGCACCGCGCCGCCGTGCCAATGGTCGGCCGCAGGTTCCCTTCGTTCACAAGTTGGTCCTGAACCAGTGGCTGCTCTCGCTTTTCGACGTGAAGCGGTTCGAGCAGCTGGCCGAGCATCTGCGCAACGAGAAGCTGGAAAACATGGACGAAAACAACGTCCATCACTTCCATCACGCGCTGACGGCGCAGCTCTTCAACCTGACCAAGCTACCGACCGAGCTGCTGCTGGAATACGACCAGAACATCGTCAAGCACACCCAGCGCTTGAATGAGCGGCGCATCACCCGCGGCGAAGCGCCGATCGTCTGGAAATATTTCCAGTACCTCACGCTGCTCTTCACCGAAATCTATCTGGATCGCTATTTTAATGATCCCGCGTCGTTGCTGAAAGCGATCAACGAGCAGGTCGCCGCGTGCAATGCCGATAAGCCGGAAGCGGACCACATTGCGCCGTTCAAGGAAGACGGCGAGGCGTGGTCACAGATCAACAAGATCGCCTATTGGAGTGCGACCGGCAGCGGCAAGACGCTGTTGATGCATGCCAACATCCTGCAGTACCAATTCTATCTCGACAAGCATGGCCGGCGCCGCGAACTAAATCGGATCATTCTGCTCACGCCGAACGAAGGCCTGAGCCAACAGCACCTGCGCGAGTTCGAGGCGGCGGGACTTGCAGCTGAATTGTTCCAGAAGGATGGCACTGGGCTTTTTGCCGGGCAGCGGATCGAGATCCTCGACATCCATAAGCTCAAGGACGAGATGGGCGACAAGACCATCGCCATCGATGCCTTCGAAGGAAACAACCTCGTTCTGGTTGACGAAGGCCATCGCGGCGCGTCGGGGGGCGAGGAAGGCGCCTGGATGCGCTTCCGCAATGCGCTCTGCGAGAAGGGATTCTCGTTCGAATACTCCGCGACCTTCGGGCAGGCGGTGAAGGGTAATCGGGCGCTCACCGACACCTACGCCAAGAGCATCCTGTTCGACTACTCTTACCGCTATTTCTATGGTGACGGGTTCGGGAAGGACTACCAGATCCTCAACCTCGACGAGGGCACGCAGGCCAACCATCTCGACGCCTATCTGGTCGCCTGCCTTCTGGCGTTCTTTCAACAGCAGCGGCTTTTCAAGGAGCAGGGCTTCGCGTTCCGCCCGTTCAACATCGATAAGCCGCTCTGGATTTTTGTCGGTGGCAGCGTGACGAAGACGCTTGCCTCGCGCGATGCATCCGACATCATCGAGATTCTGAAGTTTCTCTCGCGCTATGTGTCCGATCGCCCAGGGAGCATTGAACGCATCGAGCGCGTCCTTAATCAGGGTCTGATCACAGCCGGCGGGAAGAACCTGTTCGCAGGCCGCTTTACCTATCTCAACACGCTTGGACTTTCGGCGGCGCAGGTCTTCGACGAAACGCTCGCGATCCTGTTCAACGCCGCTGGCGGAGGCGCGCTCCATGTCGGGAATCTGAAGGGCGCAACCGGCGAGATCGCGCTCCGCGTCGGCGACAACGACCCCTTCGGCGTGATCAACGTCGGCGACGACGCCAAGTTGGTCAAGCTGTGTGGAGACAACGGGATCGCGACCCAGGACAGCGAGTTCGCGGGCTCCCTCTTCCATGGGATCAACACGCCGCAATCGACCGTCAACCTACTAATCGGCTCTAAGAAATTCACCGAAGGCTGGAACAGCTGGCGGGTGAGCACTATGGGCCTGATGAATGTCGGCCAGACCGAAGGCTCGCAGATCATCCAGCTCTTCGGCCGCGGTGTGCGGCTCAAGGGCTATGGTTCGAGCCTGAAGCGCAGTGGCAAGGCACAGTTGCCCGATGAGGTGGAGCGTCCGAAGCACATCGGCGTGCTGGAAACCCTTTCGATCTTCGGGATTCGAGCGGACTACATGGCGCAGTTCCGCGACTTCCTTGAAGAGGAAGGGCTGCCGGTCAACGACGACCGCATCGAGTTCATGTTGCCGATTATTAAGAATTTGGGAACCCAGAAGCTCAAGATGATCCGCCTCAAGAACACGATCAACGGTGTCAGCACCGAGTTCGGCGATGCGTTCCGGCGCTTAGGCCCGATCCCCAATCTGTCAAAGCCCGATCCGGCCAAGGAGGAGGCGACCGCATACCTTCAGAAGAACCAGGTTGTTCTAAACTGGTATCCAAAAATCCAGGCCATGAAATCTGGCGGTGTCGCTGGTGGCGATGTCGAGGCCGCACCGAACCAAGCCCACCTGAACGCGAGGCATATCGCGTTCCTTGACCTCGACCGGCTCTACTTCGAGCTTGAGCGCTTCAAGGCTGAGCGCGGCTGGTACAATCTCAACCTTTCCGCAGATGGGATTGCCAGCCTGCTTGCCGACCAGAGCTGGTATCAGCTTCTCATTCCGGCCGAAGAACTCGCTTGCGACTCGTTCGAGAAGGTCCGCCTCTGGGAGGAGATCGCACTATCGTTGCTCAAGAAGTTCACCGAACGCTACTACACATTCCGCAAGCGGGAATGGGAGCTACCACATCTCGAATATCAGGAACTGACGGAAAACGATCCGAATTTTCCCAAAGGCCGTGACGAAGACGGTGAAGGGTACTACCGCATCCTCCTTGATCGGTCGCAGGAAGAGATCGTTACAAAGCTCACCGAACTGAAGGGCCTGATTGAGAAAGGTGACCTGAAGCCGTGGGAATTCAGCGGCATGAAGGCGATTTGGTTTGGGCGACACCTCTATGAGCCGCTTCTGTATCTCGATCAGAACATTGTCGAGGTCAGTCCGGTGCCGCTCAACAAGGGCGAGCGAAATCTGGTCGAGGACGTGAAGTCATTTCATGACGGCACGCCAGCGTTTTTCGCTGACAAGGAGCTCTATCTTCTGCGCAACCTGAGCAAGGGGCGCGGTGTCGGTTTCTTCGAGGCAGGAAATTTTCACCCCGACTTTATCCTGTGGCTGATTGTTGGCGGGAAGCAGTTCATCGCCTTTATCGATCCTAAGGGCATCCGCAACTTGGGATACAACGATCCGAAAATCCAGTTCTTCCAGACCATCAAGGATATCGAACGCCGCCTTGCCGAGCCTTCGGTGACGCTCAGCAGCTTCATCATTTCCAACACACCGTCGCATGTGATGCGGCTCCTCTGGGCTGTTGAGAAGACAGCCATGGATGCACGAAACATCCTTTTTCAGGAGGAGGACAAGGCGACGTATGTTCGTGACATGATGCACCGGATAGCAGCCTCTGCGCGCGCGAACTGAGCTGTTCGGTTTGGCGAGTCTCAAGCGACGGCGACAATGAGGCGGCAAAAATCGCCTGTGGCGAAGCGCATTTCAAGGCTCTGGTGACCGGTCCGAACCCCGCCCGTTATATGCGGGCGACGAAGATCGACGATCTGATGGATCATTGTTGAACTATGCAGTTACCATGTGACGACCGTCATTGGATTGATCGATATTGAAGATAATTTGATGTTAACTAAAACTGATCTGCTTCATTGGGCGTAGAATAAGACAACATCGCCGTATTTTTCACCAACTGATCTGTTCAAATCTCTTCTGTGCTTGCAAACACGGGCAGATTTGGAGGCTGGTGCATGGTCAAACTTCTCTGGATCTCCCAGGCGCTTCTGGTCGCCGAGAATCTCAGTTTCAGCCGAGCGGCACAGGTGCTCGGCGTCAGGCAATCTGCCGTCAGCCGGCGGGTACGGGCGCTTGAAGACAGGCTCGGTGTGTCGTTGTTCGAACGCGATACCAACGGCGTCAGGCTGACGGAAGCCGGTCGCCGGTTTTTGGACAAGGCGCGATCAGGCATCGCTGAGATCGATCACGCCGTCAAGGTGGCCGCCAGCGCAGGTCGTGGTTCTGAAGGCGTGATCCGCATGGGCATATTGTCGTCGGTATCCGGTGGCTTTCTACGTGAACTGCTTCGTGCATACCGCGAGGCTCATCCGGCCATCGCCATCGACATTATCGAAGGCTCCGGACGCGAACACATCGCATTGATCGGCGAACGTCAGCTTGACGTCGCTTTCTTGGGTGGAGTGCCGCCGTCCTCGCATTACGACACGACCATCCTGTGGGAGGCGCGTTTTCACGCCGTCCTCCCCGAACATCACCGCCTCGCTGCCGAGGACAGTGTTGATTGGGAGGCTCTTCAGGATGAGCATTTCATTGTCAGCCGTGACGCGCCCGGTCCAGAAATTCACGACTATATAGTCCGCCGGCTCGCCGACTTTGGTCGGAGCCCATCGGTCGAGCGCTATGGTGTATGCCGAGAGACGCTGATGAACCTGGTGGCGCTTGGCTTCGGGATCAGCCTGGTGAGCGAGAGCGCGACCGCCACCTGTTACCCCAATGCCGTCTTTCGCCCTCTCGCGACATCGGCGGACGTGCTGTCGTACAGCGCGGTTTGGTTACCGGGCAACGACAATCCGGCGTTGCGACGCTTTCTTAGCCTCGCCCGGTCCCTGTCGCATGTTCGGCCGGCGCCGGGGTCGCCGACTGGCGCCGCTTGATGCTCCGCGCTTTTGCAAAGGCGCGGTCGCTGGAAATGAACCGGGCTAGCATTGGTGCGACGAGCTTTGCCGGATCACTCACGGGCTGGCCCGTTTCATGCCCGAGCGCCTCGGCATAGGCGACAAGATCGCCATGCACGGCGGCGGGCAGTTCGATTGTGATCTTCACAGGCTTGTCATCGGCGAGTGCGCCGAGTTTCAACTTGGCCATCTTTGGTTCCTCAGCCTTGATAGAGTTCAAGCACCAGATCGCGGGTGACGATCACGCGAACAGGAAAGCCTGGCCGAATGGTGAGCGTCGGCTGGATCGAGAGCTGGCGGCGGACAATTTGCTGACCGGCATCGTTGATCGTGTCCTGCGCGCCATTGCGGATAGCGCTGACCAGGCGGTCGCTGTCGTCGGTGGCCAGCTCCGCGCCGACGCCGAGCAGCGTCGAAAGTGCGGCCGCCTTGGCAAGGTCCCACCAATGGTAGTCGACACCATCTTCGAGCCCGGCGTAGCCTTCCGAATCCGCGCCCGGCTGGCGTTCCAGAACGATTGATTTGCCGTTTGGCAGGATGAGGCGGTTCCAGACCAGCAATACCCGGCGCTGGCCGAAGCCAACGCCGTTGTCGTACTGGCCGACCAGTCGCGTTCCCTGTGGGATCAGGAGCAACCTGCCTGTTGGGCTATCATAGACGTTTTCCGTCACCTGCGCGGTGATCTGACCCGGCAGGTCGGAGCGGATGCCGGTGATGAGCGCCGCCGGTATGATGGCGCCGGCTTGCACGACATAGGGCGACGGCAGCGCGGCGATCCGATCAGAAGCGATGGTGCGACGATCGACCGGAGCGTTGATGAAGGCGAGCTGACGATCCTGCGCGGTTGGCGTCGCCGGTTGTGGCGCAAGCCCGAGAGTGCCCAGGTTTGGAATGGCGTCAGGTGTGGCAACGGGAAGCGCAGCTCCAGCTGTTGAACTCGTCCGCGTCTCGGAACTGGCGAACAATCGGCTGACCCGGGCAGCCTCGATCTCCTGAAGCCGCCGTTGTTCTTCGGCGCTGACGCCAGGGACGGGTTGTGTTCTGGCCAGCGGGACTGGTTGGCCACGCTCCTGTGCACTGATGATCGGACGTCCGAGATCGCCGGGCAGGGGTGGACCAAGTTGCGGTACACCGGAATAGTCCCGTGGAAGTCCCTGCAGCCCGTCCGCTGTGGTTCGGTTCTCCGTGCTAAATAGCTCGGTTGGCGCGCCACCATTGTGACGTCCCTGCAGGGCGAAGATCAGTGCGCCGCCGACGCCGACACCGGCGACGATGCCGAGACCGGCCAGCACCTTGCGTGACAAGCGCGTGACGCGCGGCACCTCAGCGCGGAGCCGCATCGGGGCGTCATTGGCGCCAACAGATCCACTCCCGGTCAACGGTCTTTCGTCGGCATTAGGATCGTCGCTCACGACGCCGACCTCCCATCGGTGCGCACGATGCGGACCCGTTGCTGGCGGCGATCGGTCCCGAAGCGAAGTTCGGCGGCGGCAAAGAGCCGGTCGACGACGATGTAATTGCCGCGCACCCGGTAGTTCACAAGTTCGGACGTGCTGCCTTCCGGTCCGATCACGAAGAGCGGCGGCATTTCACCTTGGCCGATCCCGCGCGGAAACTCGATGAAGACCTGGCGTCCGTCGTCGAAGGCGCGCAGCGGTCGCCACGGCGGATTGTCGCCCTCGATCCCATAGCGGAAGTTGAGAGCGGAGAGATCGACGCCGCTCGCGATCGGCGACGCCGCGGCGGCGGCGGCGTTCTGGCGACGCAGCGCAATGAGCTGGTCCTGAGGATATTGCCAGGAGACGGACGCCATGTAGGTGGAAGCCGTCGAGCGCAGCTCCATGTGATAGGTACGGCGGTCGGTGTTGATGACGAGATTGGTGGTGAGGTCCGCCCGCGTCGGCTTCACCAGGATGTGGATCTGCCGTGTGGCGCCGGTCCCGCTCTCGGTATCGCCAATGATCCACCTCACGGTGTCGCCTG
>ERZ1292633.6218-Hain-H41-02um-R1-6218-length-10505-cov-6_pt1 | contig 10505 bp, 3 predicted proteins | sample MGYA00564406_ERZ1292633 | MGnify/ENA primary metagenome ERZ1292633 (study PRJEB36523, sample SAMEA6512639) | groundwater metagenome | collected 2019-01-08 | study: AquaDiva: Metagenomics assemblies of 32 groundwater samples
CGAAGAGCTGGGAGATCCGAACTGCCAGTGGACGCCAAGCAGCGGCGGCGCTGGCGTGGTGGGTTGGCGCACCTCGCTGATTACCCATCCCGCGTTTGCAGACTCCTTCCCTCCATCGTCGGTCAAAGTCACTTCGGTGACCACGCCATCGCCAACGCCGTCGCCCAGTGCGACGATCGATTGGCCCGCCAGCGCCATGACGTCGTCCTGCAACCATTCGTCCAGGTCGGCGCTTTGCAACCCAGGGGTGCAACGATGCTGCTCGCTCTACGACGCCTGGAGGGTGAAACAGGACCCGACGAGTCGTAGGCCAAACTCAGACCTCCCGCTTCCCCCGAACAACGTCGCATATGCGAGTCCATGGTGTTGTCCGGTGACGCAGGCCTGCGGGGAAACCGTTGCCAATACGTGCTCGTCCTTGACAGGCGCCCCCTCTGGTGGGCCGGCGCCCCCACCTGCCGAGGATCCGAACAACGACATGGTCATCCTCATCATCGTCTCGATCGTCGTCATCGTGCTCGTCATCGTGGTCATCGGAGTGTGCCTCTGCCGCTTTAAGGTGCAGCAACGCGCCCAGGAGCAGGAGGAGGCGGAGCGCGAGGGCCAGCGCACCGAAACAGGTGCCCGCCATAACCGGAAGATTCGGTACGAAGTCGACGAAATGGGACAAATTCGCATGCAAATCGTCGACGCGCAGCCGCCACCCGTCGGGCGAGACCTTAGCACGACCACCGCGGCGTCCGCCCATCCCGCAGTGGCCCCCAGTGGCGCTAGCACGACGACGGTGCCGACGAAAGCGCCCAACCATCTGCCCACGGCCAGGGCACACTCACCGAGGCGGCCTCCCCCGATTGACATTCCTGCGTCGCAATCTCCAGGGGCGATCACCGGCACCGTTCTCCAGCCTACTGAGTCGCCACCAGACGCCTCGCCAAACGTCGACGGTCTTGTGTGCGCCACGGTGTACGCCAGCAGCCATCACTCGGTCGGCCAAAGTTCCGTCGGGCCGACGTCTGTCGGGGCGAGTGCTCATTTTGACACGCTGCCCAAATCGGTCACCGGCGTCACCGTGTCGGCTTCGTCAATGTCCATGGCGAATCCTTCCTCCTCGACCAACGCCCCTCCAACGCATAACAGCGCCGCCTCGCCACCCCTGTCCTCTTCGACAAAGGCCGTCGCGCCGCACGCCAGAGATGTCGACGACGGTGAGTGGACCCTAGACGATGACAACGGGGGGGTGCCGGCACCGAATCGCGACGCCCTCCCGCCAGGGAGCGCCGCCCCGACGCGCGCCTCGCCCCGCGACCGGCCGCTTCCTGTGCTCCGGGACACCATTCCGTCAAACGCCAACGAGCCCGATGACGAGATGTGGACGTTGAATTCCGAGGAGGCTGAATGACCGGCCTTTCTACTAGTCGCTAATCTCTACTCTGTTTCCCAACACCAACCTCCCCGGCCGAGCACTGACTAGAGAGACCTACGTAGCTCCACGCGTGATTCCGGTAAAATCCGAATTCGTCACCACACCGCCCGCCCGCTGTTGCTGGCTCTCTCTCTCTCTCTCTTTCCCCTTTCTTCAGCGCGACCGCAACCCCACCATGGACCAATCAACCAACGCCCAGCCAGCGAGCGGCCCGGCGCAATTCTTCGCGAGCGGAACGGCCCAACCCAACGTCCTCTTCACAGCGTACAAGAAGGAGGCGCTGTCGCTCACTCGAGGCTACAAACTGCTCAGCCGCAAACTGAAGCAATTTGCAAATGTGGACATTCTAAAGGAAGAAATATCCGCGGACAAACTTTCGCATTGCGACGTGTTGGTGATCGCGAACCCGCAGGAGGAAGTTTCGGCGCTCGAGTTTGCGGAATTAAAGTCCTTCGTGGACAAGGGAGGCAGCGTCCTGTTGTTACTAGGGGACGGCCACGCCGGCAAGTACTCCTACATGAACCCCATGCTCGCCCCCTTCGGTGTCCAACTCAACGAAGACTGCGTCGTGCGGACGGTGCTGCACAAGTACCTCCATCCCAAGGAGGTCTGTGTCACCAATGGAATCACCAATCGAGAGATCAATCGCGCGGCTGGTAAGTCCGTCATCGGCAGTCTGCCTCCGATTTCGACCGGTAGTGCGTCGTCAGGCGGCTTCAACGCATCCTTTGGATCGTCCTCGGCCAACGGCGGTACAGCACTGTTCGGTCGCAAAGCCGCTGCGGCCGCCGCAAGCCCCCCCGCGGCGTCAGACCCCACGGCAATCAGCGCCGCCACGGCAGCGTCCTCGTCTCTCTGCTTCGTTTATCCACATGGCCTCACCATGAATGTCCAGCGACCCGGTGTCCCGATCCTGTCGTCCGGCTTCATGGCCTATCCGCTCAATCGGCCCATTTGCTCCTACTACGAATCTCCGACCATTGTGCACCCCGCCCAACTGATCGCGGCGATGGCGCAGCAAAGTGGCGCCGCCTCGCAACTCACGCAACATCAAATAGCCGGCCTCCCACCGCGGCGGGGGAAAATGGTCATCTTCGGGTCGGCTCTCCCATTTGAAGACACGTGGTTCGGCAAAGAGGAAAACGAAAAGCTCTGCACCGTGCTGTTTGACCTGCTCCTGCACCGCGTCAAACTGAACGCCATCGACGCGGACAACCCGGACATCACCGACTATCATTATCTACCGGACACGGCATCGCTCGCAGACCGGCTTCGAGTCGCGGTCGAGGAGCCCGAGGACCTCCCGCGAGACTTTACATCCTTGTTCGAGACCACATCATTCAAGTTCGACACCGATATGATCCCCGAGGTCGTCGCTATGTACGAACACCTGCACCTTAAGCACGAGCCACTGTCGCTTATCCACCCCGAGTTCCAAGCGCCTTTGCCACCGTGTTTGCCGGCGACGTTTGACCCCATCCACAGGGAACTTCCGCCTCCAGCGTTGGACCTGTTCGACTTGGACGCCGAATTTTCGAGCGAGAGGCTGCGCCTGTCTCAACTAACCAACAAATGCTCCGCCGATGAAGACATCGAGTTTTTCATCACGGAGGCCTCGGACATCATGGGCGTGACCAAGAAACTGCGGAGCCCAAGAAACAAGGACCCGCGCGCCCTGCTCGATTTCGTGTTCCGTCAGCTGCTGCAATACAAGAAGGATAACCCGCAGGGCCTGGAAGGCGGTGGGGGCCAAGGGAGCGCCAACCGTGCCCCACGGCCTCTCGTGAGTCCAGCCAATGCCGGCAACCCGACGGTCCCTGGGATGGTGGACGGCTCAGCGAACAACGTCACCCGTGTGCTTCGCATTAGCGGCCGCACCGACGGCTCCAGTGACCTGACGCCGTTCGAGCGGAACGCACCGTGGCTACTCACCCTCCACGTCGACTTCGCGCGTGGGTCGGTGATGGGCCAACTGAACTTGCAGCAAGGTGGACCAACGTTCGCGGCGCAACAAAGCGTCGTGCAAGGTGCGTGCCCGCCGTCAGCGGATGGGTCCGGCCGCAACCTCGAGTGGGTTGTGACATTGCAGAATTTGGTAGGTGAGCACGTCCGTTTCCTCTTCCGCGGCACCGTCGCGCCGATGCGGACGGACGGCTCGACGACGCAGCAACAGCTCACAGGCACCGTGGAGTGGAGCGGTCAGAGCGCAAGGTTTTTCTACGTCACCGACGAACTTTCTTAGGTGAGGGGCTTTAGACGGCCAGGCTTCATAGATCCGACTGGAGGAAACGCCGATTCCCTTTCTTCGACCCACCCTCTCCCATTTCGCCCGACGGATTGCCCTCCGCCATATCTTGTTCCCCCTTTCTACGACCGCGAAGTGCGTCGTTTTGGTGACCGTTTGAAAGAAAACGGACAAATGGTAGAAGGACCTCAATGTGTTTCAATACCGCGAGGGGACGAGCGCTCCTGGTTCAAAATGATGAAGGTTGCGAACACGACGATGTGTTGATATCACCTCCGTCTTTAGGTGCCCAGTCATCCTCAACATTAACGATCGATGCTCAACCGGTACGCTATCGACGGCAAACCAGTCGGCATCGGGACGTTCGGCGAGGTGAGCAAAGCGGTCCAGGTGAGCACCGGCGAGGTCGTCGCTGTCAAGCGCATGCGCCAACGGTTCGCCAGCTGGGAGGAGTGCTTGCAATTGCGAGAAATTATCAGTCTGCGAAGACTGCAGCATCCGTGCATTATCAAGCTGAAGGAGGTGGTGCGCGAGAACACCGAACTGTTTTTGATCTTCGAGTACATGGACCAGAACGTCTATCAAATCATGAGGTCGCGTAGTGAGGCACTCGGTGTCCTGCCATCAGGACAGCACAATGGGCCGACAAACATTTTTACAGAAAAGGAAATTCGAAGCGTCATGGCGCAGACGCTTTTGGGTTTGCAGGCGATCCACCGGGGAGGGTTCATGCATCGCGATCTGAAACCCGAAAACTTGTTGACCAAAGGAGACACGGTCAAGATAGCCGACTTCGGACTCGCGAAGGAAATTCGATCCCGGCCCCCGTTCACCGATTATGTGTCGACGCGGTGGTACCGGGCTCCGGAAATATGTTTGCGGTCAACTAATTACAATTCACCGATCGACGTATGGGCATGCGGGGTCATTTTTGCCGAACTCTATCTGAACCGGGCGCTGTTTCCTGGTTCGAGCGATAGCGACCAGCTGTTCAAAATGTGCAGCGTTCTGGGTCCCCCTACGGTGCAAGAGTGGGACGAAGGCCACCAGCTGGCACGGAGGCTAAACATCCGGTTTCCATCGATCAGCCCTACGCCGTTGAAAACACTGCTTTCCAACGCGGGGCCCCAGGCGCTCGACTTGATCGAGTCCATGCTGCGGTACAATCCCGCGGACCGTCCGACGAGCCCACAATGCCTTCAACATCCGTTCTTCACGGGCGCGGCGACGGCGTCCGACGGTCTGCTCGGCGGCGGTCTCTCCGTAGTCGGCCACACAAGCGCGACGCTTTTTCAAGGCATTGCATCTGGCATGCCCCACAACCCCTTCCACATGGCAGCTGGTATGCCACCAAGCGCGGCCTCGGGTAGCGGAATGGGCATTCCACCAACAAGTGGTGTCTCGAGCGCCGGGACGTCATCCGCGGGATCGCTGCCGAATACGGCACTTTACAGCGGCCAGCCACAGTCGCCGTGGATACCTCAAGGTTCATCCGGCTTGCAAAGCGCATCAGTGCCTGGCCCCGCGCTCGGTGGGTATCCACGACCGGGCCAAGCAGCCTATCCAAGTCAGGCGTCATTGCCGTCAGCGTCGGGACAAGGTTCGTATGGGGCGCCGTCGCAGCCTCAAAGCAGCGCCGCTTTTCAGCCACAAGACTCCTACGGTCGATACTCGCCAAACGTCGGGAGTGGCGCACCCCTGCCGCCTCCGGGACATGCGCACGCCTACGGACATGGAATGGCACCGCATCAAGCATCATCCGCAACAGGGGTGCCGTCCGCGACAGGGGGTCCGTACAACCCTGGCTATCCGCCGAGGACCAACGCTCCTGCGCCTGGAGGTTGGCCGCATGCCACCGATCCGTCTTACGCGCCCCTTCAACCATCAGGCGTGGGAGTTAGCAGCGGACCGTATCACTCGGGCCAATCCAGCGGTCTGATATCCGCGACGCCGACGCATCTCCCTCCTGCCGCCATGCACGGGACTGGCGGGGCTTACCACAGTACCGCGGGACCGCCTTCGCAGTCTTTCAATCCACCGTCGAACCAAAACCGCCATGCCGGGGGCCGAGCGCCTGCCGGGCTGTGGACAACGGAGGAGGATCTGCTTCAGTATTGATGGCCGCGCCAGCCCTGGTCGCGACCGGCCCTCCCGGCCTCCCTTGTCCGACAAAGTGTACCCGCAGAATGTAGCGATGTTTGATGGATCCGCCGAGTTCCTTGACGGCTCACCCTGTCATGCGCATGGGTCATCACTGTTGTTTGATGATAATAATGCCCAAGCTATAGATTTGGGGATGACAACACCCATGTCATCAGACACACCGGTGCAGCAAGCACGCCAGCAGCAGGACACGTCGACCGTGCCAGCTCCGACGCTAGGCTCGTCCGTACCGTCGGAGCACATCGCGGCAGGCCCACCGCAGCAACGACGACTGCCCGCGGCCCCAGTGGTTGGTCACGATGATGCCGCACGCGCACCTACGAGCAGCATGAACACGATCTACCGCGATGCGACGACGAGCCTGCATCGCCAGGACTTCAGCGAGGCCGTTCGCTTGCTATCAAGTTTGCTGGACAGCCGCGACATGCGCCCGGCCCCACGAGCCGCACAGTCCGCGCCCCGCGCGATGCTCGATTTCTACAACAACTGTGTCACGCAGCTGGTCGCATGCCTGAGCTACCTGGGACGGCATCCGTCCGCCATCGACAAGGCCATGGAGCTCTTGCAGCACAATGAAAGCGATCTCGGCAGCCTTCACATTTTGACGATCCGCGCCCGCGGGTGCCTGGCGACCGCTTGCGGAGAGGCCAAAGATCTTCAGAAAAAAATTCAACTGCTGGATATCACCGTCGAAGACATGCAGACTGTTTTGGGGACGGACGATCGTGAAACACTGTTGACTCGGGCAGCACTGGGGAATGCGTATGGTTCTGCTCGAAACCCAACGAAGCAGCGCGACATTCTCGTTGAAGTGCTGGCGAAACTGAAAGCGACATCGCCCGCGGCGGAGTCCGACCTGGAGGTGCTGCGCGTCGAAGGGAACCTGGCGAACGCCTACGGGCAGCTGAAAGACTTTGTCAGGCAGCGCGACATGCTCCTTTCCGTGATTGACCGCAAGACGAAGCTGAACAAGGATCCCAATCACGCCGAGTTGGCACGCACTGTGCACAACCTCGGCCTCGCCTATGGAGGAACAGGCCAAATTCCCGAAAAGTTGCAGGCCCTCGAACGTTCGCTAAAAATCAAGCGCCTCAATTGGGCACCCCTCAGTCCCGAATTGACGGTGACACTGAAGGCGCTTGCGGTCACCCACCGGGATCTTGCGAGGGGCATCGAGGGGGGGCCAGCACCCGCTCCGGATGCGCTGGCGCAGCAACGCACAAAGCAGCTGGAGTATCTGAGGGAAGCTGCCGAAATTCTAAGGATGCAGTCGGCACCCCCAGAAGAAATCAGGAAGATGGAAGAGGAAATCGCCAGCGTGACATCGATGCAGCGCCCGACGGGAGGCTCGATGGCTAACTTGGGAATGGCCGCGATGCCAGGCACCACCACTCCCCATCGAGCATTGGGAACGCCAGTCGCCCCTCTCACTGTCGTGGCCGTCGTCGACACGTGGAAGCTGGCGGACAAGGCTGACCGAGCTGTGGAGCACCTGCTTACCGCCTGGACCATCGACAGCGGCTACGTCACGGGTGACGACGACATGGACCACTACCTCCAGGCTGAGATTCACCAGGCCCGGTTCGACGTGGGATGGAGTCCGCCGCCGGCCTCAAGCGTCGAATTTCCTCTCCCAGTGACGGAGCTGTCGGAACTGCCCGGACTTCAGCCAAATTGCACCGCGCGGTGGCTGTCCAATCACATCAAGGACTACCGGCTCGGGGCGAGCGATGCGCGCTCGAGACCGATGCAAACGCCAGAGTGGAAGTTCGCGGAGGCCGCAATTCGGTATGCCAAACAGCTGCGCCGTGCCGGCTTTCCTTTCGCAGGTCACTTGGTCACGGACGGCATTCTTCAGCGCTGGAACACCCTGTCGCAGCAGTGGAACGGTTCCAATTCGGTCGGCGACCACGGCACGTTCCGCCTGAAATACGGCGTCGCAGTGCACCACATTACGATGCGCATAGTCTCCGAAATGGTGATGAACCTGATTGACATGAAGCGAATAGCTCCCCCGCCGACAGAGGTATCCGTAGCATTGGAGCCGGGAACGACCTCGTTACTGAAAGAAAAGGTGTTCGCGCTCAAACGAATTCTCTCGGATGCCGCCGACGAAGATAGCCAGGCGCCCTGCTTTGAAATGGCGTACACGACGTTGTCTGCCGCCGCGCGTGCCCTCCGCGACCGGCAAGGGTACCTAGAAAGTCGCCGCGGGCTGCTTCAACTGTGCACTCGGCGCGAGGATCTGACGGAGGGGATCATCCTGAAGGGAAAGACCGCCCCTCGACGACGCGGTCCGTACTACTAGGCCGGCCTAGAACGAGCGGTGCGGGTGTCGTTGTGAGTGGTGTGTGTGTGTGTGCGTATTGATGAGGTCGGGGGTGCTACAAATCTGTAGCCGTAAAGGCAGTGTATTGCGTTACCTCCCCAGCAGTTTTACAGCGAGTGATCGCGTTTCGCAGATCTTCTCCAGAATTTCATAACGAAACAAGTTACCGAGATCCAACCTTGCATCTAGACTTGCTTTCGCCGTCAATTGACGTACGCACCGTCGGACACACGTTATTAGCATTTGTTTGCGCAAGAAACACCCATCATGTACCGCCACGGTTCCAAGACCTTCGTCGCACTGTTAACGACGTTGATTATCGGTGCCCTCGGTGCCGCAGACACCACTCCTTCCGCGACACCGTGCTCGAAACTAACGTTCACTGGTCGTTTGGCAGGACTCCTGACCGACGTACTGGTGCAAGGCGCCGTCCCCGGCCAAGGCGCCCGTTGCTTTGTTGCGGTGCCCGCTAGCACAGTGGCGGCGGCAAGCATCCTAGATGACCGCATTGACGTCTGTCGATCGCTTTCCTTCCCTGGGACGTCAGGGTCCGCCGTTGTGGTTGGAGCATCTGTCCACAGTGCCGCAGAAAACGCCGCCGCCATGGCGTTGCTTTCGCCAGGCGCAGCGGTCGCCCTCGGCGGCTTCGTCAGTAGCACCGCTGCCGACTCGAACTCTGGTTCGGCGGCTAGCAACAACGTAGCCTGGTCGGACGGCACCGCTGTGGATTTTACCAATTTTAAAACTCCGCCCGCCGACGGTGGCTTCATCGTATTAAAGGCCGCGGACGGTGGCTTCTGGTCTGTGAGCGGCGACTTGTCGGCTCAAGGCGCACTTTGCAGCTACCTGCTGCCTTCGTCGCCTACCAGTGCCACCACAACCGCAACAACGACGACGGCGACCCCACCCCCGTCCACGAATCGAAGGGCGACGAAAACTCCGACCCTGCTCGTCTCCGTGCCGAAGCCAACCGCTGTGCGACGAACCCGCAGTCGCTCATCGACGATTCAAGTCGCGCCAGTTATTCCACGGAACAAAACCAGCACCCGACGTCCGACTCGAACGACCCTGCGGACGCGGGCGCCCCGCCCCAGCAACTCATCGACGTGGTTTGCGTCTCGATCCGTATCGTCGACGGTATCGCAGTTGGTGCCGTCGATACCCGCGGGGCGTTCTCCGGACTGTGACCGCCTCGCCACTATGCTGTCGCCATTCGCACTACCGCTAGTGACGGCTGCTGGGTCTGGCGTCTCCCTTCTCCCAGACGCTGCGCTCGGCCAAAGCGCGTTAGTCCCCGTCGGCTTCGCGGGCGGCTACGTCCCTGTGTCCGTTTCCCTGCCGCCGGGATGGCCCGATCCCGTGACGCGAACGGTTTATTCAACAGCCAGGAGCTCCAATCTCGGCACCGATGTGATCAACGCTCTGCGTTTCGTGTTCGTGTCCTCTGACGTGGATTGTCGTCTGGTCGCAGGGCAAAGCGGCATGCTGCAATCATCGTTGACAATGCCCACGCCAGTCAATTCGTCCGCTCCCGCGGCGACCGTCACCGCGTGGATATTTGTGCCGCCAGGCGTGTTTCGCAATGCAAGTTCGAGGCTCAAACCCGGCGTCGCGACTGTCCAGATATGTTACTTTCTGACGGGACGCCGCTTACGACGCGCCCTGGAAATCTTTTTAGACCCCTGTTTGCTGTGTGTCAACCAAACGGCGTCGCCGACGTCGGGGGCTAGTGTCCGGAGCGCCATGTTTGCGACCGCATCGAGTGTGAACATCGGACCAACGCCCATGCTGCTTACCCTGTCAGGCTGGACAGCGTCGGTGCAGCTCACGGCTGTGGGCACTCCTCTGCCTCTGTACGCAGGCCAGCGACAGGCGCGTTGGCAGCTGTCGTCTAACGCCACGGCAGGAGGGCTGCCCTCCGTGCTGGAAATTCCCGCTCAGTTGTTCGCCACCACGACCACGAGCGGCGTCACCCCAATGGCTGTTCTTCAGATGAACCTTCGGAACGCGGCGTCGTCAAAAGCCAGCCTGCTCACCCTCGTGTCTCAGCAGGACTTTTTCATGTTTTTGTCGCCTTTCGCTGCGCCACCGGCCGGGAGCGTCACGTCGGCCTCATTACGCACACTGGCGCAGCAAAGTTGCACCGCCACCGCCGCGAATCAGAATCTTGATGGCTTGACGCTGTCGTTCGCGGCTCCGAGTTTGCCATCGCGGCTTGCTGATTTACAGCCGCTGCCCATTCTCGTTACTGTGACGAAGGAGGCGATTGCCGCGGCACGGGCGTCGGGCTTCTCGGCCATCAATGCCGTCGCGGTCTGCTCTGGGCACCGGCTGCCGAGCGAGTC
>ERZ1292633.6219-Hain-H41-02um-R1-6219-length-10503-cov-5_pt1 | contig 10503 bp, 12 predicted proteins | sample MGYA00564406_ERZ1292633 | MGnify/ENA primary metagenome ERZ1292633 (study PRJEB36523, sample SAMEA6512639) | groundwater metagenome | collected 2019-01-08 | study: AquaDiva: Metagenomics assemblies of 32 groundwater samples
CGACGAATCCGGCGTCAGCACCTCGTCGATCAGGGTCAAAGTGCCCTTGTCGTCCAGCCCGAACTCGAACTTGGTGTCGGCGATGATGATCCCGCGCGTGAGCGCGTAGGCGGCGCACTCCTTATAGATGGCGAGAGTGGCCTGCTTCACTTTCGCGGCGCTGTCCTGGCCGAGGAGTTCCGCTGCTTTCTCGAAGCTGATGTTCTCGTCGTGCTGGCCGACGTCCGCCTTGGTGGACGGCGTGAACAGCGGTTCCGGCAGACGGTCCGCTTCCGTCAGGCCCGCGGGCAGCTTGATACCGCAGACCGTACCGTTGCGCTGGTATTCCTTCCAGCCGCTGCCGACGAGATAGCCGCGCACGATGGCCTCGACCGGCAGCGCCTTGAGTTTGCGCACCACGATCGCGCGGCCTTCGACCTGTTTGCGTTCGGCCGGATCCTTCAGCACCTGTTCGAGCGGAATGTCGGTCAGCTGGTTGGCGATGATCTGTCGCGTGCGGCCGAACCAGAAATTCGACATCGCGGTGAGCATCGCGCCCTTGCCGGGGATGGGATCGGGCAGCACCACGTCGAAGGCCGAGAGCCGGTCGGTGGTGACGATGAGCATGTGCTTGTCGTCGATATCGTAAATGTCGCGCACCTTGCCGCGGTGGCGCAGGCGCAGGCTCTTGATGTCCGATTGATACAGCGTCTCCGGCATGAAGGCTCTCCAGGCAATGTGTCGAATGGCGGCGATTTTAACCGCTGCCGTGACCGGGCACTATACCGGCGGAATTATTTGTATTTGATCTTGAAAACCAGAATCGTCAGCGACAGGCCCAGCGTCACGGCGTTGGAAACGATGACCGGCATGGCATCGATCTCGATGCCGTAGAACAGCCACAGCAGCACACCGCTGCTGAAAATCGCGAACATGCCCAGGGAGATGTCGCGCGCGTGTTTTGTTTTCCAGATTTTGATGACCTGGGGGACGAAGGCCACCGTGGTGAGAATGCCGGCGATAAAACCCAGCGTGCTGGCGGATTCCATAAGCCTCCTGTTACCTGCGGTATGGCGGACACGGCAGGAACGCACCGCCGTTCGGTATTAATGAAAACCCCCGTATTTCTCAAGCAATCCGGGATACGAGGTGGTTCCGGTCACAACGTAGCTCAATAGTAGCTATTCTGAATAGATAAACCAAAGTCTATCGTCGACATTCGCCTGACACGCAACGACAATAAACCTCGAATATGAGACGAGCAATAATATGCATCCCGGTTTGGCAACGCACCGTTGCGTTTTTTCTCCTGCTCACGCTCTCTCTAAACACTTTCTCCGGCATCGCCCAGACTGAAGAACCCCTGACCCTGGCGGTGCATCCCTACCTGCCTTTCAAAGAAATCATGGCGCGTTTATCGAGGACTCCGCCGCCCCCATCCGTCACGCCGATGGCCGCATCGTCGGCGCCGTCCTGGTTTTCAAGGACGCCACCGAGAAAAAACGGCTGGTCAGGCAGATTTCACATCAAGCCAGGCACGATTCCCTGACCGGTCTCGTCAACCGCTCGGAATTCAACCGTCAGCTCGAACGGCTCCTGGGCGATGTCCGCTCCGGAGACGGCGAGCACGCCTTGTGTTACCTGGATCTGGACCAGTTCAAGGTCGTCAACGACACCTGCGGGCACATCGCCGGCGACGCGCTGTTGCAACAGATCAGCATGCTGCTCAAGGACCACGCCCGCGCCGGAGATCTCGTCGCGCGACTCGGTGGGGATGAATTTGGCCTGCTGTTTGAAAACTGCCCGCTCGTCAAAGCCGAGGAAATTGCCCGCTTGTTATGCAGCGTGATCGGTGACCTTCGCTTTGCCTGGGAGGACAAGGTATTCGAAGTCGGCGTCAGCATCGGGCTCGTCCCGGTTACCCGCACCTCCGAAAACCCGACGCAACTTCTCAGTCAGGCCGATGTCGCCTGTTACACGGCAAAGGACCTTGGACGCAACCGGATTCATGTGTATGCCCCGGAAGATGAAGAACTCTCCCGGCGTGAACACGAGCTGCATTGGGCGTCGCTTATCTCCGGTGCCCTGGAACAGAATCGTTTCCGGCTTTATGTCCAGCCGATTCTCAGCCTGGATGGCTCCAGTGCGACAACCTGGAATCATTATGAAGTGCTTCTGCGCATGCTGGATGACAATGACAGCGAAATATTGCCTGGGGTCTTCATTCCCGCCGCCGAGCGCTACAACCTCATGCCGTCGCTTGACCGCTGGGTCATACAAAACACACTGGCATACCTGGGAAAGCAGCGCCGCCTGCTGGATGCCGGCGACATAACCCTCTCGATCAACCTTTCCGGCAACTCGCTCAATGAGGAGGGGATGCAAGCCTACATCGAGGGTAAGCTCGCCAGGCTTAATGTGCCGCCCCAGGCCATCTGCTTTGAGATCACCGAGACCGCGGTCATTCACAATATTGCGCGCGCGAGCGAATTTATTCGTTCCCTGAAAAGACTCGGCTGCCGGTTCGCGCTCGACGACTTCGGCAGCGGTCTGTCGTCGTTCGCCTATCTCAAGACCCTTCCGGTGGATTACCTGAAGATCGACGGCGAGTTCGTGCGCGATATGGTGAATGACCGGATCGACGACGCCATGGTCGCGTCGATCAACAACATAGGCCACGTGATGGGGATCAAGACGATCGCCGAATTCGTGGAAAACAGCGCCATACTCGAGCGTCTGCGGGAACTGGGTGTGGATTACGCACAGGGATATGGCATCGCCAGGCCGGAACCCATCGAACGCATGATCCCGGCCGACCACCGGGATTCACCGGCCCGGTAACAGACTCCACCAGGCTTCGCTCCGTTCGCGCTGAGCCTGTCGAAGTGCGAACGGGTTAATGCCCAACGTTGAGCGCTGTTGTGCCTCAGCACTCAAGCCCCAGTCGCTGATGCCATTCCGCGATGGATTCCTCCGGATACTCGTCGAACTTCTTGTCGCGCGGGCCGGCGAGGACCGGCACCCAACTCGCCTTCGATCCCAGCATCAGGTGCGTGCGCTCGGGCGGAACCGGCAGATCGGTATCGATCGCCGAGGCGAACGGATGCACCAGCTCCGGCCACTGCGGATCCCAGAGCCACAACGCGCTGCCGCATTTCCTGCAGAAATTCCTGCGCCCCGTGCTCTTCGCAATTTTTCCGGTCGCTTCGTCGCGCAGCCGCGCACGGTAGACGGTGATGTTTTTCCTGCCCTTCACCTTCAGCGTCTTGTACCGGCCGCTGAGGTTGATGGCATAGCCCCCGCCGCCCGCGGTCTTGCGGCAGATCGAGCAATAACAAAGATTGAACGGATACGGGTGCGGCGACTGGACGGTGAATTTAACACTCCCGCAATGACACGATCCCTTGAGTTCCATCGGCGACCTCCCCGAGATTTGGCGCATCAAAACCAGGGCTTTAGCCTACACCCCCAAGGGTTGATTTCGTATGGTCGGCGGAACATGCTTGTCGGGCGGAGTGATAAATCATATCGCAGAGGAGAACCGATTCATGGCGCGCACTATCAAAAAATCAACAGCACGCAAGCATGAACCCACCGTCCATGCCAAACCCGCCTCACGCCCTCGCCCATCGCGTCGGGTGCTGGTGCTCGTCGCCACGCGCAAGGGCGCGTGGCTGTTTCACGGCGACACGAAACGAAACACGTGGCGCGTCGACGGACCGCACTTTCTCGGTCACATCGTCAATCACCTCGTGCTCGACCCGCGCGACGGACGCACGCTGCTGGCAGCGGCGAAGACCGGCCACCTCGGTCCGACGGTGTTTCGCTCCACGGATTTCGGCCGCACCTGGAAGGAAGCCGCACGGCCACCGGCTTTCGCCAAGGCGCCGGACGGCCTCGATACAAAATTGCCGGGGCGCGTGGTCAATCACACGTTCTGGCTCACGCCGTGCCACGCGAACGAACCGAGGGCGTGGTACGCCGGGACCTCGCCGCAGGGGCTGTTCCGCACCGATGACGGCGGCGACACCTGGGAACCGTTCTCCATCATCAACGACGATCCGCAGTTCCGGGCCTGGATGGGCAGCGAGCAGGACGGCACGCCGGATGGACCGAAACTGCACTCGATCATCGTCGACCCGCGCGATCCGGCGCATCTCTACCTGGCCATGTCGGGCGGCGGCGTGCACGAATCGTTCGACCGCGGCTGGAGCTTTGCGCCGATCGTGAAAGGACTGGAAGTCGTGGAAGGTTTCGACGCCGCCAATATCGCCTTCCACGATCCGCATTGCGTCCAGCTTTGTCCGAGCAACCCGGACCGCTTGTATCAACAGAATCACTGCGGCATCTACCGGCTCGACCGGCCGTCGAAGGAATGGACGCGCATCGGCAAGCGTATGCCGAAGCATGTCGGCGACATCGGCTTTCCGATGGTGGTGCACCCGCGCGACGCGGACACCGCGTGGGTGTTTCCGATGGATGGCACAACCGTGTGGCCGCGCACGAGTCCGGAAGGCAAACCCGCCGCGTACGTGACCAAGAACGGCGGCAAGACGTGGCAACGCCTCGATGCCGGCCTGCCCCGGAATCAGGCATGGTGGACCGTAAAACGCCAGGCCATGACCGCGGATGCGCAGAAACCCGTGGGGCTGTATTTTGGAACGACGAGCGGAGAGTTATGGATGAGCCGCGACGAAGGCCGTCGCTGGGCGTGCATCGCGCGGCACCTTCCCGAAATTTACGCGGTTGAGGCCGCGGAAGTCGGCTGAGCCGATGAAAGTGCTGATCCCCACGCCGCTGCTCTCCTACACCCAAGAGCGCGAGGTCGAAGCCACCGGCGCCACGCTCATCGAACTGCTCGCCGACCTCAACCGTCAATACCCCGGCCTGCGATTCCGCGTGATCGACGAGCAGAACATGTTGCGCCCGCACATGCGCTTCTTCGTCAACGGCGACCAGGTATTCAATATCACGCAGCCGCTACGCCCGACCGATTCTGTGATCCTCGTGCAGGCCTTGAGCGGCGGGTAATGGCATCCCCGCTGCCCCGCAATTTTGCGACTGACCGAGCAATAGCAAAGATTGAGCTAAGACGGGCGCGTCGGCGCGTGCTCGCGGATCTGAGTAATAACGTTTAGGCCTGATCTAAACGAACACCGCCGGCGAGACGTTGAAGCGCTTGGCCAGGCGCTTGATCTGCCGGGCGTTCAGCTCGCGCTTGCCTGTTAGCACCTCAGACACCACGCCCTGACTACCGATCTCCGGCAGATCCGATTGCCGCAAGTCGTGTTCCCGCATCAGAAACCTCAGCACCACCGCGGGCTTGGCGGCGGGAATCGGCACATGCTCGACCTCGTACTTCTCGATAAAAACACTGATGGCGTCGGCCAGCTCCGCCATCGGATGTTTCTCGTCCTCCCCGATCTCATCGAGGATCGCATCCAGCATTTCAACCGCACGCGTATAGTCCTTCTTCGTGCGCAGCGTGCCCAGAGGCACCAGGGTGCGCAGGCGACGGTAATCGCGAATAACCTGATCAAATAGTTGCATTCTTGTTATGTCGTGCATCAAGGCAGTATATCCAGGCCATACCCCTAGGCCATTAGCCTGATCGAGTATACAGTTGTTAGGAACAGGAGATCGATATGGGCGCTATCTCATACAGTCGCTTTCGCAAGAATCCGAACAAGGTGATCGAAGAGGTCGTTGACGCCGAAGAGGCGGTTACGGTCACTCGCGAGGACGGTCGTAACGTGGTGATTATCCCCGCCAAGGAATTTGAGTCCTGGAAGGAAACCATGCACTTGCTCAGCAGCAAGAAAAACGCTGCACGCTTGCGTTCTGCAGCCAAGGAAATCGAGACCGAGATTGGCCGCCGCAAGCGTTGAGATTTGGTGGTCGAAACGCGCGCGCGAAGACATCGCATACTGGCGTAAACGCGACGCTGCCATCACCGCACGCATCGAATCCCTTAATGAGCTAATCGCTGTCCCACTGGAGCCTTAGTTATGAAACAACCCAAGAATCCGTTTCATCCTGGTGAAATCCTCCTGGAAGAGTTTCTCAATCCCTCGGGCGTCACCCAGATGGCATTTGCCAAGAAACTGGGTTGGACCCGTGCCCGTCTGAATGAACTCATCAAAGGCAAGCGCGGCATCACGGCCGAAGCGGCGTTGGACCTGGCCAAGGCATTGGGAACCTCCGCGAAGCTCTGGATGAATTTGCAGGCGACGTATGACCTCGATCAGGCGATGAAACGCCGCAAGGCGGCATAAGCTCATCGGTGAAATAACGCGGCGGCAAACGCGCATGCGGAAATTCATCGTCATCATCACCGTGCTTTATACGCTCGCGGCGCTCGCCGCGCTGGGTATTATTTCGAACTGGTTTCGCGATCAACTGACTCTCGGGGAATCGGTCATCGTGACCACTCTGGTCCTCAGCCTGCCCACCGTTCTGATCCTCGCCGTCATCGCCTACTGGAATGAACATAATCAGTGGTTCACGCTCCTTCTCGTTGTGGTCATCCTCGGTTCGAGTGGATATGTGATCAAGACACATCATGATACCTACGGCGAGTGGCTGCCGTCGCTCGCCTCAGTGGAAGTTGAAACCAGCGGCACCGCGACGCTCAACACCAACGGCCGGAACCTGTCCTACCGGCTGGAGCTGCACAACCCGGGCAGCGTCGCCCATCGCGAATTTCTGATCGTCACGCGCGGCGGCCAGGAGCGGCGCATCCGCCTCCCGGTATTCGATGACGCGCGCAGTGGTTACGTCAGCGCAAAGACCCCGGGCGACTGGATCGTGCTGCATCCCACCGCGGATGCCGACGTAGTCCAAGCGGAAACCGGCCGGTTCCTGTTCGTCCGTAAATCCTTCCGGGTCAATCTGCGAACGGGGGAAGTGACGGTCTTAGCTGCAAAATCGCAAAATTAAGCTGAGTGGCGGAAAGAAGAAAATAAGTCTGTTACCAATGGCACTACCTTAAGGAAAAAACCTCTGATTACGTCGTCATTCCGGCGAAAGCCGGAATCCAGGGTTTGAAAAAACATCGGCTGATAGGCCGATTCTGAATACCAGCTTTCGCTGGCATGGCGGGGTTTTTGCTTATGGGGGTCTTAAGGTAGTGCCATTGAAGCCTGTTACCTTTATTGATCCTACGGCAGGGATCGAATGTCAGTTACCGGGCCAGGCCAGCCGGTCACATTGATAGGGTATACAGAACGGACGATATTTTCGCGCGAGCGCACTCTCCCGGACACTGTCACGCCGCCGACTTGAAGGTGATTCGGCCACCTTTACCCGCCTTCTTGTGCGGCCTCACCACGATCTCGATGTCACGATCGAACGCGGTAAGAAATCCCATGAGCCGATCGACGGAGTATTCGCGGAAATTGCCTTTGAACAGGCGCGACACCTCAGGTTGGCTGATGCCCATGCGTTCTCCCGCTTGCGATTGCGTCAGTTTCCGCTCATGGGTGAACCGATAGATTTCCGAAACGATTTGCGCCTTGAGGAAATTGGCCTCGGCGTCCGGCAAACCGAGGTCGGCGAAAATATTTCCGCTGCCCATTTCGACTTTGACTTTACGGGTCATGGCTTCTGCTCCTCTTTAAACCGCTCGGCGTGATCGGACACGGCGTCTTTCAGACGGCGTTTGATGAGATCGATGTCGCTTTGGGGGTGGCGATTCCTCGCTTCGACTTTTTCTTGAAGGCGTGTAACACATAGACCGCCTCCTGAAAACGCACCGTATAAACGGTTCGGACAGCAGCAACAGTTTAAGGCTTGCTGGCCTTTTAATTCGAATGGAAACGAGCCCGACGGGATTGAGACGACTTATTTGGCGGAGGTAGACCGGTTCAGAACCCGGTTCTGGCTCTCGGAGGCTTTTTCCAGAACACGCTTATAGACGCGTTTCTTCTCGGCGGAAGACGCGTTGCGAATGAACTCCGAAAACGGAGTTGAGGTGACTGCCTTGGATTTGCGTTTGAGCGAAAACATGGTTTAAGTATTAGTTTAGACCCAACAGGCGTCTAACGTCGGCGACACTGTATTTCTCGGGGATATGGTTGTCAATCTGGTCCACCCCGGCCCGGTAGAACTGATGCGAACCATCGTTGTTTTTCATCAATAAATCCACCTGAATAGACTTACCGCACTCGGCTTTTAAACGGTTTACAACATCGCGCGCGGCGAAATATTGACGGACAAAATCCTCCGGCTGAATGCGGCGGCCCTCGGCCGCTTCCCGCGCCTGAACGAATAGCCAGGCCTGCTGCGGCTCCTGATACACATACAGAATTTGGACCGTCCTGCCTCTTTTCAGCGACCGCTGGATATTCTTCTCTGCGACACTGTAACTGGACAGTGTTCCGTCAAGCAAAAAGCTCTGTTCTTGATCGAGGGCGAGATCGTGAATTCGTTCGACAATGGGAATCACCGCGCGTTGGAACAGCCACGAGTTCTCGCCATTATAGCCCGGCAACTTCTCGCGCAACTCGTCCGGGTCTATACGCAGCACCTTCACGCCATCCGCGCCCTTGAGTTTCAGTAATTCAATCGAAGCTTCCGTCTTGCCCGCACCCGGCGAACCCGCCATGAATACCGACACCGGATTGGCTTCAGGAACGAATACCGTTGGGTCGGTCAAACGTCGGGCAATCTCGGTCCTGTGTTTCTTCGCGTATGCAAGCGCTTCCTCCTCAATGCGCTTTTCTTCCGCGGTCATTTCCACGGACTGTTTCCGACAGCGAGAAACGCAGCTTTGTTCATGGCGGCATTAAAGTAGAATCAGCGGTCATGCATGATAATTACTTACAAAAAATATATCGAGCCTGACACCAATGGTAGGCGCAGGAACTCTTGATCGGGAGCAAATCACTCGCCGCGATAGCGGCGCAGGTCGGCTACGATTCGGAGGCGGCATTCAATCAGGCGTTCAAGCGCGAATTCGGAATGCCGCCGGCGCACCCGCGAAGGCGGCGCAACCTGCCGGCGGGACGACGGCAACAGATTTGTTTCATTGACCCCGATCGGAAAAAAATAAATCTGTTACCTTTATTTAACCGTCGAACGTCTCGCACTGGCCGGTGAGCGAGTCGCGCGAGTCACCGGGGCCGTGGTCGTCGGGGCGGGGTTGCTTCTGATCGCGCGAGCAGCCGGGCTCGGATGACGCATCCGCATCGTGCCACGTCCGAGTCTGACCCTATTGGTTCCGGCTTGTCTTGTGCAGAGATGAGGAGAAAAAACGGCCTATTCCGTGTTGATACTAACTGCAAAAGAAAAGTGGTTCGGTTTCTAAATAGAATATAAAGAATAGATCCAGTTATTTTAACTTCTTCATCTCTTTCAGCTTTATTTCATTCAATAAAGAGGCAATGCTCTGGTATATGGAGCGAATTGCTATAGGGTAACCTACTTCTTTGAGCTTCAATCCTTTTGTAAGCAGCTGTGTCGCTTTTTTTGTGTCGCCACTAACTATCCAATATCTACCTAATTCAAGAAGCATCTTTTGCCGTAGAAGTTTCTTTTGATCTCCATTGCTACAAATGGAAATGGCCCTTTCATATAAAAAGGTGCCTTTATCGATATTGCCAGTGCGAATAGCAAACAATCCCTTTGTTGCTAACGCAAATTCCGGCCAATTTGGAAGATCAGTTCTTAAGCGACGCACAAAATCAGTCGCCTTTTCTAGCTGATTTGCCTCAATCAAGACAAAAGCCATGTTATTTACTACCATGTTTATTTCTTCATCAGTGAATTCTTTGGCATTCTCCGGTTGCTCGATAACATCGTTGGCCATTTTCGCTGATTGGTAAGCGGCATTTAGATCAATTTCGATAAGACTAAAGTAGGTACCCAATTTAAGGTTCAGAGCAACTTTCAGCCAAGGATGAGCATTTCTATTGTTTAAATACTGATCTGCAAATTTTAATGCATCACGATATTTACGCTGACTGATTAGGGCACCCACTAGCCCAAATACGATCTTTGATAGGGCCTTGTCTGTTACATAACGATCATCTGGCGAATTAGTGATGTATGCTTTGGCAAGGTTTTCTGCCTGATCTAAATGCCTAAGTTCCATGAAGGCAGATACTGAATTAGCTACTGCTAATTCTGCCCCCCTATCTGAATAAACTTTTTTGATGCCCCCTGCAAGTTCAATGGCATTTAAAAAGTTAATGGCCGCTTGTTCTATGTTTTTCTTGTTGGCATAAGCGACACCTAGATTATTTAAGAGTCCCGGATAGTTAATAGACTTCTTGGTATGCTCCAAGAGTCTAATTGCTTGTGAATTATCACCAAGTACTAAATATGTGTTAGTAAGCCGTTCCAGAACCGTCTTTGAATCTGGATGGAAGTACAAGAATGTTTGAAGATATTTGGGAACCTCAGCTAATTTATATTTAGTAATCACACCTATATCAGCTAGGATTGAGACAGCATTCTTATTTGTTGGGTTGTATCCCAATGCTCGCTTTAGATCCCTAAATGCACTCTTAACGTTACCTAATA
>ERZ1292633.6220-Hain-H41-02um-R1-6220-length-10502-cov-4_pt1 | contig 10502 bp, 9 predicted proteins | sample MGYA00564406_ERZ1292633 | MGnify/ENA primary metagenome ERZ1292633 (study PRJEB36523, sample SAMEA6512639) | groundwater metagenome | collected 2019-01-08 | study: AquaDiva: Metagenomics assemblies of 32 groundwater samples
TGTCAAAACTGTAAGCATCTTTCATCAGGAATTCTTTACTGCGCAGGACGCCGAAGCGCGGTCTGATTTCATCCCGGAATTTGGTTTGAATCTGGTAGAGGGTGACCGGTAACTGTCGGTAAGAAGTAATTTCATTTTTAACGAGATTGGTAACGATTTCTTCGTGGGTGGGGCCGAGGAGATTTTTTTTGCCGGTCCGATCCTGGAATTGGAAAACTAATTCGCCGAACTGCTTCAGGCGGCCGCTGGCTTCCCATATTTCAGCCGGTTGCAGGGCCGGCATCAGGATTTCCTGTGCTCCGGCCCGGTCCATTTCTTCCCGGACAACGGTAATGACTTTATTAAGAACCTTCTGGCCTAAAGGTAAATAGATATAAGTGCCGGAGGTTAGTTTACGGATTAACCCTGCCCGGAGCATCAATTTGTGACTGACAATCTCCGCATCAGCCGGGTTCTCTTTTAATGTGGAAATGAATGCCTGTGACCACTTCATAAATTTTTGTCTGCAAAAATTTATATTATATGAATAAACGAAAATTACACAAGAAAAATTTGAATAAAATGTAATTTTCATATATAATAACATAAAATTTACCGAAGGAAAATTTTATATGCTGATTATGGGGATTGACCCCGGGACCAGAATTGTGGGGTATGCCATTTTGGAGGCGCCCTCGCCCCGCCTAGGCGGGGCGGGGCAAGCTGAATTTTATCAGGGGTCAACCGGTTCGGTTTATTCCGCCAACGGCGGAGATAGCAAGGTGGTTACCTACGGAGTTATCCGGGCCAGTCTTAAGGAACCATTGGCCTTGCGTTTAAAGACAATTTATCAGGGATTAACCAAGGTTCTACGAAAATACCGGCCGGATGAAGTGGTGATTGAAAATGTTTTTTACAGTAAAGATGCCCAGGCGACGATTAAGATTGGCGAAGGGCGGGGGGTGGCTTTGCTTTGTGCGGCGAACCAGAACTGTACGATTTATGAATATACGCCGGCCGAAATAAAAAAATCGGTGACCGGCAACGGCCGGGCCCATAAAACGCAAATCCAGGAGATGGTTAAACTTATTTTAGGGCTGGCTGAGATTCCTAAGCCGGCTGACGCGGCCGACGCTCTGGCTATGGCCATTTGCCATATTCATCGTTACCGATAAAAATTTTAGGATAAAATTTTTATGATTGAGATAGTTGTTTGTGAAACTAACATACCAGGATTAAAACTCTTCGGACGCGGAAAAGTGCGCGATATTTACGAAGCGACAGTGGAATCCCGACCTAATCGGGACGAAGCGACAACGCGAAGCGACAGCCCCGCTAATAGCGGGGTAAACTCCGTCCCGCCCCAAGCGGGAGAGTCCCGACCTAATCAGGACGACTTAGATGACAAACTTTTGATTGTTACTTCGGACCGTCTTTCAGCTTTTGATGTCGTTCTGCCGGACGGTATTCCGTTTAAAGGAAAAGTATTAACGGCCCTTTCCGTCTTCTGGTTTGACTTTCTTAAAGATATTACGCCCACGCATTTGCTTACAGATGATTTTAATAAAATTGCGGAACAGGTTCCGCAGATAAAAAGTCAATCCGCTTCGCTTCAGGCGGTTTTAGCCGGACGAACAATGCTGGTTAAAAAGACTAAAGTCTGGCCGGTGGAATGCGTGGTGCGCGGGTACCTGGCCGGCTCCGGTTGGAAAGAATATAAATCATCAAACAGCATCTGTGGAATCAAATTGCCGGGAGGATTGAAAGAATCAGAGAAATTACCCGAACCTATTTTTACTCCGTCCACCAAAGCCACCTCAGGACATGATGAAAATATTTCATATGAACGGATGGTGGAGATCATCGGCCTAAAAATTGCCGCGGAATTAAAAGAGCGAAGTTTGAAAATTTACCAGAAAGCCCATCAGTATGCTTTGACTAAAGGAATTATTATCAGCGATACGAAATTTGAGTGGGGCGAGTTAAACGGGGAGATTATTTTGGTGGACGAGGTCTTGACGCCTGATTCTTCCCGCTTCTGGCCCAGCGAGGGGTATCTGGCCGGTCGGAGCCAGCCCTCTTTTGACAAACAGTTTGTGCGTGATTATCTGGAGGCGTTCCAGTGGAATAAACAGCCGCCCGCCCCGAAATTACCGCCGGAAATCATCAAGAAAACTTCTGAAAAATACCTGGACGCCTACCGGAAACTGACCGGGAAAGAACTTTAAATGTAACTCAAGACTTTAGTCTTGAGACGGCTTACCTGAGATAGATAGTCCTGTCTGAAAGGCCTTAAGGTTTATTTCCAGGAGTTGTGCCGGGCTGATTTTTTTTATAGTCGTTTCCATTTCCGCCGCCGTGAAAAATATGTTTTGACGAGTATTCTGAAGTAGCGCCGTGGAATAACCTAACATTACCAGATTGGCCGAAAGAGGCGCACCCAGTTCCAGGGCAATTTTATCGGCATCTAAATAAAAAATGGCGATTCCGTGTTTATGACAATACTTTTGTAATTTTTCGTTTGGTAAAGTATTTTTAGACGTGTTTATAAAACAAACCCCGCCATTTTTTATGAATGGTAACGTCCGCAAGAATTCGGTTTGCTCAAATCCGTATAAAATATCAGCCGCGCCCGTTCGGACCAAGGGACTTTGGAACCGGCCGATTTTTAAATGGGAAGTCACCGACCCGCCGCGCTGGGACATCCCGTGCGTTTCCGAACCAATCAGGTTAGCACCCCGGGCTAAAGCGGTTTCGGTTAAGACTTTCGTGGCAAAAAGAACTCCCTGTCCGCCAATACCGCTAATGATGATTTGAATATTCATAAGTCAGTCAAAACTAAAGTTTTGAGTTACACAAAAAAATTATGCTTTCACAATGGCATCTTTCGGACAGACAGTAAGGCACACGCCGCAATCGACACAAATGCGGTCATCAACTACCACTTTTTGAGTAGTTTCGTTCCAGACCAGACCCGGGCATTCAAATGCTTTCAAACAATATCGGCAGCCATCACATTTTTCGCTGTCAATCGTAACTTTTCCGCCTAAGGCGGATTGATATTTTTTTAAATCTTCTTTAAAATATAAGGGACAGGTGTGCCGGGCAATCACTACCGCGACATTACCATCTGGTTGTTGGGTATAGGCGTAGGCGTCTTTGATGAGTTTTTCGAAAGATTTCATTTCATACGGGTCGCCTTCCGCAATAAATTTTACGCCGCAGCCGGCGATTAATTCTTTTAAGGGAACGCGTTCTCCTTTTAGCCCGTCCGCCAGAATACCGGAATCAGGGGTTGGTTGCATCCCGGTCATGGCGGTGATGCTGTTATCCAGGACGACCAAAACAAAACGGGCCTTAGTATAGACAGCATTAACTAAAGCCGGCAGACAGGCGTGATAGAAAGTAGAATCACCGACGGTGGCAACAATCGGTTGCGTTTTGTTATCCAGATGGAAGGCTTGGTAGAAGCCGTTAGCCAGTGTTACGCCGCCGCCCATATCCAGGCAGGTGTCAACGGCTCCTAAATTAAGGCCTAAAGTATAACAACCGATATCGCTGGAAAAAATCGCCCGAGGCAGGGCTTTTTTTATGGCATAAAACGAAGCCCGATGGGGGCAACCCGGACACAGGGTTGGACGACGGATAGGCAGTTGTAAATCTTTAACCAAGACCGAAAGTTTATTATCCGGTGGCGGTAATGAGGGAGTTATCTTCAATTTTTTTAATGTTTTTCCGAGAATGTCATAGATTATTTCGGGTAATAATTCTCCTTCGCGTGGAATTACTCCGTTATGCCGGCCCAGGATTTTTCTTTTACCAATGATAGATTCGCTGCGCTCACTCCGAGTTTGTATTTCAATCACTTCGTCGGTTTCTTCCAGAATCAAAACCTGTCCAACCCGTTTGATGAAGTTATTAACTAATTTGCGAGGTAAGGGATAGGGGGTGGTGATTTTAAGAACCGGAATCCGGTTGGTTAACCGGAATTCTTCTAAAATATCTTTAACGATGGTATCGCAAACACCACCGGTGATAATACCTAATTTGGGTTTTCCCAAGATTGGGGTAGCGTAATTCCACTTTCTTGTTTTTTCAAATTCGGTTCTGATGCGTTCTAATTTTTGATTCAGCGCCTGGTGGAGGATAAAGCGGTAGCGGGGCGTGGCGGCCCAGCGGTTTGGATTTTTTTTAAAAAGCGCCGGTCGGTCCAGTCCACCTGAGGCGGATAAAATTTTTCCTTCCGTGATAGTTTGTTTAGCGTGGCAGACCCGGATCGCCGGCCGGAAAATTACCGGTATTTCAAATCTTTCCGATAACTCAAAGGCATCAGGCAATAAATCCCTGGCTTCCTGTGGGGTAGCCGGGTCCAGCACCGGTACTTTGGCAAACATTGCAAAAAAGCGCGAATCCTGTTCGGTTTGGGAAGAATGAGGACCTGGGTCGTCGCAGGAAATAATAACCATCCCGCCGATGACGCCGGTATAAGCCGAACTCATCAGGGAATCGGCCGCGACATTTAAACCAACCTGTTTCATCACCACGGCCGAACGTTTACCAGTATAACTGGCGCTTAGGGCAATGTCATAAGCCACTTTTTCGTTAGTGGACCATTCCGTATAAATATTAAGTTGATGTTTTTGTTTTAAGCGAACGACGCTCGGGAGAATTTCCGAACCGGGGGTGCCCGGATAGGAGGTTACTATCTGGCAACCGCTTTCTACCAGTCCCTGGGCAATCGCTTCGTTACCTAAGAGGATAGATTGAGTTGTATTTTTTGTCATTTTTACAGCACCGTTTATTGTCATTCTGAGGAAGCCCCGATGAATATCGGGGCGACCGAAGAATCTATTTCCAACTCTTCGGCAAGGTCTTTCCAGCATGGATTAAGAGTTTCTATGAGAGCGATTTTCTTTTTTCTGAGCCAACCTTTAAGTTGTTTTTCTCTATCAATCGCACTTCTAACATCACTTGTTTCTTCAAAATAAACAAGGCGCGTTATATTATATTTCTGAATAAAACCGCCAATAAGTTTTTGTTTGTGTTCATAAACGCGACGACGAAGGTCGTTCGTTACGCCTATATAAAGTGTTTTCGATCTGTTAGTCATTATGTAAACATAATATTGTTTCATAGTTGCGATTCTTCGCTTCGCTCAGAATGACATAATACTTTTTTTAATGCGTTTACTAATTTTTTATTCTGCGTCATCGTGCCGATGGTAATCCTGATTCCACTGCGGGAAACGTCCGGCGTCGGCAGATAACGCACCAGAATACCATATTTTAGCAAGGATAACGCCATATCTTGTCCTTTTGGTCCGACCGGTAAAAAAATAAAATTAGTTTCAGTTGGGACATAAGGTAATGCTAACTTTTTAAACTGGGCATAGAGAAATTTTTTACCGGTTTCATTAGTTTTAATACTTTTATTCAGATGTTGACGATCTTTTAAAGCCGCTAAAGCCGAGTTTTGGGCCAGGCGGTTAACATTAAAAGTTAAATGGACGCGCTTGAGACGGTTAATAATATCCGGACGCGCTAAACCATAGCCCACCCTGAGGCCGGCCAGTCCGTAAATTTTAGAAAAAGTTCGTAAAATAATCACCTGACAGTTTGATTTTAAATAAGGCAACGTTCGGGGATAATCCCGGCTTCGGACATATTCATAATAGGCCTCGTCAAAAACCACCAGGACCGATTCAGGGACCCGTTTCATAAAACGTCCCATTTCTTCAGCCGTGCTAATGGTTCCGGTGGGGTTGTTGGGATTGGCAATAAAAATGACTTTGGTTTTAGGGGTGATTGCTTCAGCCATCATTTCCAGGTTATGGCGAAAGTTTTTTAAAGGGACGGTAATGATTTTTCCCTGAGCCAGAGCGGTTACGACCGGATAAACGATAAAAGTCTGGTCGGCCATAATGACTTCGTCTCCGGGATTGACAAAACACCTGGCGATAAAGTCAATGATTTCCGCCGAACCATTGCTGATAATAATTTCATTTTCGGTAACGCCGAGTTCGGCGGCTAAAGATTTGATTAAGTAATAACAAGTGTCATCCGGGTAAAAATTAACGCGGGTGGCCGTTTGGTGCAAGGCGGCTAAGGCCCGGGGAGACGGGCCGAGCGGATTTTCGTTAGAGTTCAGATGAATGACCGGAGCGGCTAAACCCAGATCTTTGGCTAATTCTTCGGTTGGTTTCCCGACTAAATAAGGTTTAATATTAAACTGGTTCCGTTTCCATCCAGTCTTTGGCGGGAGAAAGCGGAGAATATCTGGTCCGGCTGAAGTTTTCATTGGTTATTTTTAAGTACAGCACCACATAAGTAAGGTACCAAATTCCCTCCGCCTTAGGCGGACTAAAGCGTGGCACCCAGGGCCAGCCTACTGGGTGTTAGGATTTATCCTAAAGTATATAAATAGAACTCTATTTACTTAGTGCGATACTAAGAATTATATCTTTAACTGGATCAAGGGTCAATAAAATTAAATTTTTGCGGTTTGCTTTTCTTGACTTTTTAGAGTAATCGTTTATAATATTTTTTTAATAAGAGGCGACCCCGCCTAGGCGGGGTCGCAGCTATAATATGATGCTGTAGCGGCGGTCCGCCTTCCGCCTTAGGCGGAACGGATTGTCCCCGCTTATACGAGGAGGCAGAATATGGATAAGCCATACTGGTCAAAGCGCGACCTTTCTATCAAAGACCATTCCCTTTTTAGCGATGAGTTCTTTTCAGCCGAACCGCCCGGCATTATTTACGAAAAAAAACCGGTGCTGGATATTCATTCCCCGCCAATAGCGGGACAGGCAGGGGAATCGGTCAAAGGGCTTTATTCGGCCTGGATAATTTTGAATAACCCAGCCCAATATAATTCCTATACAACTGGAATGGTTAAAGGTGTGATTGCCGGCTTTCAGCGGGCTTCCAGTGATAATAGCGTCGTGGCCGTGGTTTTTACCGCCGCGGGCGACAAGGCCTTCTGCGCCGGCGGCAATACCAAGGAATACGCCGAATATTATTCAATGAACCCGACCGAATACGGGAATTACATGGATTTGTTTAATGCGATGGTTGATGGCATTTTGAATTGCAAAAAACCGGTGCTTTGTCGGGTGAACGGGATGCGGGTAGCGGGTGGGCAGGAAATCGGAACGGCCTGCGATATTTCTGTTTCATCAGACCTGGCCGTTTTTGGCCAGGCCGGTCCCAGGCATGGTTCAGCGCCGGATGGCGGAGCGACCGACTTCTTGCCTCTTTTCCTGGGGTTGGAAGATGCGATGTGGAGTTGCGTCGCCTGCGAGTTCTGGAGCGCCTATAAAGTTAAAACGCTCGGTCTGATCAGCCGGGTAGTTCCGGTTGTCAAACACGATGGTAAATTCATCAGAAATCCTCTGGTGGTAACCGATAAGTTTATTGAAAACGGCGAGATTGTTTATGGGGAATTCAAGAAAGGCAAAGAAGCGGAAGAGGCCAAAGCATTTCTTAAAACCGCCCAAACAGATTTTGAATTATTAGATAAAGTTGTTAATGAAATTATCTGGACTTTTACCAATTTAATGCCGGGGTGTTTGATGAAAACTATTGATAGCGTCCGGCTCAAGAAAAAAATTTTCTGGGACCAGCAAAAACTGCCGAACCGGCATTGGCTGGCGGCGAATATGGCCACCGAGGCGTTTATCGGTTTTAACGCCTTTAACAGTCGGAAGATTACCGGTAAAGACACGATTGATTTTATTAAATACCGGCAACTGATTGCGGAGGGTCATCCGTTTGATGAAGATTTGATTAAACAGGTAATGCCTCAAGCGATGGAGTAAAATATATAAAATGAGCGTGTCCAAAAAGATTCAATGGAGGGTATGAGCAGGTTTGCCTGCGCAGACTTCTTTGTAGGCACGGTTTTTGAACCGTGCTTCTTGTCAGAGCACGAATAAATTCGTGCCTACAACCCATAAAATTTTGGGACAAAATTTTATTATGGAACTAAAAGACAAATCGGCGATTGTGACCGGAGGGAGTTTAGGGATTGGCGCCGCGATCGCGCTGGACTTAGCCCAAAATGGCGCCAATGTGGCGATTAACTACCGCAAGCACATTGATGAAGCCAACCAGATTGTTGAGCAAATTAAAAAATTAGGCCGGAAGGGGCTGGCGATTAAAGCCGACGTATCCAGCGCGGCTGACGCCAACAATATGATTCAGGCCGTGCTTAAAGAATTCGGGCGGCTGGATATTTTAGTTAATAACGCCGGTATCAACCAGGACTCGGTTGTCTGGAAAATGACCGAAGAGCAATGGGATAACGTGATCAATATTAACCTAAAAGGTTTTTTTAATTATATCCGCGCCGCGGCGCCGATTTTTAAAGAACAGCAATCGGGCAAAATCGTTAATATTACTTCCATTAATGGCCTGCGCGGTAAGTTTGGCCAGTCAAACTATGCCGCTTCCAAAGCCGGGATTATCGGATTGACGAAATCGGTGGCTCGGGAGATGGGTAAATATAATGTCAACGTTAATGCGGTGGCGCCCGGTTTGATTGAAACCGATATGGTCAAAAGCGCGCCGGAAGAGGTGCGCCAGAAAGCACTGGCGGAAATTGTTATTGGACGCATCGGGCAACCGGAAGAAGTGGCTTCCGTGGTTACTTTTCTCTGCACGGAAAAAGCCCGGCATATTACCGGCGAAGTCATTAAAGTGGACGGCGGACAGTATATATAAAATTTTACTGTGGCAAAATTTTATACCTTTTGAAATTTGAAATCTATTCTGCCTGTGCGGACACGCAGATAGGGATACGCATTTTTATAGGCGCGAATTTATTCGTGCGGTTTTATTGTAGACAAGATGCACGGTTCTAAACAGTGCCTACAACTAAATAATTATCTGAAATCTTATGGTTGATTATCAACACATTAAATACGACTTTACTGACGGGATTGCGAAAATCATCCTGAACCGTCCGCCTTTAAACGTGCTCAATATTGAAATGATGAAAGAGATTAATAAGGTTTTGGAATTACTCCTTGACGAAAATTCTTTAAAATTAGTGGTATTTTCAGCCGAAGGCAAGGCGTTTTCAGCCGGCGTGGATGTCAGCGAACATTTGGGCGAACAAGTCAATGAAATGGTCAAGGTTTTTCATGGCATCTTTAGACTGTTAATCAAATTAAATAAGCCAACGCTGGCCGTGGTGGACGGGGCCTGCTTGGGTGGCGGTTGCGAATTAGCCGCTTTCTGCGATCTGGTTATCGCTTCTGAAAATTCCCGGTTCGGCCAGCCGGAAATTCAGGTGGGCGTGTTTCCTCCGATCGCCTGTCTTATCTTGCCGAAAATAATATCAAATAAAAAAGCGATGGAATTACTTTTAACCGGTAGCGCCATTAAAGCAGATGAGGCGGAAAAGGTTGGGTTGATTAACAAATGCATTCCGTCTGATAAACTTCAAGAAGAATCTGATAAACTGATTCAGAAATTTAAAGACTTAAGCGCGTCGGTATTGAGTTATACCAGAAAAGCGGCCTTAAACAGATTTAATAAAGAATTTCTTGATTATCTTGATGAGGTAGAGGATTTTTATTTGAATCAATTGATGAAAACCGAAGATGCTCAAGAGGGCTTAAAAGCATTTCTGGAAAAGCGTAAACCGGAGTGGCATAATAAATAAAAATAAAATTTTGTCTGCAAAATTTTATGGAGGCAACGCCGATGATGGAAATATTTCAGGAATGGTACGACCACCGGCACGAATACGCCAAACACTGGAAAAAGAAAAATAAAAACGGCAAGGTGATGGGTTACTTTTGCACTTACGTGCCGGAAGAAATTCTTTACGCGGCTGATATCCTGCCGGTGCGGATTCTGGGCAGCCACGAGCCGCAGGATGTAACCGAGCCGCATATTTTCGGAATGTATTGTCCTTTCTGTCGTGATTGCCTGGCCCAAGGGTTGAAAGGCCGTTATGATTATCTGGACGGCATTATGATTTCCCAGTCCTGCCTGCATATCCGCCAGGCATTTACTTCCTGGCAGATTCATATTCCAATTTCTTACAGTTATTACCTGCCGATGCCTCATAATTTACAAAGTAAACATGCTCGTCCATATTTAAGAAATGAGTTAGCAGTTTTTAAGAAATCAATTGAAGACTGGACCGGGCAGAAAATCACCGAGCAAAAATTAGATGAAGGGATTGAGGTGATGAATAAAAACCGCCGGGTATTAAAACAGATGTACGAAACCAGAAAAGCCGAACAGCCGCCGATGACCGGTTTGGAAGCGATGTATCTGGCCGTTTCAGACCAGATGATTGATAAGAATGAACATACTCAGGTAATGGAGACGATTTTGAAAAAGTTACCTGGGCGAAAACTGGAACGGAGCACCGGTACGCGACTGATGATTATCGGCAGCGAAGATGACGACACGGCCTTTATCAAAATGGTGGAATCGGTCGGCGCTACTTTTGTGGTTGATGACCATTGTACCGGCACCAGGTATTTCTGGAATGAAGTCAAACCG
>ERZ1292633.6221-Hain-H41-02um-R1-6221-length-10501-cov-181_pt1 | contig 10501 bp, 14 predicted proteins | sample MGYA00564406_ERZ1292633 | MGnify/ENA primary metagenome ERZ1292633 (study PRJEB36523, sample SAMEA6512639) | groundwater metagenome | collected 2019-01-08 | study: AquaDiva: Metagenomics assemblies of 32 groundwater samples
CGCTACTCTAATTGAAGAGAGGCAACGTGTCCCACTCATATTGGCACAGAGGGTTGATGCAAGATCTTCTTCGTGCGACGAATGGCAAGGCGCCCAAAGTGCGGCAGCTTACTAGGGTTTTAGTTATGGCTGGTAACCTGCGTACTGATATTGAAGTTTGCATCAACCAGGCACTTGGGGAAGAGGCCCTGCGACGTGCTGCCGGAACCGATTACTCCCTAACTGAAAAGAAGATTATTGATACTCTGAGTAGCTTGGTCCCGAGCGCAGCATTGTCCTACTCTCAAGCACTTCTTGATGTAGCCCAAGCCGATCGGATTTCTTTCCGAGGACCCGCACTCGAGCTTCGTGAAGCTCTGCGGGAAACGCTAGACCACCTTGCACCAGATGATGCCGTGGCTGCCCAGCCAGGTTTTAAGCTAGAAGACGATCAGAAAAAACCGACGATGCGTCAGAAGGCGCTCTTTATTCTACGGTCACGGGGCATGGCGAAGACAGCCTTAGAGGCGCCTCGAGATGCAGTGGGGATCATCGAGGGGTCAACGTCATCGCTTGCACGGTCAGTGTATAGCCGGAGCGCCCTTTCAAGTCACGTTGCACAAACAGGAGCAGAGGTCCGTCAGTTTAAGATGTACTTAGATTCAGTTCTTTCTGATCTGCTTCAGCTTCATGTTTCCGGAGTGCCTGTTAGCGGTACGGGATCAAAGAAGGCATGAGAATTGGAGTGGCGAGGGCCAGTTTGAAGGCTTAGGATGAAAAGTTATGGGGTCGGATACCTTTTATGAACTCGTGGGCCTTATTGTGGAGTTACGTGAGAGCCGGTCGGTGAGCTAGAGAACGCGCCCGGCTCAACGAGCGTGCCTGCATTGGTGAACGGCAATCGCCCGTCTGTGCCATGCAGCACGCCCTTGATGTCGTAGGCCAATTCTTGTTTCTGAGAGAGCTTGAGCAGTTGGCGCACGATGTCGAGTGTCGAGGTCGTGGTGTCGATCGTCATCACGGTATCACCTAACCGGGGAATCGTCACTTCCTTGCTTCCCAGGCCACGGGCCAGACGTTTCCCGTTCAGATTCAACGTGAAATCGATGCCCGTCAGGTGATAGTCGAAGTCGTTCGGGTTGCGGACCCGGAGGTCGACACGGAGACGCTGTTCGAACAGCGTCGCGTCCAGCGGCGTGACGTTGGTGACGAGCACCTCCGGAGGCTCGCCGTTTATGAACCAGGAGGCGCAACCCGAAAACAGTAGGGCTACGGCGAATAGGAGCAAGGAGACTCGATGAAGTCGCATAGACAACATCATAGCAAGAATATTTACGGGAAATCGACGCTCAGAGCATGGTGCCAGGATATTCAGAGGTAGAGCTGGGGTTGGATTTTGTATTGTGCGTGTGACACTGAATGGGTTGTGTATTCGGCCTGGTTGGCCAGTCGGTTTCCTCCCTCGCAATCCTTCCTTTCAGGAAAAGACAAAGTTCTTTGACGAACGTCATCCTGCGGCCATACTACGTAGTGTACTTCTTGGAGTGCGTGATTGAGTAGAGGAAGCATGATCGGTCCAGCCAAGATCGTCGTACGGTATACGAACGGCAAGACACTGAAGGGATACTCGCAGGATTTTTCCCCTACGTCTCCTCATTTTCATGTCAGGCTCAATGAAGCCGTTGAGTCCCAACCCGGGCAACAAGTGGCGCTTCGTGACCTCAAAGCTGTCTTTTTCGTCCGCAATTTTTCAGGGGATAATTCCTACGAGGAACGGAAGACGTTTGTGGCCGGGAAGGCCCTCTCCGGGAAGAAAATCGAAGTGACGTTCAAAGATGGGGAAGTCTTGGTCGGTACGACTACGGGATATGATGCCCAACGCCCTGGATTCTTTCTCTTTCCCGCCGACGACAAATCCAACAATACGCGAACGTTCGTAGTGGCGGCCGCGGTCAAGAACGTCCGGTTTCTCTAGCCTGCATTATTCATGAGCAGTTTCTACTGCAATCGCCGATACGCCGCTGCGACAAGCGTGGCCGCATGCTTTGCGCGGCCAGCAGGCGGGCTCGCCCCTCGTAACCTCAACATACTGTTTTAAGTATGCCTCGGCTTCTCGGCGCTCCGCACGCCCGTCTCGTCTGGCGTCTTGCATAAGTTTGTACAGCAGGGGCTAGTGGTAGGGAATGACGCCTTCCAAAGAAGAAATTGGCAACCGAGTCGGCGGGCGGCTAAAAATGGAAACGTGAGGGCGTTCGAAACAGGCTGATCGCATTACTGAAACTACACTCTGACCTCTATTGCGGCTGGAGGCTCTTCATCGTTTAGTTTGCAACTCCACGTTCACGAGTTTTATTTCTGAGAGATCTTCGAGCCGCGGACACCACCGTGTACCGGCACGCCACAAGGCCGAGTCCAGTTGAGCATAGATCGTTCCGGGGTGCTCATAGTGAATGCCATACGCGTGTGTGGCCGCGCATCGACACGGAAACACGAACGACTTTCCCGAGTCGTCAGACCCTACTTCAACTCGTGTCACGGCCAGATCAAAGGTGAGCCGGATCTTGAACCAACAATGCGCATGATAGTCCTCGACCTGCATCGATTGCTGATAGCACTGCAAGACATCACGGACGGTTGTCATGGGCAACGACGTGTTTCCCGAGAGGACCTCGGCTCGCTTGTCGAGCACCAAGGCTTTGGCCAGGGACAAAGCGTGTCCTACGTGAATCGGGTTGAAGAGGTCAAACGCCGACTCATAAATGGTGATGTTGGGATGTACCTTAAATTCGCGGAGCGATCCTCGCTTGGCCAGCTCCAGGTTCCAATAAAAGTCTACGGCTTGGGATTGGCGGAAGCGAAAGGTCACCAGGCTCATCGTTCAATCCCCATCATCAGGGCTGACTGAATCTGAAACCTTCAAGCGGGTACGCTGTCACGGTTAATCTTGGCGCACCATTGTAACATCTTCTACGACTGTTTATAGAGGACCTTGAACGTGGCCCGACCACTCGGGATACCTGAGAGTACTCGAAGCTGTACAATCTTGTGCGTGCCGCGCTCCCTAATAGCAATTCGGAGAGGAAGGCCAGCCCCCTGGGGAAGGCATACAGTTTATTGGACGCTGCGGAGGGAGCCTGGCCGGACCCTCTGGTCGTGGTTCCGCCTCGTGGCGGTATCCGTTCGCCAGCGCCTCATCGACTAGTGTCTCGACTTCCGTATCGGTTAACTCGGGGTGTTCGTGTCGAAACTTGCGCTCAAGGACTGGGCGAGTAGTTGCGATATACCGTTCACGAGACTGTCGTAGACCCTCGCTGGCCTGCTGATACAGTGCCTTGCGCTTCTCTGTCCACACAGTGCCCGTTTGGTCGGAATCGGTATCGGTTCTGGATTCGGGATCAATCCCATGCTCGAGGCCGGATCCGGCACATCCCGTGATCAGGGTGAAGAGGAAAACCAGAGCAGGTCCCATGACGCGGCCTCGTAGGGGGGCGATCGGGTCACCCCTGTTTGGACGGATAATCTAGTGTAGTCAGCTGGCCACTCTTCGGCAACAGGCATCTGCGTTCCAACTCTTCCACACAACACAGGAATTGAGGTCGCGTTTTGCTCTGCGCATGCCAGTAAGCCATGACTTGAGGGGCAGGCCCAATTTCTTCAGACCGGTCGGCATACGGGTATCGCTGAATCAGTGTGATTCGAGGGGCTGGGTCAGGGTTGCCTGGACTCTGACGACACACCCACGAAGTAGAGGTGCTTCTCTCTGGTGAGATGCTGCGGTTGGACGATGTAGTCGCCTGTCATCGAAGGAACCCAGACGGACTTTGCTACCGCCATATTTCCTCCCGTCACTGCCCACGCGAAGCCGCCCACAATGCCTCCGCCGATCGCATAGACCATTTTCGCAGCACCATAGGGAATAGTCAGTGCCCAGCTGGCTGCTTGGAGCTGGGCTGCCTCGGGACTGGATAGACTTGATGAGCTGGATGGGATTGAGTGCGATGGACTCGGCTCGGATAGGTCCGCACCATGAGCCTGTACTGATTCCTCTGTCAGGGCCAATAGCGTGCAAAAGGCAGCTCCGACAAGAAGTACCCGCCCGACCTGCATCCATAGAAAGCGATTCGTGCTCATGGCTGTTCTCCAGTGGTGAGACCTTCCAATATGCGAGATGAGCACAAGTGCTCGCTTACGTGCTCCTGGGCTTCTGGGAAACGGGAACTCCATGATGGGGGTGTGTTCTGGGAAGTTTGGCTTATGGTTCGTCTTTGGGGGACTCCTCGCTCTGTTTGAGCCAGAGTTCGAGCAGTCTGGTCTCCCGTTCGGACTGGGAAATGTGCTCCAGCGCAAACGCGCCCGTCAAGCGATCTTCATAAAACGCGCGTTGCTTGGCGTAGGTTTTCTTAAACGCGTCCCGTTTCAGGCTTTTCCAATTCGCATCGGATATTCCCGCATGGGCACGCAAGAGGTTAATCTCGATGGCTTGGAATGCAAAGACTTTCGCGAGTACCTTAATGACGGTGGCATTGGTCAGAAATCGTGGACCCTTCTCAGCCATGACCCATCGTTTCGGTTAGGCCGCCGGCACAGGTGACTGTGCCGGCGCGTTCTCAGCATGTTCACATGGCACGGAATCTCAAAGTGGATAGGGTCAGTTCCGCACGCCGCTCCACACCTTTGCTGGATCGATCGCCTTGTCAGGATTGAGGGTCTTCGCTCGTTCCAGGAGGACATCGGTCCCTTCGGGATACAACGGATCAGAAATACAACAATTATCGACCGGACAGACAGCCGCACATTGGGGTTCGTCAAAATGGCCGACGCACTCGGTGCATCGATCATGCGCGATGATGTAAATATTATCCCCCACGCCCTGGCCGTCACCGACATGGAGCCCCTTTTCTTCCGCGCCGCTGCGCGTTTCGAAGATGGCCTCGTTCGGGCATTCCGGTAAGCAGGCGCCACAGTTGATACATTCGTCGGTAATCAGCAGTGCCATGATTCGAGCCTCCTTAATTCTGTAAGATGTAAGAGGGTGCTGAACGTTTTCTTTATCGTATTTCCTGCACGCATCCTTGGTGAACCACGAGGCGTATTGAATCAGGCAGTCACGCTGTCAGACGCGCGCTTTTATAGATCAACAGGAGCCATATGTTGCACTTTCATACGCGCTTCTGTCAATGAGGCGGTTTGAAAAGGAGTGGTTTTTGAGGCAGAAATAAAAAGGGGTAGGCGCCTCTAGCGTCGCGTAACCTGCTTTGTTTCTATCACGGTGAAGCATCAAGCGCGATGCCTTGTCACTGGGAATGCATCGGGTACCTGAGTAAAGGTTGAGGTTGGGGCTAGTTCTATGTACCTCCACGCGATAAACTAGCCGTCATATCCTGGCATCAACATCCTTGGAGCGCGCTCCCATTCATTTCACTGTGGGATCTCATGTCCGATAAGACTTCTTTCTCGACTGCGAGCACCACAGAAGTCACAGCGGTGTACGTCCACCTTTCACAAAGGAGCACATCTCATGGCAGACGTCAAAGAGCAGATCACGAACGCGTTAGAGCATTTCAAGCAACAGCGCGATGAGCTGCAAGTGCAGTTGCACCTTGCGAAGGCAGAGGCGAAGGACGAATGGGCTCGTCTGGAGAAGCAGTGGGAGGAAACGAAGCCTAAGCTGGAAGCCGCACGAGAGGAAGTAGGGAAAACAGCGGTGTCCGTGGGTGATGCACTGAATCAGGCAATTGAAGAATTGAAGAAGGGGTATGAGCGGCTGCGGAGTCGGCTCTAAGGTAAGTTGTATCCGGAGAGCAGCTGGTCACTAGGAGTTCATGTCGGGACACCCGAAGCCCGCAGCAACAGTACAATTTGACTCATTCGTCGTGATTTCAGTGGAGTGGCTCAGGGGGCAGGGCTCAGGGCTCTGTCCCCTGTTTGTTGAGACAGATGATGCCTGCCAAAGGTGTGGTATGCCAGTCCCGGAGTGCTTGCACTTCATATGTGCTCAGAATGCCTTTGGGCGGAGTTTTCCGAAGGGGGCATCGGAACTATCGTTCGAGTGAGGTGGTGAACAATCCTGTGAAGCTTGGATCCGCTCAGACACCGGACGAATTCCTGAGCCTGCGGCTCGATCGATGGTAGATCACCGCTTGTGTGGTCCATCTTGTGGTTTCTTGCCGATTTGCGTCTTCCCTTCACCCACGGCGATTCCTGATTCCGCTGTCTGGGTCATCACGATTTCCATGCGCCGGTTCTTACTCCGGCCTTTGTCCGTCTCATTCGTCGCGATTGGTTTGCTATCCGCATACCCCGCGGCTTTGACTCGGTCGGCTTCAAGTCCTCCGTTGATGAGGACCTGGCTGATATGTTCGGCCCGTGTTCGGGAGAGTTCGAGATTGTCCCGAAAGCCCTTTCGAGGATCGTTCCGGAGTGGCGTGTTGTCGGTATGTCCAGCGACCTCGATACTCTGGTAACGGAATCCATGCAAGACGACGACGACTCGTTCGAGCAATGAGGCCCCTCCGAGGGTGACCGTCGCGTCACCGGTGGAGAATAACTCACTGGTGGCCAAGGCGAGGGTCAATCGATTTCCTCGCTGCCTCAAGGTCGCACTGCCTTTCTTGAGTTCAGGCTGCAAGAGATTCGCCAGGCTTTCGCTGATTTTGCCGAGATCACCATTTGATGAGAAGCCTTCGCCATCATCTGTCCCTTCAGGGTCGGGTCCGGTCGAGGTGCTCAAGGATAGGCTGTGATCGATAGGAAATAGAGAAAGGGAGGGTGGGCTCTCCTCCTGCGCGGCAGTTGGCGGGGCTGGTTTGGATGCATTGAGTTCAACCTCCACCAGCAATTGCTTTGCGCGCACGAGTTCTGCATCCTTCGCCAGGAGTTGGGGGTTGAGATCGGCCAGCTTTTGCGTGACGTGCTTGATCTCCTCCTTGACCTGCGCCAGTTCTTGCTCTTTCTTTGCTATCTGCTGTTCCACTTCACCGGCGCGACGCTTGGATTGGGCCAGTTCCTGCTCCTTCCCTGCGGTCTGCTGGTCTGCTTCGGTTACGCGACGTTTGGCTTGGGCCAATTCCTGTTCTTTTCCCGCCAACTGCTGTTCCGCTTCACCGGCGCGACGCTTGGCCTGGGCCAGTTCCTGCTCCTTCCCTATCAGTTGTTGCTCAACGTCAGTGACACGGCGTTTGGCCTGGGCTAGCTCTTGCTCCTTCCCTGCCAACTGTTGTTCGGCTTCGGCGGCGCGCCGTTTCGCCTGCATCAGTTCTTGCTCTTTTCCCGCCGTCAGCTGATCGACTTCGGCCGCGCGGCGCTTGGGTTGAGCCAGGTCCTGCTCTTTGGCCACAGCTGCCAGCTGTTGTTCGACTTCGGCGACACGGCGTTTGGCTTGGGCGAGTTCCTGCTCTTTCCTCGCGACCTGTTGTTCGGCTTCGGCGACGCGCCGTTTTGCCTGCGCCAGCTCCTGCCCTTTCCCCGACGTGGCGATCTGTTGTTCGAGATCCGCAACACGGCGCTTGGCTTGGTTGAGTTCTTCGGTGCGTGACGCAAGATCTTCTCGAAGCTGCTTGGAATTCGCATGGGCGTTGGTGATCTGGGTTGCGATCTCATTTTCCTTCGCATGGAGCTGGAGCACGAGCTCGCCGATCCGTTGCTTGAGCTGCCGTTCGAGCTCATCGATTTTTTGCTTGGCCTGTTGAAGCTGGGCCTTCGTCGAACTCAATTCGTCTTGCGACGACTGGCCACCTGAATCTTCGGCGGCCCTCGCAATCGGGACGGTTCCGCAGAATAAGACGATGGATACAGAGGCAATGGCGGATAACTTGATGATCATGGCTCACTCACCAATAGAGACGGTGCAGGATTCAGAGCGAATTCTCGCTCCACCAACGGATTGCGCGACACTCATGTGCCCATGACGTCCGCTCGCGAGGCATAGGCAGAAGTGCCTCAATTGACCGAACTGAAGTCGGCGCTTTTCCCGCTTCATCAACGATATAGAAAAAATGGAAGGAGATCCTATCGCCTTCGTAATTCGCTTTGCAACGGGGTGTGCAGGGTGTAGGTGTTCGCGACGTGAACACCGAATCCCGGCAACCAGTGATGTGTAGAGAGGCTCGATTGCCCCGTCTTGAATCTCATCGCCTGTCTCGCTAGACTGCGCCCCGCTCAAGTTTTTCGCATCTTCGGAGGTGACCCAATGATGGTTCGTTCCCTACTTCACGCAATCATTGTTTTCGCGGCGGTAGTCTCAGCAGGGATGAGATCTTCGGAGGCAGCCGATCAGCCGCAGCAGATAAAAGCCGTGTGTGAGAAAGGCACGGCGACAGCATGCAACACTCTCGGACTGTTGTATCTGAAAGGTGAGGGGGTGAAGCAAGATGACGTTCGAGCTGCTACCGCTTTCAAGAAAGCCTGTGATGGTGGCGATGTGGGTGGCTGCTCCAACCTCGGTGTGATATACGCCGAGGGAATCGGGGTCCCACAGGATGAGGCTCAAGCCGTCGCCTTTTCAAGGATCGCGTGTGATGGTGGGAGTATGAAGGGTTGCTCCAACCTTGGTGTGATGTATGCCGAGGGAACCGGGGGTCAGCAGGATGAAGCCCAGGCGGCCGACTTCTATAGACAGGCCTGTGAGGGAGGGAATGCGAAGGGCTGCTATAACCTTGGCGTGATGTATGCGGAGGGAGCTGGGGTCTCTCAGGATGACGTGCAAGCCGCTGCTTTCTCTCGGAAAGCCTGTGACGGGGGAAGTACGAAGGGTTGCTATAACCTTGGCGTGATGTATGCCGAGGGAGTTGGGGTCCCACAGGACGACGTGCAAGCCGCTGGCTTCTACCGGAAGGCCTGCGACGGGGGGAATGCGAGGGGCTGTTACAACCTTGGTGTGATGTATGCGGAGGGGAGCGGGGTCCAAACGGATCATTTTCAAGCTGCCGATCTCTATCGGAAGGCTTGTGACGGGGGGAGCCTGAGGGGCTGCTCCAATCTCGGTGTGATGTATGCCCAAGGGACTGGGATCAAGCAGGACGATATTCGAGCTGCCGCACTGTACAAGAAGGCCTGTGATGCTGGAGAAGCAAAGGGTTGTATCCATCTCGGCATGGTGTATCAAGTCGGACGAGGTATTAAACCGGACGATGCCGAAGCGCTCAAGTATTATGGGAAAGCATGCGATCTCAGAGAGCCAAAAGGCTGCACTCATTACGCAAAGTTGAAGACGGGGAGACGGTGAGATCCTGTGCTGGATAGACGCGGTCTGTATGAGCGCACACAAAAGTTATGGCTGTTATTCTGTTTATCGTGAGATTGAAGTGACCAATGCGACGACTGCTTATTGGCCTCTTACCCTTCGTTCTGGCTGGATGCCCAACGACGACGGCTATATTGGTTGGAGCCCCGGCATTTCTATCCAAATCCGAGTTCGATGAACGACGGACGGAAACCAAGCAGCAGATCGAAAAGGGACTGATTTCCAAAGAGGCCGGTGAAACAAGTTGTCGGCAGATGCTGAATACGGCCGATCGGAATCATGCGGCGCCACCGCCGGTAGATCCTGCCGTCTGCGAATTCGGATCGTTTGCCGATAAACTTTATGAACTCACCAGATCCGTGGAGAGCGGTGCATTGACCCCGGATCTCTGGGTAACCAAGTGTCAGCAACTGGCTGGGCAGTTTTCCGGCAAGGATGTCTGTCGATACGATCCTTTCGCTGATCGGATTATCCAATGGCGACGGGTAGTTCACGAAGGCAAGGCATCGAAGGAAGGGGCCGAGATGGACTGCCGCAACTATGTGCAGCGGGTTCGCCAACATCCGATCCCTGGCCCAGAGATCAAGGAGGACGCCTGCAAATTCTAGTAGATCATTGAACCCGTCCTCAGCTTTGTTCTTGCGTGGCTCGGAGGCGTACCATACGAGACAACGTGCGTTTCCTGTTTTTTCTGATCGTACCAGGGAGAAGACATCATGATATTCAGACGGCCAGAACTTGAAAAAGACAATCCAATCGCTCCTCAACCGTATATCGGTCCTCGAAGACGGCTGGCGATGGCTCGCGCGGCAGCATCTGGGGAATTGAGCGAAGTGGGCGATATGCGAGACACGTTGCAAACCTTGACGAAGGCAGCGTCTCGCTTTGTGAACAGTCTCCCGAAATCGAGGAAAGCCGATACAGGGCTGAAGGCCTTGCGGGATGCGCTTGTGCAAGCCGAACAAGTTCTCTCTGTGAAGACGGCTCCCTGACTTCAAGAGGCGTGAGGGTTGAATGAGGCAGGCACGCTTGAGAACTATTCTGCGCCGCGAGTCAACGGCGAGAGCAACCCCGTATCTCTTTCGATACGACGGTCGAATTTTCCGATACAGTGTGCTCTTGCCATCCTCTAGTGTCTATCGTCCTGCTACTGCGTAGGTAGCTGGAAAATAAGAAAAGATATATTTTTAACGACTGCGGTACAGGCCTTGCGTGAATGCAGGAGGTCTAGCAGGCTGTTGACAAACCCTCTCCCGCATTCATGGGAGATATGCTAAGAGG
>ERZ1292633.6224-Hain-H41-02um-R1-6224-length-10500-cov-4_pt1 | contig 10500 bp, 7 predicted proteins | sample MGYA00564406_ERZ1292633 | MGnify/ENA primary metagenome ERZ1292633 (study PRJEB36523, sample SAMEA6512639) | groundwater metagenome | collected 2019-01-08 | study: AquaDiva: Metagenomics assemblies of 32 groundwater samples
CTGGCCAAGACGGAAATTGCATTTTTGAAGCTGCCCAATGGTTTCCCCGGCTCGCTGTCTATTCGGACTATGAAGGTTGGCACAATAAAGCGTTTTTGGGCGCGGGCGAATTTACTTTGGAATTTGGCAATTACGATGTTGAAATCACCGTTCCATCAGATTTTGTAGTCGCTTCAACTGGAGAATTGGTCAATGCAAGCGCGATTTTATCGCCAGCCCAAGCCCAAAGGCTAGCGGCGGCGCGCGTGAAATATGATAGGCCATCATTTATCGTCACTCCAGCCGAAGCATTAACCGCACAAACTCGCCGTGCGACCACCAGCAAGACTTGGCAATTTCGCGCCAATAATGTCCGTGATTTTGCTTGGGCAGGCTCACGCAAATTCATTTGGGACGCGATGGGAGTTCGCCAAACTCGCAATAATAATGGTGAGCCAAATAATGTTTTAGCCATGAGTTTCTACCCAAATGAGGCCGAGCCTTTATGGTCAACCTATTCAACCCAAGCAATTGCCCATACAATCAATATTTATGGTCGTATGGCGTTTCCTTACCCATACCCAAGCGCGCAATCAGTTAATGGGCCTGTGGGCGGCATGGAATACCCAATGATAACTTTTAACGGCCCAAGACCCGTGAAAGATACCAAAGGCAATATCACTTATACTGACCGCGCGAAATATGGTCTGATTTCGGTGATAATCCATGAAGTTGGACATATTTGGTTCCCGATGACGGTCAATTCAGACGAGCGTCAATGGACATGGATGGACGAGGGGCTGAACACTTTCATTCAATATATTGCAGAGCAAGAATGGTCTGATGACTATCCATCACGGCGCGGGGATCCGCGCGATTTGACTGAATATATGGTTGGTGAAAACCAAGTTCCGATTATGACGCAATCAGATTCGGTGCTGCAATTGGGCAATAATGCTTATGGCAAACCCGCAACTGCTTTGGTGATTTTGCGCGAGACCATTATGGGCCGCGAGAATTTCGATAGGGCATTTCGTGAATATTCAATACGCTGGCGTTTCAAACGTCCCACCCCTGCCGATTTCTTCCGCACTATGGAGGAAAGTAGCGGCGTGGATCTTGATTGGTTTTGGCGCGGTTGGTTTTATTCAACCGACCATGTTGATATCGCGCTGACGGCGGTGCGTGAAGGAACTATCGACACCCAAAACCCCAGCATTGAAGCCAATCGCCGCATCGCCGAGCGTGATGCACGGCCAGTTGAACATGGGGTTGCTAGGGTTGCCGATATTGACAAAATTATTGAGCTTCACCCAGAACTTAAGGATTATTACGACAGCGTTGACCCGTTAGCGGACACTCAATCCGAGCGCGAAGCAGCAGCTAGGGCATTAGCGGCATTAACACCAGATGAGCGCGCGGTTTTGACAAGGTCTGAAAAAATCTATGTCATCAGCCTTGAAAATAAGGGCGGGCTGGTAATGCCTGTGATATTGAAATTCACATTTGCCGATAATAGCAGCCAAATAGTGGAAATTCCAGCCGAAATTTGGCGTCAAAATGCCAAAAACGTCAATTGGAGCTTTATGACGCTGAAAACTCTAACATCGGTTGAATTGGATCCGCGCCAAGAAACTGCTGACGCCGATCGCAATAATAATTATTTTCCACCACGGATTGAACCAAGCAGGCTGCAAATCTTTAAGGAAAAAGGGCCAAGAAACCAAATGCGTGACAATAATTTGACCGTTGCCCCAAACACTACGCAAACAAGCCCGGCGAAGGAAAAATAAGTGACGCGGTTTTGGGGTTTTGCCGTCCTTATATTGGTTGGGTTTTTGATGTTTGCCACACCAAACATTGCCATGGCCCACAAAATGGATAGTGCGTTATCGACCATCAATGTCAGCGAAAACGGTGCGGTTGAAATTACGCATCGCATTTTCGCGCATGACATTGAGCATCAATTTGAGCTTTCCAATATTGGTATGGATTATTTTGAAACCGCTGCGGGGCAGCAACAAATTGAAACTTATTTGCGGCAAGCTTTTGTTTTCAACGATGGCCAGAACCAACCAATCGCGCTTAGTTTTGTCGGCGCGCAAATTGAAGGTGATTTGCTATATGTTTATTTTGAAGGGCAAATTGCCCAGACTCGCGAATTTATGATTGATTCCAATAATTTGAACCTCTTCTCTGCCACTCAAACCAATTTTGTAAATCTGCATTTTGGCGAGATTACTAAATCAATTGTTTTCAGCGGCGGGCAGGGAGAAACACGGATTACGCTGGCGCAATAGCATCAATATTGCTTTTGTTTTGACTTCAAACCAATTATAGCAAAAACATGGTTACTTTGATTGATAAATTGGGCAAAACCCGCCCGCGCCACCCCGAAAAGCAAAAAAATCCTGACAGCGAAATCTTGCGTAAGCCAGATTGGTTGCGGGTTCGAGCGCCAGGGTTAGGCGAATATCAAAATACTGCCAAATTGGTGAAAAACCTCGGCCTTCACACAGTTTGCGAAGAAGCGGCTTGTCCAAATATCGGCGAATGCTGGTCCAAAAAACACGCAACCATGATGATTTTGGGCGATACTTGCACAAGGGCTTGCGCATTTTGCAATGTCAAAACTGGCAAACCTGGGCCAATAGACATTGATGAGCCGAAAAAAGTAGCCGAAGCTGTCGCGCAAATGGGGCTAAGCCATATTGTGATAACTTCGGTAGATCGTGATGATCTTGACGATGGCGGGGCATTACATTTTGCCAATACAATTCAAGAAATTCGCAAAGCCACCCCACATACCACGGTTGAAGTTCTAACCCCCGATTTCTTGCGTAAAAAAAACGCGGTTGAAATCGTTATTGATGCGAAGCCTGACGTTTTCAACCATAATATTGAAACCGTGCCGCGCCTTTATTTATCAATCCGCCCGGGCGCGCGCTATTATAGTTCGATAAGGCTATTAGAGCGGGTCAAAGAGCGTGATGCCAGTATTTTCACTAAATCTGGGTTGATGGTGGGCCTTGGCGAAGACAAACAAGAAGTGATGCAAGTTATGGACGATATGGTCGCAGCGAGCGTTGATTTTCTTACCATTGGCCAGTATTTGCAGCCAACCCGCAAACATGCCCCAATTGACAGATTTGTTACGCCTGATGAATTTAAGTCGCTTGAAGTTATTGCATATTCCAAAGGTTTTCATATGGTTTCTTCGTCGCCTCTAACCCGTTCGAGCCACCATGCAGGTGACGATTTTGAAAAATTGCGGCGAAATCGCATGTCTGCGCAAAAATGACATGAGCTTGCGCAAAATCGAAATCAAAGAAATGGTGGCGTTTAGCCTCAACCAATTGATGGAATTGGTTGGCGATGTCGCCAATTATCCTGATTTTTTGCCTTGGGTAAAAGCTGCCAAAATCTGGGATATGGATGAAGATAAAAGCAGTTTTAGTGCGCAATTATTGATAGGCTACAAAGCTTTTCGTGCGACTTTTTCGACGAAAGTGACAATTGATACTCAAAACCAAACCGTCAGAACCCATTTAATTGAGGACGGCAAATCTGCGAGAGGGATATTTTCACGGCCTCTCAAATCACTTGATTGCAAATGGGCTTTTTCACCAAATGAAAATGGAACTGAAATTCATCTTGTCATTGAATTAGAATTTGCGGACATGATGTTGGCAAAATTGGTTGGCAATAATTTGCATAAAGCGAGCGCGCGAATAATGAACGCATTCATAGAAGAAGCGAAAAAGCGCTATCATTAATGCTCAGAATCCTCTAACTCAAAAAACGCGACAAAAAAGGAATAAAAATGGCAACTCAGGCGGCGAAAAACAACCTTTCTACAAATAACATTGACAATAATTTCTTCATGAAGTCTGCCAATTGGACCTATCCCGCCGTGACGTTTTTATCGGCGTGTTTGATGTTCACTTTGCAACCCATGTTCGCAAAAATGCTAACACCATTGATGGGCGGCACACCTGCGGTTTGGAATACTGCCTTGGTATTTTACCAAGGCACGCTTTTAATTGGCTATTTTTACGCTCATATCATCGCCACCAAATTTGATTTGAAACAACAATTGCTGATTCATGGCGGATTATTATTGATTGGCGCATTGTTTTTGCCAGTCCGTGTGACCCAAATGATGGGCGCACCCAATGTGAATATTCCAGTTATTTGGACATTTGGCGCTTTGTTCCTCTCAATCGGCGCGCCAATAATTGCGATTTCGGCGACTGCGCCTTTGGTGCAAGCATGGCGGGCGCGAATAGGCGATAAAGTTGACCCATACCCGCTTTATGCCGCTTCGAACCTTGGGAGCTTTTTAGCGCTGGCGGCCTATCCATTTTTGATTGAGCCTTTAATGGGCGCAAAAATGCAAAGTTTTGTTTGGGCAGGTGTTTTTGGGGTTTTGGCGATTTTATTATTCATGGCAATTCGCGCGGTTCCGCTATCGTCAAAGCCGCCAGTTGAAGTCGCGCAACACAAAACAACATGGCAAGAGCGTTTGAAATGGATTGGCTTTGCCGCCCCGCCTTCAGCGCTTTTAGTTGCGGTGACAACTCATATCGTAACCGATGTTGCCTCGGTGCCATTATTATGGATACCGCCACTTGCGTTGTTTCTTTTGACTTTTGTTATCGCTTTTGGGAAATGGGGCGATAATATTTGGGAAATTGCTGCGCCTTTGAAATTTTTAGTGGTTTTCATACTTGCGGCAGTAATGGCGGCAGATGATTCAGTCGTCTCCATCATAATAAATGGCGCATTTGGCACCAGTTTTGACAGTGGCTACACTGCTTTGGTTACCCATGTTTTTGCATTTTTCCTAATCGTTCTGTGTTGCCATCTTGAACTTGCGCACACTCGGCCCGAGCCTGCAAGATTAACCGAGTTTTATTTATGGATGTCGGTTGGGGGCGTGTTGGGCGGTGCATTCGCGGCGCTTTTGGCACCGTTGATTTTTAATACCACCATTGAATATCAAATAATATTGGCAATTGCTTTATTGATTGCGCCTTGGGAAAAAATGGAAATGCGTTGGGCATTGCCGGCTGCCATCATCGGCGTTTTGGCGGCGCTTTGGTTTGTTTATCGTGAACCTATTGCTTTATCCATGGACGCCAATTTTCCAATCGGTGCCGAGGCGGGCAAGAGTTTTTTCTGGCAAAATCTAAGACTGGTTTGGGATTCGCAATTCGCAGGTGCAATGCTGGTGGCTTTGCTCGCGGTGGCGGCATCATTTGTAACGCGATCGTCAATTTTGGTGGCGACATTCGGCGGTTTGGCGCTATTGCTACCGATTTTGCATGAGGATGGCGAATTTATTAAATTCCGAGATCGCAGTTTCTTCGGGGTTTTGGAAATTGAGGATAGTGGCAATGGCTTCGATGCTTGGCGCTTTTTGTCCAACGGCACAACATTGCACGGCGTCATGAGCCTTAACCCAAGGCGCAACCGTGAGCCAATGTCCTATTATTGGCACGAAACCCCAATTGGCCTTTTGTATGAAGAAGCCACTGAAGCCAAACCGACGACGCTCCACGCTGGCGTAATTGGCCTCGGTATGGGCTCCACCACTTGTTACGCGAAACCCGGCCAAGATTGGAAGGTTTTTGAAATTAACCAACAAGTGATTGATGTATCAGTCAATTCGGATTTGGTTGGCTTTGTTAAACGCTGTGCCCCCCAAACCCAAGTTGTTTTGGGTGATGCCCGTCTTAGTATGGCCAAAGAAGCCAATGGTTGGTTTGATATTGTATTGGTTGACGCATTCACTTCTGACGCAATTCCGACCCATATGATTACCCAAGAAGCAATTGCAATGATGATGAGCAAAATTAGTCCCGATGGTGTTCTGGTGGTTCATATTTCCAACCGTTATTTGGGATTGCAAAATATTGTCGCCGATGGCGCACACGCAGGCGGCTTTGCAGTTATGGAAGGCAGCCGCGATGGCAATGATGCTAACCCAAATGCAGACACTGGGGTGCGGGCTATAATTTTAGCGCATAATGAAGAACGCTTGGCAAGATACCACGGACCAGTTTGGACCCACATGTATCCAAGACCAAACCCAAGACCATGGACTGATGACCACACCGACATTATGACTGCGATAAGGGATAATTATTGAGGCTTGCGCTATCGCATCGCTCTTTCTCTGAAGGAATGGCTTAACCTCTAAGTGCTTCACTTGAGGGAAGCTGGCGCGCGAATGCGCGACGACAAGGTGAAAACGGTTGGGCGCACAACAAAGTTAGATATAGCGGCACGAACACCCTTCCGCCCCTACGGGGCACATTTTTCAGGGGAAAACAGTCCCCCAGACTGTTTTCTATTTCCCGAAAAATCCCTCAAGGGAAGGACTTAACCAGCGCTACCATTATGTCCGTCCCTTGCGAGAAGCCAGAACGGCACAGTTTACAACGCCCGATCAAACAGCCCCAGTGCCACCTTAACTGCCATAAGGCGGATTGCGCCTCGGCCGATTTCGCCGAAATGATGTTCAAAATTGCGGGTTAAATGGCCTTTTTTGGCGAGACCAAAATAAACTAGGCCAACAGGTTTTTCTGCGCTGCCACCACTTGGGCCAGCAACGCCAGTTATTGAAACCGCTATATCGCCGTTTGAATTTTTCAATGCCCCCGCCGCCATTGAATTGGCAACTTGCGGCGAAACGGCGCCATAAGTTTCAATCATTTCCCACGGCACATTAAGGCTTTGGTGTTTTGCAAGATTTGAATAAGTAACAAAACCGCGCTCAAACACAGCCGATGAGCCCGCGATTGAGGTTAGAAGCGACGCCACCATGCCGCCCGTGCAGCTTTCGGCGGTGACAAATTGCATGTTTTTGGCGGCGGCGGCGGCGATTAGTCTTTCGGCTTGCTCCAATAAATCTTCATCAAACATAATCGCCCCCATGAAAAACCACATTTACCAATGCTTGTGCGGCAATACCTTCTTTGCGGCCAGTAAAACCCATTTGTTCGGTTGTGGTGGCCTTGATGCTGACGCAGCTTTCGTCAATGCCACAAACAATGGCAGTTGAATGCACAAGGGCGGCACTTATTGGGGCAATTTTTGGTTCTTCGCAAATAATGGTCAAATCCAGATTGGCGATTTTGCCACCACGCGCCGCAATTCGTTCAACCGCAAATTTAAGGAAAATTTCCGAGCTTGCGCCGCGCCATTTGTTGTCATTTGGGGGAAATGCCCGGCCGATATCACCTTCGGCTAGCGCACCCAGAATCGCATCAACCAAAGCATGCCAAGCCACATCAGCGTCAGAATGGCCAATAAGGCCACGCGAATGCGGCACTTTAACGCCGCACAAAGTCACAAAATCGCCATCGCCAAATTTATGGGCATCAGAGCCCATTCCCACTCGAAATTGTGGCGTGTTTTGTGGGCAAATTAAGTTTTCCATACGCGCAAAATCGCTGGCAAATGTCACCTTGTCAAGGGCAGGGGATCCTTCGACAATTGCCACTTTAATCCCTGCATTAACCGCAATTTCAGCATCATCAGCAAATGATGCCCCAGCTTCAAGCCGCGAATAGGCGTTCAAAAGCGCTGGCAATGCGAAGGCTTGCGGGGTTTGAACGCGGACTTTGTTTGAACGATTTATGCCGTGCGCGAGGATCCTGGTTTCGCCATCTATTTCCCAAAGCGCGTCGGCCATTGCAATTGCGGGAACAGCGCCCGCATTGCCTTCTGCCAATGACACAAACAAGCGATCGATTGTGCCACTATCAACACCGGGGCGAGCCGCATCATGGATAAAGACAAAATCGGCGCCAATTTCATTCGCGCGAATAAGCCCGTTGCGGCAACTTGCGCTGCGGGTTTCGCCGCCCTGCACCAAATGTAAACTTTTGTTAGCACCAAGTGCGGTCAGTATTTCGGCCGAAACCTGCGCATTATGCACTAAAATTACGTCTTGAAAGCGATTGTCGAGCGTAAAGTAATCAATGGCCCACTTAACCATCATTTTGCCGCCAAAACTCGCATATTGTTTCGGCGCTCCAAGGCCACTTCTTTGGCCCACGCCACCCGCAACAATTATAGCAATCGACCGCATTAAATTCTCCCGCTTCTTAGGGTCAGGACTCACTAATATAGACGAAAAACCGCCAAAATGGCTTCATATTGGGCGCAAATCTCACTCAAAGAGGCGATAAAGCCTCTTTTCGCAATCTTCGCACCCACTATTTTGCCATTTTCACGGCTTTCTCGCCAATATTAGTGGGTCCTGACCCAAATCAAACCCTATTTCTTTTCTAGCTAATTATTTGCGAAATGAAAGTGGGAAGGTTTGTGTAGTTTTGTAGTCTGAATAATGCGAATTGCCTGCAATCAGTGCATTTGCTTATTTTATGTGCATTTTCGGGTTTGAATTTTGCAGTGCAGCAATATCCCGCTAGACATTTGCCTCTTTTTTGTGCATTCTAGCAATTAGGCTTTTAGCCGAAGCGCAAATGGAATTTAATTGGAAGACACAATCGACAAAATAATTGCTGTAAGCGCACTCAAAGATTGTGAAATTTTTGATGGCTTGCATCTGCCTGTGCTAGTCGTCAATGAGACCGGTAAAATTGACTATGCCAATAATTTTGCGCTTGACGCGCTCGCTTCGTCGCTAAAAAATCTAAAAACACTGAATTTGTTTGAAATCGTTAGGCCACCCAAAGTATTGAATAATTTGGTTCAAGAAGTATTAGGTGACGGAATTGACGCGTCGGCGTCAGAAATTGAAATAATTTCGCCCAATTTGACCAGTTTTTGTGGTGACGTATTGCTTACGCCACATATATCGCCACAGCATGCAATTCTTATGTTTTGGCCACGCAATAAGGCGAGTAATTTCAAAAAACAGGCCTTGGCCAATGAACGCAATCAGAGTTTTGGGCGAATTGGCTTGGCATTGGCGCATGAAGTTAAAAATCCGTTGGCGGGAATAAGGGGCGCGGCGCAATTATTGATGCTCGACGCCAGCGATGAGCAAAAGCCTTTGGGAAATCTGATAATTGAGGAAACCGATAGAATTCACCGCCTAATGGACAAAGTCGAAAGCCTTGGTGATGGTACCAGCATTGAATTAAAACCTGTGAATATTCACGCGGTTTTGGATACGGTGGTGAAATTAGCTGAAAATGGTTTCGCGTCGGACATCAATATTTCCTGCCAATTTGATGTGTCATTGCCGCAAATGTTAGGCGATACCGATAGTCTAATTCAAATATTCCTCAATATCGCAAAAAATGCAGCTGAAGCCGCGCGAGAACGCGGTGACACAGCGCATATTATATTTTCGACCAATTATCGCCATGAACATAAAATGAAGAAAAGTGAACGTGGATTTGCGCATTTACCGCTGGAAGTCGCAATTGCCGACAATGGTTTTGGCATAGCCGATGATATACAGGACTTCTTGTTTGACCCGTTCGTGACGACCAAAGCAGCGGGCAGTGGAATGGGCCTCGCAATTATTCGAAAATTAATATCAGCGCATTCAGGCACAATTGAATTTGATAGCGAAAATGGCCGCACGGTTTTTAAGGTTCGGTTTCCACTCGCACCTTTGGATATTGGAGAATAGCGAATGAAAGAAATATCGAAAGTGAACGCCGACCATCATCGCGCTGCCGCCAACAATCGTGGAAGAATGATTCTAATTGCCGATGATGACGCATCAATTCGCACAGTATTATCACAAGCTTTAACGCGTGCTGGCTTTCAAGTTCGTTCCACTACCAATGCGGCGACCTTGTGGAAATGGGTGAAAGATGGCGAGGGTGATTTGGTGCTAACCGACGTTATGATGCCTGATGGCAGCGTATTTGAATTTTTGCCGCGAATAAGGCGGGAAAGACCAAAACTCCCAATCATTGTAATGTCTGCACAAAACACGCTTTTGACCGCGATATCGGCTGTCGAACAAGGTGCTTATGAATATTTGCCCAAACCATTTGACCTCGAAAAAATGATTGATTTGGTGACAAGGGCATTGGAGCCAATTTCGCAACACCGCAGTGAAAGCCAAAACCGCAAAGTCCTTAAAGACAAAAATCTGCCTTTAATTGGTCGCTCGATGCAAATGCAAGAAGTGTATCGAACCATTTCACGGGTCAGCCCGACCGATTTACCAATTGTGATTCAAGGCGAAGTTGGCGTTGGTAAGAAGCTGGTGGCGCAAACAATCCATGATTTTTCCAAACGAAAATCGGCTAATTTTGCTCATTTTAATATTGCCGGCCTCGAAGCGCATGAACTCTCTCAAACATTATTGGGTGATGGCAAATCGCAAATTGGGCTTTTGCAAGAATGTGACAATGGCACAATTTTTATTGAATCGGTTGATGAAGCAACAAGTTCGGCTCAGTCGCGTTTATTTAGTTTAGTTTCGAGCAGCAAAACCGATAACATCAGATTTATTTTCTCGGCGACGAGGGAACTTGGCGCACTTGTAAGGGAAAGCGCATTTAGGACCGATTTGTATCA
>ERZ1292633.5265-Hain-H41-02um-R1-5265-length-11729-cov-7_pt1 | contig 10499 bp, 5 predicted proteins | sample MGYA00564406_ERZ1292633 | MGnify/ENA primary metagenome ERZ1292633 (study PRJEB36523, sample SAMEA6512639) | groundwater metagenome | collected 2019-01-08 | study: AquaDiva: Metagenomics assemblies of 32 groundwater samples
GAGTGTTGTGGTTGCTCTGTTACCCACCCACCACGCAGAAGAGTAGCGCACAGTTTTCGATATGGCCGCATCCATGCGACACCCCGCCCTGTCCGCGGCGTCGTCAGCCCTGTCCTCCGCGGCGTCGTCGCAGGTGCCTCCTTCCCCGCCACCGCTTCCGCCGTCCAGCGGCGCGCGCCTCCCTCCCTCCTGCGCGTGCCGCCCCTGCCTTCCGTCGCCCCGGGAGCCCACCGCCGCCGACATATTTTCCTCCGCGTCAATGTCCGTGGCGGTGTACCACCGTCCGCCCTCGTTCGTCCCAGTGACGACCCTTGCCATTACGGAGACGTCCGCCCCGCCGCGCCGCTCCAACAACGACGTCGTGACGTTGGACGGCGTCGCGATGACCGTTCCGTACCGCGTCGCCATTGGCTGCTCCTCAACCTCAACCACCAGCGGCGGAGCTGAGGCTGCCGCGGTCCGCGAGGCGACGGCCGTCATCGAGCAGGTGTTTGCCACGGCCGAGGGCGTCTTTAGTCCCTTCGTGCCGCACTCCGAGCTGTTTCGTCTGAACCGACCCGACTGGGGCCGCGGGCGGCAGAAGCAGCAGAGTGCTCCGCCTTCCACTAGTGGCGGCGCGGCTGGTGAACTGCCGCGACGGCGCATCCGCCTTTCCCCGTGGCTGTCCGATGTGGTTCGTCTCGCGGACGCGTTGCACGACTTGTCCGGCGGCCTCTTCGACCCCACCGTGAGCGCGCCCCAGCTCGAGCGGAAACTCGTCGCGGCCGCGGAGCGCAATGGCGACGACGTCACGGCCGAGCAGCACCGTGCGGCCGCCAACCGCGCCACCGCCATCGTGCGCGAATCGCAGCGATCCACCGCCGCCGTGGCGCAGGGAGGCGCCGTGCGGATGTGGCGCCGCCACGTGGCCCTTCGCCCTATTGAAGAGGTAGGAGGGAACGGCGGCTCGCTCGAAATCGACATGACGGAGGGGCTCCTCCTCGACCTGAGCGGCATCAGCAAGGGCTACATCGTGGACCAGCTGCTGCGATCGCTCGTCCACGACGCCGGATTTGAAAACGCGTATGTGGATTGGGGCGGCGATGTGGCCGTCGCGGGGACCCACCCTTCCGGCCGCCCGTGGTGCGCTGGCATTTCGCGGCCGGCGCAGACGCTGCGCCGCGCGGCCTCCCTGGCAAGGCAGCTGACCATGCGGTACATCGCGCGCGCCGATCAGCCGGACCGCCAGAGCTATCACGTGAACAATGGAGAGGGCGCTGCGGCTGACTTTGGCAGTGATAGCTCGGAGGACGAGTCGGACACCGACGGAGCGGTTGGGGCCGCCAGCGTCCTGCAGATCGTCGATCTGGAATCTGGGTGCGCGGTTTGCACGAGCGGCACGACGTCCATGTCGAGCACCGTCGACTGGGCCCTGAACCGCGAGGGCAGCACGCTCCTGTACACGTCGAGCTCTCAAACCATCGACCCTCAGAACATGCAGCCGCTCCGCACGGACTCCTCGGCGGCGATGGGGGCCGTCGAGGACCACGAAGTCGCGTCCGTCACCGTCCTCGTGCAGCCCCAGACACGAGGAGCAGGCAGCCAGGAGGGGGGCGGCGCCTCCGTCATCCCCTCCGCAACGGCCGCCCTCGCGGCAACGTTTCCCTGTGCGGTTTGTGACGCGCTGGCCACCGTCGCGCTGATCCGGGCAGCGAACCGCAACAAACCAAACGCCTCCTGCACCTCCCACCCCCAGTCGCAGTCCGCAGCGGCGGCGGGGGAGGACATCGCTGACTGCGCGAACGGCTTCGCGACCGAGAAGCCCACCGGTCTGCCGTCCGCCATGCGGCTCGCCGTGCTCAAGGACATTGTCGTGCGCATTGAGTCGGCGGCATCGGAGGGCCTCTCGGTGCAGCAATACACCTACGCCAACGCGCAGCCAGCGTCAAAGGGCACAACGAACGCCGACCCGAAAGCGGCGATGAAGGCGGCCACTGGCGCTGACGTCGCGTCCCTGCGGGTGGTTAACAACGCCTTACCGCGGATGGTCGCACTCGTGTTCGTGCAGGTGCCATCGGACACCAACATCGACGAGCCGCCGCAAGGACGAGAGGCGGATCAGTGGTTCGGCGTGACGATGTCGTCGGTCGTAGCCCTGCCCCTCGACCCCGGGTTAGCCGCACAAAGCGAAGCACTCCCTCCAACGCGCGTAGGGCACACGGCAGCGCTCCTGCAGCCCGCGGCTATCCGCCCTTCCAGCGGCGTGCACGTCACGTTGCCAGGGGACAGCTCGTCTGACGAGTCGTGCGATACCGGCATCCCAGAGGGCGCCGCACCTCCGCTGATGCTCAGCGTCATGAAGCACTCGGCGGTCGCGCAGCTGATGCTGAGGGGCGGCTTCCGGAGCGGAGAGGCCGCACCTCGTGTCCGCGTCCTCCTGCTCAACCACGCGTGGATCGGCCGCATCGGCAAGCGGCGTTCCAGGCAGATGGACATCGACGACGACAAGGTCAGGGACGCGACGTGCGAGGTGGCGGCCCGCTTTGGCGCGGGCCGAGTGGTGCGGGATGAGGCCGCTGGCGATGTTTACGACCGCCTCTCGGTGGTCGCGGAGGAGTCGGTTGCCCCTTCTGCCGCCTTCGTATCCACCGCCGCGGGTCCTCATTCCCTCGCGACCGATTGCGAAGTCAGCGATCACCACCCCCAAATCCACCAAGGTTGCCGACCTCCGCCAAGTCGTAACAAACCCCCGAAGGCCATCTTGCCCGTGAGCGACTTCGAGCTCCTGCACATCGCCTCGGACTACGAGCTTGTCCCAGGGGTGACTCAGCCGGACGACGTCAGGAGCCCGTGCGCTCGGAGCGTCGTCGCCGTGGGTGACCACATCAATGTTTTCCTTCGACCCGTTTCTGGGCCAAGAGAGGAGGAGAGCATGCTGCCCAGTGACTGTTTCGTCCGTAAGCTGCCCGTCAAGGTGGGTTCCTCGTGGCAGCTGATCACCATCCCACTCACGAGCCCGCCCGGCTACGCCACCGTCGCGTTGCATTCCGAGTCGTTGCTGACGCGCTGGTGGTCCGACCACCCCCCCGGCACGGGCGGAGATGGCCTCGCGACGTCAGCGACGGCGATGAGCGGAGGCCGATTCGGCGGCGTCATGATCCAGTCGTTGGAGTGGGCATCGCGGGACCCACCGCTGCTCACTGGCGCTTGCCGGCTCAAGCACGCGGACGCAATGAAGGTCGTCTTTGGCGGCGTGACGAAGGTCGGCGTGGCACCGCCGCCCGCTCCCGCTGCCCCCGCAGACCACCCCTCGAGCTCGAGGCGCAATCCCTTCGCTTATGAAACCCCCACTCCCCGGTGGTTGGCTGCCCAGGAGGAGGGGGACAAGTCGGTCGATGCCGCGCGGATCCACTTTACCACTCGTGAGGCGTCCGCGCTGGTCGACTGGCTCGAGACGAACGACATTGGGATGCAGTTCGCCTTCGTCCCGGGTGGCGCCGAGGCCGCTCAGTCCGTCGAGAAAGCGCGATCGTTCCATCTCTCTCCTGAGGAGGCGCCGTGCTACATCGACGTCCGCATCGTCGACCGCGTCGTGCTGTGGCGAGGGGCCGACGGCTCCCTGGCGGCATGGTCCACGCTGCATGGCGGCGGAGACGGCACGACGACGGACGCCGCCTTGTCCACCCAGCCGTTGTTGCCCGTGCCTCCTTCCGACGATGCTGCGGCCGCCGCCGTGGTGCTCACCGTGGTGCTCGTGATGCAGCCACTCGCGGTTGCGCAAACGCTTCCCTTTTCCCTGGCGCGCCCGCCCTCCTCCGCCGCGGTGCCGTTCGCGGAGGGTGTGCGATCGTGGCTGGACCAATCCGTCGGTGGCCGCGCGATGCAGGTGTGGATGTGAGGAAGGTGAGGCCTACAACAACGTCCGCAATCGATCGATGAGAATCAAAATGTGGATATTGTGTGTGGCACACGCTGGAAAGAAACGGGAGGAGGGGGGGAAATATCGACTGTCTCGCCCCTCCTTGTGAGAAGTTATCGGTACCTCGTTCCTTTGCGTTGGTTTCTCCTAAAGGGGGGGAGACAGAATCGTAGACCTACCCCAGGTAAATTTAGTTACAGTTTAACCGACCAATCGTGAACACATTAATGGCTTTGGAAGCGATTTCGCCGCGCAATACGGAGATGTCGTGGCGTTGCTGGTTTCTGGGAGAAATTTTTTGCGTAAAACGCGTCGGCGGTCTCATACACTGCCCGGCCATGAGCCATTGAATACGGCGACGGCAAAATCGTTCCCGCCCAACCGTTTTGACACGACGGTCTTTCCCTTTGACAGACCGTTCCTACCGTCGTCGCTTCATCCAGAGTCCAGGGCAAGCTGGTCGAGCCAATGGGCATGCCGTTCCTACCTCCCGCTTTTGTGTAAAACGTAGCGGACGACGGTTTTTCCCTGACGAACCGAATGATGGCCGCCCATCCCGTCGCAGAGGCGTCGACATATTCGTCGCCGGCGTACTTTCGGATGTCCGTGGACAGTGGCTCTCATTGGCGTAATCCGTGTTCTTGTACGTTGGCTCTCAACGCCTCCGTCAGCTCTCGGTGGCTATTGGGGGGCTTGCGGGCCATCATCGATAGCTGTGAAAACTCACTTTGCACATTTGAGATTTTAATCAAAAGGCTTTGCTTTTTTGACAGGGAGGGTGAGAGTGTGTGTCTTGACAAGTACTTTTTTACATTTAGGTGCAACAACGACGTAAAAGGGAAGCCCGATCCAACCTTCTTGAACTTGCAGTATGAAGCTCGTCCGCTCGACGACGCTGCCCGGCCATGAGTACGTGCTCGCGGCGGCCCTCAGCCCAACGACCGATCTGGCGGCCGTCGCGCTCTCCAAAGCCCTTCTCGTCCTCCGCTGTGAGGACCAGCAGGACGAGACGACGACGACGGGTGGAGCCACCACGATGACGATGGGCAGCATTGGGGCCGCCGCGGTAACGTCCGTCTCGGACAGCGCTGCGACGGGCAAAGGCGCGCCAGCTACCGCCTCCTCGGCTGGCGGCTTTTCCACCGCGACGTCCGTAGCGTCCCTGACGTCGCAGGCGGTGGTCTCCCTCGCCATCCCTGGGGTGGACTACCTTTCGTGGTCCCCGACTGGTAGGCTGCTCTGCGCGGCGCGAAGCGCTCCGATGGACGCCGCGGCGACGCATCCCATGTGCGACGTGCTCATCGTCCACGTCGACTTGGGTTTGGTGCTGCGGCGATTCACGCCGCGAGGATGGGCCTCCGCCGCGCCTTCCACGTCGACGAACGAGGCGCCCTGTGTCGCGGAGGCCGTGCGACGTCCTATGCATGCCGGCGGTGGCGAACGGCGGCCACTGAGCGCCTTGTGGTGGACGCACGCCGACCTGCCCGTCGTGCGAGGCGACGCCCGCGGAAGCGGTCGGCTTCCCGGTGACGCCGGGGTCGCCGCCGGCAGCGGCGTCGGGAGCGTCGTCGGGCCTACCCTCTTTCCGTGGGATGACGACCGCTGTTCCGCCTGGCTCACCCCAACCGCGGACTCACTCTCGTCCGACGAGGCTGCCAACTTCGCTGCCACCACCGCTCAGCATCCGGGCGTCCCGTTGCTACTCCCGCACCAGCTAGCGCTCGCCACCGCCGCCTGCCGGGAAACCGCCACAGTCGGCAAACTCTCGTTCTTGTGCGTGCTGGACATGAGCGGCACACTAAGTCTCATCGCCGGTGGCCTCCAGGAGATCATGCACGTGCGGTGTGTCGACGCCGCGCCGTGGCCGCCGCTGCGCTCGTACGAGTGGCGTCGAGGAGGGACGCCTCGCGTCTGCCCCGTCGCGGGTGGCACGGCGGTACTTCGTGTCGGCCATCCGTCTTGCGTCTCGCCGCCTCGGGGAACCGCAGAAGGCGCCTACCCGGCGCAAGAAACAGCAGCAGCCGCCGCCGCGTCATCGGCGCCACGACCCCCAACGGTGGCGTCGTTGATCGACCTGTGGCCGGCGATCGTGGAAGTGACATCGGTGCGCCACGTCGCCCACGTCTTGGCCGCCGACCTCGTCGAAGTCGCCCTTGGATGCGCGTGCTCAGCGGCCCTGAAGTGGCGGCAGCTGCTCAACGCAGCGCATAGTACACTGGTGGCCGCCGGCGATGCGCGCTACCTGGTCACAAGTGATGCGTTGAGACCGCATTTCGTGCCTCTCCCCGTCCTCGACGTCGTGCTTGCCGCTCCACAGGGCTCGGCGCAGAAGCTTGCTCCTCCCACCGCATCGCAGTTGCTCGCGTGGTGCGACGCGCTGTACGTGGGACTCGACGACGTCTTGGGAAGTCTGACGCAGCAAGCCCAGTCTGCGCTGGGGTGCGCCATGCAGCTGATGGCGTCCACTGGAGGCGGGATATCATCGACCGCCGGGACATCATCATCATCGCCGCCGTCTGGGAGCCTCCAAACGCAGAAGGATGTCCTCCTTAATCATCACAACAGCCGCAGCGAAGAGGGACGGGGGATTGGTGCGGTGTTCGCACTGAGTGCGTTCGCCGCGTCGCTTGCATCGGCCATTGGCGACTTGTGCGTCGCGGCGTCGGAGGAGCGCCGGGAGTGGGCGCTGCTGCTGCGCTGGCGGGCGGGCGTGGCATTGAGCGGCAAGACTATCCACCCGGGGCCGGTGGCGCGACGCGAACCGACCGCCGCCGTCGCGGCTGCCATCCATGCGGCCGCGCCTCCGAATCACAACGCCCAGCCGGCGGCTGCTGGTGGCGGCAGCGGCGCCCCTGTCGACTCGTTCGCGAACTGCCCCGACGCACTGCTGACCGCTGCGGAGCTGGAGCGCCTGATCGACGACTATGACCTTTTTGGACGCTCATTTGAAGGTGGCGCCGACGCCCCGCATACGCGGTCGGCCGCCCTTTCTCAGCAGCTACTGCGCATGCGATCATCACTGCGCGCTGTGTGGCATGACACGGACGCTGCCCCACCCCCGGACGCGGCCGCCATGCGTTCTTCTGAGCTGGATGCCGTGACCATCTATCCCCAAGGGAGTGCCTCTTGCAGTGACGTCGGAAGCAGCCCCGCACCGTCCAGGCCCTTGCCGATTAGTGGTGGTTCCACGGCAGTGATGTGTTGTGTGGCCATGGAGCACCCGAGCGGCCGGCCTGAGCCGTTGCAGGACCGCGTCGAGAGAGGTGTACCACTCGACCACTTTCGAGCCGCCGACCGCCAACGGCTTCAGGATCTCGACGAGGGCAGGGGTATTCAGGTATTCGGTGTGGCCGTGGTTCCGGCTAGTGTCGCAGCCTCCTCGACCTCGAGCCATCAGAATTCATCCGCCGCCGTCCTCGCTCAGTTCAGCGGCGTGCTGCTGCCGCGCGGCTCGCGCCTCCACCCGTTTGGCCTGGGCGGTCGCAGCGTGGCCGCACGGTTCGTACCAGGCGCGGACGTCGGCGCGATCCAAGGGAGCATGTTGAAACTGTCGACGGTCGAGCAGCCGGCCACGCCAGCGGCGGCGGATGCCACGACGACGGCGCCGCGGGGCGACATGCCGCCGCCGCCGCCTCCCTTGGACGCCGTGTCGCTCGCCCTCTCCGCTGTCACGGCTCCCTTGGCGCCCCGGGGTAGCCTCGTCGCCCCCGGCAGTCCCCCATTGTCGCCTTCCTTCGCAGCCGCCGACGCCGAGGAGACCTCCTCTTCAACAACCGTTCTGATGGAGGAACGTCCTGTAGCTGGCCACCGCCGCCCCCTCGTCATCGCTGGAATTCGCGTCCCGTCGTCGTTTGCGATAGTGGGCGCGTCGCAGTGGGGGGGAGGCGCGGCCGCCGCCACCGTAGCGAGAAAGAAGAAGTTGAACGCGGCGCTCGTCTCCTATCAGGACGACTTCCACAACGGGGTCATTTTCAGCGTGAGCGATGCCAGGGGCTACGCGCTCATCGCCCAAGCGCACCGCTTGGTGATCGTCAATTGGCAGGAGGAGAACGACGACGACGGTGACGCAGAAGAAGAAGACGTTTCGGTGGACACCGACTCTTAACAAAACACACACTCCTATACAGTCCCCTCGTTGCGTTGAGCTGCAAAGGAAATAGAACGTCGGGGGGGGCGGGACACAGACTTTTATTCTTGCTTGCCCCCCGCATTGCCCTTCCATCTTGCCATCTCCCTCGTCGTTAGATGTCGTCGTGTGGGGTCCGAACCATTGAGGCCTCCCCCCCACGCCTCCTGGATAGGATAGGGGATGTACCGATGAGAGGGCTCCGTTCATGTCAATCCTTTGCGCGCATTGGTCGTGTGCTGGGCGGGCCCCTCTTTCCCTCCACCAACAGTCGCACCACCGCACTTGCTCTCTTGCTTTTGTCCCGTTTTTTGTGGTTGGCACCTTTTTGCTTTTTATTTTCTTTCCAAACTCTTTCCCATCTTGCTTCCAACGTCTCTTCGGGTCTATTGAAGGAGGCATCAACATCAACACATCTTGAGCTCCTCAATCGTCAAATCGCACAACACCCACAAGCGGCCATGACGTCCTTTACTCATCCTCCTGGCGCAGGCGCTGCTGGTGGGTCCGTCCCGCCGCCTCAGCACACGCCGCCGTTGGGAAGCCGCTTCCAGCCGGCACCCACTGGAGGGGGCGGCACCTCTCCAGGCCTGCACCACCAGCCGCACCACATTCCAGGCACACAGTACACTCACGACCCGTACGACGGCACCCAGCCAACGACGGTGCACCGCTCGCCGAATGTTCGGCCAGTGGCCGGGGGCGCCCATCAGCTCACGCCCCCGCAGGGTGGCTCCTCCTCGGTGGGGGCTCAAGGGGGGGGAGTGTCGGTGCCCCCAGGTGCGTTCGTGTTGCCACCCGCGGCAGCATCCCCTCCTGGCGGCGCGCCGCGCGGTCCCAGCGGCGGTATGATGACCACGACGACGAGTGCCCCGACCAGCCGCGGTCCGTCGCAGCAGTACACTCCCCCGTCGCACGTCAACATCGGGGGAGCGGCGCAACCAACGTCCTCGGGGGCATCCTCCACTTCGGTGAGCGGCAGCAACACGCCGTCCGCCCTGTTTCCCCGATCGGCGCCATCGTCAGGTGCCACCATGCTGGCGTCGTCTTCCCGCGGCGCTCCGAAGCCTCCTGGCGGCGGCGGGGGTCCCACCGGCGCACTGTGGACTCCGCCGGGAGTCACGACGCCTCCCGCCGCGGCGCTGATGTATCCGACGCTGTACGACGGCAGCGGCGCCTCCTCGCCGTCCGGCAGCTACGCCACGACGAGCGCCATGTCGACGTCCGTGCATGGCGGGGGCTTCGGCACGCCGCCGCTCGGTCTCACCCACCACCCGCAGCTTCTCTCCTCCGGGTCCAGCGGGGGCGGTGGCGGTGGCGGCTACTTCCCGACCTCCGGCAGCGGCTACTACTTCACCCCGAATGACGTGGCGACCAACCACGCCGGGAGCCTCTGGGGGCAGCAGCTTTCGCACGGTGGGCAGCACCACGACGGTGTCACGGGGGGTTTGCCACCACGGGTGTCGACGACGACGACCGATGCTGCGGACAGCCGAGGCCCCTCTCAGCCCGTGGGCGGCGGCACCCCACCCCTCCATCACCACCAAAGCGCCGCGGCTCCGCGGTCCACGGGAGGGTCGTCTACCTCAGCGAGCCCTGCGTCCAAGCCGCAGCCGCACTTGCAGCACGTGCCGACCACCATCGCAGGGCAGGCTGCCACGGCCGCGACTGGAGCGGGCAGCGATCGCCGCGACGACGCGCCGCCCACTCACTTCGTGCGCCACGGCCACAAGCCAAGCACGGAAAAATCCCACCAAGACCTCGCTCACATGGGGCTCGAGTTCCTTGAGATCCCTATCAACGCCGAGGAGCTCGCGCCTCTTCCTCAGACGTGGCGGCGGACCAACGGCAGCGTGGTGCTTCGTCCCTCGCCGACAGCCACCCCGCCGCCGGAGGGAGGGAGCGGACCCTCCTCTACGCTCATGCTCGTCGAAGGCGACGCGACCGGGGGGCATCCCATCGCCGTGCACACCCGCGATCTGTTCCTTGCCCAGCTGCCCTTTCACATGAAGGTGGAGTCCATGCAGTTCGTCGCGAATCACGTCGTCGAGGGCGCCCCGGTGCCTATTCTGCACGTCGCGGTGCACAAGAAGAATGGAAAACTGTACGACGGCTGCGCCTTCATCAAGGTTGCGCACACGGACGCGGATAGGTTTGTCCACGCGATGCACAAGACGCTGCTCTTCGATGAGGGGGGCGTCTGGGTGGCGAGGACGCCTCAGGCGAAGCAACGCCTGGCCGACTACTGTACGCGGATGCAGCACATGTCGCCGCAACAGAGGCGAGAGGTCCTTGGGAGACCCATCCCGTTCTCGGCGATGACGGCAGAGCTGGCGAAGCGCGAGTACACGTATTGAGAAAAGGGGACAGCGCTCCCGGGCCCGCCACAAAAAAGAGGCTCGAGGGGGGGCCACGCGTTCGGCCCTCGTGTAGAGAGGCGTCCGGGAAGGTGAAGGGCGCCTCCTCTCCCCTTTC
>ERZ1292633.4057-Hain-H41-02um-R1-4057-length-13783-cov-7_pt2 | contig 10498 bp, 7 predicted proteins | sample MGYA00564406_ERZ1292633 | MGnify/ENA primary metagenome ERZ1292633 (study PRJEB36523, sample SAMEA6512639) | groundwater metagenome | collected 2019-01-08 | study: AquaDiva: Metagenomics assemblies of 32 groundwater samples
AATTAATGGGGCCAAAGCGCACACGCATCAACCGACTGACAGTTAAGCCAATCGCTGCAAACATTCGCCGTACCTCCCGATTCTTGCCTTCTTTCAAAATTACACGATACCAGTGGTTCGATCCTTCCCCGCCCTGATCAGCCAGATAGCTGAAGGCCGCCGGACCATCTTCCAGTTCGACGCCCGTGGTCAGTTGCGTCATCTGCTCTGATGTCAGTTCACCCAGAATCCTCACTGCATATTCCCGTTCGACTTCAAACCGGGGGTGCATCAGTCGATTGGCGAGCGTCCCATCCGTGGTAAAAATCAGCAATCCACTGGTATTAAAATCCAGTCTGCCGATGGCAATCCATTTGGAAGATTTAAGATGTGGCAATTTATCAAACACAGAAGGACGCCCTTCCGGATCGTGTCGGCTGACAATTTCACCTTCCGGCTTATGGTAAAGGATCACTTTCGGCAATCGTTCTTCCAGATCAAACCGGATAATCCGCTTACCAATACGAACCAGATCATCAGGCCCGACCCGATCACCAATCTGCGCCATCTGGCCATTGATACTGACTTCACCGGAAGCAATCAACGTCTCCATCTCGCGCCGGGAACCCAGTCCCTTTTGGGCCAGTAGTTTCTGCAATTTATGCGTGGTTGCAGGTAATGTCTTCTCGACCGGCTCTTCTACTGGCAATTCCTCTTTGGGTGATTCTTTTTTCCTGCCTGGCTTGATGTCTCTTTTTACACGCATTGATTTTTAACCTGAAACCACAATCCTGGCGAATTTACCATATACAAACAACACAATGTTAAAATGGCAACTTGAAACCCGGCGGCAAACCAAGCCCACCTGTTAATTCAGTCATTTTTTCCTGTGTCGTCGATTCAACACGGCGTACAACATCATTCATTGCCGCTACAATCAGATCTTCCAGCATCTCTTTGTCATCACCTACAAGACTATCATCGATACTGATGCTTCTGACCGCATGCCGGCATGTCATTATGACCTTTACCAAACCAGCGCCTGCCTGACCTTCCACTTCCAGCGAAGCCAACTTCTCCTGCATTTGCTTCATATTCTCCTGCACAAGCTGCGCTTGCTTCATCATGTTACCAATATTGCCTCTCATCATATCTTTCTCCACTATTTTTTAATTGGTTTAATCGAAGAGATAATCAATTTCGCATTGAAATTCTCAACCAGTTCCTGCACAACCGGATCTTTCTCCATGGCTGCAATGCTATTGGCCTGCCTGACCTCTTCTTCACGTTGCCGCATCACAACCGGCGTCATCCCTGCAATATCTCCGATCATAATGCTGAGTGACACTCGCTTGCCATAATAAACATCTAATGCACCCTGAATTTTTTCCTGATATTTCTTTTCCAGAAGATGTTTATGCACCTCCGGCACGTATAATTCAACTTTTTCTTCAGACAACAATCTGGCTTCGCTGTGTTGTGCCAACATTCCAGCCATTCCCGTCAATTTCAATTGCTTGACTAGCGCTGACCATGCATGGTCGAGTCGATCTGCATTACTATTCGTGTCAACAGATTGCCCTGACTGCTCAATCAACTGCTTCGGGCCACTTTCCTTCAGCGGTTTCTTCTGCTGGTTTTTCTGTACAGGCGTTTCTTGCAATAACTCATCCGGCATAAAAACCAGCATGCGCATCAACGTCATGGTAAAACCGGCATATTCATCAGGCGCCAGACTTAAATCACTGCGTCCATGCAAACAAATCTGGTAAAACAACTGGATATCGTCCGGTGAGAACGTTTTTGCCAACGCGAGAATACGCGTATATTCCAGAGTTTCCTCACTGATTGCCTGCGGTATCGTCTGAGCAATTGCCACACGATGTAATAAAGCCGCCAGATCCTGTAATGCCGTATCAAATGCGAAGCATTGCGTTTCCATTTCATCCGCCAGAGACAGGATTCTTGATCCATCTTTCTGTGCCAGGGCATCCATCAGATCATACAGGTAGCGATGATCGATGACTCCCAGCATATCCCGCACATCAGATTCCTTCACTTCACCCTGACCAAAACCGATCGCCTGATCCAGCAGACTGAGTGCATCCCGCATACTGCCCTGTGCTGCCTGTGCAATCAGTTGCAGTGATGCAGCATCACACTTAATCCCCTCCTGCATGGATATCTTCTTAAGGTGATCAACAATCTGTGCCAGGGGTATCTGTTTAAGATTAAACTGCAAACACCGCGATAACACGGTAATGGGAATCTTCTGCGGATCGGTTGTTGCCAGCACAAACTTGACATGCGCGGGCGGTTCTTCCAATGTCTTAAGCATCGCATTAAATGCCGACTTGGAAAGCATGTGAACTTCATCGATGATATAAATCTTGTAGCGTGCACTGGTCGGTGCATACAGCGCGTTCTCCAGCAGAACGCGCATATTATCAACCTGCGTATTGGATGCGGCATCCAATTCGATCAAATCAATAAAATTGCCTGCATCGATCTGCAAACATGCCGGACAAGCACCGCATGGTGCCGCAGTCACCCCAGTTTCACAATTGAACGCCTTGGCCAGAATACGCGCAATCGTTGTTTTACCGACACCGCGCGTCCCGGTAAACAAATAGGCATGATGCAATCTATTCTGCTCAAGCGCATTGGTCAATGCCCTGACTATATGCTCCTGTCCGGTCAGCTCAGAAAAGTTTTTGGGGCGCCACTTACGTGCCAGGGCTTGTAATTGAGACACGATCTGGTTTATTTTGGGTAAGTAGGAAGAAGTAGATTAAATCACTTCAGTACGAGAAATACTATCAAAATTTAGAAAATTCAGATAACAAAATTGGGTGGCGAGCCAAACCCCCGGCACTCGCAAAAAAACGGCTGTGGCTGCTTCCTTCCGGACCTGACCAGATTCACCATCTTGCAATGCGGGGAGGCCCGCCATAAGCTGCACTCACTGAATGTTGTTAAGTATGATCATTTAGAATCAACAGCATTCAATAATCTTTTACCGTTAACATCGGCCTCGCAGTGACTGGATTCTGTATATTGGGGTTATAAACAATGAGATATGTTCCGTCAACACCATTTCAACCCTAGAATTCACTTCCACTGGCGTAGAACAGCCAGTATACCAGCACATGATCATTTACTCCACTGGGACGAATATTGATTTCTGCGCCTCTGACCGCTTTCTCTTACCAATCATCCGGATTTTCCTTTAAAAGGATAAACTCTTAGCACTATTATGTCGTTATATCATTTTTTATGATATTCCCTGTCAGTTTATTATGTTTGATCATCGCGATTTGCTGGAAGATTTGAACAAGCCGTGCTCCCTGAAAGAAAAAATTATTAGCGCCCATCATGCAATCACCCGGAAATTCAACTTCATCGCACGGATTGCCGTCACGCTGTACGATCCAGGTACCCGGATACTGAAAACATATTTGGACAGCAGTGGCGAAGATAAGCCACTCAACCACTATCAGGCATTACTGGACAATGCGCCTTCGTTGAAGGAAATACTGGAAAAGGGTCGTCCTCGTGTAGTCAATAAATTAGTCACTTTTGACAAAGGTAATCATGAACACACCCAGCGCATCGGACGGCAAGGGTACGCTTCCAGTTACACAATGCCCATATTCCACAGCGGTGAGTTTATTGGCTTTCTGTTCTTTAATTCTTACGAACCTGATGTTTTCACAGAGAAAGTGTTGAGCGATGTAGATGTTTACGGACACCTTATATCATTGATGATCATCAATGATATAAGTACCTATAAAATCATGGGGGCTGCATTAAAAACCACCACCAACATAACCCATTTACGCGACCCGGAAACCGGCAGCCATCTTGATCGCATGTCTCGCTACAGTCGCATTATCGCTCGATCATTGGCTGATAATTACAATCTTAATGACGAATATATCGAACGCATTTTCATGTTCTCTCCGTTACATGATATTGGCAAGATCGCCATTCCCGATAGCATTCTGTTAAAGCCAGGTCCACTCACCGATGAAGAAAGATCTATCATGAATACTCATGCGCGCAAAGGAAGGGAAATCATCGAGGACATCATTGCAAATTTTGGATTGAACAGCATCGCTGACGTAGAAATTTTAAAAAATATCGCCGAATTCCATCACGAAGCAAGCAATGGCAGCGGCTATCCAACGGGTAAAGCATGTGCACAGATTCCTCTTGAAGCACGCATCGTAGCGGTTGCTGACGTATTTGACGCACTCACTTCCCGTCGTTCCTACAAGGAAGCCTGGAGTAACGAAGAAGCATTCAAGCTATTAAAGAAACTGGCTGGCGAAAAACTGGATGCAGATTGCGTTGCTGCATTGATTGAAAATACCCACGAAATCGAACAGATACAACAGCAGTTTAAAGAAGATATCTATGGTTAGTGACATGCCTTCTTCTTGTTACATTGTGTTTTGAAAAAACGATAACAATCGCCATTCAACTTGCGGATCCTATCGGGAATATGCCACACTACATTTCCCAGATAGGGCGTATCCATGGCTGCCAGCAAACCCGTAAAACCTCCCATCAAACCCAGTGACGCAGCCGCATGGATTTCATGTATTCGCCGCGTATGGTTGGACAAACATCATACCGCTGAATTTGAGATCGACGAATTCAATCAATTGCTCATTGATAAAGGCCTTGAACATGAAACAGCCGTCCTCGCCAAACTCCAGGAACAATATCACTCCGTACAGAAGGCTGATTCATTTGAGCATACCCGCATACTGATGCAGCAAGGCATCCCTGTTATCTATCAGGGGCGTTTATCCGATGAACAGAAAGAAATTGTGGGGTATCCCGATTTCCTGATCCGTCATGACAGCGGCCAGTACCAGCCAGCCGATGCCAAGCTGTCTCAGAGCGAGAACAAAAAAGGCTTGCAGATACAACTGGGATTGTACCGTCAATTGCTGGCGACCAAATTGCCGGCGATCGTTTTTCTAGGCGACGGCAGAACAGCATTGCTTGGCGACGAAGTCAATCCCCTCGTCGATGAATTTATCACCAGCATGAAAGCCATTCTCGCCATGCCGGAACAGCCGCCTGTCCACTATAGCCATAGCCGATGTCGGGTTTGCCCTTATTACACGCATTGCCGGTCTGATTTTGACAGAAAAGAAGATATATCGCTGTTATATGGCATTCACGGCATCGCTGCCACCCACCTGGCAACTGCCGGCATTTCAACAATCTCCCAGCTTGCTGCATGTACGGTTGAATCAATTCCCGACGTACCGCACCTCAAGGGTAACAAAAGAAAACAGCGTGCAATCCTGCAAGCCCAATCATCACAAACAGGCAAAATATTCCAGACCAGCAAAATGACGTTACTGGAAGGCACATGGATTCATTTTGACATCGAAGACAATCCACTCACGCCAAGCCGTGCACGACATGTCTATTTGTGGGGATTACTCGCGCCGCCCTACACACAAACAGCTTTTGATTATGTCTGGACCGACACTGAAGATCAGGATTACACCGGCTGGCTGACATTTCTGCAAAAAATAGACACATACCGCGCCCAATACCCCCGATTGGTATTGGCGCATTATTCAAATCATGAAAAAGCTACCATCAAGAAATACGCTGAGCGCTATGCGATGGAAAGCCATGCGACGGTTTTATGGCTATTAAGCGATGACAGCCCTCTTTTTGATCTGCAGAAACCAGTTCTTGATTGCCTGGTATTGCCTTTGCAGGGATACGGTTTGAAAGATATCTGCAAGCACCCGGATCTGGTCAATTTTCAATGGGAAAATGAAGAATCCGGCTCACAATGGTCTGTCGTACAGTTTCATCGTTTCCTTGCCGCATCCACCCCGACAGAAAAGCATTGCCTGAAAACTGAGATCCTTGGTTACAACCGTGATGATGTCACAGCAACTCGGCAGCTTGAGGTCTGGTTGCGTGATAATTTCCTATAAATTTTACAATTGATTCTGAAATCTATTCATCCCCTTGAATAATCCTTAGCCAGTCTTATTTTGACGAGCATTTACGCACAAAAAAGTAACTCATCACGCATCAACAGGGTTATCTATAGTCAGTAAAAATCCTATTTTATGTCGAAATATTTTACACAGACTCATGTGCATAATCTCATCATGTAGGAATATGCCTACAATAATTTATTACAAAATATTTATTAAACTCATTAACATATTGTTCCACCAGTACTCACTGAATATTCCTGAATTTCTGGTATAGAAATTGCTTGCAATCAATCAATGGAAAAATACTGAAAAATCAGCAGTTATCCAGCGTATAAAAAAACTATAAAGAAGTAACGCCTGTCATCGCAGTTGACTCATTGTAATAAACATATCATTTATTAATAAATAAGGAGGCAATTCACAATGCAGTATCCACTCAGTCATAGCCCTTACGGAAAATATTCGAGGGCTTCCAATGCCACGTATCCTTCTTATGGATCCTGGTTAAATCAGCTGGCGGTTGCGCTTGCCCTGATATGTGTCATGTCGCTTCTGTTAACTGGAAAAAGCAATGCTGCCACGCACATTATTGAAATGACAACAAAAGAAATTCAAGATGACGGATTCGGCAGCAAGTTAATGGCCTATCAAATGAAAAGCCACACCATTGATGGCACGCCTGTTACTGACCGCTACAGCACGGAAGCCACGATTCCAGGCCCCACCATCGTACTGACAGAGGGAGACACGGTTGAACTAACCCTTTTCAATGAGATTACCAATGACCATTCCGTTAACGGTATCAGCAAGCAAGTCAGTGTGCATGTACACGGCGTTCATTATGAGCTGGTCAGTGACGGTACTCTCAAGGTAATCAACAAAATACATGATGAAGGTGCCGGTCACGGACCGGAGGAATACCATGCCACCTATGTGTACAAATGGACGATTGCACCAGGAACTGCCGGTACCTGGCCATACCATGACCATAATTTCGAAAGCCATAATGGCTCTGAGAATAAGGGGCTTTTTGGCGCAGTCATCGTTAATCCAGCCGGCTCCCCCGGTTTCGATAAAGAATATGTACTTTATTTAGGCGATGACGCGTTCTGGGGAATGGAAATCGACGGTACCAGCAAACAGCAATCAAAACATGGCGTCAATCCATCACTGGAAGCCAAGAAAAACAGTGATGTCAGATTCCATCTTATTGCGATGGGCACTGATATTCACACATTTATGCTGAATGGTTACCAATGGTTTGATCCGGGAACCAATATCCTTATCAATAAAGCTGCAATCGGTCCACTTGAGAAACATGTATTTACTGTTAAAGCAAAACATGATTCTCATTATGTTGACAAGGATTTCTCAAACCAGTTAATGGGCATGAAAGGAACATTCAATGTCCATTAATCAAGTGAATATGCATATAGGTAATAAGGATAATGTAATGAAGAAGAATATAAATATTTATGGTTCTAAAAACCCAAGTACGGTATTAGCAGCATTGCTTTTTTTTGTAACCACGCTACTGGTTTCATCGTTTGCATTGGCGGCAGTCCATACTATCTCATTGACGGCCGAAACATTACCAAATGGTCAATTGGCCTATGCAACAACAGGTAATGAAGCTGTAATTCCTGGGCCAGCCATTTTTGTAAAAGAAGGCGATACGCTTAACGTAACATTGACTAACAATACCAGTGCTCAAGTTGGATTCACAATACCAGGACTTCCGCTCCCAAGCTCTGCCAAGGTGCAGCCTGGATCAACAAAAAGCTACACTGTTAATACTAACGTAGCCGGTACCTATGTTTATCACGGTGGTGACAAAGCACTTATTGGTCTATTTGGTGCACTTATTATCGACAAAGCAACTGGCCCTGTCGACAGTTATGTCAATGATGATGGTGCCATCACCCCTGTCATGCAGGCTGACCTTGTCAAACAATACGTGTTATTCATGGTTGGTTCGACCTTCTGGGGAACCGAGATTGCTGCGGATGGCATACAAAAGCCACTATGGGCCAATCCAAATCTTGGCGCAGTGGAAAATGACCTCGTCCGTTTTCATATCTTGTCAGTATGGCCGGGACATACTTTCCATCTGCACGCTCATCGCTGGCTGAAACATGGTACAACCACAGTCATTGATACAAAATTACTGGCAGACGGCTCGGATAGCCATTCCTTTACCATCAAGGCAGGCAGCGGTGTCGGTACCGGTTCATGGCAATATCATTGCCACCTGTTTTCACACATGGAAGCTGGCATGCATGGCAGTTTCCGGGTTGATCCTGTCGGCGGTGACGGCGCCAGTGTAGTAGGCGCATCACCCTATGGCAGAATTTTACTGGGGCCAAAAGATGAGCCAGGTCTGGTAACCTTTGAAGTAACCGATGAACCCGCCAGCTGGTTCAGAAGCACACGAGGCGATGCTATCGTCGGTCTGGGATTGGATATCAAGAGCAAATCTCTGGAAGTGATGTCTCCGGGTAGCAGCGTCAACTTTGTCATGTCCGAGACCAATGCAGTCCATACAATCAGTACGCTGTTATGGCCTTCCGGTGCGCAGCACATGCCTTTCGATCAAACCAATGCTTACCGCGGCGGCGCGATTGTTAAACTGGATACACCCGGCCTGTATGTATTTACCTGCAAGATACACCCCTATATGTTCGGTGCAATCATTGTCGACGATCCCGAGACTGAAGGACTTGACTTAGGTAACCCAGCAAATGAATACAGGATTGATCTCGTAACTGGCATCAAGAACCTGCCGACCAGCAGCGATCTTGCTGTTCGCTTGTTGAGAACATTCTTTGTCGCTACTTCACCAAGTAATTGGCAGGATTATTCTTCGGGACTGTGGAATGTAAGATTCCCTACCATCCCAGTTAGAATATCCGGTGCACCATTCGGCAATATCCAGGCAGGTGGACTTGCAGCACCACTGACGATACTGAACGTAGTAGATGCAACGTTGCCGGCACCCGTTCCTCCATCAAAATTTGGTGTTGGCGAAGTATTGGTTAATACCCAATTCGAGAAAACAGCCGGAAAAACCAAACCTGGTACCATTACCATCGTTGATGCAACAAACTGGACGGTCAAGCGCAAGATTGCATTACCCGGAATCAATATGAATAATCCGCATAATATGTGGGTGAGTAGGGATCAGTCCGTTCTTTACCAGACACAATGGTTTGATAACAAGCTGACGATGATTAATCGTGAAACCGGTGCGTTAATCAAAAACATTCAGGTCGGCTATGCGCCTTCACATGTCATGACATTACCTGGCACGGATGACATCACTGTCGCCAACAATGGGGAAGATGGCATTGCTATCATTCCGGCTGGCAGCATGGAAGTCAGCAAGATCATGCCAACGCAGGCACAGGGACATACTTCTGCCGGCCCGCATGGTCATTGGATAAGCGCAGATGGCACCAAGATCATCACACCTAACATCATCACTGGTGATATTGGGATTTATGCAGCCGATGGTAGCAATACGCATGCAAGAACAACAACCGGCTTGGGAGCACCAGGTGCGCATCCGATTGCGATTGGAATGATGCCAGACTCCAGCAAAGTTTTTGCAACCAACCTGTTACACCATTCCTTGAGTGTACTTGACGGAACAACGGGTGCACTGCTTCAAACCATAAGTCTTATCGCTAACTATAATCCTATTGATGGTACCATTGCAGATAATGGGGAAGGTCCGTACGGTATACTGCCTATCCAGACGCCTGTTTCACCGGATGGCAAGGCTGTCGTCATTGCTGCGACGGGCGGACAGATTCTTATTGTTAAGCCGGGTGTCAGTGATGCAGATGCCGCTATTGTTACAAAACTTGACTGCGACCCAGGTTGCCATGGTGTCAATTTTGGCGCTAAACAAAATGGCGGTTATTATGCCTATGTAACAAGCAAATTCTCCAATCGGTTGACTATCGTGGATCCTGATCCAGATAATAATGGCGATTTATCCGATGCAGCAATTGTCGGCTACGTTTCCCTGGTTGCCACTGAGGGCACAGCCAAAGATGACACCATCAGCAGCTTGCCAGGCTTTGGCGGTAACGGAGTGCTGGCAGTGCCCAATGTTTACAATGGCTGGGTACAGAACCTTCCAGACACCTGGAAAGCAGGCCTGACTGATGCACAGAAAAACCCGATAGGCCACTAATTGTCTTGAAGAAATTCTGCTGCTGAAAATAAAACGGCCATCAGTTCTCATGCTGATGGCCGTTTTTATAACCTGGAACACCGAGTTAATCGACCGCGACACACTACCAGAAGTTTCTTACCAGTCTTTCCTGACTGACTACTCTGTCAACCAGTATTAATGTCCTTCATAAAGCTGATCGATTTCTATTTTATAGCGTTCAAGTACTTTCGATCGCCGCAGTTTCAAGGTTGGCGTAAGCAGATTATTTTCAATCGTCCAAGGTTCCTGAGTTGCCTTAACCCGGCGTATCTTGGCATATCCCGGAAATTCGCTGGTCTGGTAAGTCACC
>ERZ1292633.6225-Hain-H41-02um-R1-6225-length-10497-cov-24_pt1 | contig 10497 bp, 15 predicted proteins | sample MGYA00564406_ERZ1292633 | MGnify/ENA primary metagenome ERZ1292633 (study PRJEB36523, sample SAMEA6512639) | groundwater metagenome | collected 2019-01-08 | study: AquaDiva: Metagenomics assemblies of 32 groundwater samples
GGCGTGAAGACATCCCCCAGACCCCCTACAAAGCGCGCCGGCTCACGCCCGCGCAGGGACTGGATGTCATACATGGACATTCAGTAGGGTAAGTATAAAAGGCGAGAAAAGTACGAGGGCTCTTAGATGATGAGCTTATTTGGGAATGAAGACTTGGCACTCTCATACTAGGATGTCCTCAGGACATCCTAGTATGAGAGTTATAATAAGTCAAGAAAAAAGTAGTTTAATGAAGCGAATTTGTGAACGGTGTTTTTGTCTTGACAATTTGTGCTGGGAGGTGTATATGTCCTAAGGACATATACACCTCCCAAGATAACATATAGCCGAACTCAATCCATAGATCAATCACATTGTTCCCTTAAGAGGGTTAACTTGCCATCTCCTATTTCACTTAATCTTGCCGGAGCGGCCACTCTCGAGATTGGAAAGTTCGCGCAGCCTGTTGTGACAGACTACGAACTTGGTCGGGTGCTATTTGGTTTGTACGACAAAAAAGAAACTGAGGACGGGAAAATTGGACGATTGAGGAAACCGTTCCCGGATATGGGGGATTTTAGATCCCTGCTTCGAACTCTTCTTGAGCGAGGAATTTTGCGAAAGAATCGAGACTTTCGCGGGAATGTTTACAATATTTTGGGGAAAACTCAGTACTCGGCTGAGGAGATTCTGTGCTCTGTTGATCCCTTTGCCTACATTTCGCATCTGAGCGCGATGTCTTACCATGGCCTTACGAATAGAATCCCCTCCACAATTTTTTACAGTACTCCCCAGCATCCGAAATGGTCCGGCTTTGCGATGAACAAAATGAGAGCGGATCTTGGCGATCAGCTGGAGTCCTATCGGGAAGGCAATTTGCCTCGATTAACGCAAATACGGTTTGCCAGAATTGAAAAGAAGCCAGTGCATAAGTACGCAAGCGTCCACACAGGTGCATTTAAAGTTGTGAAAGATAGAGTGTTGCGAGTCTCGACGATGGGCCGTTCGTTTCTAGATATGGTGCGTGCGGCGCATCTGTGCGGTGGAATTAATCACGTTATCGAGGTGTATGAGGCTCATGCGAAGCAATATGAGCATTTGATTGTCGATGAGGTGGAACGGCATGGCACCCTCATCGATAAAACCAGGGCGGGCTATCTGCTAGATGAGAAATGTGGAATAACAGAAAATCCGATCATTGAGAAGTGGGCGCAAAACGTTCAGCGGGGTGGTTCTCGGAGATTGGACCCACTATCCGAGTACAGCTCGCAATACTCAGAGCGCTGGTGCCTTTCCCTGAATAATAGCTAAGGATTCAATGGATGAATGCGATATCGCTGCATGGGTCCAGGGAGCTCCCGACGCAGTGCAGCGAGAACTACGACAGGCGGTTCACACAGTCCTGGTGGCCATCGGGGGCTCCTCCGACCTTCAAGCGCAGATGGTCATGAAGGGCGGCATTCTTCTGGCGATCAGGTACGAGAGTTCCCGCTATACGCGTGACATCGATTTCTCAACGGCTCAACGATTTGCAGATTTTGATGAGCAGAGGTTTAGGTCTAACTTCGAGGGCCGGCTAGCTGTGGCGGTAGAGGAGTTGGATTACGGAGTTGATTGCCGGTTGCAGTCCTATTCGGTCAAGCCAAGAAGGAGTAATGCCGACTTTCAAACCATCCAAATGACGTTGGGGTATGCAGAAAAAGGGACGAAGAAACATTCTCATCTCTTAGCCAAGAACTGCCCTGATGTTGTTGATGTGGATTATAGTTTTAACGAGCAGACGGAATCTATTGATCAGCTCCGATTTTCCGACGGTACAGTAATTCACGCGTATAGTTTTGTTGATTTGGTTGCAGAGAAAATGAGGGCTCTCCTTCAGCAGGAAGTGAGGAACAGGGTTCGCCGTCAGGATGCATACGACCTTTTTCGTGTTTTGAAAGGAAATCCCGTTACGGACGAAGCGTTAAAAGGGTTGATTTTGGATGCATTGAAGTCCAAGGCTGCATCGCGAGGCCTCACGGTACAGCAAGAGTCTATGGCGAATAAAGAGATCATTGAGCGCTCGAAAAAAGAGTATCCGCGACTTGCAGATGAAATCCTTGAAGACCTTCCTCCGTTCGATGAAGTGTATGGATTTGTCCGGAGTTTCTACGAGTCCCTGCCCTGGTAGCATTTCTTCTAGGCCTCTTCCTGAAATCGAAACAGATAGATTCCAATTTTGGAAGTTTCAGTGCGTATTCCGCTCAAGCCGGCCACCGATTCTGCTCCAAAGCAGCCACTCAAAATGCTGCAAACCAGCCGCCCGACCGGCCCAAGGCGAACTGTGTCGTTCGAGTCTTGATTGACTCCTCGAATCGGGTAAGGTTGGGCGCTGGATTGAGGTTTTCTCGCTGTTCTGAACGGCTGCTTTCGACCCAAACCGGTCGTTCAACAATGGGGAGGCCTACACTAGGCGCTTGGTTATCGCAGCCCAGAGGAGTTCGAGCGGCAGGAGAGTGGTGCTTAATTCACATGTCTGTTATTCCGGGGCCACCTCACCCGGCAATCCTGCGTTAGGAAGGGCTGTTCTAAGATTCGCTAGGAACTCGGCCTGGAAGCCGCGTTCAGAATCGAAGAAGCGGGGGTGAGTGACTCCGCGTAAAGCCTCCATATTCATGGGCACCATTGCCGCGGCTCCTCGCTGTTCCGATGTTCGCCCGACATGTCGCTAGCCTGTGGGGCGCTTGTGGACGGTCGACGTTCCGTTCATTCCAACGGCTTGCAAAGCTTCCTTAGTGGACCTGCTGTCGCATCAACCCAGCATGGAATCGCCCGGCGCCGTCAAGGGCGCCGGCGAGCATCACCTCGCCGCCTTTCTCGCCGAGGGCGGCGCTCTCGAGATACCAGAATCCATAGCTCGCACCTTCATTGGCGGGGACGAATCCGCTTCGCGATGCGCCATGCGTATGACCGGTCATGACGACGATGTCGCGGCCTTCCCGTGCCTTGCTCTTCAATAAGTCGAAGAGCTGATGCGACTCCTTCGTGTCGTGGGACAGTATCCCCCATCGCTCGAACCTGAACTTTTCGTTTTCCCAGCGAACGAACGAATGATGGTGGACGACGACGACGAGTTCAGCCATCGAGGCGTCGAGCAGATTCCCCAGCCGCTCGATCTGCTCGACCCCGGTCAACCCTAGCGAGCTTTGCGCCAACTGCGGGTCCCGGGGCGAGCTGTTGACGACCAGAACTTCCGCCATGCCGTAAGGGGTGTCGAGTGTTGCGCGCAGCGGGTATGGGTCGTACCACTTGTTGTGCCACGGATCGTGCCGGAAGAATTCTTCGACCGTCTTTGGGTTGATGATATAAAGGTTGGCCTTCCAGTAATCCACGAGCTCGGGATAAACCTTGGTGGCATCGGCGATGAATCTCGCCTCGATCTGCGCGTGCTTCTCGGGCTGGCGCCACTTCGATTTCTTGAAGGCAGCCACGTGGTCTGTTTGTTCGGGCAGGTGAAGATCGCGAATGATCTCCTCGCGCGCCGCGTCCCACACGGCGACAATCCGGCGCCACGGCTCGTCAGAAGCCTGCGCATAGGACTGCAGTGTAACGCCGTCCCACGTGGTGAGGCGCGGCTCGAGCTCCGCTGCGGCGTCGAGATATCGGCGGACCTGCACGCCCGCGATCACCGGCCTAGGTATGCCGCGACGGCCGGGACGGATCGCCGCCCAGAAGAGCCGCCCCGGCGAATAGGAGGGCAACAGGTCATGGTTGCCGGGCCCGAGGATCACGCTCGCGCCTTGCGCCCGCAGATCAGCCAACGCCGGCATCGCAAGCTTCCATTCCTTCTCGTCCCCGCGATCGACGAGATCGCCGGAGACGATGACCAGTTTCACGGGGATATCACCCTTCTTCATCGCAATCTTGATGCGCCGCAGATCCTTGAGCCCCGAGTGCCCGCCGCCGGTCGGTACGCCGCTTTCGTGGGCGGTCACGTGAATGTCTGACACCTGTAGAAACACGAGCGGTCCGGCAGGCTTGACGGACTTGAACTCCACCTGCGGCGCCGCGAGGAAGCGGTTCACGCCGACGTTATAAAGCATCATTCCCGAGACGCCGAATGCGTAGACCAGGATCAGGAGGACAATGAGCCAGCACAGAGGTCCCCGGTAAATCGTCATGACGGAAAGGATGAACGTCGCGCCGAAGAAGCGAGTCATCTGGATCGCTTGGCGCTGCGTCTCGTTCAATTCCTGCAGCTTCACCACAGTTGATACACCGTACGACCACGGTACGTACACCGACGCGAAGAAGAAAAAGACGATGCAGAACAGGTATTCGCCAAGCTCATTCGCCCTCGCGCTTGGATGCTGCAGCGGCTGGTTCGGGCCGGGGTTCAGCAAGGCGAACCATATACTCACGACGACAAGGAAAGGGGGGATCAACCACGTTATCGCCCGCGAGGATCCTGCAGCGAACGGCACGACGGAGATAAACAGTGCCCGCTGGTTCAGGCGCAACAGGCGAAACCCGATCCAAATGACGCCCGAACAAACGAGCACGACGATTAGCCAGAGATAGAAGAGAAACAGCGCCGGAATCACCGCAGCGAGATAGTCCAATCACGCCTCCCCAATGCACGACTAGAAAACCTTAAGCCAAGACGTGCGGACAAAGATATGCGCGCGTTAGAAGGCAAGCTAAGGATAGGACAGTCAATCAGGGACCGCCCGCGTGTCGCTTCATGGTAACGGCCTTGCAGCCGCAAGCATGAGCGCACTCGGAGACAGTTACCGCAGCCACCGTTAGCGCATCGCCATGATGGTTCCGTGGACCAAGTGTTGAGCGTATCACACGGGGTGCGTAATCAGAGATTCTCGAACGTCCGCTTTTGGCCGATGGCAGTCCTCGACCCTTAGCCGAAGTACACGACCGACGGCTATCAGGTGGTCCAATCGAATGACGGCGCCATCGGGATCCCACGGGGTGTAAAAGAAAGAACGTTCACCGCAGCACTTGCGCCTTAAGTTAGTGCCGAAGGCGGGATTTGATTTGGGGGCAATTCTGTACTTTGAATGTTGATGCGGGCTTTGCGGTTTTATCGCATACAATCAATAGCTTATGATCTGAGAGAGTGGCATTGAGAGAGGTAGAAAAAGCAGAAAGTGGCTCTGCTATACGACCGCATCGCAGTTTTGCAGTGTGTCCGACGACTTGACGACCACTGACGACCCAGAGCGACAGACTATGACGCCAGAAGAATAAAATCAATGGGATCAGTGTTTTTGTTACTACTAATTGTGACTGAGGTAGATGCTGAACCGGGACCGAAATCGGGAGTGAAACCGGGAGTAGAACCGGGATCAGGGTTTCCATGTATCTCCAGCATCAAATTGAGTCTTAGTTGGGACATCTATAACTGTAGACCTGCCATCGACCTAATGCGAAATACACCAAGAACCCCAATAATAAAAGGACATCACCTTGGCCCTACTCATAATCGCCACTGGAAATAATCCCTTGACGTTCTAGTCTGGTCCACCTCTCCCAATATGGAATTCGCCTTATGAGGAAGTTTTTTCTATCGAGCTGTATCCAGGGGTTACCCTCAATTGCTTTCTCAATTCCTCTGATCAATACATTCTCGCGAGAGCAGTTTGGACCTAATTTGAATGTTGGAGGGACAGTTAGAGCTTCGTACCTAACACCCTCCACCGACTCTACTTGACGAACACAAATAAGATTCTCTGCTCCTCGATCAGGTGCAAGACGATTAAAGGTCATCAGAAATTCGTCCTTTCCCTGCATGTGCTCCCGTTTCGCATTTAATGCGGGCTTTCCCTCTAGTTCTGTTCGACTTCCATAAACCAAGATATATATCGGGTGCCACGCCTTTTCCCGAAGATCCGGTGGAATCTGGTATGCCTGCATGAATACTGCCCTGTTTTCGCTTTTCTCAAACCACTGCTTCCAGCAAGTCAGCTGGTCATGTGCCTGAGTAAAGTCACTGTGCGGGTATCCTTCATTAGTAAACCATCGTTTCGCAGGGTTCTCTATTTCGACAAGAACAGGATAAAGAGTCATACTGTCGGATGCCAGCCAGAGAAAGTCAGGTACCTTTGTACCCAGACCTCTCAAAATAGGTTGTGAGATAACAGCACCAGGAAAAGGATAATGACCAGATTGAAGTGGAAGACTAAATGCTCCAGGGATCATACACGGGTGTGTTTCCAAAAAGGACTGAATGGCTACTTCGTTGCTCCTGTCAGGCGAGTCCATAAGCGCGCGCCAGCCAGTGAGTACAAGCTTCTCGTACTCTGACCACTCCATTGGAGGGGACGGACTCGAATGGATTTCGTATGTTCTCTCAAGTGCAGACATAACCCTGGGCCGTCAGCCTATCTCATCTCTCGTCTCATTGCCACCAGAGGAATTGTTGCGGATGTTCAATTTGATTCATGTGAAAATTACGGTCTGCGCGACTCAAGCTTTGGTAGAGCTATCATCATCTCCAAGCGCGCCGATCAATTGATTTTCGTTGCTGGCGATCTCGAAAGGTATGTCGATGTCAACGGCGTATTGACTGCATAATTCAAGTTGCCGCCGCCGGATAGTAGTGAGTTCCGCAACCGTCTCAACTTCACGATCAGGTCGAGAACGATCCGCCACCCGCCTCTCAACAATCATCTCCGGCGGGACGTCAAAAAAGATGATTTTGTCAGGACAAAGCCGCGTTATAACGGATAGGGGAATCTCAACTATTCGTGTCCCGTTCTTCACAAGGCAGTGGCCGTCAAATACAACGTGTATTCCATTCATCTGCTTTAATGCGCTATGGAAGTTAAGCACCAGCTTTTCCTGGTTGGTCAGAATTTCATCCGCGCAGAGTTTACGGAGCCTATCAGGATCTGCCGCTGATAATTTCCCTGCTATGAGACTGCCTCCCGAAAGCCGCACCAGGTTTGGTAAGAGCGGGATGGCTTTTGCCAGGGTGGTCGTCTTTCCAGCACCGGGCAAGCCAAACAACAAGGAAATGCGGTTCCCGTTAAGCATGAAGCAGGTCCTTATCTTCGGGGTCAAAACCATTCAGGAGCCGCAGAAACTTCCTGGCATCGAGTCGTGTTATCGACTGCGGCTGTGCAATTTGTAGCTCCCGAAGAGCGGACAGCGGTATAGGATTCTTCAGATCTTTCGCGTAATAGAAATTCATCGCCTTCGCCTTGGCCGGTCTCCCGACCTTAGAGGCGAGCTCCTGCCCGGTATACACCGAACGATTCCCCACGAGTGACTGTAACTCGACCAGGTCGTTCGCCGCGCTATATTGTTCCAATACTCCTATCGACGTAATCGCACTGTCTCCTGATCGATAGAATAACAATATGCTGCCCGGTTCCAGATTGAGGGTCGGGGCGTTGCACACATATGCTTTCCGGATTGCGTTTCCTGGTGTTTTGGGAAGTGCATCCTCGAATAATGTCATCTGCGGTGGCGCATATCGTCTCGCTGCTTCAGGGAATAGGCGGTCATGAAATTGGGGTTGTACGGGCACAAGATAGACGCTGCTATTGCCGATACGGATGGAGGGCCAGAATGTTTTGTGAAATTCTAACCCAGCCGGATGAGGGTTGAGTTGCAGAACCTTTGACCGTTTGAAGTAAACGTCTTCGGATTCTTTGGTGCCGCATTTCTGAAAGCCGAACTTTCCAAGCAGGTTTATCAATGTTTGATGTTTAGGAAAGACCGTTAAGTAAATGGAGTCGAAATTGTTGCGGTGTGCATGGTCCATCCCTTTTTTCAGTAATTGCTCGCCGAATTTTTCGCCACTGATATTTTGGTCAACCTTGAAAAGACAGAGCTTTAATATCTTTTCGCCTGCCACACCCAACTGATCCAATTCTTGGGCATCATTGGCATCGCTCCGATACTCCGGCTTGTAGATTATCACTCCGCCAATACCTGATTGCTGCATGATTACCCAGCATGGCCGTTGTTTGGACATGCAGTTGCGGAACCATGTTCGAAATTGTTGATAGTCCGCTTCTAAAGATTCAAAAAACCGATCGGTTGGGTCGAATTGGTTGCATGTCCGGTCCTGGACATGCTTGAAGTCCGCTGTGACCGAACCAAACACACTTTGTAATTGGAAGACGGTATCCCGGAGCGTCAGGACGCGCGTCGCGAGCGGTGTGCCACTAACACGATTTATGAGTGCACGGTCATTCGTAACAAGAAGGTCAGCGATGTTCAGGTCGAGCGAAACCAAAAGATCGGTGTCAACGTCGTCATTTTCAGACTTGATAGGCCCAAACTTGCTTTCTTTGTCCGCTTTCGACGCAGGCGTTCGACGAATGCACGGATATTTAGCCAGCTTCGAAATCGAGACTCTCTTGCGCTCAGGATCCTTGTCGCGTTCGACATCGTCCAGAGACGCTTCATGGCTATACAGGGTTATGCCGAACTGATTGCAGATTCTTGATAGGTCAGCGTACCGTTTATCAATCTCTTTGTGGTCCTCGAGATTGATAATGATATTTGTATCAATAAGTATGCTGGCTACAACCGCCATGTCCTTGTATCACCTGAAGTAATTCTGTGGAGGGATACATGAAAGACTGCGGCGGTGTAAATTTCAAGTTTTCTCTTAGGCCAGACAAAGGGTAGGAATGTGTGAATTGCGTCACTTTGGTTAAGAAGAGGGCGTACCCATGTGATTTCCCTTCAAAATAGGCGAAGAATGATTTCCTGTTGATACCAGCGCAATGCCTGATCTCGTTCCATAACCTCGCGACGGGCATCCTTTCAATTCTTTCAATGCGAGCTTTCCCCACAATGCATTTTCGGGGACTTGTGGAATAGATAATAAGGTCGGAATTGGGAAGGACGGATCTGGGAACGACGCGACGTAATTCAACGGTTTTCTCGCCGCTGAAGATGAGTTCCACGTATTCTGGTTTAATACTCAGGAGAACTGGTTTTGGTGCGTTTTTCATTTTAGGACGATGGCGATCACGCCATATTGTTGTTCATCGGGAGCGTTATAGAAATTACGTAGGTCACTCAGTTGATGTTCTTTCGAAATACCTCCGAGCAGTGAGAGGGGGACTTGATTCAGTAGGTCAGAAAAACTCCTTGAATGGAGTATTTCTGAAACGGTTGCGGGAAGGCTTTCCCCAGGATCAGTCTGGCATACGAAGCAAACTTTGTCACCAACGCTTATACGCCGTCTTTTTTCGTCGAACAGACGAAACTCGACTCTCTTGTTTCCAGATCTTAGGAGCGCAAAATAATTTGGCTGCACCCTCATAGTATGTACATCCATATTGTCCTGCTCCTTCATTGACGAGCTGAGGAATAAGGACTTGCCCGCTTCGAAGTTACGCCAACTCTACCTGAAGCTCTGGAAGATCGAAAGGCGTTTTATTCCGACAACCGATATTGTTTTTTTCACGTATCTTGCCATCCAGGGTCCTCCAGCCCATACCAAATTAAACGCGGACACCACCCATTCTATGCCGAGTTGATCCGCAAGTTTTAAAAGCCCTTTTATGCCCACTCCTCCTCTATGTTCAACACAATACACGCCTTCCGAAATGAGATCGTGTCCGCAAAGCTGTGCGCACTCATTGTAAATTATCCAATCCGATTCGCCTTCAACAAACAACCAGCAACGCGCAAATATCAGCTTTCCCCTGCTCTCCCGAACATAATAGTTGAGCTTACTTATCTCAACTGCGCTTAGCACACCTTCTTCTATCTGACGAACCGTTATCGCTCCTCCCTTTCGGCACAGACGCCGCAAAGAAGATAGCGGAACCGACGAGACCAAATCTCCCGAATGCGTCGCAATAAGCTTTTGCCCTTTAAATTCCTGTAGCATTTTCCTAACTGCCTGGAATGGCCGATGGATGTAAGTGAGCCTCTGGCTCCTCAAGAGCTAAAATCGGTCCTGCAAGTTTGTCGTACTTTCCTTCCAATTGACTTTGCAGGAATGCGTCGAACAGACAGATCACCGCAAGGCTTTGTGTTCCTTCACCGTGCCGGCCTATTGGCAAACGAGCACCTGTCTTTGAGGCTAACAGCACCTGGGTCCGGGAAAGCATGTCAAACACTTTCCCTGGGATCGCTTCGATTCCGACCGGATCCTTACTGTCGAGCGGTACGAATGTACTCGTTTTTTCAACCGTTCCTTCACCGTGTCAAACGCTTCGTGCGCTTCCAATACCTTCTGATTTCTGGACGGTGGGCGTCGAGTTCTGGGTCACATGAGTTCGAGCCCGTACGGGAAGACAGGTGGGCAGGTGTTGTGGACACCGACACGCGTGTGAGGTAACTGACGACCCTCCCCCAGCCGACTCAGACCCACTCCAGCCAAGCGTAGCGCGACGCGTGCACCATCTCGAATGACCGGCCGCTTTCCGGCGTGGAGCGTGCCGTAGCGACTGTCGCCAAGTGGCCGATCTGAGACACTCAATCTGCGGCACATATGCTGCCAACGACCGACTTCAGGCCTTCAAGAATAGCGCTAGTTTCAACGATCCG
>ERZ1292633.6226-Hain-H41-02um-R1-6226-length-10497-cov-12_pt1 | contig 10497 bp, 15 predicted proteins | sample MGYA00564406_ERZ1292633 | MGnify/ENA primary metagenome ERZ1292633 (study PRJEB36523, sample SAMEA6512639) | groundwater metagenome | collected 2019-01-08 | study: AquaDiva: Metagenomics assemblies of 32 groundwater samples
AATAAATTGGAAAATTTTTTTACTCGTTGAATGATTGAGCCAAGTCTTTTTTTATCTGTTCGCTTAATTTTTCTATGCTTTTGAATTTTTTTGGAAAACGCAGATATCGCTCCGTAGTGGCGGTGATTTTTTTGCCGTAAAGGTCTCCATTGAATTCCAGAATATGAATTTCCAAACAATCCTTATTGGTTAATGAATTAATTCCGTAATACAAAAGCCCTCGGTAAAATACGCTATCCAAATCAACTTTACAGGAATAAAGCCCTTTATCTAAATCTTTTGCCAAACCGACATCCAAATTTGCTGTTCTAGCACCTACTTTTTCTCCGTTATTATTTCCGGTTAAAACTATTCCGCTGATAATTTTTGTTTTATTTAAACGGGTAGCTAAAGCGACAGCAATAAATAAGACGATAGCACCAACAATTTGAGTTACTGATAAAATATTGTGATTGAAGAAATAATCAAAAATAACAGCGGAAAAAGGCCAAGCCAATTCACATAGAGTTGCAAGAGATGCCGGAATTTTTTTCAAGCCGTAATAATACAGATACATGGCTACAGCTCCGGAAGTGAAAACGATGATGATTAAAGTTCTCCAAACGCTTGGCTCAACCGAGGATAATGTGGAGAAATATTTTATAGCTGGAATGAGCATAATAATTATAGTGAAGCCGAATCGCAGAGCAGCCAATAATCCGTAATTGATATTTTTCAAAGAATATTTTCCGAAAGTAGTGGATGAGCCCCAGGAGAAAGCAGCCAGTAAAGAAAAAACGGCCATCATAGTTGTAGCACTACCGAAGTTTATTGAACTTGGGTCTTTAAATGTTACGAAATATCCGCCAACCAATGCCAAAAAGGCGTAGATATAAAATTTGGCAGGAAAACGTTCTCTCAAAATAATGGCCGATAATAAAATAGCGAAAATTGGCTGAAATTTTTGCAAAAGAATAACTACCGAAACATCGACAAAACCGGTTAAAAATAATGCTTTAGTAAAAAAAGTAGTACCCAAAGCTCCTCCGAATAAAGCCACCCAGAAAATCGTCCCCCATTGTTTTTTGGTGATTTTTTTTAGTTCTGATTTATAAATGAACAAAAATGGTAAGAGAATGATAAACCCCAAACTATGTTCTAAAAATACTACTAGAGTAGGGGATATAGATGTTAAATGAGGACGTAAAAAAGTTCCATCCAAACTCCAAAGTAAAGCTGCCACTACAACCGCTAAGGTTCCAATAAAGATTTTATTAGCGACTGTTCTTCCATTTAGGATTTTCATGAAATCATTATATCATTTAATTTTTCAAAATAGCTACTTTAGTTAAGTAAAGTAAAAACCCCTTGAATTAAATTCAAGGGGTTTTCGATTTTTAGCAATTAACAATGATCTTTAGAATAATTATAACTATTGGAATTTGAATTTCTATTGAATATTTTTATTGTCTCTTCTAATTTTTTTATTACTTCTCTAGTTTTAGGGTTCATAAAAAAATTATTTAAAAATAGAATACATTCCATAGCCTCTATTGAATATTTCGAATTTTTTGATTGAGGTACTTCTACAAAATTAGAAAAGAATTCATCAATCAATATTTCATTTTCATTTTTCATTTTTTGCTCCTTTTTTGAGGTTATTGGTAATTGTTATTTGTGTTTTGAGACAATACTTACAGTATGGATCAGCCAGAGTTTTATATTTATCTCGATCTATACTTTCCTCCATTCTAGGATAGATAAAGTTATGTTCTCCGTTTGGTGATTTTTCACATCTAGAATTTTCTTTTTCCATTTTTAACCTCCGTTAATTTTTCAAAGAACATTAAAGTTTCGCAAAATGCAAAACCCCTTCCTAAACTTAGGAAGGGGTTGGTTTCGAAAATTTTATAAAATATAAATAAAATAATTACGAGCTCAAAGACAACCCTTTCCTAATTTTGGAAGAGTTGCTATGCCCAGTACCGAGCTTGCTCTGGTTCTGGGTGATTCGATTAAGTATTAAACGATACCCACCAAGTGAACCATTAAGCCATTTTGCTATTCGGGCGATAGTTTTAGAAGAAAGGCCCGTGCTTTCAGTAATAAAATTATATTGAATATCTTGTGAAAGTAGGGAAGCAGCTTCTAGACGATTTGAAAAATCTAATATTTCTTGTTCTGTCATTATATCTCGCAAGAAACGTTCGGTCTCATTAGCAGTTTCTAAAGCTAAAATTGCTTCAACAAGTTGTTTGTTTTTCTTTTCGTTCCAGTCTATCTCTGACCCAATTTCTTGGACTAATTTGACTGTCTTTATTGATGTATTTTTATTCATTCCTTTACTCATCCAGCTACTTTATCAAAATAAAGTACTTTAGTCAAGTAAAGTAGCAAGATGGGGTGTGGATAACTTTAGTTAAATAAAGAAGGTATTTTTACTTGATTTTTTTTGTTTTTTGTATTTTTTAGGAAAAGGTATATAGTATAAGGATGAAAATAACTTTTAAAAATAACATTAAAAACGTTGCAAAAGATACACTTTTTGTGTCTGTGGGTTCTAAAAACAAAGATGAGGTTGTAAAGGAAAATGGTATTAAAACACTCTTCTTAAAATGCGATGAAAAGATGAATTTGCGTAAGCTTTTTTTACTTTTGCGTAAAATGGTAATGATGGCCAAAGGAGTGAAGGCAGAAAAATTGGGCTTCAATTTTTCTGATTTTAAATTCAAAGGTATAAAACTTTCTGACGAAGAACTTGGGGAAATTATTGGCTCTCAACTTGATTTTGCCAATTATGAATTTTTAGATTATAAGACTCCAACAAAAGAAGGTTTTAATTTTGTGAAAGAAATTATTATTCAAGCTTGCCCTGAGCGAAGTCAAAGGGCAATTTTAAAAGGCCAGACAATTGCAGAAGAAGTAAATAAAACTCGTTCGCTGGCAAATACTCCGGGTGGAGATATGACTCCACAGATTTTGGCGAGAAAAGCAAAAGAAGCGGTAAAAAATTTACCTGTAAAAATTATAGTGCTCGGAGAAAAAGAAATGGAAAAACAAAATATGCAAGCGATACTTTCTGTCGGCCGTGGTTCGGATGAGGAATCAAAATTTATTATTATGGAATATTTTGGCGGAAAAAAGGGAGAGAAACCGATTGTGCTTGTCGGCAAGGGTGTTACATTTGATTCCGGTGGAATGAATTTGAAACCTTCTTCTTCTTTGACTGGAATGAACATGGATATGTCCGGAGGCGCAGCTGTAATTCATAGTGTTGCATTAGTTGCAAAAATGAAATTGAAAAAAAATATTGTCGCTTTGATTCCAGCTGTTGAAAATATGGTTTCCGGAAAAAGTTATCATACGGGAGATATTATTCGTTCAATGTCAGGCAAAACAATTGAAATTTTAAATACTGACGCAGAAGGGAGAGTAATTTTAGCCGATGCCTTAACCTACGCCCAAAAATATAATCCGGAAGTAGTAATTGATGTTGCTACTTTAACTGGAGCGGCGGCTGTAGCTCTTGGCGAAAGAGCCTCGGCTATTTTTACTGAAGACGATAACTTAGCCAAAAATCTTGAAGAAGCTGGAGAAAAAACCGGGGATTACGTTTGGCGTTTGCCGATGTGGGAAGAATATGAAAATGAAATAAAAGGAACTTTGGGTGATTGGACAAATGTACATAATAAAGATTCTCGTTATGGTGGGGCAATCTATGGAGCTATTTTTCTATATCAATTTATAAAAGCAAAAGCCGAAGGCGGAAAAGCTCCGAAATGGGCACATATAGACATAGCTCCTCGTATGACCGCTATGGCTGAGGAAAACCTCGCTCAAGGCGCTCTAGGCTCTCCGGTAAGGCTTTTGTATAGGTTTTTAGAGGGAATATAATAAATATATTATTAATTTAATTTTTAAAAATATATGGATACATCAATTTTGTTTATAAAAATATTAGCGTTGTATTTTGTGGTAAGCGGGCTGTTTCTTTTGTTTAAAGGAAAGACTTTACCGTTTATTTTGAAAGATTTTTTTGATCATCCGGCTATTGTTTTTCTAACCGGGGTTATTTTACTTTTTTTAGGTGGGGGAGTTTTAATTCAAAATTATGTTAATGCTTCTGATAGTATAGTACAAGTTTTAGTAATAATATTTGGTTGGTTGGTGTTTCTAAAAGGATTGTCTTATATCTTTATGCCAAAAGCTCTTGAAAAAATTTCTCTCAAAAAATTTAATAGTTGGTTCGGTGTATTAGGAGTATTTATGGTAATTCTTGGAGTTGTTTTATTTTTTGTGAATTAAAAATAAAGAATAATGCAATACATACATACGAAAGTTACGGCGGGGGCAAAGAAAAAACTGATAAAACAAAAATCGGAAGATCATTTTGAAATCTCGGTCAAAGAAAAAGCAGAGCATAATTTGGCAAACAAGCGAGTATTGGAACTTTTTTCTTTGCATTTTAAAATTCCTGCCTCAAAAATTCGTATCATCAATGGCCATCGTAGCCCAAGCAAGCTTTTGGTAGTGGAAGATTAAAATGGTATAATTGTTTTATGGAAAAGCCTTATTACGAAAAACTGAAATTTAAACTATATCATGCAAATTGTTTAGATATTCTTGCTAAAATTCCTGAAAACTCGGTTGATATGGTTTTTGCTGATCCGCCTTATTTACTTTCAAATGGCGGTTTTTCCGTTCATGCTGGTAAACGAGTAAGTGTAAATAAAGGTGAATGGGATAAAAGTAACGGTTTAAAAAAAGATTTTGAATTTCATCTTGAATGGATAAAAGCAGTTAAAAAAGTATTAAAACCAAGTGGAACAATTTGGATTAGTGGAACTTATCATTCTATTTACCAGTGTGGTTTTGCACTTCAAGCTGCTGGATTTCATATTCTCAATGATATTGCATGGTTTAAGCCGAATGCATCACCGAATTTAAGTTGTCGTTTTTTTACAGCTAGTCATGAAACACTTATATGGGCAAGAAAAGACAAAAAAGCAAAACATATTTTTAATTATAATTTAATGAAAAATGGTACTTGGCCAGAAGATGCATTAAAAAAACCAGGACTTCAAATGCGTTCAGTTTGGTCTTTGGGGACTCCAAAACCAATTGAAAAAAAATTTGGGAAACATCCAACACAAAAACCAGGAGATTTATTAAAAAGAATTATATTAGCAAGTACTAATAAAGGTGATTTAATTATTGATCCATTCACGGGAAGTTCAACAACTGGGATCGTGTCGTATTTTTATGGAAGAGATTTTATAGGAATTGATACCGAAAAAAAATACCTAGATTTGTCAATAAAAAGATTTAAGGAACTAGAGAAAAATTTAAAAAATAAGAAGATAAAAAAATAATATGAAAGAAAAAGGAATTGGAGGAGGAAACACAATAACAGGGCTTAATTTTGAAAAGAAAATTGATATTTTGAAGTTGTTAAAATCTAAAAAAGGATATGAAATAAAAAAAAATATTATTTTCTTTAATAAAAAAGAAGTTGCAAGAAGTTTCAAAAAACATGGTTTGTATAAATTTTTAGAAACCAAAAAAATTAATTATAAAAAATATTTATCAAAAAAACTCCTTCCCGATGAAGCACTTTATGTGATTATAAATAATACGCTTTTTATTATAGAGATGAAATTTCAAAAAGTTGCCGGATCTGTTGATGAAAAACTTCAAACCTGTGATTTTAAAAGAAAACAATATGCAAAGTTAATGGCTCCTTTAAACATAGAGGTAGAGTATATTTATATATTAAGTGACTGGTTTAGAAAACCAGAATATAAAGATGTACTGGATTATATAATATCTGTAGGTTGTCAGTACTATTTCAAATACTTACCATTGCAAAAATTAGGATTACCAGTACCGAATAAATAAAAAATAATTTATGGAAATTATTATACCAAAACAAGATAATAGTATTATGGAAGAAATTTCTTTAACCTTAGGCGATTATACTATTTTTGCAGGCGAAAATAATAGTGGGAAAACAAATTTAATGAAAGGAATAAAGAAAGAACTAGAAGATTCTAATTTACATGTAATATACATACCAGCAGAAAAGGTTATCGCTGAAAAAGAAATGGATACGAGCACACAACAAGATTTTTTAAGAACAGCTATTATTGAATTAATTAATGTAGATTTTGAACCAAAGAATATTACTGATCCAATAGCTGATATTGAAAAAGAATTGCCTGTAGAATTTGATCGGTTTGGGATAGAGAATATTGAATTGGCGGTTAAATTAGGTAAGCCTAAGAAAGACGAAGACTACATTAAGTCTGTTAAAGATATATATGCAAAAAAGATAATAGAATCAGTAACAATTACTGATGGGTTCAGTGGTAAAAATAAAATTTCAATTTCCAGTGTAGGGCAAGGTACGCAGAGATTAATTATTGCATCATTACTAAATTATTTGAGTAAAAAAAAGAATATTCAAAATAATAAATTAGCATTAATTTTTGAAGAACCAGAAATTTTTCTCCATCCACGTTTAAAAGAATCATTACATAAAAATTTGTTATCTCTATCAAAAGATATGTTAGTGATTATAAGTACCCACGATCCAATGTTTGTTCAATTAGGTGCAGAAAAAAATATATATAGAGTGTTTAGAAAAAAAGAAGAAAAAAATGGCTCTACGCAAATTGAAGTAATGAAGAAAAAATATTTAAATTACGATTCGTATGCTGAAACTAATTATCAAATATTTAATTTATCAAGTGAAACATATTTTTTAGAGATTTATGATGAAACAAATCGTAAAAAGGGGTTTGATTCTGCTCACTATAAGCAATTTGATGATCTAATGTTTAATAATTATTTCAATACGAAAGGATTAACTCAAAACTTTCTTGATGACAATAATATGCCCGTAACACCCATGACGAGATTAAGACATAATATTGCTCATGGTAAAAACGATAACCCACCGATTGATTTAAAAGAAGCAATATCGAATATCATTGATTTTATAGAAAATAGTAAATAATATATGCTATACTTATTAGATTAGTATTAATTTCCGCCAGAGGCGGATCAGCCTATGGCTGAAACAAACAAAAATTATATGGCAGACAAAAAAGTTTCCGCATTTATGAAGCCAATGAATATAAGCGCTGAATTGGCAGAAGTAGTAGGAAAAGGTCCTATGCCTAGATCTGAGGTGGTAAAGGCATTGTGGGTATACATCAAGAAGAACAATCTTCAAGACCCAAAGAACAAGCGTAATATTAATGCTGATGCTGCGCTAAAGAAAGTGTTTGGTGGCAAAAGTGTAGTCAATATGTTTGAAATGACGAAGCTTGTTTCTAAGCATCTTTCATAATTATCAATTAATAGTTTACGATTTTTGCTAAAAAATTTCTGAGCCTTCGCCCTCGGAGTCATAAGGACAGGGGACCCACGACTCTTAAAATTTTTCATCAAAAATCTCAACAAAATCATATGGCAAAAGGTGATGGACATAGAAAAGAGAAGAAGAAACCAAAAAAAGCAAAGAAGTAATCAATACTTCCAATTTAAATGATACCCCTACAAACTGGAGTTTGTAGGGGTATTGTGTATAATATAAATATGGGAAAAATAAAATCAGCAAAACAAATGGAACGACATCTTAAGGGCATGGCAAATCACCATCGTATTGAGATATTGCTTCTTGTGGCGAAGGAAGATGGAATAACTCTCGATGGTATTATTAAGACACTTGATGCAAATCCGAAAACAATAGGAGAACATACTCGAAGACTTCACCAAGCAGGATTAATTAATAAAAAATATAAAGGTAAATTTGTTAAACATACTTTATCCCCGTACGGTAAAATGTTTGTTAATTTTTTGAAATCATTTCAGCAAATTCAATGACATCCCTACAAACTGGAGTTTGTTGGGGTGAAGAATTATGAAATCTTTTACTCAAAAAGTTTATGAGATTGTGAAGAAAATTCCCAGAGGAAAAGTTTTGACGTATAAGGAAGTGGCGAAAAGGGCAGAGAACATAAAAGCAAGCAGGGCGGTAGGGAATATTTTGAATAAAAATCACGACCCCAAAATTCCATGTCATAGAGTAATTTGTTCTAATGGTCAACTCGGCGGATATAATAGAGGAAAAAATCAAAAAGCAAAACTCCTAAAATTTGAAGGTTTTAATTTATTTAAAAAAAGTTTATAATATAAAGGTGAATTCTGTAGGAACTGAGACAACTGAAACATATCAAATTAAAACGGACGCTTTTGAGGGGCCGTTTCATTTATTGCTTTCTTTGATAGAAGAAAGGAAGTTTTTTATTAACGACTTATCTTTAGCGCAAGTTACTGAAGATTATTTAAATTATATAAAGAAATTAGGGGAATTAAACCCGTCTGAAATTTCTAGTTTTATTGTAGTAGCGGCTACTCTTATTTTAATAAAATCAAAATCGCTTTTACCAAATTTGAATCTGACTTCTGAAGAAGAAAGCGATATTTCTAATTTAGAAGAAAGATTAAAACTATATGAACTTTATACAAAACTTTCAAAAAATATAAAAGAGATGTTTGGTAAGAAAATGATCTTTGCCCCATTAGAAAGAAAAAATGAGCTACGAGCTTGGGGCCACACAATTTTAATATTTTTACCGGATGAACAAATTACTAAAGAAAGTATGATGACTTTTGCCCGTGATGCATTAGGTAGAATTCCTAAAAAAATTATTTTGCCGGAAGTGGAAATAAAAAAAGTGGTAAGCATAGAAGAAATGATTTCTAAATTGACTGAAAGAATAGAAAAAACCTTGCAGATGAATTTTAAAGATTTTGCCGGTAACGCCAAGACCAAAGAAGAGAAAATAGTTGTAATTATTGGTTTTCTTGCTATGCTAGAACTTGTCAGGCAAGGAATACTGCACGCAGTACAAGATGGTAGTTTTGAAGATATTATAATTAAGAAACAGGAACAAATAACATAAAGATTTTGCTAAAGAATTTTTGAGCCTTCGCCCTCGGAGTCATAAGGACAGGGGACCAACACGACTCTTAAAATTCTTTAGCAAAATCTTTATAAAATTACGAAATATGGAATTACAGCAAAAAATCGAAGCAATACTTTTTTTCAAAGGAGAGCCGATGTCTAGAAAAAAACTGGCAGAGTTTTTAGGTGTGGGGCAAACAGAAATAAACGAAGGTTTAGAAAAGTTAAAAGAAAATTTGAAAAGTAGGGGAATAGTATTGCAGGAAAAAGAAAATCCTGCCCGCAATGCTTTCAGCGTAGCTGATGCAGGCGGGGACATTACTTTAGGTACAGCGCCGGAACTTTCTAGTTTAATTGAAAAATTGCAGAAAGAAGAATTAAATAAAGAACTTTCAAAAGCCAGTTTAGAAACATTATCTATCATTCTTTACAAAAATGGCGTAAGTCGATCGTTGATTGATTATATCCGAGGGGTGAATTCTAGCTTTACTTTACGGGCTCTTTCTATTAGAGGGTTGATAGAGAAGAATATTGACCCTGAGGACAATAGACGCTATATTTATCATCCCACATTTGAGCTGCTTTCTTTTATGGGCGTAAAGTCTGTGCAAGAATTGCCGGATTATGAGTTGGTCAATAACTCGATTGAATCTGCCTCGCAAAATTTAGCAGAAGAGTTAAAGAACGAAACCGATGCCTGAGAAAAATAATTATTTATTTGTTATTTTAATTATTCTTGCCCTAGAGGCAATTTTATTTTCTGTTGGAAATGATAAATTAAATCTTGCATTTTTAAATAATGAAAACAAATTGGTCAAAATGCAAAATATTCTCGCGAATATTCCAGTTCAAGCGAAGGCTTTTTCTATTTATGACGAAACTTCGGGTATAAAAATTTATGGGAAAAATGACGAAATAGAAATGCCCATTGCTTCATTGGCTAAAATAATGACTGTTGTTATTGCCTTGAATAATCACAATGTGAATGATGTTATATCAATTTCTGGGGAAGCGCTCAAACAGGAAGGTGATTCTGGATTTTTTATTAATGAAAAATTTAAAATTGAAGATTTGGCTAAATTTACTTTAGTGGGTTCTGCTAATGATGGTGCTTATGCTCTGAGTGAAAATGTAGATAATTTTTTACAAAAAATGAATGACAAAGCAGTAAAAATTGGTATGGAAAATACTTTATTTTTTAATTTTACGGGTTTAGATATTGATAATGGATTTGCGGGTGCTTATGCTTCTGCGCAGGATGTAAATATTATGGCCATGTACGCATTAAAAGCGTATCCGAAAATTTTTGGGGCGAGTGTAATGCCAGAAATAAATATAAAATCTGAGTCTGGTATTAATCATAATATAAAAAATACAAGCAGTATTTTAAATAGAATTCCTGATATTTTATTTTCTAAAACGGGGCTTACTCCACTAGCTGGAGGTAATCTGACAATAATATATAAGAATAAGTATGGGCATAATATTGCTATTACGATTTTAGGCTCAACCTCAGAAGGTAGATTTTATGATGTAGAAAAAAT
>ERZ1292633.6228-Hain-H41-02um-R1-6228-length-10497-cov-7_pt1 | contig 10497 bp, 10 predicted proteins | sample MGYA00564406_ERZ1292633 | MGnify/ENA primary metagenome ERZ1292633 (study PRJEB36523, sample SAMEA6512639) | groundwater metagenome | collected 2019-01-08 | study: AquaDiva: Metagenomics assemblies of 32 groundwater samples
TGCGCCGGTGTGCCCTTACTGGGCAAGGAGGAAACATGGGATATCAGGGTGGTGGTGGCGGTGGATTTGGCGGTCCGCGGGAAATGCACAAGGCTGTTTGTTCGGAGTGCAAAAAAGAGTGCGAAGTTCCGTTTAAACCAAGAGATGATCGTCCGATATATTGCAAAGATTGTTATTCAAAGCGTAAGAACGAAGGCCGTTAAAAGTAGGATTAGGGGGGCGTTTCTATGTTTCGAAAATAAACTAGAAACGTCCCTAGTTTTTAATGTGCCGGTGTTGTTTAAACTGTTGCACCCAGCTTTATAGGATGCGCTGGTGTTGTCTATCTGACAAGGAGAATTAAAATGAATAGCTGTACGAGGTGCGGAGAGAAATTATCACATAATTATTTGGTAGCAATGTTTACGATTATAAATGAAAAAAGAAAAAGAATAATTGTATGTTTGAAATGTAAAGAGGTTTTAAATAAAAAAGAAAAATGAGGGAGAGGGATGGAGACGATTGATTGCTTAAAATGCAAACAACAAGATGTTTGTTGCGATTTTGGGGCATGGGTAGATTTAGAAGTTGCTAAAAAAATATTATCTCTTGGATTAAAAGGAGATTTTTACCATCTTGAGGTGGATAAAAATTTTCCTTCCGGATATAAGGTCGGGACCAGCTACGAAGATAATCGCTGTTCTTTTCTTACTCCGAAAGGCTTATGCGCTATCCACAAAGTTGATTATAACCTTAAACCGGTCCACTGTAGAGAATTCCCTTACGAAAACGGAAAATTAGCGCAGTTCGCGGATGTGTTATGCTCGGTAGTGAAATCAAAAATAAAAAAGAAGAAAAATAAATTTTAGTAGTTAATAAATATCGTAATCTAAAATTTGAGGTTAGATAGCCGATGAATATAGAATTTAAGGATTTTAAAATTGGGGATATGCGGATTGAAATTCCCATTATTCAGGGGGGTATGGGGGTACGGGTTTCATCATCAGGTTTAGCTTCTGCGGTATCTAATGAAGGCGGCTTGGGCGTTATAGCTTCTGTTGGGCTTGGCGAAAATGGCGGTGCTTCAACAGGTGATTACGTTACTCGTTCACGAAATTCTCTTGTAAGTGTTATTAGGAAGACGCGTACAATTACTGATAAGCCTTTTGGAGTGAATATTATGTGCGCGATCACCAATTATGATGATTTGGTGGATGCCGCACAGCAGGAGTCAGTGGATGTGATTATTTCAGGGGCAGGGCTCCCGCTTAAATTACCTTCGCTTATTAAGAATAAACGAACCAAACTTATACCGATTGTTTCTTCTGCCAGGGCAGCTAAATTGATTTGCCTTGTCTGGAAGAAGAAATATAAACGTTTACCTGACGCTATTGTGGTTGAAGGCCCCTTGGCTGGTGGGCATTTGGGTTATAGTTTGGATGAGATTAAAGACACTAAACACGTATTTCTTGATAATATTTTGAAGGAAGTATTAGTGGTAGTCAAAGATTTTGAAACTCCGGGATTTAAGATCCCGGTTGTTGCCGCTGGGGGCATTTTTGACGGAGAGGATATTGCCAGAGTTATCCGTTTAGGGGCTAGCGCGGTGCAGATGGCTACAAGATTTGTTTGTACGCATGAATGTGATGTCGCTCATAGTTACAAGGAAGCGTATTTATCAGCTAAAAAGGAAGATATAGTTATTATTAAAAGCCCGGTAGGAATGCCGGGTAGGGTTATTAATAATGAATTTGTTAAAAAGATAGTCAGCGGCCAGCGTATTGATTTTGCTTGTCCTTATAAATGTTTGACTACCTGTGATAATAAAAAAGTTAATTATTGTATCGCTAACGCCCTGTTTAGTGCGGCCTCTGGGCAGATGGATAAAGGATTTGCTATGTGCGGTAGCAATGCCTATCGTATCAATAAGATTGTTTCGGTAAAAGAGCTTTTTACCGAGCTTGTAGAAGGGGCGCGTGCGTCATTAAAAAAGAAAGGAAAATAAATGAGTGAACAGTTCAAACATGATGATTTTTTACCTCAAGCACACGATGAGCAGAATGTGGTGGCTTTGATCAAGCAATTGCAAAAGCAGTTAGTCTTTTTGGAGAAAAAGATAGATATCTTGATCGAGAAGTCTGCACAAAGGCCTTCCGGTGATAGGCCTTTTTCAAGGCCTTTTAGGTCTTTTGACCGCACGCCTCGTCCTTACGATAGAGCGCGTGGCGATGCTCCTGGCCGCCATTTCGAAAAACGCGGCGATTCTCGGGAAGGTAATTTTGCAAGACGTAACGACAGTCCAAGGGAAGGGTTTGATCCAAGAAAGAAGCCGTTTCCTTACAAGCGGAGAGACCGCGCGTAAACAACAAAACAGGTATTTACAAGGAGGAGACAAAATGGGTTTTCAAGGCCGATATGACAGGCAGCCGCAGGAAATGCATAAAGCAGTTTGTTCTGAGTGCAAGAAAGAGTGTGAAGTTCCTTTTAAGCCTAGTGGAACTCGTCCAATTTATTGCAAAGAGTGTTACTCAAAACGAAAAGATAGCGGCCGTTAAAAGAGGTGAATTCTGGGGACACAGTACTTAATTCTAATAGATAAGTATGATGTCCCCAGAATTATTTAGGAAAGATTAGATTGCATGAAGATCCTAAATAAGGAAATTTTAGCTGACAGCCAAGGAATAAGTATAGTAAAGATTACTCTCCTCTCGCCTGATATTGCTTCTAAGGCTAAAGCCGGGCAGTTTGTGGTGTTAATGGTAACAGAAGAAGGAGAGAGAATCCCGCTTACGATCGTAAATGCTGATATAAAGGAAGGCGCGATCGTGTTGATTACGCAGACAGCCGGATTTACCACAAAACAGCTGGCTAATGTCAAAAAAGGCGATACTCTTTATTCACTTGTCGGCCCGTTAGGCCACCCCACCGAGATAAAAAAATATGGCAAGGTAATATTAGTCGGAGGCGGCGTAGGTATTGCAGAAATTTATCCGGTTGCTAAGGCGATGAAAGCCGCCGGTAACTTTGTAACTACTATTATTGGTTCGCGCGCAAAAGAGCTTTTGATCCTTGAATCTGAGTTAAAACAGGTATCAGATGGATTAATTGTTATGACCGATGATGGCTCCTATGGCAGAAAAGGATTTGTTACCGAAGCGCTCAAAGAACTTCTTGAAAAAGAAAGTTATGATCAAGCTTATGCCGTAGGCCCTATTCCGATGATGCGGGCAGTTTCCGTAGTCACGAAAAATTTTTCTGTTCCAACCCTAGTATCACTAAATGCTTTGATGGTTGACGGAACCGGTATGTGTGGTTGCTGTAGGGTAACTGTAGCCGGGAAAGTCAAATTTAGCTGTGTTGACGGGCCGGAGTTTGAAGCCGGAGAAGTGGATTGGATTGAATTATTAAAGCGTAACAGTATATATTCCGATAAAGAAAAACATATTTGCCGTCTAAATAACTTATAATAAACTATGAAAAAGAAGCCCGTAAGCGTAAAAGGGCAAGATAAGAATTTAAGAGTCAAAAGTTTTGAAGAAGTGGTTTTAGGTTTTTCTGAAGCAGAAGTTTTAGAAGAAGCCTCGCGTTGTATTCAGTGTAAAGAAGCGAAATGTATTCCAGGTTGCCCTGTTGGAATTGATATTAAAACCTTCATTAAGCGCCTGACATTAAAAGATTATGCGGGTGCCTATTCCACTATCCGCGAAAAAAATAATTTTCCCTCTATTTGCGGCAGAGTCTGCCCCGCAGAATATCAATGCCGTCGCGCCTGTGTATTTACAAAAAAGGGAGAGCCTTTTGCTTCGCAAGATGCGATCAACATCCATTTTCTTGAAAGATTTGCCGGAGATTACGGCGCAAAAAATAAAATAATAGTTAAGGCTGATAGCAATAATAAATTATCAAAATTTAAAGTAGCGATTGTTGGCTCAGGCCCCGCTGGTTTATGTTGTGCCGGTGAGCTTGCGCGTGGAGGCGTGAAGGTAGTAGTTTTTGAAGGCCTGCATAAGACCGGTGGAGTCCTGCGTTATGGTATCCCTCCTTTCAGGCTCCCTAGAAACATTCTCGATTTTGAAATTGATTCTCTTAAAGAATTAGGGGTTGAAATCAGGCCCAATTATATTATTGGTAAAGCCAAAACCATAGATGAACTTTTTGCAGAAGGTTATTCTGCTATTTTCTTAGGTTTGGGTGCAGGTATACCTTCTTTTATGGGGATACCCGGTGAAAATCTTTGTAATATTTATTCGGCAAATGAATTCTTAACCAGGGTAAATCTGATGTCGGCGCATAAATTTCCTGAATATCATACGCCGGTTAATATAGGTAAACATGTTGTTGTAATAGGCGGTGGTAATACTGCCATGGATGCGGCGCGTGTAGCTATCAGGCTGCAGAATATGAACGGTATTATTTCTGATACAACCATAGCGTATAGGCGCACTGAAATAGAAATGCCGGCGCGCAGGCTGGAAATTGAACATGCCAAAGAAGAAGGCGTTAAATTTCAGATGTTGGTAAAGCCGGAAGAATTTATCGGTGATGATAATGGTTTTGTCACTAAAATGCGGGCTTCTAGGTGTGAATTAGGAGAGCCTGATGCAAGCGGCAGGCGCAGGCCGGTTATTATACCCGGTAGTAATTTTGAGATTGATTGCGATATTGCAGTTGTGGCTGTTGGATTAGGAGCAAATAAAATACTTACTAGCGTTACGCCACGGATTGTTACAGATAAATATGGTGATGTGCAAGTCAATCCTGAGACTATGGAAACTTCTGTTAAAGGAGTTTTTGCCGGAGGTGATATCGTAGGAGGCGAAGGCACAGTTATAGAAGCGATGGGGATGGCAAAAAAGGCCGCCGTTTCAATTATTGATTATCTGTATTATCGGTGGCCTGATCCGTAATCAAAAAAGGCATTTTTTTAAAGAGTTGTTTACTAAATTTTTTGCAACGGTATAATAATATTATGCGTTATTTGGCGTTTTATAAAATCAGTTAGGGATGTTTAAAAAAACGTCGATTTTATTTTTAGTCTCCGCATTATTTTTTACGCAAAATATCGCCTATCCTTCCGATGTTTTTACTTTAGATCCTTTGATCAAAGAAGCTAGAAATAATAATCCTGATATTTTAGCCGCTAAGAAGCGTTGGGAGGCAGCTTTGGCGCGTATTCCGCTTTCGAAGTCTCTTGACGATCCAACTCTCGGTTTTACATTTGAGCGTATACCCCGTGGCACCTTGAAGTTAAACAAAACCATGCCGGATGACCGCATGCTCACTCTTTCTCAATTTTTGCCTTTATTCGGTAAATTGTCTTTAAAAGGAAAAATAGCAGTTATTGAATCACAGATGTTTGCGGCGGAATACAAAGCAAAGGAGTTGGAAGTTATTAGCCAGGTAAGCAATGCCTATTACGAGTTGTTTATGAATTATAAAGAGGGTGAATTAAACCAAGAGAGCCTAGATTTTTTAGAAGGGATTGCAAGGGTTGCAGAGGCAAAATACGTAGTGGGCGATATTTCCCAAGAAGAACTCTATAAAATACATTTAGAAATAGCCCGTTTAAATAATTCAGTACAAAACACAGAACAGGAGCGATCTTCTAAAGAAACCCGCCTGAACATATTATTAAACAGGGATTCCGAGAGCCCGTTAGGCATTCCGCAGCTTAGCGAAGAAGCGTCATTTAACGTCGATATCAAATCGCTATATCAATCGACAATTATGAATCAGCCGGAGTTGCTTATTTTTTCCTATGCTATAGAAAAAAACAAAAACGCTAAACTTTTGGCAAAAAAAAGTTTCTTCCCAGATTTGATGGCAAGCTTTGTGCAGCGCGGTATTGCCTCTGGTGCACTTGGCCCATGGGATATAATGTTATCTTTTAATATTCCGCTATGGTTTTGGGCTAAACAAAAATATCAGGTAAAAGAGGCCATAGCAAATTTAGAAGAAGCAGAGGCAACTTACAAAGCAATACAAAACAAAACTTTTGCGGAAGTTAAAGATCTTGCCGTAAAAATCGGGATTTCCAAGAATAAGATCAAATTATATAAAACAAGCCTAATACCGATATTAGAAAGCTCTATCGAGTCTTCTTTGTCTGCATTCGGTTCCGGCAGAGGAGATTTTATGATGCTTTTGGATAGCAAGCGGATGCTTGTTGAAACCAAAATGAATTATTATAAGGCGCTGGTTGAGTATAATATGGATTTAGCGGATTTAGAACGTCAAGTAGGCGGTAATTTAAGAGGAGTGAAAAATGAAAAATAAAAGAATCATAATTGTTGTTATGTTTTTGTGCTCGTGTTTGTTTTTTACGCATGAGATATATACCCAGGATAAAAATAAAGCGCGTAAGATCATCTACTATCGCAACCCCATGGATCCTGCGGTTACATCCCCTACTTTCATGAAAGATTCTATGGGCATGGATTATATCCCGGTTTATGCAGATGAAGAGAATGCGGATGTGGAGGCAAAAAAAGGGCCAACTGTCAAGATAGAGGAGAGCCAGTTAAAGTTGATCGGCCTGAAAACAGAGCCAGTTGCGCCTATAGCTTTAATGCGCATGATCCGAACCGTCGCCAAGATTGCTTATGATCCGGAATTGTATAATGCTGAAGCCGAGTTTATACAGGCCGTTAAGTTAAAAGATGTTCTCAAGCCCGGATCCCAAGATGCTATCAAGCAAGCTGAAGCGTTGGTTTTGGCAGTAGAATTGAAGTTGAAATTACTTGGCTTAAGTGATCAGCAAATAGAAGAGCTAAGGAGTAAAACGGAACCCGACAAAAGTTTAATTATTTCTGATTCAAGCACTCCGTATTCTTGGGCCTATATTACTATATACGAAAATGATTTGAGAGAAGTAAAGATAGGCGATCATGTGATTTTGAAGGTAGCGGTTTTTCCTGATGAAGAGTTTAGCGGCCAGATTATTGCTCTTGCTCCGGTGCTTGATGCCGATACCAGAAGCGTGCGCGCCAGGGTAAAGGTAGATAACCCGCAAGCTAAGCTTAAGCCGAATATGTTTTTAGATGCATTTATTCATGTTGATCTAGGAGAAAAGCTCGCTCTTCCCAAAGAGGCAGTTTTAGATACAGGAATAAAAAAGATTGCCTATGTAGATTTGGGTAATGGTGAATTTGCTGCAAGGCAAGTAGAGGTTGGGCAAGAAGCTATGGCAATTATTGGCGGTCAAGAACGCAAATTTTTTCCTGTTATTAAGGGAGTAAGCGAAAATGAAATTGTGGTCACAAACGGCGGATTTTTAATAGATTCGCAAAGCCAGCTTAGCGGGGGTATGTCAGCACTGTGGGACAGCACTAGTGAAATAAAACAAGAAGCAACACATGATAAATAAATTAATTAATTATTGCCTGAAGACCCCGTTTGTTGTGGTTGTCGTTTACATCGCGGTTTTTTTCTGGGGGTTTTGGGCGATGGCCAATATTCCGGTTGATGCCATACCGGATATCGGCGAAAAGCAGGTGATTGTTTATACAGAGTGGCCGGGCCGTTCTGCTAAAGACGTTGAAGACCAGGTCACTTATCCACTCTCTGTATCTCTACGCGGAGTCTCGGGGGTAAAAACTATTCGTTCTTCCTCCGCGTTTGGTTTTTCTGAAGTCTACCTTATTTTTAAAGACAATGTAGATTATTATTGGGCGCGTTCCAGGGTTTTGGAAAAGTTAAATCTTGCCGCGGGACGGCTTCCGACGGGTGTTATTCCTGTTTTGGGCCCGGATGCGACCGGTTTAGGTCAGGTTTTCTGGTATACGGTTGAAGGCAAGGGTTATAGTATAGATAAATTAAGAAGCCTGCAGGACTGGTTTATCCGTTATCAGCTTAATTCAGTGGAGGGGGTATCCGAAGTTGCTTCTGTCGGAGGTTTTGTTAAGCAATACCAGATTGATATCGATCCAAATAAGATGCTTGGTTTTAATATTCATTTAGGCGCGGTTTTGGAAGCAGTTAAGAAATCCAATATTGATGTGGGAGCTAAAGTCATTGAAAACAACGCCATGGAATATATTATCCGCGGCTTAGGGTTTATTAAATCTTTGGATGATATTGATAATATAGCAGTAGGTGAGAGCAATGGAACACCGATTTATGTAAAGAATATTGCAACAGTCCAGCTTGGGTCGGAATTCAGGCGCGGCGTTTTGGATAAGGATGGCCAGGAGGCAGTAGGCGGCGTGGTGGTCATGCGTTACGGCGAGAATGCAATGCAGGTTATACACCGGGTAAAGGAAGCGATAAAGGAAATAGAAAAAGGTTTGCCGCCCGGAGTAAAGATTATCCCTTTTTACGACCGCACCGAGCTTATTCATCGTACGATTGGTACGTTAAAGGAGGCATTGGTCCTCGAGATAATAATTACTATGGCAGTGGTCGTGCCGTTTTTGGCGCATTTTTGGGCAGGGATGATGATCTGCCTAACTTTGCCATTTTCTGTGTTAATGGCTTTTATTGCTATGTATTATCTTAAAATAGACTCTAATATCATGTCTTTATCCGGCATAGCTATTGCGATTGGGACACTGGTGGATATGGGTATTATCATGACTGAGAATGCTTATCGTAACTTGCTCATTCATGCTGATGAGATTAAGAATGGGGTAAAAACGCGGTTGGAGGTTATTTTTAATGCTGCCAGCGAAGTAGGCTCGGCGGTAATCACCGCGGTTTTAACTACAGTAGTGTCTTTCTTGGCAGTATTTGCCTTAGAGGCGCAGGAAGGTAAGCTCTTTAAGCCTCTTGCGTATACTAAAACCTTTGCCTTACTTGCCTCAGTAATAGTAGCTTTGACTCTGATTCCAGTACTAAGTATGTATTTTCTGAAAGGTAAATTACGTTCGCCCGAGGAAAACCCGTTAGTGAGGATACTGCAGGGCAATTATGAAAAAGTTTTACGCTGGTGTTTAAATCATAGAACAATTTTTTTGTCTATTCCTGTCATTATATTTGTAGGCAGCCTTATTGTTGTCCCGCGTATCGGAAGGGAGTTTATGCCTGCGCTTGACGAGGGCTCCATTCTTTTTATGCCAGTGATGCGTCCGTCTGTGTCTTTAACTGAGGCAGTAAAAGTAATCCAGATTCAGGATAAGATTATCGATTCTTTTCCTGAAGTGGAAACAGTGGTGGGTAAAGTTGGCCGCGCAGAATCAGCCACGGATCCTGCGCCAGTAGAGATGTTTGAGACTATTATTACTTTAAAACCTAAGAGCCAGTGGCGCAAGGGCATGACTAAAGACAAACTTACAAGAGAGATGGATGCGGCTTTACAGATACCCGGCGTTTCTAATATTTGGACTCAGCCTATCGTAAATCGCATTGATATGTTGGCTACCGGGATCAGGACTTCGGTGGGGGTTAAAGTGTTTGGCCCGGATTTAAAGAAAATAGAAGAAATTGCAACAGAAGTAGAAAAGGTTGTTAAGACTATTCCCGGAGCTGTGGATTTGTATTCGGAGAAAATTATAGGAAAGCCTTACATTGAATTTAAGATCAAAAGAGAAGAGCTGGCACGCTACGGAATTTCCATCCGCGATGTCCAGGATGTTATAGAGATTGCTATCGGAGGAGAAAACCTTACTACCACGGTTGAAGGCAGGGAGCGTTATCCGGTGCGCGTGCGCTATGCCCGGGAATTGCGCGATAATATTGACGCGCTTAGGCGCGTGCTTGTCTCTACCAAATCCGGTGCGCAGATTCCTATCGCCCAATTGGTGGATATATATTTTGTTACCGGCCCGGCGATGATTAATTCGGAGAATGGGCTCCTGCGTGCCTATGTGTTAATGAATGTGCGCGGCCGCGATATGGTGGGTTTTGTGGAAGAGGCTTCTAAGGTAGTTGCTAAGGAGATAAAGTTACCTTCAGGCTATTTCCTGCAATGGTCAGGCCAGTTTGAGAATCAGGTACGAGCCAAGAATAAGATAGCCATACTTCTGCCTATAAGCCTTTTAATTAATTTTATGCTCATCTATATGAATTTTCGTTCCATTATAAAATCGGTGTTTATTTTTACCGCTGTTCCGGTGACGTTGGCAGGCGGTGTGTGGTTATTGGCAATCTCTGGATTTAACTTTTCTGTGGCAGTTTGGGTAGGCTTTATTGCGCTTTTCGGAGTTGCGGTTGATGACGGTGTATTGATTACTACCTATCTTGATGACGTATTTAAAGAGCGAAAAGGTAAAATAAAGACGAGGCAGGATATTGTTGAGGCTACAGTGTATGCGGGGTTAGGCAGGATCCGGCCGGCATTTTTGACTACAATTACCACTATCGCGGCATTATTGCCGATTATGTTTTTAAAAGGCACCGGCGCTGAAATAATGCAGCCTATGGCTATACCTTTAATAGGCGGGATGACTATTGAAATGGTCACTTGGTTTATTGTCCCAACACTTTATTCATGGAGAGAAGAGAAGCTGTTAATTAGTAAATAGGAAAATAGGGCCAGGTTGGGCTCAAGTTGCAAATACAACACTTTATTCTGGTATACTA
>ERZ1292633.6229-Hain-H41-02um-R1-6229-length-10495-cov-6_pt1 | contig 10495 bp, 3 predicted proteins | sample MGYA00564406_ERZ1292633 | MGnify/ENA primary metagenome ERZ1292633 (study PRJEB36523, sample SAMEA6512639) | groundwater metagenome | collected 2019-01-08 | study: AquaDiva: Metagenomics assemblies of 32 groundwater samples
GGGCGCGATGAGCCAAAAGCTGATGCCGAAGAGCATGATTGTGATGCCGTACGGAAGGCCCATGTTCACCTTTCCCGGCACCGGCGGTCGATCGCGGAGAAACGTGACGATGCCCAGGAGCAGCAAGGTGACGAACGAAACACAGAGCGCAACAATGGCCAGCGGCGTCCAAGTGGGGCAGCGACCCAGCAGCACGTCCGGCGGGGCCGCCGTCGTGGTGGTCGTGGTGGTGTTGCTGATCGAGAAGAGCAATGGTTCCCACATGAGGCGAGAGAAGTGGTCTCTATCGAGGGAAAAGATCGGGCTATGAGTCGTATTGGCAGGGGGGGGGGGACAATGATTATGGGGGCATTTCGCTGTCCAACCGTTCAACAGGGTCAACACCTGAGCCTCGAAACTTACGCGTCGAAGAAGTCGGTCTTTACCGGGCGGGGGCGGGTCGCGACAGAGCCACTGCCGCCGACTGCTCAATCAGAAGCCTCAGCCGATCGACCGCCGCATCCGGCGCAAGGTCGAGCGCGGCTGCGTCGACGTCTCCTGCCGCCACTGCCGTGACTTGAAAATCGGCCGTTGTTTCTTGAGCGGCCACGACGGCGACGACGCAAAGCGCATCCTCGGTGGCGCATCGCAACGCTGCCGCATTGCACTTCGCGTCGATGCCGTTGCGCAGGTCCCGCGGGCGGGCCAGGGCAGGGCGGACGTCGTTCACGCGTAGCACGTAGGAAACCGAGCCGCCGATCAACACCACACGGAACGCATCATTTTTTGCCGCTGCCGTCGCGTCGCTGCTGCCGCTGCCATTGCTACTTTCGAAGTGCAATTGGTCCGCCGACAACAGCGACTTCGGCAGCAGGGAACGGGTGCGTTCCGCCGCTTGCCTATCTCCAAGATGCACGGTCAAGACGACAATGTGAGTGGCGAGCAGCGCCTGACAGGCGTCGGACGACCACTCCTCCGCGGAGGCTTGGATGACTTCCGGCGGTGCGAACGGCGTCGATGCTCCATTTGTGGACTGCGCGTGGGCAGCGTACACCGACGCCACGGCCGTGTGCAGCGTCAGCACTAGTCGGCGCTGCGACGGCGTCACCAGCCACCCATTGGATTGGCCATGGACAACTAGGGCCACGAGCTGCCGGGGAAGGGTCGCCCGGAACGCGAGCAAGCGTTGCTGCTCTTCGGCGGCTCGTTGCGCCTTCGTGATTGGGAAGTTCGCCACGGGGGCCCCACTTGGCGCCTCCACGGGCAAGCCCGAACGCACCTTGGCGTGAATGTTGATGGCGGACATGTGACTCTCGCAGTGGCAGCGGCCCTGGAATGTGGGGGAGGGCGAGAAAGAAACTCCTCAGTCGAATGCTGATTCGTCGTGGAGCAGATATATTTTTTCATAACTGGGAGGGCGCGGAGACACCCTTCACAAGCGCTCACTCTTCATCATTCGCACTGCAGCAGGACCACGGCGTCGTCGCTGCTGCACATCCCGCGAGGCCGTTTGCGACTCAACGTTCCGTGTTCACCGGCCGCCGCGGTAATGGCCGCAGCTGCTGGCTGCAGCACGGTGGTGAGCCATTCCAAGGTGACCAGGCGCCATGGCATTTTACGCTGTGACTGAGACTTGGGCACGACTGGGGGCGGTTCGGTTGATAACAAGAAGCCAGCTGAGCGGCCGTAGGAAGCGCCGTTGTCGAGGATGGTCGTCTGAGGCGGCGGGATGGTCTGCATCAGGAGCTTGAGCCGTGGTAGTGCCTTGCTCGCCGCCTCTCGCGGAGCGACTACGTAGTTCACATCGCTGCCTCCGCCCGCGGAGCTCGGCGCGTAGAGCCACTCGAACATGGCGTCCGCAGACAGAGGGCCGTTTGCCTCCGACGCGACGGCCGCGTCTCCACCGCGAGCCGCGCCGTTGTTGAGATCCATCGCGCCGTGTGGGTGGCGCAACGACCCCCCGCCCGCCAACACGAGGTTACCAAGCAGCGCCGCGGAGGACGAACCGGTGAGCCAGAAGGACACGACGCAGCCGCTGAATGGCCCCATCGCCGTTGACGTCGCTTGTGACATCGTCTCTCGCCAGTATTTCGCCGCGCGTAGCAGCGACGTCATGGCGGCGGATGCCGGCTCCGTGGTTGGCTCCTCGGTGGTGATCGTCGCCCGCGAGGCATCTTGTCCCGGCACCGACCATAAATGCTCCGACCACAGGGGGCTGGTTTGAAAGATCTGCGCCACGCAAACTTTTGCCGCGAAATCCGACGCTCTCGACTGCACAATGGACGCGGCCGAATGGCTGCGCAGCGCAATCACGACCGCCGCGGGTCCAATGACATGACTTTGAAGGCAGCACTGCGCCGCTGAGTTGTCCAAGGTCACGGACAAGTCGACGAACGTCGGGTCTGCCAGACCGTCGAGCATCGCGGCGCTGCGTTGGAGCGCTTCACCATCGCGGCCCAGAGACGCCAGCGCGACCCGGACCGTCACCGTGAGCGAGGGCAGCGCGACATTGCCGCCGTCCCGAGGAGCCGCGAGCGCGGCGACGAGGCTTGACTTGCAAAGGGGTCGGCCGCCGGCGACGGCGACCAGAACGCTCTCCCGACGGCTCACTTTGCCGACCACGACAACGTCGGCATCGACAGGCGCCGTCACTATCGCGACGCGAAGGCCAAGCGCCGGCGCGGCGGCGCGCATTTGCCCGTGCTGGGAAGCTGCTGCCTGCTCTCCCCCGCCCGTGCTCGTCGTCCCCACTGTTCCATCAAGAAGGCTGAGGTAGAGGCGCAGTGTGCGGTTCATGGTGAGCGCCACGCCCCCGGCTCCCCCGCTGGGCGGCGGTGCGGCGCGACGCGCATCCCCGGGCTGTGAGTCCTCTGCCGCGCGTCCAACCACGGCGCCGTGTTGTTGGCCAACAATCGGGACTTCGGGTAGTTGCAGCGGGGCTGGACGTCGGGCCTCGAGCCGCCGAGGCAGCTGCTGAACGCCCTTTCCGGTCGCGGAAACCCCTCTTGCTTCGGGAAGGGCGGTGGTGCTCTCTGGGAGCGGTAAGGGCCACTGTCGCTGCATCTTGGGCGACAGCCGTGGAGACCGGAGGGGGCTCGACGCCACGACAAGATGTGGGGAGCCAACCGCCGCGTCGGTGTCCTCCTCATTCGTGTGAAGCAGATCGTGCAGCGCGCGAGCAGAGGTCTCAAGTCGTTGCCGCACCAGCGCGTGCTCGTCGTCGTCGCCGTCGCCGCCGTTACCGCCGGGTTCCTCTGTCGCCGGGGCCGCACGGCGGAAACCACCAGCAACGACGGATGTCGCCGGCCACCGAATGTTCGACAACGCTGTCGTCGCGGCGCCGACGCCGCTGCGGCGTGACGGATCGAAAATGACACCAGCGGCCGTGGCTCCATCACACGCGTCCGTGGGAATGCCATGGGGCCCGACGGCCACGCTGATGGGGTCGTCGAGGTAGATGGGGACGGCTGCCGCCGCCGGCCGCTTCAACGACGTGCCCCCGGCGCCGCTGTCGCCTCCGGTCGTCAAGGACGGGCTCAGCACTAAGAACGGCTGCTCGTCGACGAAGTAACCTGCGCGAACCGATGCGTCCAGCCACGCCGCGGTGATCGCGAACGGTACCTTTCGCAGCGGCCCTCCCGACGCATCGGCGGTGGCAACGCTGCCGCCGAGCACCTTGTTGGAAGGGCCGAAGCGGCACGCGAGGGAGCCCGTGGCGGCTCGCGTGGGAGGTTCGTTGACCGCCACCGCGACAAGGCCCCTCGCCACGTGGGCAGCCCCCGGATCCTCCTTCACTAACGGTTCTCCCACTATCGCCGACAGTTTGTCTTCACACACCACAATGTGCGAAACGCTTTGCCTTCGTGCCGCGGAGGTGTCGGCAATGTCGGCGGTGGTGACGGCGAGCCCATTAAGCCGCTCGATGCCCAACTGGTACATGTCAAGTAGTACAGCGGCGTCATCCGCCAACCACGAGGCATCCAGGAGAACGGTGACCCCGACCACTCCGAGGGCGACTTTGCTGGCATCGCACACAGCGACGCGGGATTCCAGCGGCGGAACCACCGAGTCGGCAATCGAACGGCGTACGCCGCCAGCTCTCAGCGACGAACCCGGGGCGCCGGACTGCGGATTGGCTTTCAGGGGAGGGGGCGGGTGACGGCGCGCAAACGACACGCCGAACAGGGGGCAGGCGGTCGGATTCACCCGGTGGCCGTGTTCAAGGCAAAATTTGAGCCAGTCGGACGTCACCGTGGCGGATACCAATGGCCGGCCTGTCGGCCGCTCGGCGGCGGCGCGGAAGGCCAACGCGCCGCCGATAGATTGGCGCTGGTGTGGAATCACGTGGACCACGCCGCCGCCGGCGAGCGGTGTGTCCCCTCCTACCGTTGGGGGAGCCCAGCCGCGCGCGAGGTCGACGGCCCAGTCACGAGCGGAGGGAGAGCGGCGGTGGTCGTCGCCTCGCACGATGCCACCACCGCGAAGGATGAGCTTTTCGCACAGCGCCCGGTCGCGATCTGAAAAATCGCCAGCAAACGAGAATGATATCCCTCCAAAGACACTGCGCACGAGCGCCTCGGGCGCGCGCAATCGCAGCCTAACACGCAGGCCGCCCGCGCTCGGCCGGGACGTCGCCTCCGCCGCCGCCGCCTCCGCTTCGTCACCCACCACCAGGGGGGCAGCAGGAAACGGTGCTTCGTGATCATGCGGCACCACCGATGGGCGATGCCCACCGCCCTCCAGCGGTTGTTTGCTGCTTGCGTCGAGCGCCGAGGGTGACCGCGAAAGGACGTTGGACGAGCGCGAGACGGTTCCGCAGGTCGTTGGCAGTAGCGAGGTCATGGGGCTGGGGTGGCGAACGGGGGGCGGGCTGGGCTGGCCGTCCCGGCGGGCTGGCTGCCGTCCCGTCGAAGTAGGCGACCCAGCTGTTGTAGGACGTCCGTTGATGGGCGAGGTCCGCGAGGCAGTCGCTGTGGCAGAGGTCAGGGCCGCCGGCCTTGCCCAGGGCGGTGGGACAATGTCGAGCTGCTGGGCGGTTGCGCGAAGAAACCACTCCACCGTGACCAGTCTTGCCGTCAGCCCGCGTCCTTCGATATCCGACATCTGCTCCGCGGTTCCAACCGTCCCGCACACGACATGCGTGACAAGGGCGGGCAGCAACACCGGAACACGCACGGCGTGCCGGAGCAGGCAGTGACGCTGCACGAGTCGTTGCTCCTCTGGTGATGTGCCGAATAGCCACACAACCACATCCCCAACCATGGCCACGTCGTCCGCCCTGCCATCCGTATCGTCGCGCCAAAACCCAACGTTGCGGCGCCCTCCGCTTGCGGCGCCGCCGTGTTTACTGCCCTCAACTGCTGCACCAAACGGATCGCTCCCGCCGCTGCTCTCGTTGCAGTCGTCGTCCCGCAACAGCCGGGAGGGACCGTCCGTGGCTAACGCCGCAGCGGCTGCCTCCCCTCCACCCGTTATACTCTCCGTCGGAGACTCCGCGGAATAGCGATCGGTCCAAATTTCCGGGCTCACTTGCATGGAGCGTGCCGCCGCCTCCACGAAGTGGGGAGCGGCGCAGCGCAATTCTCCCTCCTGCTGTGAGCATACGCCCCCTTCCATCAGGTCCAGGAACCGCTCCTCGACGATCGGGATGCGACTCGTGCAGCAGAAGCGCACCTTGTCGCTGACCGTCGTTGGAATCAACCGGCCCGCCACCGCGTTGGCTCCAAGGGATGGGTCGGGTCGCGACGTGGGCACGACGAGCTGAGTCGTAAACCGGTCCACGTAGGTCGTGAATGTCCCACCTAACGCTTCGACACGCCGTTTAACCACGTGATTGGCGTCACTCGAAAATTCAGAGGTGGATATCCTCATGCCAAGGAGGGGGCTCACGTTGTATTCCGGCAACAGCATTCGATCCAGCATGTCGCGCACGCAGCGAGGCGGTCGTCGCTCCTTGTCATCCTCGTCGGTGCCGGCAGCCGCGGCCAAACGGTGATTGAGGTCGTCCAGCCACGACGTTCGAATGACGCGCACGCCATGCTTCTGCGCCGCGACCACTTTAGCTGACGACCCGCGCGACGCAAACAAGTGCGTGGTGTTCGTCGTCAGCTCGTCTGACCAAGTCACGTCAAGGTTGCTGAGCAACGTTTGATAGTGTTCTTGTATGACACGGCGATCGACTCCGCTAAAACTGGCGTGCCAGCCAAGCGAGTTGGAGCTGCTGGAGTCGGGATGCGTGGAATCCGCCGCCGTTATGTCGGTCATCGCGAAACGGCTCTTACTCAAAAAGACACCACTTCAACTCGAAGAAGGGGAAAGATCCAACAGGCGGAATACTATCTGAGCATGATACCGTGCTGCCGTGTTGTGGTGTGCGGAAAGATCCCCCCCACGATGTCTCAACTAAGGAAACTGTGGCGAGATGAACAACAACTGGAGCGATTGAGACACACGAGTGAAAACGGATGGTGGCCCACAGAAAGCGAGCGCCAGGGGATGTCAGCGGCCACCGAGACGGGCTTTCATGCTTCGCCGTTCATCAGGCCGCAGCAAACCGGACCGTGCGTCGAGTTCGAGTTGACGAATATAACTGCCCACGTTGCCTCCGTGGACGAACACCGTGGAAAGGAGCTCCATGCGGCGCTGCTCAGGCATGGGCTCCAACTCCACGCGGCCGCCAGCCGCTGACCCGCCGCCGCCGCCGCCGCCGCTGTTGGTGTTCGCCTTCTTCTTGCCGTCGACGTCAAGGCCCCTCGTGGCTTGGTGCCGCTGGCTACGCAAACTGGAGTCCAGTAACCGCGCCGGTGCCGGAGCCGGCGTCTGCCCCTGCAACCGAAGGGTCGACAAGGTTGACCGGGTCGGATTGCGATACCCTTCTTGCTCCGACGGGCTCGCGTTTTTGAACCACGTGCGGAACACCGTGGCGGGGAGCTGCGCGTCGGCCGGCTTCATCCCACGCGGCGAGGACTGTGCAACGCTGTTGAGAAGCGCCTCGCGCCGGCGAACGGCGGTGGCGGAGAGCGACGCTGGCTGCGGGTCAGACGACGCCGCGGCATCCATGGTTGGGGAAGCGCCTCCTCGCTGAGACTGCCAACGGCGGAGACATTCGTCCCGTGCCGCGGCGGTGACGGCCGGTCCCGGAAACGTCGTGAACGGCGATCGGTTGTGGCCGTCGTTTCCCGTCACCAGCGCCGCATCTGTCCGATCCGCCGCCGTGCGCTTGGACCCAGGCGTGTGCGCGGTGCTGTCCGCAATGGCCGCGGCGACCTTCACGGGGTCGCGCGGGTGTCGAACTGCCGTCACCCCGCGTTCCGCCAACAAGGCGACAGTGTCTTTTAGGTGGTCGTTGAACTGAGCCCGCCGCGTGTGCAACGGCAGCTTTCTCGGGAAAAAGCGACGATTTTTTGCGGCGATGTCGTCGACGGCGCGGCGGTCAACGCGGATTCTGCGCCGCAGGGCCAGTCGCCGGTCGGTGTCCACGGAAGCCCAGTCCAGCATCAAGCATGCGGGGTCGGCGGCAGCCTCCACGATGCGCCGCTGCATCGACGCCACGGCGTCTTGAGCCAACCATCGCGGCTTTCGTCGCGTCGGCGACGCGGAGGATGCTCCGGCCACCCCGGTGGTCGGTTGCTGCTGCTTGCGTGGCTGCTGCTCCATACGGCGGTCAGTGCTCGGTGGGGGGCTTGAAAAATAGCAAAGGTGGAAATAAAAAACAAGACAAAAAAAAGAAATTGCCGCAAGCACACGTCTCCGTAGATCGCAACCAATCCTTATTGGCTACATCATCCGCAGACGAAGGCAAGAGCGAGCACGACTACCACCATGACGTTGGGTGCGGAAGCGGCGGCGAGGCGCACCGGCACACCGGGGAACAACCGATGGACGATCTCCATAGTCGAAGCGCGGTCGGGCCACATGTCGTACAAGTGCACGTCGGATGTCGAGGGCACTTGCTGAAGCGGCGCGGTGGAGTGGTTGGACAGGTAAAAGTCCATAATGTTGACGTTGACGTCGAACGGCGGCAAGTCCACCACCGTCCAGTCGACCGCCGGCTCCTCGCGGCTACGGTTCGCGAAGGGTGAGTCGAGTCGCTCACTCAGCGCGGCAATGGTACCGCCCGCCATGCCGACGCGAACACTGCCGCGCCGCAGTCCCACGTCATCCAGCTCAAACGTGTCCTGGCAGGAAAGGGGAATCACCGAGCCGCCCGCAAATTGAGATGACCGCAACCGGAACGCAGCGGCGGTCGCATCAGGCGACAGCGTTGTGTTCCCGGTTCCGACGGTGAAGTAGCTCGTCGGGGGCGGCGAGGGGATGCTACCGTAGGAGACGCGGGTCACCGGCAGCGGGTACGGGTGCGCGGCTTGGTTGCCGTAGGTGGCGAGGCGCGATTCGAAAATCGAACACGCGCTGCCGCAGGTGCCGTCGGTTACCAGCACGACCCTGCCGAAGTAGTGATACGGTGACGCGGTGGTCGCGGTGCTCCCTGACGACGAGAGGACTGGTTCCGAGGGAATCACCGTGCTGCGATTCGCAAGGTCGGCGGTCAAAAGCTGCTCGAGGAGCGACCTCGGCGGCAGCGATCCATTACCCGTTGGCAGAGCGACAAAGTAGAAGGGCAAGCGGAACGAAGCGGTTACGTGAGCATCGATGGCGGCGAGCCGATCGGCGGCGGCTAACGGCTCGCCGGAATCACTCTGGACGGTCGTCCTGTTCCACCACTGGGCAAGCTCGCTGTCGTAGTGTCGATTGGGGCTGTGAAAGAACGGCAGGGGCAGGGAGACGTTGAACGTGTGGTTCAACAGCGCGCCGTAGTTGCCAAGGCCGATGCCGATGGTCCGGTCGGCGATGCTCCACGACCACGGCACGAGGCAGGACAGGAGGAGGGCGTTGCTGCCTGCCCCCCCTGTGGTGGCCCCTGTGGGAGCACCTGTGCCGTTGAGATCAACGGGGAGCGTCGCCGTTTCATTCCGCCCTACGAGGTTACACGGATAGCCAGCGGCGTCGTAGCGTTCCTCGGGCGAGGTGATGAAGTCGATAAACTCCGCGGCGGACAAAGGGGCATTGGAGAACGATGCATTGGTGTCGCGAATGGCGTGGTCCACCGACATTCGGTACACCATCGCGTTAGAATGAAGGAAGGGCGGCAGCACTTCGGGGACGGAGATGATTCGTGTTCTCTCTGCTGGCGTGCCGGCCGTTTCGGCACTGTACCCCGACCACGTCACGTTGGTGGGGGGCCGGAAGGCGGGCTCATCGGTCGTGGCATTGCGCAGCGTCGCGGGCACCGCGAACAGCAACGGAAACAGCGTCTGCAAAATGAAATCCATCAATAGCAGGCGGCCGCCGTTGTTGCGGCTCACGTCAATCAGCAAGATGGGAAGCCGACCTCGCATTCGCATGGACTCCGTCGCGTCTCGGATGAGCCGACGCCACAGATCCATCACGGCATCGTCAAACGATTGCGAAGAGAGAAACGTCGACAGCCGCAGCACAAACAGTCCGACCTCTGCAGCTCCCGCGGCCTCAATGGCATGGTCGTCGCTGCCGCCCAAATAACGCAGACTCCCCGAGACGGAGTCGTCCAGGACCCCGACGGAGCTGGTGGCTTGCCTTCTGGACGGGCCCCCTTCGTGGGTGGCGGCGTCTTGAGGCAGCAACAAGGCATCGTCTGGGGGTTCGCCGCGCAATTGTGGAACCGGCGTCCGCAGAACCGGAGGACCGCTGAGTTCCATGGACAAGGTCTGCGAGAAATGGTTGGTGAAGGAAAGCAGAGGTGGATCCAGTGGCGGAGGCCGTCGGTCGGCCTTTACCAGCGGACGATCGTCGGCGCCAACCGGCGAGGAGATCATTGCGTCGTCGCCAATGTCCTGTGCCAACTCAACTGACGACTTGCAGCGGGGATTGGTTTCGAGTGTCTTACTTGATATGGCAGCCAGGCGCGGCACCACCACGGTCTCCCCCGTCACGAATCGTAATTCTTCGACCAGGCCGAGCTCGACCATCCGCGAGTTGATCGGCTCGTTGCAGGGACGATTCGAAAACAACCCCGGGTGCGGCATTCCACTGGAAAGTGCATTCACTTCGGAAATGTCCTCAAACAGCCGATTGCACGTCGACACGCGGTACCGCAGAAGGTTTGCGGTGGGAATCAACGACAATCTCAATTGCCACGCATTCTGCAGCGCGTAGTTAAAGCATGAGCCCCTATCCGGATGGACGGGCATCGTGTAGTCGTCGAGGTACTCAATCCAAGGGCGGCCGTCAATGTGGCTGATCGCCGTGCGCGCCGCCGCGAGCCGCGCAAGCGTGGAGACAAGTTCGCGAAGGGCGTCGTCCGAGAAGTTCACGGCGGACGCAGCGTCCAACATGGCGGCGGGAAGTGACGTCAAATTCACGACGCTTGCCGCTCCGAGCACGCCGATGCCTCTCAAAAGGAACATCTCTGTCACCCCTAGCGTCGCGTTGTGGCGCAGCGACAGGGCGTACGGGCGGTACAGCGACAAGGCGTCGTAGG